>Ga0335069_10004132_pt1 | contig 21686 bp, 15 predicted proteins | sample Lox_Sample_11_FD_206714 | JGI IMG/M metagenome (GOLD analysis project Ga0335069, IMG submission 206714) | Soil microbial communities from Loxahatchee National Wildlife Refuge, Florida, United States - Lox_Sample_1.1 | ecosystem: Environmental > Terrestrial > Soil > Wetlands | place: USA...
TGCTCGAAGTTGGGGAGGACGTTTCGGAATACTCGGCCTTCCTGCTGCCGAATCCGTACCGGCTGGTGATTGATATCCACGGCAAGCGTCCGGGAACGCTGGTGGCGAAGAACCAGGTTCCGAAGAGGGAAGCGCCGACGCCAGAAACGCCGAAGACGATCGATCAGATCGCTAAAGCGGCCGAGAAGCCGGAGCAGAAGGAAGTTGTCACGGCGAAGTTAGAGCCAGCGAAGATCGAGCCGGCCAAGGCGCCGGCGTCGAAGGCGGAATCGACCAAAGCCGACTTGCCGAAGACGCAGCCGCCTGTTTCCAAGCCGGAACTGAAAACAGAGGAGATCAAGACGGCCGAGGTGCGGACGGCGAAAGAGAGCACCGCGACTGCATCTTCGGAGCAGCCGGGAATGGCTGCTCCTACATTGCCTGCTCCTACATTGAAACCGGCGGTAATCGAGTCGAAGACGGCGGCAAAGGCCAGCGAGCCAGTGAAGAGAGTGGTTGAGGCTGACGATGATCCGAAGCCGGAAGTGACGGCGAAGCTGACGCCTCCGCCGCTTCCGGAAGTGAAAGACGAGTCGACTACAAAAAGCCGAAGCAAGAAGCATAGCGCGACCGAGAAAGTCACGCCCGCGAAGATTCATGAAGCGCAGCCAACCAGCGACGGAGACCGCTCGCTGATTCGCGCGTTAGGTCTGAAGATCGGGCGCATCGTGATTGACGCCGGGCACGGCGGTCATGATACCGGAACGATCGGGCCCAACGGCATCCGCGAAAAAGATGTCGTTCTCGATGTAGCGCTGAAGCTTGGCAAGCTGCTTGAAGACCGGCTGGGCGCCGAGGTCGTCTACACGCGCGACGACGACACCTTCATTCCGCTGGAAACGCGGACGGCGATTGCCAACCAGCAGCAGGCGGACCTGTTCATCTCGATCCACGCGAACTCGAGCGACGATCCTTCGGCGCGCGGAGTCGAGACCTACTACCTGAACTTCACCTCATCGCGCGATGCGCTGGAAGTGGCGGCGCGCGAAAACGCCGTGTCGGAGAAGTCGATCCACGAACTGCAGGATTTGGTGAAGAAGATCGCGATGAAGGAAAAGATCGAGGAATCGCGGGAGCTGGCGGCCGACATCCAGCAGTCGCTGCACACGAATCTCGCGGCGAAGACGCCGGCGATCCGCGACCGGGGCGTGAAGAAAGCTCCGTTCATCGTGCTGATCGGCGCGAACATGCCGTCGATCCTGGCGGAGATTTCGTTTATTTCCAACCCGAGCGACGAAAAGAAGCTGCAGACGTCCGATTACCGGCAGAAGATCGCGGACTCGTTGTATAAGGGCATCGCGAAATATGTTGGCGGACTGAGCGGAATCAAAGTCGCCGCGAAGCTCGCCCCCCAGCCGGGCGACTAGTTGTAGTCACCACAACATTTCAATCAGACGTCGGCATGTGCAGGTACATGGACTGGATGGCGACGCGACCGGGGCCGGTGAAGCGGTTCCACACCAGCTGGCCGGCGCTGGCGAGCAGCCCGGTCGACAATCGCTGGATTTGGGTTTCCATCTGGACGGTCGAATCCTTGTAGACCCAGCCGCCGGGCTCGATATCAATTTGCTCACCGGGGTGGAGCGTCACTTCGAAAACATTGCCGTATCCGTGCAGCCAGACGATGCCGTCGTTCTCTGCGGCCGTGAAGGTGTCGATGAAGAAGCCTGAGCCGCTGAAAAGCATGTTCGCCAGGCCCTTGATGCGCTTAAAGGTGTAGTCAACGTGACCGGTGGCGGCAAGGAACTGGTGCTCGCGCACGTCGATGGCTTCGCCCTGCTTGAGGTGCATGCCCCAGACGTGCCCGGCGCCGTCGCGGCTGAAGGCGATGTGACCGGGACCGTGAGCTTCCGTCATGAACACCGGCATGCCCGACATCACGCGCTTGAAGGCACCGGCCAGCGATTTGACACCGATGGTGACACGAGGATCCTTCCACAGCAGGATGTGGTGCTCAAAATAGACAGGGACGCGCCCCAACTCGACGTGCAGCACGGGCACGAGTTCGCCTTCGAGGTGATAGGTAACGCCGCCGAAGTTTTCGTCGCGGGTGCCGGTGGGAAGCTGAATGGGGATGGCCATGGAGCACCTCGTTCCAGGCGCAGTGTAGCAATGGCCAAGGGAAGATGGCAGTGCTTAGAAGTATGCCGGAAGGATGGTGGAGTGGCGTTGATTTACGTTCTGTTACAAATCTTCACTCACTCTTGACCTCCGGAGGTGCAGCGCGGAGTTAACGTGCGTGTGAGCAAAGGCGGTTCCGGATTTCAGAACCTGCTCCTCCGGAGGCCGGCATGGCCCGAGTCAAGCACTTACCGAGGTGCACGCAAGCTCCCTCACAAACATTGCAACGAGCGTTGTTCATGCTGGGCAGCGGCCTGTTGGGCCTGTTGCTGGCGGGATGCAGCGGAGGTGGTTCGAAGATGGGTGGTGGCGGCGGCTTTACCCAGCCGCCCATCCTGAGCTGCTCTAACGTTTGCGATACATCGTGCTCGGACTATTCGCCCAGCGCCTGCACGGCGATAACGGGAACGGGCACGACCACCGACAATGGCGGAAACACGGGCGATACCGGCAGCGTCGGCAGTTGCACGGACAGCGCCGATCCGGGCTGTACGGGATACGACCCGGTTGGCTCCGACGGCGGCGGTACTGGCGAGGGCGGCTGCAGCGACGCAACCTGCGGATCGGGAGATACAGGCGGTGACACTGGATCCGGCGGCACGACGGGCGACACCGGCACGGGCGGCGATACCGGCACGGGAGATCCGGGCGGTGGTGGAGGCGATCCGGGGCCGGGCGATGGTGGATGCGAATCGGATTGTGGCAGTGGCGGCACGGCCAACGGAGGCGCGGGACCGACGATGACAGCCATGCACCACGGTGAGATCGGTTTGGCGTCAGTCGCGGGGAGGATGCAATGAATCAGCGAGCTCTTTGGGGATGGATTCGAGGTGTGGGGGTCGTTGTTGTCCTGATGATGCAGGCTGTTGCTGCATGGCCGCAGGCGAGCCAGACGAGCGATGAGTTCCAGCAGGACCTGGCGCTCGCCAACTCTGGAAATGCGGCTGCACAACTGCGGGTTGGACTTGCGTACGACCGCGGGCTGGTGGTTTCCGGCAGCTACGCGCAGGCGATGCGCTGGTTGCGGGCGGCGTCCGATGGCGGCTCAGCGGAAGCAGAAGCGTGGATGGGAAGCTTGTACCTGCTGGGCCACGGCGTACCGAAAGATTTCGATAAGGCATATGGCATCGAGTCGAAGCTGGCGGCGCAGAACGTACCAGCAGCGGAGCTGTTTCTCGGCTTCATGTACTTGAGTGGCGATGGTGTCACCAAGGATGCACACCGGGCTGCCAATCTGTTTCGGCAGGCACGCGAGGGTGGCGAGGCGCGGGCGAGCGACATGCTCGGTGTTCTGTACCAGAGAGGCGAAGGCGTGCCGCAGGACTACACGCTGGCGGAGTATTTCTATCGCCAGGCCGCTGCCAACGGTGACGACTGGGGCGCGATGCACCTGGGAGACATGTATCTGAAAGGGCTGTCGGTGGCGAAGGACTACGGCGCGGCATTCCGCAACTTCAACGCGGCGGCAGAGCAGGGAAATTTTGCGGCGCAGCAGCGGTTGGGGATGATGTTCGAAAAAGGGAAGGGAGTTTCGAAGGATTACCAGCAGGCGCTGCGCTGGTACACGATGGCGGCGCGACGGTCGTACGCGACAGCGCAGTTGTCGCTGGCGGACATGTACGACCACGGACGCGGCGTGACGACGGATCGAGTCAAAGCCTATGCGTGGACCTTGTTGGCGGCGAACAACAACGATGCTTCGGCGGTCGCGCGGTTGGAGAAGCTGAGGACTCAATTGAGCGATGATGAGGTCGAGCAGGCGCGGCAGTTGTCGGCGCGATTGGTGCAGGGGAAGGCGTCGCAGGATTGAAAGTGGCTCGCGGCTGAGTGGCTGGCTGTGCAGCGTATGATGTTGGGGAATGGCAACCATCGATCGTGACCGCGTGCGCCGCGTGTCGAGCCGTCAGAACACGCTGGTGAAAGACCTGCGCCGCGCATTTCACAACGGCGAACTGGTCGAAGGCTGCGCTGCGATCGAGGGAGTGAAGACCATCGAAGAGGCGATCCGCAGCGGATTGCGCTTTCGGGCGGTGTTCTTCGCGGACGGAGCCGAAGCACGCATCGAGAGACTCTTGCCGCAGATTTCGTCAAACACCGAAGTGCTGGGGCTTCCCAACGAGGTGTTCGCGTCGGCGGTGGAGACGGAGACTCCGCAGGGCGCGGCAGCGCTGGTGCGCTGGCCGACGTTCTCGCTGGACGATGTATTGACCAAGGCTGAAAAGCCGCTGCTGCTGGGCTGTGTCGGCATTCAAGATCCCGGCAACCTGGGTACGATCATTCGGTCGGCGGAGGCGTTCGGTGCGGCTGCGGTGTTGCTGGGCGAGAAGACGGTGAGCCAGTTCAATTCGAAGGCGATTCGCGCGTCGGCGGGATCGAGTTTCCGGCTGCCGGCGATTGTCGTTAAGGCTGCCGATGCAGGAATGCTGAAGTCGCGCGGGCTGCGGCTGGCGGCGACGTCATCGCACAAAGGCGTGCCCATCGATAAAGCCGACCTGACGGGCGGAGTGATAGTCATTGTGGGCAGCGAAGGCGCCGGGGTCCCGCGCGAATACATGGAGATGGCGGACGAGTTTATCCGCGTGCCGCACGAGGAGAAGGTCGAGTCGCTGAACGCGGCGGTGGCGGCGAGCGTGATTCTGTACGAGGCCCGCAGACAAAGAGCATCTCAACACAGAGACGCAGAGACACAGAGGAATGGATAGAAAAGGCAAAGGGCTATTTGATGGCCGGAACTTCTCAAGAAGAAGCGCTTCCAAGGGGTTTTACTATATGAATCTCTGCGTCTCTGTGTCTCTGTGTTGAAATGTCGTTATTCAATGCCATCCCGAACACTCCCGATCCGGTGGATAGATCGCGTCCGCTGGCGGACCGCATGCGTCCGCGGACGCTCGATGAATTCGTTGGCCAGGAGCACATTCTCGGGCCGGGCAAGGCGCTCAGGGTGCAGATCGAGCGCGACGACGCCGGGTCGATTATTTTCTGGGGACCGCCGGGAGTAGGGAAGACGACGCTGGCGCACATTATCGCCAACGTTACGAAGGCGGACTTCATTGAGTTCTCGGCGGTGCTGGCGGGGATCAAGGAAATCAAGCAGGTGATGGCCGACGCCGAGCGCGCGCGGCAGTACGGCACGCGGACGATCGTGTTCGTGGACGAGATCCATCGCTTCAACAAGGCGCAGCAGGATGCGTTTTTGCCGCATGTCGAGAAGGGCAACATCCGGCTGATCGGCGCGACCACGGAGAATCCATCGTTCGAGATCATTTCGGCGCTGCTGTCGCGGTCGCGGGTGTACGTGCTGAATCCGCTGACGGAAGAGCAGATCGTTGAGTTGTTGCGGAGGGCGCTTACTGACCGCGGGCGCGGGTTGGGAGACCAGAACCTGACGGCGGAAACCGACGCGCTGGCGAAGATTGCGGCGTACTCGAGCGGCGACGCGCGGTCGGCGTACAACGTGCTCGAAATAGCAGCGACGCTGGCGAAAGATGCCGGGGATCGCGTCATCACCAGCGCCATCGTCGAAAGCGCACTGCAGAAGCGGATTTTGCGCTACGACAAGGCGGGCGAAGAGCACTACAACCTGATTTCGGCGCTGCATAAGTCGGTCCGCAACAGCGATCCCGACGCGTCGCTGTACTGGCTGGCGCGAATGCTGGAGGCCGGGGAGGATCCGCTGTACATCGCGCGGCGGGTGGTGCGCATGGCTTCCGAAGATATCGGCCTGGCCGATCCCAATGCGCTAGCCCTCTGCCTGGCGGCGAAGGAGGCCATTGATTTCGTCGGCATGCCGGAAGGAAACCTGGCGCTGGCGCAGGCGGTGGTGTATTTGTCGCTGGCGCCGAAGTCGAACGCGCTCTACACGGCCTACGGAGCGGTGATGGAAGATGTCGAGCACACCGCCGCCGACCCGGTGCCGCTGCACCTGCGCAATGCCCCGACGGCGCTAATGAAGCAGATCGGCTACGGCAAGGGCTACGAGTACGCGCACGACAAAGAAGAGAAGGTCGCGGATATGCAGTGCCTGCCCGACAACCTGAAAGATCGGCGTTATTACCATCCGACGGAGCAGGGAGTGGAGAAGAGGATAAAGGAGCGGATGGAGGAGATCAGGCGGATACGGGGGAAGAAGTAGCCAGCCTTGATATGGGCTTACAAACCAGAGCCCATCGCGTCGGAGACATCGGGCGCGCTCATCCAGCCCGTACCTATCGAAAACCTAACTGGCTGTCACAGTTGTGGGCCTTGCGCCGACTTTGCTCTTGAGCAACGAGAGTTTGTCAGAGGGCAGCGTTCTCTTAGGAATTGGAATGTAAGCGGTATCGGATTCAAAGAGAAAATATCGACGGCCTTCGCGTGCCCGGAACGGCTGGTCCCATCTCAATCGCGAAGTCGCGTCACGCACGCGCAATCTCAGTTCGACATTGCTGAGAGATTCCAACAATGCAGGCCTACATTTCTGGAATGCGTGAGCGATCACGTACAGCGGAAACGAGAGATACCAAATGACCACGGCGACAAGTGCAAATGGCATTTCAAAGGGCAGAGCCGTGCGATCAAAATCGAACGGCGAGATGTGTGCGTTGAGCAATATCAATGCTAGCGCAATCAGCGGAACGAGCAAAAAGGCAATCGAATAGCCTGGATATCGCCAAAGGTGGTATTCGAAAGAGGCGCCAGCAAAATCTCACGGGCTTAAAGGAATCGGCTCCAGTGGATTGTCCATCGATGATGGAGCGGCTATCAGAGACTGAATCTCTACCAGTTCTTGAGGCGTCAAAACGCGTTTCGGTACGACGTGGAGGGTGTCGGTGACCAAAGCGACGACGTGCTCTCCTTCTTTGATCATCTTCAATGATGTAGCGGATCGATGGTCTTCTTTGTTTTCGCAGGTAACTGACCACCCCGAGGAATCAAGTTTGAAGGTCCTGGGTGTAAGCCATTGGGCGTATTGAACCCCTTTGATTGAGCTCTGCCTTCTTACTGACCTCCTGCCTTCCCACCTCCACATCGCCGCCCCTATGGCTGCGACGGCCACACTAACTGCCATCAGAATGTGCAGAAGGGATACCTTGTACCTGTCAACACCAATCCATAGAACCAGAATCCAGAAGGCTGCGGTGGCGAGCCCCATCAAAATCAATCCCGGAGCTATGGTTCGTTTGGGCGAGATGTCCTGATCTAATACTTCGAGGAATTCATCTAACGTGAGGGTGAAGGTCTTTTCCACGGAGAAAGGATAGCCCGTGAAAGCGAAGTGTCAAGCGGAGCTTCGCTCCGCCATGCGGGCTTGGAAGCCCGCATCCACATTCTGCAGTGCATCGCAGAGTCCAAGTCCTCTGCCGCTTGTTAGTCTGTTGCGCGTGTAGCGCTCGCTGAAACGGTCGGAATCGGAAGCTCGAATGTGCGAATCTCTCCGTTCGCGGACCACGTGACTCTTAACACTTGCGTTTCATCTGGCCGAACTTCCGGGCTACCAGCGGCTTTCGCTTCGATCAGATGATCTCGATCCAGAACGCTTGCTCGAACGATGAACGTGCTGGAGCGATCTCGCGAAGCGGCCGGGGTTGGAGTTATCCGGCACCGCAGCCAGGGAACCGGACTTGAACACTCGATCTTTGGATTAGGGTGGCCACCCTCGTTGGTATGAATTTCAACCCGGAACGCGATAGAGCCGACCCTATTCGCGGAAGTAGAAGTAGAAGAGGTAGAGGAGGCGCTACGCGGTGGGCGTGGCGGCCGAATCGGGATGATGGATCCATCGAATCCCTGTCCGGTGAGGCTCACGATTTGCGGCGATACAGGCAAATTCGAGGGGATCTTGATCGAGCCAGCGCGCGTGCCATTGATGGTCGGGCGGAAGGTGACACTGAGAGTGCATGAATTGCCCGCAGTAAGATTCAAGGGGCAAGTGGAGGTAAACGAGTAGTCTGCTCCGGTGAGGGAAATAAACATTCCGCTGACGGTTGCTCCAGTGGCGGTTAAGGTGAGGTTCTTAACGGTGCTGGCGGAGCCGAGAAGGTGGAGCCCAAAGTCCAGGGAGGTTGCACTGAGGTTCAGCGTCGGCACAACGACGGTCACGCTCACCGGTCCCGTTACAACGGCATAGTCGAGTTTGTCGGTGGCCGTAAAGGACACGCTCTGGGAGGACGTGCCCGCGGGCGGAACGATGCCGGGGGATGTCCAGGTGAACCTGCCCGGTACCGAAGCTGCGCCGCCCGTGAGGTAGGAGGAGCCCAGCCCCTGCCCGAGGGTGAGAGCGCTTGCTGTCGGCCAAGTCGTGACCGTGGGTGCCGCCTGGTTCACGGTCACCGTCACCGATCCCACTACGGTCGTGTAGGTGGTTGTATCAGTCGGGATGAAGGTGACACTCTCCCCAGGCGTGCCTGCCTGGGGAATGATGGCAGGCGCCGTCCAGATGAACTTACCGGAGACCGAAGCTGTCCCGCCGGTCAGGGTGGAGGCGCTCAAGGTCTGTCCGTAAGTGATGGTGCTTGCTGTCGGCCACGACGTCACCGCGGGCGCTACTTTGTTGGTCACCAGTTGGAAAACCACACCGCAGCCACCCAGGAATCCGTTCGTCGTCGGGCAATTCAGCACTCCGCCGCCCTGTGTCGTGCCGTAGATGTTTCCCTTGGCGTCAAAGATAACGCCCGCCTGCGGATACGCACCATCCGGACAGAACGGAAAAGTTTGATTTTTGCAGAATTCGTAAAGCAGGGTTTCGTTCCATGTCGTTCCGCTGCTCGGCGGACTCAGTTCATACACCGAACCCCCAAACCCGACATAGTTGTTGTATCCGTTCATGGTTGTGCCGTAGAGATTGCCTGCAGCATCGAAGATCACGGGCGCAACCGGATTGGCACCATCCACCAATCCATAGAAAGAGTGGAGCACGGTATCGGTCCAGCTCCCGGAGCCGCTGCCGGGCGGACTCAGCTCGTAAACAACGCCATTGCCGAGGGCATTATTCCTGGCCGTGCCGTAAAGATTGCCTTCAGAATCGATGATCAGGTTCGCAATTGGGTAGCCACCGTCGGCGCCGTTGGTGAACGAATGAAGGTTCGTTCCGATCCAATTGCCATTTCCGCTGGGGGGCGGACTGATCTTGTAGGCGTGACCGCAGGGGACCTGGGTAACGATGTAACACGCGTCGGTCTCGACGAAATACGCGTTCCCGGCGGTGTCAAATACCAGCGAGGAAACCGGGTTGTTCTCGGTGAGATAAATGACTTTCTCCGACCACGTGCCAGTGCCGCTGGAGGGCGGGCTGAGTTCAAACACCGTGCCGCATTCCCCCAAGTAAGTGAAGTTGCATCCGACAGCCCCGCCGTAATAGGTCGTACCGTAGAGATTTCCCTGGCTGTCGAATACCAGGCCAGTTTGCGGACCCGCGCCATCATTGACTATGAGGCCTTGAAAGGTGTGAAGTACGGTTTCCGTCCAGGCACCGCTTCCACTTGCGGGCGGACTCAACTCAAACACAACTCCACATCCGAAAGGAGCTATAAGGTACACGCAGGCAGAGGCGGTACCCCCTGCATACGTCGTGCCGTACAGATTGCCTTTCGCATCCAGGATCACGCCGCCCAGAGGCATGTAACCGTCCGCTCCGCCAGTGAAGGAGTAGAGCACGGTTTTCGTCCATAGCGCATCGCCGTTACTGGGCGGACTCAGTTCGAAGACCTCGCCACAGCCGGAGGTATAGGTACTGGTGCATCCAGTGCCGCCGTATTGGGTTGTGCCGTAGAAGTTTCCTGCGGCGTCCGCAACGAGAGGACCTGAGGGATAATAGCCGTCCGTTCCGCCGGTGAAGCTGTAGAGCAGAGTCTCGGTGTATTGCGCCTCTGCGAGATGCGGCGCTGCGACCAGCGCAATGAAGGCCACTAGAAGCAGCATCGATTCTTGAAATCGGTGTTTCCGAAAGCGGCGAAGATATGATGCGACTTTCACGGCATCGTCCTATCGCGGTCGTCTGCTGTCGGGATGCAGATGGCAAACTGTAATGCGATTTTCGGCCTCTTACAACGCCTATGTTGGCGATATCTCACCACGCGATTGTGCAGATCGAAAGTGTCATCGTCACAGCACCCTGAGGCTCGTCTGCTACCCTGTTGCGCGTGTCGCGGTCGCTGAAAGCTCACATCTTGTTGGTACTGGTCACGTTTGCCTGGGGGGCGACGTTTGTCGTGATCAAGGATGCGCTCGCGAACGTGTCGCCGCTGGTGTTCAACGCGCTGCGGATGGCGAGCGGGGCGGTGGCGCTGGGGGTGATTTTTTGGGGGGAGTTGAGGGCGTACATTCTTCAGGGGCTAAAGCCCGCGAATCCCAGTGCTGACGGGGCACGACTAAAGTCGTGCCCTGATACAACATTCACGCGGGGCGATGCGGCACGACTAAAGTCGTGCCCTGATACAACATTCACGCGGGGCGATGCGGCACGACTGAAGTCGTGCCCTGATACAGGACCGGAGTCGAGCATTGATACAAAATACCTTCTGCTGGGTGGAGCGTTGTTGGGGGCGTTTTTGTGGGCGGGGTATTCGTGCCAGACCGTGGGATTGCAGTACACGACTCCATCGAAGTCGGCGTTTATTACCGGGATGTTCGTGGTGCTGGTGCCGGTGATCGTGGCGGTGAGTGGCAGGAAGCTGCCGAGCGGGTGGACGGTGATCGGAGTGGTGGCAGCGTTCGTGGGGCTGTACTTGTTGACGATTGGGCCGAACGTTGCGGATCCCGCATCTCCCAAAAGAGGGGAGATGTGGGGCACCATCGGGATTAATTTTGGGGATCTGATTACGCTGGGGTCGGCGATTTGTTTTGCGCTGCATATCTATGTGTTGGGGAGGCTGACGCAGCGGTATCCGTTCAAGGTGCTGTCGGTGCTGCAGGTGGTGGTCTCAGCGGTGCTGATGGGAGCGACGATTCCGCTGGAACGGCCGCGGCTGGTGCTGACGCCGCAAGCCGTATTTGCGATCCTGTTTACGGGGCTGGTTTGCACGGCAGCGGCGTTCTCGATACAGGCCTGGGCGCAGCAGTTCACCCCTCCCACGCATACGGCGCTGATTTTCGTGCTGGAGCCGGTTTTCGCGGCATTAACCTCTTATGTTCTGTTGGGCGAGCACCTTGGTGCGCGGGGAACGGTTGGCGCTATCCTGATCCTAGGCGGTATTCTGGTTTCGGAGTTGAAGGGGACGGCGGTGGAGCCTGCGGGCGGGACTGGTGCCGAATTCTCAATTAATTAGTAGAATATTATGTAGTGACCGAAACGAATGGTCGGGAGTTTGCGTCTAACACATCTGAATGTCTGGTTATCTGAATGTCAGAATATTGAGCGTCATCTTTAGTATTCCGCAACTCTCGTGGCGAATTCGGCGTCGGTCAGTAACACAGAGAACGCAGAGAAACAGAGAAAAGCAAGTTCCGTTGATAGGGTAAGTGGAGGAAAGATATGGATTCGCGCGCAAGCGCCTTTTGGCAGCGTCTGAAGTTGCACCGGCCGCTTTCGGCCCTGTTCATTTTGCTGACGCTGGCCGTTGGCATCCTGATTGGCACCGTGATTTCGTACGGCGTGAGGGGTCAGGACAAGAAGAACATTTCGTCGGACGCTACGCCGCTGACGGTTCCCGCCCCCAAGCAGCTTTCGACGACGTTCACTACCATCGCCAAGCAGTTGGAGCCGGCGGTGGTGAACATCAATACCGAGTCGGTAATCAAGAACCCGCACGCGGGCGGCGGCGGAAGCCATGGACGGCGCCGCGTGCAGCCACAGCCGCAGAATCCCGATGATGACGAACAGCAGGGTCCTGGCGGGGACGATAACCCTTTCCAGGATTTCTTCGATCGGTTCTTCGGCGGACAGGGTGGTCCGGGCGGACCGTCGGAGATTCCGCAGCGGTCGCTGGGTTCGGGCGTGATTGTCGATTCCAAGGGATACATCGTGACCAACCGGCACGTGGTGAACAAAGCCGATCGCATTCGCGTGAAGCTGAAGGACGATCCGCCGGGGTTCCAAGGACATGAAGCCAAGGTCGTGGGCGTTGACGAAGAAAGCGACCTGGCGGTGATCAAAATCGACGCTGGCAAGCCGCTGCCTACGGCGAAGTTGGGCAACAGCGATGGCGCCGAAGTCGGCGACTGGGTGCTGGCGGTGGGGTCGCCGTTCGGACTCGAGAACACGGTGACGGCCGGCATCATCTCGGCGAAGGGACGGTCGAGCATTGTGCCGAACCGGCAGTTCCAATCCTTTATTCAGACCGATGCGGCGATCAACCCGGGAAACTCGGGTGGCCCGCTGGTGAACATGGCGGGCGAGGTGGTCGGCATCAACACGGCGATTCTGACCGGTGGGCAGGGATACGAGGGCGTTGGATTTGCGCTGCCTTCGAACCTGGTGGCGAAGGTCTACAACGACCTGATTAGTCCGGAACATAAGGTCAGCCGCGGTTCAATCGGCGTGGAATTCCAGGCACAGCCGAATCCGGCGGTCGCCCGCGTGTACGGCGGCGGCGGCGGAGTGACGCTGAGCAACGTGATCTCGGGCTCGCCGGCGGCGCAGGCCGGGTTGAAGGTCGGCGACACCATCACGTCCATCGACGGCAAGTCGATTGCGACAGGCGATGACCTGGTGAACGAAATCTCGGGCCGCAAACCGGGTAGCAAGGCGAAGATGGGCTTCATTCGCGATGGCAAGAAGGATGAAGCGACGGTCACCATCGGCAGCCGCAGCAAGCTATTTGGCAGCCGCCTGGGCCTGGAAGATGAAGCTGGTGAGGCTCCGGAACCGCAAGAGAGCAAGCTGGGCGTGAGCGTGGATAACGTGACCCCGGACATCGCGCAGCGGTTCGACATTCCGGCAAACAGGGGCGTGATCGTCACCGACGTGAAGCCTGGGTCGTTCGCGGATGACGTTGGTCTATCTCGCGGGGACATTATCCTGGAAGTCAATAAGCAGGCAGTAAACACCGAGGTGGATTTCAACCGCGTCGTGAACCAGTATAAGAGCGGCCAGGACGTGGTTTTCCTCGTCCGTCCGGCACGTGCCGGACGTAACGGGGGGACGGCGTTCCTGGGTGGAACCCTTCCGTAATCTGGCCTTAACAGGGGTACCGGCGATCTAATCTAGCCACGCCGGTACCCTTTGTGTACAATCCCCGGGAATTCACCCGGAGTTAATACAGTGGAAAACCGGCAGGACCGAGGCGACATCACTTTTATGATGAGCCGGTGCTCCGGCTGAGGTGATATTTGCAAGCTGTCAAGAACGTATCGGCCCAATTCGCAATTGTCCTGATCGCGCTACTGGCGATCGCGCCCTTCGCGCAGGCGAAGACCACCACAACCCCTCCCAAGAAGTCGCCGTCGACTCTGAAATCTACCGGCAAATCCACTGCTTCGAAGAAATCGACGCATTCCACCAGCGCTAAATCCACTGCGCACTCCAGCCATGGCAAGCATACTAAGCATGTCGCCAAGAAGTCGTGGAAGACCAAGGGTCAGAAGACGATTGCCAGCGACCGCACGCGGGAGATCCAGGAAGCCCTGATCAAGCAGCACTACCTGAGCGAAGGCGACAATACCGGCGTGTGGGACACCAAGACGCAGGAAGCTTGCCGCAAGCTGCAAGGTGACAACGGCTGGCAGACCAAGGTTCTGCCGGACTCGCGCGCGCTGATCAAACTGGGGCTGGGTCCGGATCATAAGGACGTGCTGAACCCGGAGACGGCGGCGACCAGTCCGTACCTACCGGGCGGCGGGGTGAAGGAGTCGGCGGTGCCAGCGACGACGGCAGCGGTGCCGGAACAGTAAAGCAGTAGGTAGTGGATAGTGGATAGTGTTTAGTAAGAGCTCGGCGGCTGCGGCCGCCGATTTTGTTTTCCAAGAGTTAGTCGTGGCGGCGCAATTGTGGTGGTCTTGGGAGCGCTGGGAGTCGGGTTTGACTGGTTGCGGAAGCACAGAGATGGCAGAGGCAAAGGAAGCTCCCCATTCTTCTTTTCTTTTTCAAGAATCCGCGCAAATCCGTGTTATCCGCGTTGGACGATCTTGATTTCACTCCGCGGCTTTGGCGGCAAGAGCTTCGACCACAGCGATATTGGGCAGCAGGTCTGCGGGAAAGCTGTGGCGCTGCCGTAAGTATTCGGGGCTGTTGTAGGAGACCCACACCTTCCCCTGGTTATCTTCCGACACAAGGATTTTGAGCGGCAGGTCGATGGCGCTGGTGGAGGCGGCGAGCATCAGCGGCGTGCCGGCTTTCGGATTGCCGAAGATGAGCAGCTTGGTCGGCGGCATCTTCAATCCTGCCTTTTCCGCTTCGCCGCTGTGATCAACGAGGGCGAATAGCGTGACGCCCTTCGTCTGCAGGATGTTCTTCAGGCGATCGACGGTTTCATTGACGGAATGATGGCTGGGCTTGCTGACGATTCCACTGTCAACGGCGGTGGTCATGGAAACCTCCCGAGGATCTTGTGATTGCGATGTGGTGGTGCCGCGCACGGATACGAGGTAGATGGCCATCGCCAGTCCCACGAGCGCGAGGAATAGCGCGACCAAAACGGCCTGGGTGGAGGGACGAGTGGGAACGGGGCCTCCGCGATTGAGTTCCTGGACGAGCCGCGCGTGATGCCATGCGGAGAGCGCATTGACGATGACACCCAGCAGGATGAGCGCAGTGCCGAACCAGAGGGAATGCCGTACGAACCCGCAGCCGGGGAGTGCTGGATTCGTCGCAGTTGCTGGAGAAAGAGCCCGAAGCGTGCGACGACGAAGCCGAAGCCCATGAGCGCGACGCCGGTGCGAATCCAAGCGAGGAAGGTGCGTTCGGCGGCGAGAAGATCGCTGAGGCTTGGTTTCGATGACGTTTCTGAGGTAGTCATGGTCGCCGGATTTCGCCTCTCCGCCGCAACAGATGAATGTGATGTTTGCAGCAGGAAGAGGATGCAGATTCGATGCGTTCGGCGAGCAAGTCGAGTCGGTTAAGAGTGAGGCATGTCCTTGACAGTGCTGGCGCGCCATGGATAATGGCGGCGCGTTCTCAAAGACACGGAAGTATCGCACGTACGCGAGTGCCCTTGGCTCATTAACCTTGTCGTTGTGCTCACCAAAAGTAGCAACGCACGGGAGCAACCTGATGAGAGCGAGATTCTCTTCCTACCTTGCTGTCCTGCTCATCGCTGTCCAAGTTTTCGCCGCTGACAATCCCAATGGCTCCGATTCCAGTTCTACCAGCGCGGTTAGTTTTCCGCGCGTGATCCGCTTCAGCGGCGTGCTGCCGGGATCTGGAACGGCAGAGTTAGTGGGAGTTACGTTCGCGCTTTACCAGGATCAAACCGGAGGGGCACCGCTGTGGCAGGAAACACAGAATGTGAGGCCCGACAGCGCGGGGCACTATTCCGTGCTGCTCGGCAGCACACAGAAGGAGGGCTTGCCGGCGGACCTGTTTGCGGGCAACGTTGCGCGATGGCTGGGCGTGCGGGTGGAAGGAGGGGATGAGTTGGCGCGCGTGCTTCTGGCCAGCGTTCCGTATGCCATGAAAGCGGGCGATGCGGAGACGCTGGGCGGGCAACCGCTGTCGGCGTTCGTGCTTAATACCGCGAATGCGGGCACCGGCGCGGCGACGAAAGCGATCACCAGCGAAAGCATCGCCGCGGCGTTTACGGCACCATCGCCCGCCACTTCGAGCGTGACCATCACGATGAACTGCCTCGCGATGTTCAGCGATAACGTCGGCACGGTAACGAATGCGAATGTCTGTCAATCGGCAACCGGGGTTGTGGGCATCAACACCACGAACCCGAACGGACAATCGAATGCCAAGCTGCACGTGAACGGGAACCTGCTGTTGTACGGGCAACCGACACACCAGGTGCAGATGATCGGCACGGCGTCGGCAGGGCGCCTGGGTGAGGATTCCAGCGGATTCTTCTTCGCCTCCGACACGCAGAACCGCTCGATACGCTTTCTGACCACGCCGCTGGGTGGAGCATTGACCACCCAGATGTACATCCAGCCAAACGGAAGCGTGAGCATCGGTACGACGGCAGCGACCAACAAGCTGACGGTTGCAGGCACGATCCAGAGCACCTCCGGGGGATTCGTGTTTCCCGACGCCAGCGTGCAAACCAAGGCGATCAACAGCATTGTGGGCGCGAGCCAAGGCGGCATTACGGCGAATACAAGTGCAGGAACGGTAACGTTAAGCGCGGATACGTCGGTGGTGCAGCAGAGAGTCACAGGGACATGCGCGGCGGGAGCGATTTTTGCGATCAAGCAGGATGGTTCGGTCAATTGCGTGATTGAGGGAAGCGGCGGAAGTGGTCCGCAGCCTAATTTCATGACTCTCCTGGGCGACGGGCCGGTTGACGACGCATCCTACGCGGGCCTGATCGCGGGCCGACTGATCAGTGCGTATCCTCTGGCGATCACCAGGGTGAGCATTGACGCGGGGGTTCCGGGCTCGGGGGTCTGCAGTCCTGCGCTGGCGCGCATCACCAACGACAGCATTTTTGAGGATATTCCCGTCGGCGCCTTGAACAGTACCTACGACACGGGCGATCACGCGATGGTATTTCCCGCAGGCACGGCAGTGAAGCTGGTCTTGCTGTACCCGGCGTTTTGCGGGCTGGACTACAACAATTATTACGCCGGCAACCAGACGGGATTTACACCGCAAGAACTTTCTGGAACGATTCGATACGAGTTGGCGCAGCAAAACGAAGCCACGAGCTGCCCGGGGAATCTAACGCTCGTCAATGGATCGTGCCTTGACCTTACCAGCGACCCGGAGAACTGCGGTACCGCGGGGCACGCGTGCGGGCACGTCGCCAATATGTTTCCGACTTGCACGAATGGCGTCTGCGGAACCGGAGCGTGCAAGTACGGGTTCAACACCTGCTCAGGAACGGCTTGTGCCGTCAATACCCAGTCGGACAGCAATAATTGCGGTTATTGCGGAAGCGTGTGTCCGAAGAGTGTGTCGAACGGGACCACGACGGGATGCACCCAGGGACAATGCACGTTCACGTGCTCGCAAGGATATGCGGCGTGTCCCTACAATGGCGCGGGCTGCTTTAACCTGAACACAGACATGAATCACTGCGGGAATTGCAACCGGATTTGCAGCGGCAACGCGAACAATATTAGCTGCATGGCCGGACAATGCAATGGGAGCTGCAACGCTGGCGACGTGCTCTGTGCCCAGCCTTCCGGATACCTGAATTGCATCAGCGCCGCGAGCCTGGCTTCGGACCCTTACAACTGCGGCGGTTGCAACATCCATTGCGCTTCGGGAGTTTGCTCGCAGGGGCAGTGCCAGTAACGCGAGCGTGCGTCGGCCGACCACGGCGCGGACGCGTCGAAAGTTACCGGGACTGGATGGTCACTCGAACAGAAGCTCCGGGTAGCAGTTGGCGATCGGCGTTTGCTACCGGACCGGTTATTTCAGCAACGCTGCGGACGCCACGGGCTATTAACGTTGACGGTACAGAGGCGACGGAGCTGCTCCAGTGGCGGTTCGGGATCGCCTCCCATGACAGGGACATGGCATCTCCGCGGGCGATTCGGGGAACATCCTGTTCCTCGACAAAGCAACGGACGGTCAACTGATCCAGGTTAGCCATGCGCAGCAAGAGCTGGCCGGGGCGCACCGATTGCCCTGGCTTGGCGGCGAGGAAGTACACGGTTCCGTCGGCAGGGGCGCGAGAACGCGCGCGCTGATGCTGCCCGGCGGCTCCTTCGTAAGCCAGTTGCGCCGCCTGCAGAGATGCCTCGGCGCGCCGGCGCTCGGCCTCACTGTAGCGCGAACCGAGCTTTCGCTCCAGCAGGAGCACCTTGCTTCTTTGCTGTTGAACCTCAACTTCACCGCGGGCGACTTCGGACGCCGGTACTGCGCCGGCGGCGTAGAGTTTCTGTGAGGCCACAAGTTCAGAGTGGGCGCCGCCCAGATCGGTAGTGCTTTCAGCAAGGCGAAAGCGATCCCTGGCCACCTGATCTCGCGTGCCGTTGTTGAGGATGATGGCGAAATCCGACTCGGCAGTTTTAAGACGGGCCAGGGCGGCAGCTTCGTTGGCGGTGAAGCGGGCTTCCTCCATGACGAATAAAAGCTGGCCCTGGCGGACATGCTGTCCGTTCGCGACCAATACCTGTTCGATGGTGCCCGCGTCAGGGGCATAAAAGTCGAGCGGCGCCGCAGCCTCGATCTTGCCCTCGGCGTAAACGGGCGCCGTGAGGGCCTGCTGGGCCAGGTTTCTGCTTAACTCCTGCGTTGTACCGGGGCTGTGGTGACGGTCACAGAACGTAAGTGACAAAAGTGCGATCGCGAGCCACAACGATTTGATCCCAAAGGGCAGCCGGCAGTGGAAGCGCCAGCGCTGGTCGCTGGTATCCGTCATTTCGGAAACAGCATTCGACTTCCAGAGCAGCCCTGTCAATTTATTTTCTGAGCGGGTTAGAGTTTCGGGAAGTAGGGTACAGGGTCGTTGTTGATGACGGCGCGTGGGTTGGTGGTGGTGAGGAAATCGGCGATGGCCTCGGAGGCGAGTCCAGCCGCGGCTTCGCGGGCTTTGCTCAGCGTGGGTTTGCGGGAATCGAGGTTGTGGCCGTCGCTGGCGATGATGTGCACGGCTTCGTTCTCGAAGAGCCAGCGGGCGACGCCGAGGGCGGTCCTGCCCCAGCGTCCGGTGAGGACGTTGCCGGTGACCTGCACGAGGCATCCGGCGCGGACCCAGTCGAGCACACGCTCGGGGCGTCGCTGGATGAGCGGGTTACGCTCGGGATGGGTGATGATCGGCTTGAGGCCGATATTGATCAGCTTGGCGAGGTGCTCGTCGATGGAAGGCGGCAGCGAAAAGTCGCTGAACTCGACGAGCAGATAGCTGGTGTTACCAATGGTGAACTGCGACGGTTTCTCAAGCGCGTCCTGCACATTTTCGTAGCTGAAGTGGAAGTCGCAGCCGAGGGTTAGGTTGGGGCGATGTCCGGATTTCTCGGCGAGTTCATCGAGCAGTTGCTGGTGCGCGGGGCGGTCGTAGAAGTAGACCTCGTTGGCGTGGGGAGTGGCGACGATGTGCTCCACGCCATCTTCGTGGGCCATGGCGCACATGGCAAGCGAGATCTCCCAGGTGCGGGCGCCGTCGTCGGTGGCGGGGAGGATGTGGCAGTGGAGGTCGATCATCTAGCTATCTGTAATTCTCATCCATAAAATCGCTAATTGCCTGGTACGCCTTCGTCAGTGTGGCTTCGTCGGGGAGGAAGACGGAGCGAAAATGTTTGGTGCCGGGCTTCTGGCCGAAACCGGAGCCGTGGACGACAAGCACGCCTTTGGCGCTCAGGACTCTCTTCACGAAGGAGAAGTCGTCTTCCGGGATTTCGAGCCTGGGGAAGGCGTAAAACGCGCCTTCGGGGGCGACGCAACTGACGCGCGGATCTTTGTTGGCCCAGTTCATGGTGATGTCGCGACGGCGCTTGAGCTTCGCGCTCACCTCGATGAGGTGATCTTGCGGGCCTTCGAGTGCCGGCTTGATCGCCCACTGCATGGGGTGGCTGGCGCAAAGGCGCGAGCGCAACAATTTGTTGATGCCTTCGACATACGGCTTGCAGCACGCGGCGTCGCCGCTGATGATGCCCCAACCGACGCGCCATCCCGGCGCGAGATACGACTTCGACAAGCCGCCGAAGGTGACGATGCAGACGTCGCTGGCAAGCGAGGCGAGCGGGATGTGCGGCTTGGTGTCGAAGACGAGCTTGTCGTAGATCTCGTCGGCGAAGATGACGAGGTTATGGCGGCGGGCGAGATCGATGATCTTGAGCAGCGTGTCGCGCGAATACAGCGCTCCAGTGGGATTGTTGGGATTGATGACGACGATGCCGCGGGTCTGCGGCGTGATCTTCGACTCGATTTCTTCGATATCGGGCGCCCAGCCGTTCGACTCGTCAAGGTCGTAGGGGCAGAGCGGGGCTTCGATCTTGGAGAGCACGGCCGAATAGAGCGGATACTCGGGGCTCGGCGTGAGCACGGTTTCGCCATGGCCGAGCAGCGAGGCGAGGCAGATATCGACCAGTTCGCTGACGCCGCTGGTGACGCAGACGTCCTGCACGTTCCTGATGCCTTTGCGGTCGGCTTCGCCGCGGATCGCTTGTAACGCTTCCGGTATGCCGGAGGACGCCGAGTAGCCATTCTTGCCGTCGCGCATAGCCTTGGCGACGGCCTCGATGAGGTGAGGGGGCGTGGCGAAATCGAACTTCAGCGGATCGCCGATGTTGAGCGGCAGGATCTTCTTGCCGGTTTTCGCGACTTCGTCGGCGAGTACGGCGAGATCGCGGATGGCGTAGCGGACGTTCTCCAGTCGGGGCGCGGCACAAACGGGGCGCAATTCAGTGGTGGCCATGTTTCCTCGATAGGTACCAGTCTAGCGCGTTAGGAGCCAGCAGGCACTAGGCTGAACTGGGGCACCACTCCTTCCTCCCTGATCAGCAGAATCAATAACTTAATGCCCGACGGATTGGGCATGAAGAAAAGGCGAACCCTGACGGGTCCGGACGTCAATGATGCCCGGGTTAGCCCAACGGAAGGGCGAACCCGGGGCACCGAACTGCTTGTTGTAAACTGAGCGGTACCTGGGCCACCAGCCAACTGGCATGTGGAAAGGCAAGAGTGCAACGGTACATGGACCAGCAAGAATGGACAGGGACCACTCGTAATCGGCATATCCAACCCGGATTTGTACTACCAGAAAACGTATCGTGCCTTTATCTATAAAAAGATTTGTTGGTCATGTAAGGGAAAATAACATGCGCTTAAGAAGCGTTCTGATTGTCGTTCTTTTGTTTTTGTTTCTTCATTCTAATGCGCTCTCACAAGCGAAAGAGAAGAAGAGCGCACCGGATGTCGTTTGTACAATTTGGCTAAATGCGAACGCTGTTCGACGCGGAACTTCAGTACTCGCGCACCTTTCGATCGACAACAATATGCCCGAAGACGTGGTAGTTGTGTCAATGGTTGGGCGCCTAACCAAAAGAGCCTCAGGGGTGCTGTTGGACAAAAACGAAGAAACTTACTGGTCACGGATCGATGTAGGTTCTAGACTTTCCCTCAAACCGACCTCCGATTCGAAACATGGGTGGACATATCCTGAAACAAATTTCGTGGTCAAGCAGAGAGCCAGTGCCGACATTACGCTAGATCTCTCGTTGTTGGAATGGGGAAACGAGATTTCATCGACATTACCATCAATGAGACTTTACGGAGTTGTGCCAGACGGGCTGTACCGGTTAAACATCGCTATGGAAGTAAGGAATAGTGCAAATACCTTGGGGGTCAAGTCAAATACGATCGATTTTGAGATCGCTCCAAAGACGGCCGAGTCCAAATGACAGGCTGCCGCCCGATATTCGGCCTCCTCTGCGGCTAGTTGGAATTTGCTGTGGAGATGAAAGTTCCGGCGGCAACTTGGAATTCTGTACGACTACACGACGCGAGTACAATTAAGACAGCGGACTCTATTACTAATCGTCATTCGCACGCAGCACAGCGATGT
>Ga0335069_10004133_pt1 | contig 21684 bp, 14 predicted proteins | sample Lox_Sample_11_FD_206714 | JGI IMG/M metagenome (GOLD analysis project Ga0335069, IMG submission 206714) | Soil microbial communities from Loxahatchee National Wildlife Refuge, Florida, United States - Lox_Sample_1.1 | ecosystem: Environmental > Terrestrial > Soil > Wetlands | place: USA...
GGGCAGCCCCGTCCAGCCCCTCGGTCTCCGCGCGGCGCTGGAGAAGCGCGGCCTGGTTGCTGAAGTAGTCCTCCACCTTGCCCTTCTCGTAGGTGGTGAGGTACTTGCGCACGTCGTCCAGGACCGCGGGATTCGCAAAGTCCGCGTCCACCGCCTCGGAGTCGCAGCGGTAGATCATCCAGCCGAACGTGCCCTTCAGCACATCACTCAGCTCGCCGCCCTTCAGCGCCAGGACCTTCTGGGCCGTGTCCTTTGCCTCGAAGTCCGCTTCCAGGTCGTAGGCGTAGCGCCATCCCATGTCGCCGCCCTTGTCCGCGAAGGCGTCCTTGGAATAGGTCTTGGCGAGCTCCTCGAACGTGCTGGTCTTGTCCGCGATCTTGCGGCGGATCTGCTGGGCCTCCGACTCGCTGGACTTCACCAGGATGCGGCTCAGCTTGATCTTCACGAACCGCGACTTGTTGGCTTCCCCGTACTTACGCACCTCGTCGTTCGGGAAGGACGTGAACGGCCAGGAGACGAAGGAGAAGCTGCGCTCCGCCTTGAACATGGAGGTGACGAAATCCGTCTCCTTGGATCCCTGCCGGATGCCGCCGCCGATGTCCGACAGGACGATGTTCTGGATCATGTTCTCTCGCATGAGCTTGCGGGTGGATGCCTTGTCCGAGCTGGACGCGGCGTTGTAGCGCGCCTCGCTGAACTTGCCGTTCTCGTCCAGGTACCCGGGGTACGTCAGCAGCGCCTTGTCCACCGCGTCATCGGTGACCACCACCCCCGCGCGGTCCGCGGTGTCCAGGATTGCGGTGTGCTGGGCCGTGGCCAGGAATGCCTGGTACCAGACCGACTGCGCCATGGCCACGGGGTCCTGGTTCCCCGAGTTCTTCACCTGGTTGGCGATGGCGTCCCGCTGCTGCGCGAAGTAGCTGCCGGGGTAGTAGGTGATGTCGCGGCCGTTGTAGCTTCCGAAGACCAGGCTGCCCTGGCCGCCCTGGCCGGCGCGCATGGGCCCGGACGGTCCCACGAGCACGAACGTGACCACCACGATGACGAGCACCACGATGGTACCCCCGTAGATCAGGGGATGGCTCGTGTGCCGCTTCTCGATGATGTCGGAGACATTCTCCCCCTTGCGTTGCGCTGCTCTTCTCTGTGCCCGTGATGCCATTGGTTTTGTTCCTGTGGTGATGGTATGAGTCGACGTTTTCAAAGTACCATGGGCCACCGGGCGTGTCAACGACCGCGCCGTCCCGACCGCGCCGTCCCGGGCCCGGCGGTGATTGCCCGGCACGCCGGCGTTCTCCCGGGCCCCGGGCCCGACCGCCCCGGTGCGGCTGCGCGCGGCCGTCCCGCCTTCCGGCAGGGCGGCCCTTGACACCCCGGGGCTCGGTCGCTACATTCACGCTCACGGGGGCGTGGCGAAGCTGGTTATCGCGCTGGCCTGTCAAGCCGGAGGCCGCGGGTTCAAGTCCCGTCGCTCCCGCTCTTTTTTCCGGATCGCTTTTCCAGATTTCAGAAAGCGGGCTGTAGCCCAGTTGGTAGGGCGCTTGGTTCGGGACCAAGAGGTCGCTGGTTCAAATCCAGTCAGCCCGATTCTCTCCCGTGCACCTGCGGAATGGTGGTGGCCTGGGCGGCGGCCCGCACGGGAATCCCAGCGGCGGCGGGCGCCCAGCTCCAGGACTTCGGATCAACACGCTGATGGACGTCTCCAGGTTCCTCCTCCTCGTCGCCGCCGCAGTGTTCACGGTAGCCCTGCAGCGTTTCGACCCCGGCGACCTGCCCGAACCCGGGCCGTTCCCCCAGGCCATGCAGCCCGGGGAGAAGGAAATCCGCGGACTGGCGGCCGCGTGGCCCGGGCGCATCTCGGAGATCGGCCCGCGGCACGGCTCGTTCCTGGCACAGCTCGCGGAGCTCAACGGTTACAACTACCGCTTCGTGGACGGGACGCGCTCGCGCAGCCTGCACTCGTACGGGACCGCGATCGACCTGATCCCGCGCCGGCCCGGCAGCGCGTACGCGTACTGGCGGTGGGCCATGGACAAGGTCCCCGCCTGGTGGCGCATTCCGTACGAGCGGCGCTGGATGCCCCCGGAGCCGCTCGTGCGGGCCTTCGAGCGCCAGGGCTTCGTGTGGGGCGGCAAGTGGTTCTACTTCGATACCATGCACTTCGAGTACCGGCCCGAGATCCTGCGCATGCGTTCCAGCCCGGGAGCGCTCACGCGGACGGAGGGCGGGGAGGAATACTGACGCATCGGCTCGGGCGGGCGATTGGCCCGGAGCCTTGCCCGGCGCCTACGCGCTCCGCACCGAGCTCAGGAGCCGCTCTGCCCCGTCCTGGAAGGCGGCAGCCGCGGAGCGGTAGTCGAAACCCACGATCACGCTGAGCCCGCTGTAGAGGGTCTCGTGCAGGAAGGCGGCGATCAGCTTCACGTAGGGTCTCCCGTCGATCCTCGAGTCCTTGTCCAGCAGCACCAGGTCCCACAGCTCCAGCGCCCGTGCCACGGCGCCGACCTGGCGCGTGACCAGGGCGTGGAACGTCTTCACCGCCTTGAGGTAGCGTGCGCGGTAGTCCGGGTCGCGCTCCACCAGCGCGCGGATCTGCCGGAAGCGGTCGCGCACCTGCCGCCCCTTCTGGTTCCTGCGCCGGGGGATCAGCGTCCGAAGCACCGCCACCAGTGTACGGGACTGGAACAGCTTGTGCAGGGAGAAATAGAACAGGAGCAGCACGCCCTGGTTTCTCATCAGGAGGCTGCCGCGGGACGACCGGTTGAGGATCACCAGCAGGGTCCCGAGCTCACGGTCCACGCCGCTGTCGTACACCGGCGCCAGGCGGGCGGCAAACGGTCCCCTCGAGTCCACGATCCGGCGTACCTGCTCGTCCAGCATCGTCGCAATGCGGACCAGTTCGCGGCGCAGGCCGCTGCGGGTCACCTTGTCCAGGTAGGCGGTGAGGCTTGCGACCTGGCGCTCGGAAAACAGGCGCTCCCCCGGACGCGCCGGCTTCCTCCCCCTGGGGAAGAACGAGGCCCGGAAGTCCTCCTCCATGCGGCCCAGGTACTGGGGAATGGGGCCGATCTCGGGGTTGCGCTGCACGTAGGAGGTGACCAGCTTCTGGATCCGCGGCGGCAGGCCGATGGAGCGGGTGGCTTGCGAGAGCAGGCGGCCGTGCGCGTAGTCCACGGCGTCGTGCATGGCCTTCAGCACGTGGACCTCGGGGTGCGGCTCGCCTTTCAACAGGTCCAGCGCCGGGTCCTCCGGCACGAAGGCAAAGTCGCGCAGCAGCTTCATTTCCTGCGGCGTGAGCCGGTCCTCCGCCTCCACGAACCGGTTGTAGTTCCCCGCCACGTCGCTGGGGTGGAATCCCTCGCGGATCTCGTGCGAGAAGCGGTTGTGCCACACCTGGATCACCGTGCCGGGGTACAGCCGCTGCACCTCCTTGGCGTAGGCGCCGGCGGAGGCGTGCGCGGTGGGCTCGGGGTTGGTGACCAGCACCAGGCGCTTCATGAAGGGGATCCAGGCAAGGTTGTCTTCCAGGCCGAGCCCCGCGGGCATGTCGAAGATGAGCAGGTCGTACCTGCGGTCGATCTCGGCCAGGTAGTCGCGGTACACCGCCTCCATCAGCGCGCGGGATTCCGATCGCGCGAGCTTCTGGTATGGGAAAAGGATGTCCAGGCAGCGGAACACCGGCATGACCTGGCCGTCCAGCGCGCCGCCTGCACCGCCTGCGCCGCGCGGGCCGTCCGCGCGGCGAACGCCCTCCGCGCCCCGAACGCCCGCCGCGCCGCGGTCCTGCCCTTCGGCGACTCCGGGCGCGCCGTTTCCTTTCACCGCCTGCTCCGATTCGTACAGGTCCAGCAGTGAGGCCACGTCGGAAAGGGGGTCCAGGTCCACCAGCCCGACCCGCAAGTCCTTGCGGGCATAGTAGATGGCGAGGTTGCAGGCAGTGATGGTCTTGCCCACGCCTCCCTTGCCGGAGCCCACCGCCACGGAGCGCGAGATCACCCGGCGCATGGTATCCGCGGGGGCCCCCGCCAGGAGCCGACGGGTGCGCTCGAGGACGCCGGGATCCGTGGACAGGCGCTCCGCGGGCATGTCAGTTCATGTCCAGCGGGGGAGGGGGGGCCCCGCCTTCCCACTTGCCTTCCAGGCTCTGGTCGAACTCCTTGCCGTACAGGTAGCGGAACAGGTGCTGGAAGTCCTCCGGCTCGATGCGGAGGAACAGCACGCCGAAGTAGCCGTTCTCCGCGTCTCGGAACTTGCGCATGATCCTGCCGCCCACGCGGATGGTGCGCGCGGCCAACGCCGGGGGCCGGGCATCCATCTGGATGGTGAGCTCCAGGTCCGTGTGCACCAGCAGCTCCTTGACGAGGTCCGCCGAGGAATGCGCGAACAGGAGTCCCGAGGCGCTCAGGTCGATGATCGGCGCCTCGTAGCGGCGCTCGGTGCTGTTCTCCACCTTGAAGTAGCCATTGGTGACCAGCGCGTAGCACAGCACCTTGGCGAACTGCTGGATGTACTCCATGGTGTCCCGCGAGATGCGCTCGCGGCGGGCGCCGGTGTTCCAGGCATGGATAAAGCCCACCACGTACTCGTTGTACAGGACCGGGACCCACACCTCGGAGACGATGTCCTTCTTGGTCTTCTCGTAGAGGATGTTGCCCAGCTTGCTGGTGATGACGTAGGCGGGGGCGCCCGCCTCCTCTTCCAGCGCAACCAGCTCCGCCTTGGTGATCACCCGGTCGTCGGGGAACGGGTCCCGCGACGGGAAGTCCTCCGCGGTGGACGGGATCCACAGCGTCTTTCCCAGGCGCACGATGGTCTTCTCTTCCCACTGCCGGGGCAGGCGGTCGCGCAGCATCATGATCTTGTTGTCCGTGGTCATGGTCTGCATCTTCACGCGGAACGCCTTCACCACCTCGTTGATCCTGCGCTCGTCGAAGGCGACGTTCTTCTGGGGCGGCTCCACCGCGCTGTAGCGGTCCGACTTGGGGAAGTTGAGCTCCACCTTGGTCCCCTGGAGGCTGAAGGAAACGTCGATGGCTCCCTGGAGCTTCACGCGCTCGTACTTGCGCTGCAGGTTCTTGTACACGCCCGGCGGCTGCTGCACGGTGAGCAGGTCGGGGGTGACCTCGATCACCTTGGACGCGAACGTGAGGTAGTTGTTCTTGAGGTAGAAAAAGACGCGGACCTCCTCTCCCACGGAGATGCCGTCCAGCGTGCCCTCCAGGGGAGAAAGCTCCAGCCGGTCCTCGCGCATGCCCGAGAAGCGGCAGGCGACCTCGCGCTGTGCCCCGTGCACGTCACACGACACCTGGCCGTCCGCCAGTGATTTGAACACGAACTCTTTTTCGATCCTGCCGACCTCGGTCCCCATCGATCCCTCTCCCCACCCCCTCCCCGCGGGGGCTATTCTTCGAGCAGCCAGCGGTAGTCCAGGGGGAAGAACTTCTCCTTCGGCTTGTCGGTCTTGACCGAAAGCTGCGCCAGGCTGATCTGCAGGTCCGTCACCAGCCACCTGGAGCCGGACTGCGCCACGTAGATCTCTCCTTCGCTCGACCCGTCCGCGCTGAACAGTCGCACCGCGGCGGTGACCTCGCCGTCCGGGCGCGTTCGGGGCCTTCCCAGCCGCCACGACGTCGGTGCCGCGGCTTGGGAGAGCCCGAAGCCGAGCATCCCGGCCATCGCGTCCCGCGCGTCCCCTGCCACGAGGTCAGTGTTCACCTTGCCCCCGACGAGGCTGGTGAGGAAGAGGCCCGCGGCCTCCATGGCCTGGTCCTGTGCCTTGTCGGTTGCCAGGGCGTCTCCCAGCGGGCCGATCTTGAAGTCTTCGGGGAGCACCCGGGCGTCGCGACCGAGCGCCACCAGCGAGCCGGCGTTCGCGAGGCTGCGCGGCGCGGCGGCGGCGGGCTGTGGTTGGAGGGCGATGCCTCCTGCGGCCGCACCGGGACCTGCCGGGGCCTGGCTTGGTGCGCCGGCGTTCCTGCCCGCAGCCGGGGCCGCCGGCCCGGCGGTCGGCGCCGCCGCGGGAGCTGAAGCTGCCCCGGCGCCGGCGGCTGGAGGGGCCGGTGACGGCGGGGCCGCGTCCTGTGCGGCCACCGCGCCAGGGGGCGCCGCGCCCGCGGCCCCCGCGCCAGGGGACGCCGCCGGCCGCGCGCTTTTCTGGCATGAGAAGAGCACGAGTGCCGCGAGGACCACGCTGGTCACCGTGAGCTGCCGGGTCACGGGTTCCTTGTACCACGGGGTGTTCCGCCGTTCAACCCGTGGTGCAGCACGCCCTGACTTTACACGTCCGACGGTGCATCATACTGTAGGGGCGGAGCCATGGACGAATCCGCGCGGATCCTTCATCACCTGGAAAACGACTACACGGAGCCCATCCGGGACCCGGTGTGGAAGCACATCTACATCTCCCGCGAGCTCCTGGGAGTAGTGGAGCAGGAGGGCTTCCAGAAGCTGGACCGCATCCGGCAGCTCGGCGTAGCCGCGCTCGTATACCCCGGGGCTACCCACACCCGCCGAAGCCACAGCCTGGGCGTGTTCCACATGGCCCGGCGCACCATCCTGACGCTGGTGCGCCGAAACCGCGACGTGCCAATCAGCCTGGAAGGCGTGAAGGCGTTCCTGTGCGCGGCGCTGCTGCACGACATCGGGCACTACCCGTTCGCGCATTCGCTCAAGGATCTCCGCCTGGAGGCTCACGAGGCGCTCGCGGCCCGGGAAATCCGCGGCCCGTTCGCGGCGGTGATCCGGGGCAGCCTCGGCGTGCAGCCGGAGGCGGTGGCGGCGATCATCGACAAGGGCAGCTCCTATCACGGAGAGGTGAACGTCGCGTTCTTCTGGAAGATCCTCTCCGGCGTGCTGGACCCGGACAAGCTGGACTACCTGAACCGTGACGCCTTCTTCTGCGGCGTGCCCTACGGGATCCAGGACGTGGACTTCATCCTGGAGGAGGTCTTCCCTCACCCCGTGAACGGCGTGGCCATCAGCCCCAAGGGCATCACCGCGCTGGAGAACATCCTCTTCTCGAAGTACCTCATGTACAAGACCGTGTACTGGCACAAGACGGTCCGCATCGCCACCGCCATGATCAAGAAGGTCATCGCCATGGCCCTGGAGCAGGGGGTCATCGCATCCGGCGACCTGTACGGCCTTGACGACGAGCAGTTCTCCGCCCGTTTCACCGCGCGGATGTTTCCGCCGTTCGGCATCATCGAGGACACTCGCCACCGCTGCCTGCACAAGCAGGTGCTGCGCCTGCCGTTCTCCGAGCAGAATGCCGTGCACCGGCGCCTGGAGCGGATCTCCGAGCGCCTGGGGCTGGAACGCGAGATCGCGCGCGAGGCCTCCGGCGTGCTGGGGCGCGAGGTCCCACCGGAGTGGATCGTCGTGGACGTACCCGAGCGGCTCTCGTTCGACGTGGAGATCCCCGTGATCGACCCGGTCTCCGTGGAACCGGAAGAACCCGAGACCGGGGGCAGGGGCTCCCTGTTCCGGACCATGGAGCAGCGGGACTTCACGGGCTCGCTCCGCACGATCTCCGTGAGCGCGCGGCGGGATCCCGGGCTCCTCGCGGCCCTCCCCCGCATGGGCCTGGAACGGCGGTTTGAGCCGTGAATGACCTGACGACCTCCCAGCGGCGGATGGTGGAGCGGTTCGCCCACCACGTGGGGCGGGGCATCGCCCGGTTCGACATGATCGGGCCCGGGGACCTCGTTCTGATCGGCGTCTCGGGCGGAAAGGACTCGCTGGCAATGAGCCTCGCCCTCGCCGAGCGGCGGCGCTGGGTTCCGGTCCACTACGAGCTCGCCGCCGTGCAGGTGGAGTGGCGCGAGTACCCGATGACGGACGTGGAGAAGGCGGCCATCGAGGGGTTCTACGCGGACCTCGGGATCCCCTTCCAACGCATCCAGGCCGAGATCGCCCCGGCCAGCTTCCGCAGGAAGTTCAGCTGCTACACCTGCTCCCGGAACAGAAAGCGAATCCTGTTCGACCACGCCGCGCGGCTGGGCGCGCGGAAGATCGCCCTCGGCCACCACATGGACGATATCGCGGCCACTACCTTGATGAACCTCCTGTTCCACGGCGAGGTGGCTACCATGATGCCGGTGCAGCGGTTCTTCGGGGGCACGCTGTCCATCATCCGGCCGCTGTGCGAGGTCAGGGAATCCGAGGTGGCGCGGGTGGCGGCGCGCCTCGGGCTTCCCTCCGCTCCCAACCGCTGCCCCAACTCCACGCTCAACCGGCGGGTACTGATGAAGGAACTCCTCCGCCAGGCGGAGCGCGTCAACCGCCACGCCGTGTCCAACGTGTACGGCGCGCCGTGGCGCATCCGCAGGGATTATCTTCCCGGAATGGAAGTGGATGCCCCGGTCGGAGAAGGCAGGGAGCAGCCCCGGTGACGGTCGCGGTCATCAGTGACATCCACTCGAACCTGGAGGCGCTGCAGGCCGTCCTGGCGGAGATCGATTCCCGACAGATCGAGACCGTGGTCTGCCTGGGAGACCTCGTGGGATACAACGCGGACCCGGACTCCTGCGTGGGCGCGGTACTGTCCCGGTGCGCGCAGGTGGTCCGGGGCAACCACGACAAGGCGGTGGCGGGCCTGCTGGACGTGGAGTGGTTCAACCCGGCGGCCCGCGCCGCGGCGCTGTGGACGCGGGAGGCGGTCCGCCCGGAGACGCTCACGACCATCCGCGAGCTCGCCCGTGGGCCCTGCGTGCTGGACGGGGACGAGTCGGTGATCCTGTGCCACGGCACCCCGTTCGATGAGGACGTCTACCTCATGGACGAGGAATCCATCCTGGGCACCTACGAGGCGCTCGACTCCGGGTTCCCGCGGGCGAGGATCTGCTTCAACGGGCACACCCATGTTCCCCTCGTGGTGACCCGCCCGAGCGGAGGGGGACGCCCGCAGGTCATGCGCCGGGCACTGTCCGTGGAGCTGGACCGCGGGGCTGTCTACCTGGTGAACCCCGGATCGGTGGGCCAGCCGAGGGATGGCATCGCCTCGGCTTCTTTTGGTATATTAGACACCGGCAGGATGGTCTACACGAACGTTCGCACGCCCTATGCGCTGCAGGAAACCCAGCGAAAGATCAGGAACGCAGGGCTCCCCGCGAGCCTGGCCTACCGCCTGGCGGAAGGCAGGTGAGGGACGCATGGGTGCGCCCGCTCGAGTGAACAGACGACCGCCGACTCGCGGAGAGGAGAGGGAATGAAATCTCAGCTGATGGAGGAAAGGATACGCCGCATCACGGTGCTCTTTTCCGAGCTCGGCTTCCGGGTGATCGAGGATGAGCGGTCTCACAACGCGTACTCGGCAACCTTCGAGGATGATGACGCGTTCCAGGCCGGCGTGCTCATCGAACGCGGGAGCAGGTTCATCGAGCTTGCCTACGCGCTGACGTTCCCCGCCACCTATTCCCAGCTCATGAAGGGCAAGCTGGAGGAGATGCTAAAGATCTGCTACGAGTTCGGCTGCTACGTGAGCCTCCAGCAGACCGCCACCGAGATCAGCTACTCCGTGTTCACCAAGATCTACTACTCGGGACTGAACTACTACTCGCTTCGCGACAGCCTGCGGGATTTCCGCGAGTGCGTGGCAGCCCTCATGGACCTGCTGGAGATCGGCAAGGAAGCCCCGGAGACCCCGGCCTAGCACGGGCTGCGCGCGTGCGGGGCACGTGCGCCGCTGACTTCAGTACGTCTCCGACATCACTTCTGCATCCACCAGGGCTCCCTCGCAATTGTGCTCCGCGAAGGACAAGGCCTTCTGCATGACCGTCTCACCGAAGGTCCTGGAGTTGGACACGAGCGCCGCGCCCAGGTGCGCGTAGTGCATGGAGTCCAGGTCTCCCACCTCCGCCACGGACAGGTGGAACTTGTTGGCGAGCTTTTCCTTCAGCGACACGACGATCCGCCGCTTGTCCTTGATGGATTCGAGCGGCGGCAGCTCGATGCGAAACTGCAGCATGGACACGACCACGGCGCGCCCTACGACTTGCGGGCGAGATCCTGCAGGTCCTCGAGCTTGAGGCCTTCGGCGGATCCCTCCGCGCCTTCGGTCCCACCCATGCGGTCCTTGAGGGGAAGGTACACGGAGTTGTACAGGGCGGCAAGCTCGAAGACGTCGTCCTTCTCCTTCCCGCGGGGGATCCGGACCTCGAGGTTGTAGTCGCGCTCGGCCATGCCCCGGCGCATCACGTGGATGGGGTCGGAGACCTGCATTGCAAAGCGCGGCGCGTAGATGAAGAGGAAGGCGAGCACCGTGAGCACCACGGCGACCAGGAACACCAGCGCCTCCCGGGACGAGGATACCGAAAGGGGCCGTTCGTCGGTGAAGACCTCCACGCCGTTGGAGAGGTAGTAGCCGTAATCGCCCGGCAGGAACTGGTCGGCATAGTAGGTGGACGGGTAGCGGGAGTACACGATCGGCCCCCCCTGGGCGCGCACGACGAGGAGCGTGGAATCCATCGCCGCGGCGGATGCCGCCCGTGCGGCGAGGCCCGGGCCCGCGCCGGCGCTGGAGACGATCGCGGCCCGCTGCGCCTGGCCGGCCTGGAAGGGCTGGTCCAGGCCGGGGATGATGCCGGTCACCTCCAGCACGGAGGCGCCCAGCGTCCACAGCACCAGGATGGAAACCGCGATCGTGGCGATGGTGGACACGTGGCCCTGGGCCATGGGGGAGCGCGCGTAGCGGATGCTGCGGAAGAGCTTGACCACGCGCAGCAGCCTCAGGATCCGCGCGATCCGTATGGCCTTGATGACCTTGAGGACGTTGAGGAAGCTGCCGAGCCCGGTGAGCAGGCCCGCGCCCGCCAGCAGGGCCAGCGCGTGGGGCAGCGAGTTCAGGAGCAGCAGCGGGATGGAGGCGAGGAAGTCCACCCACCCGCGCTGGCGGAAGAAGTATTCCACACCCTGCCGCTCCATGAGCGCGAGGTACATGCGCACCAGGAACTCCACGGTGAAGAACACGTCGAAGGCCAGTCCCGTCCAGACGAGCAGTCCGCGGGCCCCGACGTTCCAGCCGGCCAGCACGGCGTAGTCGTCCAGGAACGTGTGGACCAGCACGAGCAGGATGGCGATGACCACCACGGTCTCGAGGGCTTCCCCGAGCTTTTTCATTCCGCTGACTCCTACCAGCCGTTCTCGGATGCGATGGTATACAGCTCGTCCAGCATCTTGCCGTCCAGGCCGCGGAAGCGCGCATTGCGCCGCTGCACGTTGAACCAGCTCTTGTCCGGGGAATCGGCGCCCCGGTCCACCGTGACCGCGGGGGCGAGCGCGCGGCCGCGCAGGGCCATGATCGCGCCAAGCCGCGAGGTGGCTTCCACGTTCGTCGAACCTTCCTGCCACGCCAGGGTGCAGCGCAGCCCGAGGGACAGGATGGGTTGCGGTATGGACGGAACACCCGAAGCCAGGCCAGGCAGGATCTTGGACAGGTACTGCTCCTGGAGGGGAGTGTAGCCCGACTCCCGGTCGATCACCTGTCCCGCCATGACGAAGAGGTACGCCGCGGGCCTCACCACCACGATGAACCGCAGCAGGTCCGCGAGCGCGTCGGGAGGGAGAGAGAGCTTCTGTACGCGGCTCACCTCGACGTAGATGTACTTCTTCCGCTCGAAGAGTTGCGGGATATACTTGTCGATGATGTCGGAATGTGCCGCCGCCAGCGAACCAGAAAGTGCGCTTCGCGCAACCGGGTGGCGTGCCGCGCGGGTGATGAGCCCCTGCAGCTCCCCTGCGGCCCCGGCGGGCACGGGACGACCGCCGCTGAGCGCGGGAAAGAACGACAGTCGAAGCCGGGAGGAGACCAGCTCGGAAACCTCTGCCTCTGTCATGCGGTCTGCCGCCGAGCGCAGGGCCCGGGCCACCAGCGCGGCTGGCTCCTGCCAGCCCCGGGTGACCTGCATGCCCAGCGACGTGAACACGGGAAGGAGCTGCGGGCCGTTGGCCCTGAGGACATTGAGAGCCTGCTCCTCCTTCTGGAGGGCCGGGAGCGAGCGAAGCGCCGGAGTTTCCATGAGCCGCATCGCAAAACGCGATACGGGGTCCGAAGCCGTGTCCACCGCTTTCATTTTCGGTCCCGGCAATCATTTACATGAACGGCGGATACGGCGATAATGCGCCCACACATGGCCAGGCCCCACGCGGCGTTGCCGCTCGCCGCGGCAGTTATGCTGATGCTCCTCGCTGCGCAAGGGCTGTCCGCGGACTCTCCCTCCACGGCGGGCTCCTCCACGGCGGGCTCCGAGGCCGCCGGATCGTCCACGTCGAGCTTCCCCAGCGCGGGCACCCTCGCCGCAGGCTCCGCGACCCTGGGATCCCCCGTCCTGCCGGTGCCAGAGGCTCCCACCACGATCTTCTCCACCAAGCTGGGCTCGGCGGAAGTGGACTTGAACCTGCAGGGGTCCTGGGACGCCGCGGTCTCGTTCGGGACGGGATTGCTCTTTGCGCCCAACCTGTCCGGGCCGCACCTGCTGGACTCCTTCCCGGCGTTCAGCCAGGGCTTCGTCTTCACCCAGACGCCGGACATCACCATCGAGCTGGATCTCCTCAAGAGGTTCTTCCTGAGCGCGTCCATCATCGGGAGCTTTGCGAACAACTACATCCAGGCCGGCTACCGCGGCGGCCCCGGCGAGGCGCTGCAGTCGGTGATCATCGGCACGCAGGGGATCACGATCCCCGCGAGTGCCCTGATGCAGATCCCCGGCCAGCCGCAGGGCTCCCTCGGGATCATGTCGAAGTTCGTCTCCCTCGGGTCCACCAACGACGCGGTGATCCGGTGGGATGCCACCCTCCCCAAGACGAAGACGTTCATCGGCAGGAACGAGCTCGTGGAGCAGGAGACCGGGCTGGACGGGTACATCCGCGGCATGTACTTCTACCTGCCGGACACCGGCATCGACACCGGCACGCTGCAGGTATTCATCGAGGATCCCAATGGGACCATGGTTGCCACGGACGGTAGAAGATACCGCGTGGCCACGTCGAACGACGTGGTCACCGACTCCGTGAATGGACTGGTGTCGCTCAAGAACCCGGTGAAGGGCAGGGTGGTGGCCTACTACACCAAGGGAATGAAGGCCGTTGGAGATCCCACCAACCTCACTGCGCAGTTCGTGGACCTCGTCACCACCCCGCCGATTCGCCGAAACACAGCCTCGCCCGCGACCTTCAACTGGACCGTGACGGACAACTACGTTCTCCCCAAGGCCGCCACCATGGCCATCCGCCAGGTGACGATCCCCGGGGTCGGGAGCGGACCCGGGCTGCTCTTGTGGGAGCCCGGCGACAACTCCCCCTTCGAGATCGAAAGCTCGTATGCCTTCTCGTCACATCCGCCGAGTGACGTTTCCCTGATCAACATCAAGGTGAACCCGAAGGCCGCCTCCTCTCCCGTGTCCCTCGGGCCTCTCAGCCAGCTCGGCCTGGTCGCCCAGCCGGATCCGCCGAACACCCGGTTCAACGTCCTGGTGAACGCGGCGGCGTACCGCAATTTCGCCAACTTCTACCCCTTCCCGGATCCCACGGGGTTGATCTATGGCCCGACGCACGACGCGGTTTCTGGAAGCCTCGACTACGACCTGCTGGTACAGATGATGACGCCGGTGAGCACGTTCGTGCTGGAGGCGAACATCGAGCCCGGCTCGGTCCAGGTGAACGTCAACGGGATGCAGGAGACGCGGTTCGAGGTGGAGCCCGTTTCAGGGACCCTGACTCCGCACTTCGACATTCTCCCGACGGATCGGATCGACGTCACCTACCGCGCCGCACAGAACGGGGTGTCGGGCGGCGATATCCTGGCGGCGTGGCGCAGCGAGATCCCGCTGTCGGACACGACGAACCTGTCGGTGGCGGCCGGCGTGAGATGGAACGCCAACCCGTGGACGTTCTCCCAGCAGCCCTATTCCAAGTCCGGCACCGTGATCGCCACGGTGGGGGTAGACGGCAAGACGGAGCACGTGGAGTATTCGGCGCAGGCCGGGGTCTCCTACACCAACCCGGATACCACGGGCATCCTCCGCCTGTTCGGCATGGAGGGAGACGGCACCCAGGTCGACCTGTCCGAAGACAACTGGTACCCGGCCAGCGCGCCGGATGCTTCCGGCACCGAGATCGGGAGCCTCCTGCAGTCCAACCGCGACGTTCTCTTCTATAGAGATTACCGGCAGTACGGCGCGCTGGGCGCCACCTCCCTGCAGACCATTGAGACCAATCCTCCCCCGTCACAGATGGCGTACCAGAACGGCAACCGCATGGGCCCCTACAACGTGCAGGGGAGCGACGGCAACCTCAGCGCCGTCAGCCTGGTGTTCGAGTACAGCTTGACCGCCAGTGGGGACTGGGTGGGCGCCCAGGTGCCGATTTCCGCCGGGTCCACCGTCGATCTGTCCAGCGCCCGGGCGATTAGCATCCGACTTCGCAATGGCCTGGGTCCGCTGGCCCGGTCAGGGAACGTGTACATCTATCTCCAGCTTGGGAGCACGTCGGAAGACCTGGACGGCTCCGGTGTCCTGAAGGCGGAAAACACCGCCGCGGACACCGGCTTTTCGTTCGTCCAGGGCAATCCACTGATCCCCGTCACGCTGAAGGTGGGCGCGGGTCCCCAGCTTACCGGCAACGGCAAGCTGGACAGCGAGGACACCGACGGAAACCAGATCCTGGACCTGGAAGACCCCAACCGTGTCGTCACTACAAGCGTCACTACCGGGGTGCCGGCCACCACGTTCCCGATACCGGATTCACAGCTCGGCACGGCGTGGCAGTCGTTCACCTACTCGCTCACGGATTCGGACCGGCAGAAGCTGCTCGGCGCCAGGAGCGTCCGACTCGTCATCGTGGCGAACGGCGCCGGCGCCCAGGGGACCATCCTGGTCGACCAGATCACCATCGAGGGTACCCCCTTTTACCCGGTTACCAACCCGGCCACGGACAAGAGCAAGGTACAGGTGCAGGAAGTGACGGAGGTCGCCGCGCAGGCGCAGCCGTCCGGGGGGGACTTCGCCACCCGGTTCCCGAGCACGTACTCCAAGTTCCATCCCAACAACGAGACGAACCAGGTGCTGGAAACCGTGTGGAGCACGCAGGCAGGGACTTTTGCCAACCCGTTCACCGTCCAGGGATTTGTTTCCCAGGGCACGGGCGGCATCCAGTACCAGACCGTGGTCTCCTATATCCGGGCCGACACCTCCGGGCTCTCGTACACGTTCTCCATGCTCGACAGCTCGGGGAAGGGAATCGTGTGGAGCGTGAGCCCCGCCGACAACACGTGGCACGAGGTCAAGGTGTCCCGCAAGAACAACACGGTGACGGTTGACGGGACCACCGTCAGCACGCCGACGCGGTTCGACTCCAACTACGGAAGCCTCGCCCAGCTCCAGGTGTCGGTCAGCGGCGCTCCGCTCACCGCGGCGGGCCAGGGCGGCCACCTCTACCTCGACGAGATCTACCTCACCGACCCGCAGGGCTCCTTTGGCGCGGCATTCGTGGGATCGGTCGCGGCAAAGTTTCCCGGGGTCATCCTCGCGGTGGGAAAGACGCCGGTCCTTTCCGACGTGGCGCTTCGGCAGGACGTGGCCGCGTACTCGGGCGGGTTCGCGGCGCTGTACGGGACCCCGTACGCCGCCGAGGACCTTTTGTCGCGGTCCCACCTGGATGCCAGCCTGCTCTCGGTCCGTACCAGCCTCGACCTCGCGCTGCGCGACCAGGGGGGTTCACTGAGCGCGTCCGGCGGCCACAGCGTCACGGTCCCGGCCGGGCCCATCAGCGTGACGGACGCGTACTCCCTCTCCACGGCCGGCGGCTTCACCCGGGAAGACCAGCTCTCGCTCGCCGTCGGGTCCCTGGCCAACCTCTCCCTCGACGCCGCGGCCAACGCGTCCCCGGACGAAACCGACACGACGGGGCTGCTGTCGCAGACCTGGCAGGGCGGGCTCACGCTCACGCCGTTTGCACCATTCAGCATTTCCTCATCGCTTGCCCTGGCGCAGGCGTTGTCCGGGTACACGCTGGAACCGGACTGGTACGGGGCACGCTGGGCGCACGAGGCCAGCCTGATCCTGCCGTGGAAACTGGGCGGCCAGATGGACTCGAGTGACGTGACACGCTCGGAGAAGCTGGACTTCAAGGCCGGGATTCCCGCCGCGCCGTTCGGGTTCACGCTGGACGCCTCGACTTCCGCGGGCGGTTCGAACTACACCACCGCGGGATACAGCCAGGTGAGCGCGCTCTCCTACGGGCTTGCGCTGCTGCTGAAGCTGGGGCCGGGAGATTCCGCGGACAGCGTCGGGCTTTCCTACCGCCGATCGGCGAGCATCACCACGGCGCCGGGACCGGGACCCCGCTTCCAGCAGGAAACCGGCGAGCTCGCGAGCGTCCTCTCGCAGCAGGCCTACCTCTTCCAGGGCATCCCGTTCGCGGAGATCTTCAGCGACAACACGGGGGCGGCGCTCCCCGCGTGGCAGTCCGCCAACGCGAGCCAGGGCAGCTACAGCCCGGTGGTGACGCTGTCCATGCAGCGCGCCTACGGGTCGCACCTGACCGACCTGCTCATCCCGTCCACGGTGGACCTTGCGCTGGGGCAGGAGCTGGACAAGAACTCCGACCAGGTACAGGCGACCACCTACGTGCGTCCCAAGATCTCCACGCACGCGATCAACCTGTTCGGGCAACTGGGGTCCATGCCGCGCCTGCCCATGGTGCAGACCGACGAATACAGTCTCAGCCTGAGCGGCTCGGTGGACCGGACGACGCCGGCCCTGTACCCGCAGTACGGGCCCGGCCCGCTGCTGTCCCAGGTTTCCCTCCAGGCCTATGCGTCCCTGACCGCGGAAAACCAGGGCCAGCTCACCCTCGTGGAGACGCTGCGCCGGGACCAGACCACCAGCGTCGTGGTGTCCAACGATGCACAGGCTCTCCTGGAGTGGCGCGTCAATCCTGCCGCCGGCGTCCCCCTGCCCCTGCTGCCGGCGGACATCGGTGCAACGGGCCACTTCGAGCACCGGGAGAGCGCGGAGGTGACGGTGGGATACCAGGACTCCGGGGCGTTCCACCCGTTCACCCTGCTGCTCGGTCATGCGACCTCGATCGTGTATCCGGGGCATGGCTCCATCAAGGCGAGCCTGGACCTCGGGATGGACGTGCAGGACCTTGTCCCGGGCTTCGCGTGGCGCTTCGCCATACGCGCGTCCATCGAGGCAAAGTTGACATTCTAGGTCACCGGTAATAGTTTTATGCGATCGCAAGGTATACCATTGGTCACTGGCTGCAAGGAGGTCTCAATGACTGCGTCTCTCAGGCGTGGGCTCTTCGTTCTGGGTCTCGTGAGTCTCCTGGCTCTCCCCGCGTTTTCCCAATCCGAGCAGCCCTCGGGCGCGCAGCAGCCGGGCGGGGGCCTCGGTTTCAAGATGGGTCTCGGCATCGGCGTGCAGACCTTTCCGAATGATCCCGCCCCCAACACGTGGCAGTCGCTGTCTCTCACGCCGGACATCTCCTTCGGCAAGTTCGGCATCGGGCTGGACCTGACGCTGGACTACAACTTCTCCGGCTCCGGCAACTCGTTCAACGTCCGCCAGGCGGACTGGTGGCCCACCACTTCTCCCACGTTCCAGAACGTGCTGGCCATCTATCTCCCCAAGATCGCGTACGTGCGCTGGGGAGAGAAGGGTGACCCTCTCTACCTGAAGCTCGGCTCCTTCACGGACGGCACGCTGGGTGACGGGTTCATCATGGGGGACTACAACAACACGTTGTTCATGCCCGCGGAGCGCCACTTCGGCCTGCAGGCGGACCTGGACGGCACGTTGTTCGACTTCCCGTACGTCGGCGTGGAGACCGTGTTCGGGAACCTCGCCCTGCTGGACGTGCTGGGCGCCCGGGTTTACGTGCGGCCTCTCGCCGGGACCTCCATTCCCGTCCTGAACGCCCTTCAGGTCGGGGTCACCGTGGCGGCGGATACCAACCCCGGCTACAACGTGGTCGGCGTGAACAACCCCTCCACGGTGGCCGTGTTCGGCATCGGTGCAATCGCGCCCATCATCAGCATGAAGGACGTGTTCTCCATGGCGGCATTCGCGGACGCCGCCGACATCCAGGGCAAGACCTGGGGGAGCATGGTCGGCGTGGGCGGCAAGATCATCAGCATCTTCACGTATGCCGCCCAGCTTCGGCTCCTGGGAGGTGGCTTCACCCCGACGTACTTCGGACCGACCTACGACGTGCTGAGGGGCGTGCAGTACAACGCCCTCCAGGCCACCAGCGGCTCCGGGAGCACCTTCGGCGGGTTGATTTCGCTGGGGACCTCGCTCCTGGGGGACGCGCTGATCTTCAAGCTGACCCTGGACAGCCCGTTCGTGACCAGCGAGACGGACCCCACGCTCAGCCAGCCGCACCTCAACGGCGTTCTCAGCCTGGCACCGGGCGTCGTGCCCGTGTTCAGCTTCGACTTCATGTACGACAAGAAGGGAATCGGCACCTTCGCCCAGCTGGTGGATCCCACCAACTCCGCCATCCAGGCCAAGGTCAACCTGCAATCCGGCCCGGCGGTGATATCCTTCGTGTATGACATTACGTACGACGCCAGCAAGTCGCCGGCCTGGGTCGTCACCTCCGGCTTGCAGAGTTCCATCTCGCTGTTCTAAGGGAGGAACCGGATGAAGATGCGAGTTTTCTTCACGATCGCTCTGGCGGCCCTCCTGGCCGTGCCGGGGGTGTTGTTCGCCCAGTCGGCGCCGGCCACGGCCAAGCCCGCGGCGATCTCGGTCACCATCGTCTACCATGAAAACAACAGCGGCACGTTCACCGTCCGGGATGACAAGGGGACCGACCTGGGAGACCCCACGGACGGGGACGAGCTCAAGGTCGGATATACGGTCGTCACCGGCAAGGGTGACGTGGCGGAGTTGAGGCTCAACCACACCAGCACCATCATCAAGGTCTCGGGCAACACCAACTTCACGTTGAAGCAGCTGCGCGCGGACACCGCGGGCCAGGACCTGTTCGCGCTGACGGTGGGCAAGGTGCGCACGGTGGCGGGCAAGGCCTCCACCAAGGACCAGTACCAGATCCAGACGCAGTCCGCGGTGTGCGGGGTTCGCGGCTCGGACATCGTGGTGGAATCCGCGGACGGCACCACCACCAAGGTCAGCACCCTGGAGGGAACGGGCTGGATGGCCCCCATCGCGGCGGGATCCAGCTACTACCCGGATGACGGCAAGCTGTACCGGCTGGCCGCGGACACCACCGGCGCCGGCTTCGACATCCCGCAGGGCTTCGAGATCGATGATGCGCTCAAGAACTTCACCCCCGTGCAGATCCCGGCGGACGTCCTGAAGGCTCTCACCGACGAGATGAAGTTCACCAAGCTGGACGTCAACGAGGCCCTCCAGGCCGCCAAGGCCTACCAGGCTTCGCTCCAGCAGCCGTCGCAGCCCGGCCAGCCGGCGTCCAACCAGGCCACGCCGCCCGCGCCGCAGACCAACAGCACCATGGACAACATCCTGACCGCCCTGCGGGACATCCTGGGCTTCGAGATCGGCTCCATCACGCTGCCGGACCAGAACGGCAACCTGTTGACCTATGCCAAGGCCGTGTTCCAGCCCACCTTCAATATTGGCAAGCTGAAAATGTCCCTGTACCTTCCCGTCATCTACCAGGGCGACCTTTTCAACACCTCGGACTGGTACCGGCCGGCGGGCAACGACGAGTGGAGCTTCGGCCGCGACCAGGTGGGCCTGGAGAACCAGATCGTTGACGCCACACGGGACGTGCTCCTGAAGATCCGCTACGTGGAGTACGGACGCCAGCGGGACCCGTTCTTCGTGAAGGTCGGCAACCTTGACGACATCACCGTCGGCCACGGGTTGGTCATGCAGAACTTCTCCAATGACGCAGACTTCCCCGCCGTTCGGCACATCGGGTTGAACCTGGGCGTGGACGGGCAGGGCGGCGGGTTCGAGCTCATGGCCAACGACCTCGCTCCCCAGATCGTGGGCGGGAATATCGTTCCCCCGGATATCATGGGAACCCGCCTGTACATCCGCCCCATCCCCGGCTTCCGGGCCGCACTGGGCATCTCGGCCATCGTGGACCTGGATCCCGCGCGGGACTTCATGGACCCGGTCAGCGGGGCAAAGGGCGCCGCGGCGGCGGGAAACCCCATCTTCATCACACCCGGGGTCGACCTGGACCTGCCGTTCGTGGAGAGCGACGTCTTCGGACTGGTGGCGTTCGCGGACGGCGCCGTGCTCCTGCCGTACCTTCAGTCCAAGCCCACGGACGTCACCTTCTCCGCGTTGAGCAGCGGCTTCCAGACCAAGGCATTCCTGGACACGAGCGCCCAGATGCCCATCAAGAACTGGGGTTCCGCGGCGGGTATCTTCGGCAACCTCATCATCCCGGACTTCACCTATCGGCTGCAGTACCAGCTGTACACGGGCAATTTCATCCCGCAGATGTACGACTCCTCGTACGAGCGCACGCGGGGGCAGATCGTCTACAACACTCTCAGCTACCTCCTCAACCCGGCGACCGTGGACGCGTGGAACATGGGCATCTATGGCCAGGGCGGCCTGGTGCTTGGCAAGCTGTTCTCCCTGAACCTCGGCTACATGTGGCCCTGGAGCTACAGCAACGGTACCGTCACGGCGGACCCGAACAACGATCACTTCATTGCGAGCTTCACCATCCAGAAGGGCGTGATCCCCGTGGTCAATATCTGGGGAACCGTATCGTACGAGCGCACCGGCTTCGTGGGCACCCTCCAGAGCCACGGGCTGAGCGGAGCGCTCTTCGACGCCAACACGGTGGTGACTGCGACCGTCAACTACCCCGTCAGCGCGATCATGGACGTGACGCTGTTGTACACCGTGGTGGCGGCCCGGGACTCCGGCGGCAACCTGATCTACAACGGCAACTCGCTCATCCCAGAGACCAACACCGCCCTGTCCATAGAGACGCAGATCCACCTGTAGGCGGTGGATGCCTGAGCTGAACAATCCGTCCCGGAGGATCCGGATCCTCCGGGACGAAGTATCGCGGAAGATAGCGGCCGGCGAGGTCATCGACCGGCCGTTTTCCATTGTCCGCGAGCTGCTGGACAACGCGCTGGATGCGGGTGCCGGCTCCGTGGAGGTCTACCTGGAGCAGGGCGGGCTGGCGCGGGTGAGGGTGGTGGACGACGGGGCGGGCATGTCCGCGGAGGACCTCGAGCTGTGCTGGCAGCCTCACGCCACCTCCAAGATCGAGACCGAGGACGACCTGCTCACGGCGTCCAGCCTCGGGTTCCGGGGGGAAGCCCTCTCCAGCATCGCGCTGTGCAGCCACCTGGTCATCACGAGCTGCCCGGACCCCGCCGGCCCGGGTCACACGCTGGAGGTCCACGGCGGCAGGCTGCGGTCCCTGGAGCGGAGCCAGGCCCGGCGCGGCACCTCGGTGGACGTATCGGAGCTGTTCTTCAACTTCCCTGCCCGGCGCAAGTTCCTGCGAAGCCCTTCCGCGGAATCCGGCCTCTGCCGGTCCATCCTGGTGGACCGCGCGTGCGCGTATCCCTCGGTGTCGTTCCGCCTTTTCGCGGATGGCCAGCCCCGGCTTTCGCTGCCACCCGCGGCCGTGGTGGATCGATTGGCCCAGTGCTACGAGCAGCAGGCAGATGCACGGCTTCTCTCGGAGGGCATCGAGACGGGAGAGGGG
>Ga0335069_10004135_pt1 | contig 21680 bp, 21 predicted proteins | sample Lox_Sample_11_FD_206714 | JGI IMG/M metagenome (GOLD analysis project Ga0335069, IMG submission 206714) | Soil microbial communities from Loxahatchee National Wildlife Refuge, Florida, United States - Lox_Sample_1.1 | ecosystem: Environmental > Terrestrial > Soil > Wetlands | place: USA...
TGGTTCCTGGTGAACTCCGCAAACGCGACGTGAAGGTCGGTGGCCATGTGCCCATCAGCCCTGGCGCCATTCCGCGATTCCTTACGCGCTTTGCGGAAGTCTACGAACATCTGGGGAAAACTGAAGCCATTCTTGGTGTAGCAGCGGAACATCATCGCCTTCTCTGGATTCACCCATTTCTTGACGGCAACGGGCGAGTTGCGCGATTGATGTCGCACGCCGGGCTGCTCGAGACACCCGACACCGGCGCAGTGTGGTCGGTGGCGCGCGGTTTGGCGCGGAGGGTCAATGACTACAAAGAGCGCCTCGCGGCTTGCGACATGGCCCGCCGCAATGATCTCGACGGCCGCGGGCAATTGAGTGAAGAGAAACTGGCGGAATTTACGAGATTCTTTTTGGACGTTTCGATCGATCAAGTCGCATTCATGGAAGGGCTTATGGAGCCGGAGTCCCTGCGCGCCCGCATCCTGTTGTGGGCTGAAGAGCAGATCCGCCTTTCCAAATTGCCGCCGAAGTCGGGGCGGGTCCTGGAAGCGATTCTCTACCGTGGCACTCTGTCTCGCGGAGAGGTCGCTCGGGTGGTCGCCGCATCCGAGCGCACGGCTCAACGCATTGTTGCTGCATTGACGGAAACGGGCGTGCTTACGTCGAACACGCCCAAAGCGCCGTTGCGCCTCGTATTCCCAGCGGCCTTAGCGGGGCGATGGATGCCAGGACTATTTCCCGAAAGGTAGCAGAGGGTCTGAGCTGAGTCTAGGTGCGGGATATTTTTTAGGCCTTGATCATCGCGTGTTCATCACCAATTACTAAGTTCAGGATTACCGGGCTGATCGCTATGTCATCGGCTTGTTCGTTCTGTGCTGCAAAGCTATCATCGCATTGATGGCGACGCTCACGATTCGGCAATTGGACGAGAAAACAAAGACCCGACTAAGAATCCGCGCGGCCCATCATGGCCGTTCGATGGAGGAAGAAGCGCGCGAGATCTTGCGTTCTGCTTTGACTACCTCTGCTTCTCCCAAAGGGAATTTGGCGGAAAGGATTCATCGGCGATTCGCGACATTTGGTGAAATCGATCTTCCGCCGGTTCGCCGTGACTCGATTCGAGAGATCTCTGGTCTTGAAGAATGATTATTCCCGACACGACGGAGCTTATGAAACCCGAGCCGCATGCTCACGTCGTGGCTTGGATTCAGAAATAAGTAACAACCGAACTTAGCACCAGTGCAGTCACCGAAGCCGGGGTCTTCTATGGGATGGAACTGCTCGGCAAGGAAAGCGGCGCGAAGGCTTGCTTGAAGCGGCGCAGGCGATGTTTGCCGAGGACTTCGCGGGACGTGTCTTCGGTTTCGAAAGCGACGCGGCTCGGCATTTTGCGGGAATTGCTGCACATCGCCGGGCTCTGGGCAGGCCCATTAGCCATGCTGATGCTCAGATCGCAGCCATTGTCCGAACGCGAGGAGCGAAGCTGGCCACACGGAATCTCGACGACTTCGCCGATTGCGGCGTTGATCTTATCGACCCCTGGAGGGTCTGAACGACCAACCCAGACGCTTTTGGTGGCTTCGCGCCCGCATCCCAAGCGTGGTCGCAACGCGGCCCGAACGAGATGACTTTAGTCACGAAATAGAACCCGAACGCCTGGCTGGGCACCGGCCCGACTACACAAGCTCGGCGTGACTAAAGTCATATTCGGCTGGACCTCCTCCGCTGATACTTTTCCCCGGACGGCAAAGAGGAGGAACCATGGAATTCGCGAGCGAAAAAACAGTTCGGAACTTGGCGAGCACGAATCCCGGGGCGGCCCGGATCTTCGAGAGCTTTGGGATCGACTATTGCTGCGGCGGAGAACGGTCGCTAGGGCAGGCATGTTCGGCAGCCAAGGTGAGTGTGCAGGAAGTTGTGGACGCGCTGGAGAAGTCACGCGCCGAGGAAAGTGACCGTGATTGGCAGGAGGCTTCGTTGGCGGAGTTGATCGCACACATCGTCCAGAAGCACCACACATACGTGCGGAACGAGATTCCGCGGCTGATTGCGTTGATCGCAAAGGTGGCAAAGGTTCATGGACAGAATCACACGGAACTCGAAAAATTGGAGGCATCGTTCAAGGTCTTGGCGGAGGAACTGGCCCTCCATCTCCTCAAAGAGGAACGCATGCTTTTTCCTTACATTATTCAACTCGAAAGCGCGACGACATGCGGAGGGCGACCCGCGCCTGCATCGTTCGGGACGGTGCAGAACCCAGTGCGCATGATGATAATGGAACACGATTCCGCAGGAGATCTGCTGCACAAGATGCGCGAAATCACGAATGACTACATGGCGCCCGAGGATGGTTGTACGAACTACAAGATGCTGTATCAGGCCCTGCCGGAATTCGAAGCGGACTTACACCAACATATTCACCTCGAAAACGACATCCTGTTCCTGCGAGCGATTGAGCTTGAGACGCAGGCCGCCTGAGGCTTCCGGCGAGGGCTGGCTATGAGCGAGCAACAGAAAATGATCCAAGCGTTTCGAACTGATCCGAGTGTCGCGGAAGCGCTGCGTGTGATGCGTGAACGGGAAGCGGCAATGTCGAAATTGCTCATGGCATTCATTGCGACGGGACTCCTCTTCATGCTCTTTCCTGGCACCCTGCTGGGCGTGTGGAACCTTCTGCAGATCAGCGGCCGCTCGCATGGCAGCGCGATCTCGGCGGCGTGGCTCCAGGCCCATGGCCACGCGCAGGTGTTCGGCTGGGCAGGAAGTTTCCTTTTAGGGATTGGCTTCTACTCCATCCCGAAACTCCGCGATCGGGCGATTGGCATCATTCGCGCCGCTTGGGTGTGCTGGGCACTCTGGACCCTGGGCGTGGCGATACGATGGGCGGCAACGGTCTACGGTTGGGAGTGGCGTGCGCTCGTGCCAGCAGGAGGAGCTCTAGAGCTTGTCGCGTTCGGGATTTTCTTCGCAATCGTGTCGCTACACAAGCCGAAGGACTCGGGCAAAAAGACGCTTGAACCCTGGGTATGGGTGGTGATGAGCGCGACGATTGGGTTCTTGCTCTCGCTCGGGGCGAACCTGGTCGAAAGCGTACAGGTCTCCCTGCGTGGAGTGGACCCGGCGTTTCCACGCAACTTCGACCAGCGTTACCTGGCGCTGCTGGGCTGGGGTTTTCTGGTTCCTTTCGTATGGGGATTCAGCGCGAAGTGGATCCGCGTCTTCCTGGGCCTGCAGCCGGTGCGGGTGCGATTTCTATTCGCTGCGGTGGCGCTCGATTTTCTCGGCGTCACCGCGGCGGCGGCAGCGTGGTTTAGCGAGGCGACAGTACTGTTTCTCGCAGCGACCGCGTGTTCGGTGCTGGCCATTCGCATCTTCGAGCCGAGAGAACAGGAGCCAAAAATCCGCGGCATTCACAAGAGTTTCCCGGTGTTCGTGCGCTTGGCCTACGGTTGGTTGCTGATTGCGGCGAGCCTCGGAGTAGCGGCGACTCAGTGGGATACGACGGGCGGATTCTGGGGCGCGTCGCGCCACGCGCTAACCGTTGGTTTCGTAGGCGTCATGATCCTAGCTGTCGGTCAGAGAATCCTTCCGGCGTTCGCCGGGATGCGGTTACTGTGGAGTCCAAAGCTGATGTTTGTGGGACTTTTCCTGTTGACGCTCGGATGCGCGCTTCGCGTTTTCAGCGAGGTACTGGCATATCAGGAGTATGCCGCCTGGGCGTGGCATGTTCTGCCCGCATCCGCGCTCATCGAGCTTACAGCGCTTTTCGTGTTCACGGTCAACATGCTCTGCACTTTCGTGTTGCAGAAAAGTCATGCGGTGAACGAGCCGATGATGGTCGGGCTACCGCAACTTGTGACCATTGCGAACTCCCGCTAGGGAGACAAGTTTCAGAACGGAAATACCAACGAGGCCTGGTCGGGGAAGAACGCGCTGCTCTTTCGTTTGGTGGAGACGGAGGCGGCGATGTATGCTGAAACTCCCTTCCGGCACTATCGCGTTCTTTGCCAGTTCCTCTTATCCCAGGAAGGTCTGGTCATCATGCCCACGGCTGAAACTCAGAAGGCGACTTCCGGAAATTTCCAGCTCGCGCTTGGCACCGTTTCGTTTGCGGTCTGTTTTGCCGCGTGGGGATTGATCAGCGCGTTCGCGCCGCGATTCCGGGAAGCGTTTCACCTCACGGCGACACAAACGGCGTTTCTCGTCGCAGTTCCGGTGCTGCTGGGCGCACTGATGCGCATCGTTACCGGAATGCTGGCCGACCGATTTGGCGGCCGCTTGATTTTCACGCTGTTGATGGTGATCGTGGCAGTTCCGGCGTTTCTTGTTCCGAGCGTCAGGACGTATTCGAGCCTGCTTGTCGTAGCTTTCTTTCTAGGGATTGCCGGCAGCTCGTTTGCAGTGGGCGTGGGTTTCGTCTCGCGCTGGTTCCCCCCAGAAAAACAGGGCGGAGCCCTGGGCGTCTACGGTCTCGGCAACATCGGACAGTCGGCGGCGGTCTTTCTCGGGCCCGTGCTCGCGACAGTGGTCGGCTGGCAGAACATTTTCCGAGGTGCTGCTGCGCTCCTGGTGGTTTGGGGCATCATTTTCTACGCGATGGCGAAGAATTCGCCGAAAACGGTGCGGCCGTCGGGGCTTGGCGAAATGGTGGGACTCCTCACGCACGAGCGGCTGTCGTGGGTTCTCTCGCTTTTCTACTTCCTGACCTTCGGCGGCTTCGTGGCTTTCTCGATTTATCTGCCGACTCTCTTGAAAGATCAGTTCGGACTGAAGCCGGCGGACGCAGGATTCCGCACGGCCGGATTTGTGGTGCTTGCCACGCTTGCTCGGCCCCTGGGTGGTTGGCTCTCAGACAAAATCGGCGGCGCGCGTGTTTTGAACGCCGTGTTTCTGGCCATCGCGCCACTGGCGGTGCTGATGTCCTGGCCGTCCATGCTGCCGTTTACGGTCGGGGCACTGGGCTGCGCGTTTCTGCTGGGCATCGGCAATGGCGCGGTGTTCAAGCTGGTTCCACAATATTTTCCGAAGCAGGTGGGTACGGTCACAGGCTTGGTCGGGGCGATGGGCGGCCTCGGAGGATTTTTCCCACCCCTGCTGCTCGGTTTCTTCCGGGATCATCTTCACGCCGTGTGGCCAGGCTTCCTGCTGTTATCGGGGGTGGCCGTCGCACTGTGGCGAATGAATGCTGTTGTCTTTCTTCCGCGCCAGGAGAAACAGGAAATCCGTCTTCCAGAGCATTTGCGAAGAACGTCGGACCGTTTGCGTGCCGGCGTAACGGCGACGCTTTTCACCGGCTTTCTTGTCGCCGCCATCGTCGTGGGCTCGCGCAAATTGCAGGACTTCGATCCGGCGCTGGTAATTTATACATTTACCATCATCTTTGCGACCTGGGGCGTGGTGTACCACTACCGCGTGTGGCTCGATAAACCTCCGACGCGGGTTTACTGGGAACGCGGCTGGCAGCTTTTCCGGCAGCAGGGAATTCTCCGGAATTCCGTCCGCCTGGTCGGCCTCGCGGCCAAGAATCTCGGAGCGCAGACCTTCATTCACAAGCGTTCGGCGCTGCGCTGGTGGATGCATCAACTGATCTTCTGGGGCTGCGTCCTCGCCGTGCTTATAACCTTCCCGCTGGTGTTCGGTTGGATTTCTTTCCAGACGCTCCCCGATGATCAGAATACCTACATGGTCCTGGTCTATGGCTTCCGGACAGTGACGTTCCCGATTCACAGCCTGCTTGCGGTGCTCCTGTTTCACGGGCTGGATATTTCGGCGTTCCTAGTGCTTGGTGGGATCGCCTTGTCGTTGTGGAGGCGATTCCGAGACCGCGGCGCGCAGGCCACGCAATCGTTTGCACTCGATTTCCTCCCCATCATTCTGCTGTTTGCCATTTGCATCACCGGGTTGGCTTTGACCGTCTCTCAGGGCTGGTTGCGCGGCGAGTTCTACAGTTTTCTTGCAATCCTACACGCCATTACGGTAATCAGCGCGCTACTCTACTTGCCCTTCGGCAAGTTCTTCCACATCTTTCAGCGACCAGCGCAACTTGGGGTCAAGCTTTACCAGGCGGCTGGGGAAACGGGTGAGCCGGCGATCTGCAAGCGTTGCGGCGAGCGTTTCGCTTCGCGCATGCACATCGAGGATTTGAAGAGTGTCCTTCCCCAGGTTGGTTTTGATTACGCTGTTGGAGATGGGACTTGGCAGGATATATGCCCGGCCTGCAAGCGAAAATCGCTTTCGCTGGCGCAACTGCAATTGAAGGAGGAATCGCGTGGCTGAACCTCCGGCCTCTCCAAAGACACTCCTCGAGCGTTTTGGTCCGCATCCCGCCTTCGTGCCGACGGGAGGCTGGCAGAACGAATCGGAACACCCCGCGGACCGCCTGGTGGAGACGCACTGCTGTTTCTGCGGCCAGCAATGCGGCATTCAGCTCAAGGTACGCGAAAACCAGGTTATCGGCTTCGAACCTTGGGAAAAGTTTCCGTTCAATCATGGGATGCTTTGCCCCAAGGGCGTGAAGCGCTATCTGCAGGGTGGCCATCCCGATCGTCTCCTCGATCCCTTGCTGCGCGGACCAAACGGGTTTCGGACCGCCACCTGGGAAGAATCGCTCGATTTCACCGCCCGGCGCTTGCGCGAGATTCAGGAGAAATACGGCAAAGACAGCGTGGCCATCTATGGAGGGGCCTCGCTGATTTCCGAAAAGTCGTACCTGCTAGGAAAATTCGCGCGTGTGGCACTCGGTACACGGCATATCGACTACAACGGGCGCCTATGCATGGTCTCCGCGGGCGTGGCATACAAACTCGCGTTTGGAGTGGACCGTAGTCCTCTTCCCTGGAGCGATATTCCCAAGGCGCAGGTAATCCTGATTGCCGGCGCGAACGTGGCCGAATGCGCGCCTATCACCACGGACTACATCTGGCGCTGCAAGGATGCAGGAGGGAAGCTGATTGTCGCCGATCCGCGTATGACGCCGATCTGCCGGAATGCGGACGTATATTTGCCTGTTCGACCCGGCACGGACCTCGCACTGTACATGGGTTTACTCCACGTCGTGCTGCGTGATGGACTTGAGAAGCGCGACTTCATCGAAAAGTACACGACCGGTTTCTCGGCAGTCGCGGAATCTGTTCGCCCGTGGGACCCGCGCACCGTCGCGGAAAAGACCGGCGTTCCTCCGGAATCTATCGAGCGTGCCGCGCACTTGTTTGCACAGGCGGATCGTTCCATCGCGTTGCACGCCCGCGGTGTCGAACATCAGTCCAAGGGAGTGGAAAACTGCCTGGCGTTGATCAACCTCTGTCTCGCGATCGGGCACATTGGCCGCGAAGGCGCTGGCTGCGCCATGATCACCGGGCAGGGCAACGGGCAGGGCGGCCGGGAGCATGGCCAGAAGTGCGACCAGCTTCCCGGGCAGCGTTCGATCACCGACCCCGAAGCCCGCGCACATACCGCGAGAGTTTGGGGGATCACGCCAGAAGAAATTCCCCCGGCTGGCTACTCTGCCGTCGAAATCATGGAAGCGATTCATCGAGGAGAGATCAAGGCCCTGCTCTCCTGCTGCTTCAATCCGCTGGTTTCCCTGCCGGATGCGAACTTCACGCGCGAAGCATTGGAGAAACTCGAGTTCTTCGGGGTCGTCGACTTCTTCCTCTCCGAAACCGCGCACCACGCCGACGTGGTACTGGCCGGAAGCCTGCAGGAAGAAGAGGAAGGTATCGGCTGCACGGCAGAGGGCCGCGTCATCCACATCCGAAAGGCCGTCGATCCTCCCGGAAACGCCAAGGGTGATAGTTGGATCTACTGCGAACTGGCCAAGCGCCTGGGGAAGGGAAAGTTCTTTCCTTACGCATCGACGCGGGAGATCTACGACGAGTTGCGCGAAGCCTCGCGTGGCGGGCATGCCGACTACTACGGAATTACTTATGAAAAGATCGATCAGAGCCTCGGCGTGTTCTGGCCGTGCCCTTCACTGGACCATCCGGGAACGCCGCGTCTGTTCGAGGATGGAAGGTCGTTTCACCCGGACGGTAAGCATCACTTCGTCGTGACGGAATGGCGTGAAAGCGGCGACCCGGTTTCAGCTGACTATCCTATCTATCTGACGACCGGGCGTGTTGTGAGCCAGTATCTCTCCGGGACGCAGACACGCCGGATCGGCGCATTAGTGAAGCAGTATCCAAATCCACGACTGGAGATCCACCCGCGCCTCGCCGAAAAATATGGGATCACGGACGGTGACTGGGTAACAATCACCTCGCGCCGCAGCGAGATCACCCTACAGGCGATGGTGGTCCGTACGATTCGTCCGGACACGGTGTTCATTCCGTACCACTGGCCCGGAGGCCGCAGCGCCAACCGCCTGACGCACCGCACGCTCGATCCGCGCAGCAAAATCCCGGAATTCAAGGTGTCGGCGTGCCAGTTGCGGAAGGCCGGGAGCCCGCCCGAATGGGTCACCGAGGAAGCGAAAGGAATCGCCTGATGCACGGGTACGAGTTCTACGTGGACCCATCGCGCTGCATCGGCTGCCAGTCCTGCCTGAATGCCTGCGAGGAGTGCGAAACGCACCGCGGGCAGTCCATGATCAATTTCGATTTCATCGACCGGAAGGGAACGACGGCCTCGGCGGCGTTCGTCTGCTGGCACTGCGACGATCCCACCTGCGCTATGGTTTGCCCGGCCGATGCCATCAAGAAGGACGAAGAAGGTATCGTGCAGTCTTCGCTTAAATCGCGCTGCATTGGGTGTTCGAATTGCGTTCTGGCATGCCCTTTCGGGATTCCCAAAATCTTCCGGGAGCGCGAGCAGATGATGAAATGCGATATGTGTTACGACCGGACCTCCATCGGCAAGCGGCCCATGTGCGCGACGGTCTGCCCCAGCCAGGCGCTTGCTTACGTGCGCCCCGAGCAAATTGCGCGGCGGCGTGAAAAACCAACCAACGTCTTCTATTTCGGCAAGCAGCGCATCACGACCAAGGTACACATGATGGTTCCCGCCGATGCGGAGGCCATCTCGCTCGATGTTCTCGACTATATCTGGGAGGCGACCGATGCCGTTCTTTCGCAAGCCTGACGCAGAAGCGCTCTGGAAGGATGAGTTCTCGATTCATACCGCGGACGAGCGCTACGTCTCGCGGCGGCAATTCGCAAAATTTCTCACCCTCGCGAGTCTGGGGATGTTCGTGGGCAACCTCTGGATTCTGGCGAGGTCCTATTTTGCAAAAGGCGTTGTCTTTCCCCGCGCCACGGTGGCGGGAGCCGGCGAAATTCCCGTGGGCGGTGTGAAACTGTTCGCATACCCGACTCCGGCCGATCGCTGCATTCTGGTGCGCAATGCCGAAAGCGAATACAACGCCTTCAGCCAGAAGTGCACGCATCTTTCGTGCGCCGTTTATTACGAGCCTGAGACCAACCGGTTGGCCTGTCCGTGCCATCACGGTTATTTTTCGGCCACGGATGGTTCAGTGCTGCAAGGACCGCCGCCGCGCCCGTTGCCGCGCATTGTGCTGGAGCGGCAAGGCCAGGAATTTGTGGCCATCGGGGTAAAGGTAGGCTGATATGAAGGACCACGATTTTTCCAAGCAGAAAAAAGGACTCGTGGCGATCGACGGAGCCATGGCGCTCATTATCTTGCTGGTTATTGTGCAGATCTGGCTGCTGAGCGCTGCGTTGGAGGCTTTGCTCGCCGGCCACACCGAGACGGCATTGCCTGCCACGGTTTTTTCGGGCGTTCTGTTTCTAGGTTGCGTGGCGCTTACCGCGTTCGTATGGCGCGTGGATCGTGACTCACGCAGTTCGTAGGCCTCCCCGTCGTAGCGAGCCCTTAGTCCTTCCTGGTTTTCCGATACAATGAACCTCGCATTTCCTCTGTCTGCCCGGTGTAGCGGACGAAAGGCTCATGAACGACATAATTGAAAAAGTGTTGCGGAAGGCACCACTCTTTGCCAGTCTGAGCGACGAGGAAATGTCAGCCCTGCGGTGCCGCGTGAGCAGCAAGAAATACGATCGTGGGGAAACGCTGTTCAACGAAGGTGACCCCTGCCGTGGCCTCTTTGTTGTCGGGCGCGGCAAGATCTGCATCTTCAAGATTTCGGCCAGCGGACGGGAGCAGATTCTGTCCATCGAGGGGTCCGGCAGCTCGTTCGCGGAGCTCCCGGTGTTCGACGGAGGCAACTACCCGGCTTCGGCTTCGGCCTCTGAAGAGTCCGAAGTGTTGTTTATCTCGCGGAAAGACTTTCAGGATTTCTGCCGCGAACATCCCGAAGTTGGGTTAAAGGTCATCGCCGTGGTTGGTTCGCGTTTGCGCCGCCTTGTGGGCATCATCGAGGATCTGTCCTTTACCACAGTGCGCCAGAGGCTGATCGGTCTGATTGTGCGATTAACACAGGCCAGTTCCACGCGAACCAGCGACGGCGTACAGGTGGAGCTCAACGAAACCCAGCAGGACCTTGCGGCCGAACTGGGCACCGTGCGTGAGCTGGTGTCACGGAACCTCGGGCGACTTCAAGCCGAGGGTTATCTCGAAGTGAATGGCCGCAACATCATCGTCAAGGACCTGGCCGGCTTAAGGCTCGAACAGGAATCGCGTGAATAGAGTGGGCGGAGAGGTTCAAAGGTAAGCGTTTCATTGTCTTGCATACCTGCCATGTATGTAATACGCATGTTCCATGAAGACTCTCACGGTACGGGTGCCCGAGCCATTGATCGCGGACATTGAGGCGGAATCGCGAGGGCGCAAGATTTCGAAGTCAGATCTTGTTCGCGAGCGGCTCGAACGTCTGCCCCGGCAGCGCCGCCGCACTGGCTCGATCTCATTGGATCGGTCGATGGATTACCGGCCGACCTAACGACCCGAAAGAAGGCCTATTTGCACGCTACCGGATATGGCCAGAAACGTCCTCGTTGATGCTGGATTTGTTGTGGCGTTGCTTAGTAGCCGAGACGCTCACCACGAATGGGCCGTGACTCAGGCATCGGAGATGCCTCCGCCTTGGTCCACGTGCGAAGCAGTCGTTTCGGAGGCTTTTCATCTTCTCGGGGAGCGCGGTGCACCCAATCTCGGCGCCCTACTTCGCCGGCGCGTGTTGCTCATCACCTTCACGCTTGCCGCGAACGTCGACCCAGTCGTGAAGCTGATCGAGAAATATTCTAACGTCCCAATGGGCTTGGCCGATGCCTGCCTCGTTCGCATGACCGAAACACTTGCCGAACCCATCGTCCTAACGACCGACGAAGATTTCCGAGTGTACCGCCGTCACAGCCGGCAAGTAGTCCCTTGTGTAACTCCCGAATGACGCGCAAACCCCTTCGGCACCATTCGCTGCTTCAGCCCCTCTCCATACGCTTCGATGTCTCGCTGAGTATGCAGCCCCGGTATGACCGTCGAGATGGACTCGATTGGCTTCCAGTTGAAGATGACGATACTCATCTCATGCACGCGGAAACGGCGCTTGTCAGTTGTGGGATTCGATACCGTCAGGTCGGTGGCCAGGGCAGTCAAGGTCGGCACTGGGGCACACCACCTAATGAATACTCTGAGTTCGGTTCACCGGACCCAAGTAGCGATCCAGCCAACTCAGCGTTTCCTTGATCATCTCACTGCGGGGAACGTCATGCCCAGTAGCGTAAACGAGACGCCGCTTGTGCTCAACTGGTGTTCCTAGAAGCCGGAACATAGGCTCTTGTGATGGACCTGGAGGGAAAATGTAATCGTATTTGCCATTGAGCATCAGCACCGGCGTTTTCACTCGAGGTGCAAAATTAATCTGATCTGCAGCTGGGAATCTCTTCTCAAGCCAGAATCCTGGCCCAATAAGCACAAGTGCTTTGAAGCGATCCTCCATTGCCGGCAGAATCGCTCCCATAGCGGCCCCCCAACTGTCGCCTTCGTAGGCTAGCTTGTTCGGATCAATGTCTGGTCGGGTTTCAAGATAATCAACTGAACGACCCAAATCTTTGAAACAATCAATGACGGTGTCTCTGTAAAAAGTGGACATCTTAGAGTGCGAGAAATAATCGTCGAAGCGCTCATAGGTGCCTTTGTAAACCGGGAACATCACTGCCCGCCCACTTCTGATAACGAAGTCAAAAACCTCGAGTTGGGGTTCGTTCTCGCTCGAATGCTGGAGAAGAGCAGCCGCCCCAGGAAAATAAACTACGGTTTGGAATGGCGGTTTCACATTTTTTGGCAGGAAGAGATAAGCCATAACGCGTTCCTTGCCATACGCCGCGTCGAAGGCAATTTTGTCGAGTGTCCACCCTTCCGTATGCTGAGAAGATTCCACTACAGTATTCAGAGGTGTTTTGTCGTAAGAATATAGGCTTTTGTAGATCTCGAAGACCTGATCAGAAGCGGGTTTTTCCTTACTGAAATCCCGCGGTTGAAACCGTATGGGGTCGGCTGCTTTCGTTGATTCCCCGTCTAGGACGTACTTAGCGCAACGAAAACCGATGTTCGAGGAGCGCTCGAATGGCGAGTGGGCTTCGGGGAAATTGAAGGCATAGGTCGGTTCATTCCAGGCGCCGCCCATGCTGTACCGCTTGCCGGAGATCCCTTCGTTATAGACCCATTCTCTTACATTACCGGCCATGTCATAAACGCCAGACCAGCTCACGCCCCGGTATGCTCCAGCTGGAGCGGGACCCGAGCCACTGAAGTTACTAGCTGGTATGATGGTAGGCCCGTCTTGAGGAAAGGCCGCGATTCTCCAGTGATACATGGTTGGCAACGATTTACCTAAGAATTCGGCATAAGCCGCAGCCTCAAACCAGCTAATGCCAGTAACAGGATAATTATCCTCGCCGGCTGGATATTGACCTTCTCTCCATTGAGCGGGCCCTGATTTACCCGCCTGGTCGACGAATAAGCTCATTGCCTCGGCCCAAGAAAGTGCTCTGCCGTCCCTGCGAAACTCCTGCTTCCAATATTCTCGCTTCTTGTAGCCGCCATCGTCGACGAATCGCTTGTATTCGGCGTTCGTTACTTCAAACCTATCGATCCAGAAGTCTGTCAAGGAGACGGGTGGCAAAGTTTCGTATCCGGGCAGTCCATAGAGATGGACTGGTATGCTTTTTGATTCTTTGTCCGTTAGCCCAACTGGGACCATCCCTGCTGGGGCCGCGCCCTCTGCAAACATTCTTATCGTCGTCAAGGAGCCGAATGTCAGTGAGGAACGATCTACCGTCGTAGTGCGCTCCAGAGTGGTAAACCCATTCAATTCGAATTTCCAAACCAAGTCGACCGCCGGAAACCTCTTGTTCTGAATGGGAGTGCGTCCGACAAATTCCCATGGGCCAGTTGGATCGTTGTAATTACGTTTATATAGGAGTGCCCCTGCGGGACTCGTAAACAGAGGTTCAGACCAAGAGATGTCAGGCCACATCTTTTGGAGTGCCGGATCCTGCGGAATGTAGCGCTCGGCTTCTACCGCGAGATTGTAAGCTTGTAAGATTTTGCCCTCCTGCACCAATTCTGAGATCCGAGGGAGTGCTTGATCCTTTGCCCACGCGACGTTTCTACTGTGGTGGATCCAGTAAGCGAGACCGCCGAACGCGGCTAACAACCCCACAAGCAAGGGGATTCCTACAAGAGGGCGCTTCATCTGCCGAAGCAAAGCTCGCAGCCTAACGCCCCCGACAGGCTCTTTGGCAATCTCGTAAGAGTCCTGAAGTATGTGCTGCACCTCACCCAAGGACTGGTACCTGTCCGTTGGCCGCGTTTGAAGACAGCACTGAATCAGGGCTTCGACTTCGTTAGGCACGCCTTTCATCAATTCGCGAATGGCCTGCGCGGGTCCACTCTCCGTTTCGACTACAGAATTGCCTCTTAGCTTGCGGCGCAGGGCGCGCCTTGCCGTCAACATTTCATAGAGAACTGTGCCGAAGGAAAATATGTCGCTACTGGCGTCCACGTCCTTGCCTCGCAGTTGCTCCGGTGACATGTAAGATAGCGTGCCAACCACGGCTGCATCGGCAGTGAAGCAGTCCTCCACATCTCCGATTGAACTGAGAGCTTTTTCGCATTTCGCCAAGCCAAAATCCAGGAGTTTGGCCCCGCTGGCGGTCAGCATAATATTGCCGGGTTTGATGTCCCGATGAATGATTCCCATCCGGTGCGCGGCGTTCAGCGCACTGCAAACTTCGATGGCGCTCTTGAGGGCGTGTTTCAGAGGCAATGGACCCGATTTCAGTCGGCTTGATAGGGTCTCACCTTCCAGGTATTCCATCGCGATGAACGCTCGGCCGGCATCTTGGCCGAAGTCGTACACCGTGCAAATATTGGGGTGATTCAAAGCTGAGGCGGCCTTTGCTTCTTGACGAAATCGTTCAAGAGAAACCGCGTCTTCAGTCAATTCTTTGGGAAGGAACTTGAGAACGACGGTGCGCCCTAACCGGATATCTTCCGCCTTGTACACCTCTCCCATTCCCCCCGCTGCAATGAAACTGATGATACGAAACCTGTCCGACAGTAATTTCCCCTCCTCAAGCCGTTCATGAATTTCCATCCGGATATTGCGGCGGTCAACAAAAGGTGGAGTGGACAGAAAGCTGTCGGCGCTGTCGCTCTCGGAAAGGAGCCGAAGGACTTCAGCGCAGACAAGCTCGTCTTTCGTCTGCCTATTCACATAGGCAGTGCGCTGCAGTGGGCTGCAATCTAGCGCAGCCTCGTAGATCTCTTTAACCTTTTTCCATTGTTCGTGCGAGATCTCCATCGCCCTGCCTCAATTCACCGTGCAACCATGCTTTCGCCACGGCCCAATCGCGTTTCACCGTTTTTGGTGAAATATTCAGAGACTCGGCGGTTTCTTCAACGCTCAGGCCCCCAAAAAATCGCAACTCGACGACCTGCCCTTGCCTCGAATCCAGCTTCGATAGTCGATTGAGAGCTTCGTCAAGTCTCAAAAGGTCCTCGGAATGTTCCGGCGAAAAGACCAAGGCTTCATTCAGCGGCAAAATCAGTTGATCCCCGCCACGCTTTTCACGCAGGTGCGCTCTGGCGTGATCTATGAGTATCCGCCGCATAAGCTGAGCCGCGATTCCGAAGAAATGGGATCGTCCCTGCCAGTTTGTCGCCTGTTGGCGAATGAGCTTGAGGTATGCCTCATGAACAAGAGCGGTGGTCTGGAGGGTGTGGTCTCTCCGCTCACGTCGCATGTAACTTCGGGCGAGCCTTTTCAGTTCGTCGTAGACCAGCGGAATCAACTTCTCGGCCGCTTGATGGTCGCCGTCCGTAAGCTGGCGGAGCAAGATCGTAACGTCGGGTTGGTTAGAATCCACCGGGCTCTCTCCGTCGGTTTTGCCCTCAGCTAAGTGCCCGATATTTTACCTTATCTTCGTTTACTAAACCATGAAGAGTCACGGCCTAACCTCCGGTCCTGCTTAGCCTCTAAAGGACATCCCGTGCTCGCTTTTCTTGAAATGACCCCTGGGATCTCTGACTTCCTGGCAGGCAATCCTTAATTCGCTTGAGAATCCCAATTCCCCGAGCGTCGCAATAACGCCAGCAACGGGTCCGTCAAGCCCGAACCAAGATGACCTACAGCGGCCGACGCTCACCATTGAATGAGGTCGTCTTTCGCAACTCCTTCCTCGCGAGGGGCAGGCCATTTGTTCGGCGCCGGCCTCAAACGAGTCCGGCAGGCTGCTTCGTTCGTGTTCACTTAGAAGGCTTCCGCGTCAAATGACCCCTTCCGACCAGAAGTGTCGCGCTAAAAGATGGGGAAGTGAATTTCTGCGGAGACAAAAAAGGAGAGTAGCTTTTATGAAGAACCATTCCAGCCTTGTACGCCTTTGTTGCCTGACTGTTATCTTGGGATTTGGCGCTTTGGCATTAAGCGTGAGTGCCAACGCTCAAGCCTCCAAGATCATCACTTTCGACGCGCCCGGAGCGGACTTGACGCCAGGGGATTACAACGGGACATACTCTGCTAGCGTCAACGTATGGGGGGTTATTACCGGTTCCTACCAAAGTTCAGACACTGTCTTCCATGGGTTTATACGAACTCCCGACGGCAAGTTCACTACGTTCGAGGCCCCGGGAGCGGATACGACCGTAGGTTCCTACAATGGAACTTCTCCCAGCAGCATTAACGCTTTAGGAGTAATCACGGGAATCTTCTGGGACGCAAACGGGCTCGGCCACGGATTTCTCCGTAGCCCGGAGGGCAAGTTCACGACTTTCGATGTTCCCGGCGTGGGCGGCGGTGGCGGCACGACGCCAATAGCGATTAACTTGGAAGGTGAAATCGTGGGGTACTACACGGATTTAAACTCCTCGTTTCGGGCATTCCTGCGCACGCCCGACGGCAGGTTCACGACGTGGATCGGTCCAGGCGCCTGCACTGGCAATGGTTCCGAAGGGTGTTACGGATCGGGAGCTTCCAACCTCAATGCTTTGGGGACAATCGCCGCCGGCTACAATGACAATAACTTTGTTCACCATGGCCTCCTGCGCACGCGGGACGGCAAACTGATACCCTACGACGTTCCGGGCGCACAAAGCACCGGCTGTCCCGGTTGTGACTCAGGCCTCAATCAGCTAGGTTGGATTGCGGGAAACTATAGTGACACGAACACTGTGAACCACGGCTTTGTCCGTAGCCCTGACGGCAAGTTCGTGACCTTCGATGCCCCTGGCGCGGGCACGGACAGCTACGAAGGCACCGGCTGTCCATCGGATTGCGCTACGAGCATCAACGACTCAGGGGCTGTCATGGGAACCTACATTGACTCGAACTTTGTGTACCATGGTTATCTGCGCACTCCCAACGGGAAGATTGTAACTATCGATCCTGTTGGCTCGGTCTTCACGTGGTCCTCAGGCATGAACGACTTGGGGACGATCACGGGATACTACCTCGACCCAAACGGAGTCTTCCACGGGTTCCTTAGAACCCCAGCTCAATAGCAGTTTATGAATCGTCTAGCGCGGCAGGCGGTCGAGACCGTTTTCCGAAGTTGTTTCGCGCGGCCTGCCGCCGACCGGTGAATCAGAGAGGGAGCCCAATGCCAAACAGAAGGTTATTTTCAATTCCAATGGCAATTCATGTTGTCTGGCCAAGCATCTTGTTGCTTGTGTTCACTGGCTCGGTCCAAGGACAAACCAGCCCGGCGAGATTCGCCTTCGTGGTGGCTTCGGGCTTTGTATGTGATTCGCGGGACTCTGGCAACTGCCCTGCGGTTGCCAAGTCCGAAAATGGCGACACCTACGAAATTGGCGGTGCGGGTGCGTTCGACCAGCAGAACAAGTCTGTCAAAGGCGCTGGCACGTTCACCCACAAGACGGCGAATGGAACCGTGCTCGAGACCGGCGTATGGCTTGCCAGCGAATTGATCTCCTTCGACTCCTACGGCGTCGCACCAAACGCGTTCAGACAAAGGGGACCAGCCTTCAACCCTCCTCAAATGGGCAAGAAAAGTCCCTCGATAAGCAAGGGTGCTCTGCCAACCGGCGGGCTGGCGATTTTCCGCGTACTTCTAATTACGCTGTCGGGAACAACGAAGTCGGGATTCTTGCAAGTGAACTGCGCATTGGGAGACGTGCCGCAGGAACACTCCACAGATGGTATCCGTCTTTCCTTAGAGCAAGCTCAGTCTGACTACTCGGAAGAGGTGACCGGTCGCGCAGTTTTTGTCGTAATGAAGCCGGAATCGAGGGCGATCACGAAGCCGTAAGCAAACCGGTATCGCTACGGATGTCCCGCATCCTAACGTTCGAGCGAGAGCTCACGAAGGGCATCAACATGTTTAGTTGGAACGGCTTGGACCGGTTGCTGCGATATCAGGGAACGATCAACCGTCAATTGTTCCAGGCGATGCGCGAACTTGAGCGTATGCAGGAGAGGCGCAAAAAGGCCAAGTGGCGCCCTAACATGACCAGAACCGCCGCTGCGCTCATATCGTCCGCGATCGCGGTCACGCGTGGATACGCGCTGGCAAGATGAGCATCCGGAAGCGGATAACTGCGCCAGGTTCTCAAGTGGCCAAACTCATTGCCGAGCAGCAGCGGAGGACTAGCGGCCAGTAGGCAAAGAAACCGAAGCCGAAACGAGGAACCGCTCTAGCGGTGCAGATCCCTATTCCTTCCAGAGGCCCCGGGTCGGATTAGCCTTTTGGAACAGTGTGCTCTCGGCATCCTGGTGGCGTCCGCAGGAGACGCGCTCCCTTAGATGTGGCTCTATCTTATTGAAATCAATGGGGAAAAGTCATCTGGACGATTTTGAACGGTCGCCTGTATTACTTAGATAGAAGAAAGGGCGCGTTGACGACCCGCGAGCTCATGGAGGCACAGCGGAAGCGAGTTCCCTCTTGCAATCCGGCGGAGCGACTCGCAGCGGCGCTGCTGATTACCGCCGAGCTATCCAGGCGGCTGCGGCTGCTGAGCAACTCCGAGATCGCCCAATTGCTGGACCATGAGGTCTGCGGGAACCTTAGCATCTTGGCTCCCGAGGCGACCGTCTGCGTCGAATGTACAGTTCCCTTCTGTTTGCTGCGGATGCGGCCGGCGAGGGGCGAAGTGTTCATATTTCGGAAAGCGATACTAAAGACTTCCTGGTTGAACAATATGCACCCCTTGACTCGGGGGGATGACTACTGCACCTTTAGAGCATGGGCAGTCACCAGTTGCGTATGGTGCGTAAGCAACTCACCATTTCCTACTGATAAAACTGACAGCGGTTCGACCGCGGTTGAAAACGCCGTCACTCCGACGCACATGGGGCACTGGTAGTTTTGACAGCTTCGAAGCGCCCGGGCCACTGGCAGGATGAACTGGAATGCGGGGACCCGGACTAACCTGCCTCCCTGCTGGGGATTCCCTAGTTGCACTCAGATCAAATGTGGGTTTAGCGATTCAAATAGCGAGCTCTGTCCGTGGAGGTAGTTCAACGAAGGAGATAAGAACATGAAGCCAGACAACAAATGGATGATGAACGGCCTCGTGATCGCTGCAGGATTGCTTTCTATTGTTTTTGCCGTCAGCGCAGGAGTCCAGGTACAGACAAAAACGACTACGAAAACCGGTCAAAGCAGCGAAGTGGTTCGTGTTGATCGCGGTGAGGTTATCACCGTCGAAGGCAACGACCTGATCGTGAAAATGGAGGATGGCTCCATCCGGCATTTTGAAAATATCCCGGAGAGCGCCAGGATTACGGTGGATGGCAAAGAGTTGGGTCTCCGCGACTTGAAGCCTGGCATGCTCCTTCAACGCACCATAACGACAACAACCACTCCGAAGCTCGTTACTACGGTCCAGACCGTGAAGGGGAAGGTCTGGTACGTCAATCCTCCACTCTCCGTGATCCTGACCCTGGAAGACGGGACAAATCAGTCGTTTAAGATCCCCATGGATCAGAAATTCAACGTGGATGGCCAAATGGTAGACGCCTTTGGGCTGAAGAAAGGCATGCTCGTCACCGCGACAAAAATCGTGGAGGTTCCCTCGTCTGTCACGACGCAGCAAAAAAGTGTGACGGGCACTATGCCGGCCCCCGACGTTCCTTTGTTGGTTGCCGAGGGAGAACCCACTCCTGTTCCGCCTGAGCCTACGCAAGTGCCTGAGAAAACGAACCCGACGTCGGAAAACTACATCCCGTTCATCGGTCTGGGACTGGGTCTGCTGCTTGTTATTTGGTTCGCAGCGAAGATGTTTCGCGGAAAATCCCGAAGCTAGGCGTCTTGACTCATTCCCCCGGCTCGCCTCGTTCGCGCGAGTTCTCTGCCGCGCTGATGCCTGCTCAGGGTCTGGCCGCCGCTTTCGATTGACTGAAAGACTTCACGCCTGCTGCCTCGTCCTTCATGATGTCGAAGACGATATAATAGTTTGGTCATTTGCATTACGTCAGCAACCTTATTGGGAAGATTGAAAAGTTTCAGTTCTGCGCCCTGTTTCCGCGCTGTCGTGAAGGCACCGACCAGAGTGCCCAGGCCTGTTCCGTCAGCCGTAAGCACGGGGCAAAAGCAACCTACGGCCCCGTCGATGTCCCGTGGGCAGGTGGTCAGACGGAACGGTTACCCCGGTAATGTAGTACAAGACCACGATGAGCAAACGGAAGACGCGCTCGGCCGGACATGCTGCTTCCAATCCAGAAGGCGCTTGCGACTTTCTTGTTGACCGCGCAGGGCAGCATTCGTGTGCACCCTTAGTCCTACGCGACACGGGAGAACAAACGGCGAGATCGATGGAACTGCCCCTGGGTTGCAGGCGCTTGCGAAATCACAGTCTCTCAGGGTGGCCATAAAAGTCAGGGGAAAGATTCTCTTTATCAATCTGGGCGACGTGATCTCCGTTCAGGCTGAGGGCAACTACGTGTCATGGTCTTGCCCGAAAAGTCGCGGAGTACAAAAGACATCTCGCGGCTTGCGACTCACCCCGGCGCAATGATTTGGACGGGCGCGGCGCGCTGAGTGAGGAAGCGTTGGCGGCATTCACGGAATTTTTCTTGGAGGTTTGCATCGACCAAGTGGAGTTCATGGCAGGACTCCTGCTTTTTAGGCAAAGCGTGCCGATGAATTCTGCCACCATTAGTTTTCAGCAACTCAAAATGCCATTGACTTGTGCACAGTGATGAAAAGTGAGGCCATTTTGCACAGTTTCGCACGCAGCCTCAAACCGGGTCACTAAAAGCAGAACTAGAAGTGCGGCAGAATCAATACTCTAGAGAGGTCCGGGCGCAACGCAGGCTGGTAGCGCGCCTCCCCTGGGCGCGGGACTCCCGACTCCAACCGCTCCATCCATTTCTTCTAACTACCAACGTTTCCAACAAATCGGGGAGTCTGCTTTTCACTCAAAGCTGACCCCAACGCGTTGAAAACGATGGATTCGTGCACAGTTCATGCACTGTCAGCGGTGCACATTCAGAGTAAGGAACGAACGATCCTCTCATATGCATTCCGCCACGCCGTTTCGCGGCATCTTGCCATCTGGCATGTCCAGATTGACATAATGGCACACGCCTAGTAAGCTTACATAACCATGAGAAATGTCCCGGATCGCAAGCGAATCGGATTCCGACATGGTCCGGTGAATCGACGCGATCGACGTTATGTTTCGCCCGGGGCCAGTCTGGGTCTACGGCAGACCGAGATCAGCGATTTGATTGAGGAAATTCTTGCCGGACTTTCCTTTAGAACGCTGGAAACCTTCTCTTCGGAAAGCAGTCTCCCTCTAGCAGAGATCGCGTCATTGATCGAGATTCCGCAAAGGACTCTCGCCCGCCGAAGAGACATTGGCAAACTCAGTTCGGAGGAATCCGAGAGACTGCTCCGCCTCTCTCGCGTCTTCGAGAAAGCCGTTGCCTTGTTTGAGGGGAATGTGGACGCGGCAGTCGTGTGGCTGAGGCGGCCAAAGAGGGCTCTCGCCAACAAATCTCCCTTGACATACTCACGGACCGAACTGGGAGCTCGGCAGGTCGAAGACTTAATAGGCGGCCTGGAACATGGAGTCTTCGCTTGAGCATTACCGCTTGGCGAATTGTCAAGCAAAAGCACACGAGAGCAGCGTTCACCGGTGAGGGTGCACGCCGTTACGGCGGGCGCTGGAATTCCAAGGGTGTTCCCGTTGTGTACGTTGCACAATCCCAATCTTTAGCGGCCTTGGAAATGCTCGTACACCTCGATTCCGGGGAGTTGTTGAAATACTATGTCGCCATTCCTGTGACATTCGAGGAACATCTCGTCTCTCATGTGGATTCC
>Ga0335069_10004137_pt1 | contig 21678 bp, 23 predicted proteins | sample Lox_Sample_11_FD_206714 | JGI IMG/M metagenome (GOLD analysis project Ga0335069, IMG submission 206714) | Soil microbial communities from Loxahatchee National Wildlife Refuge, Florida, United States - Lox_Sample_1.1 | ecosystem: Environmental > Terrestrial > Soil > Wetlands | place: USA...
CAGGCCCGGGCACAGCAGCGGACATCTATGAGGTAACCAAGGACAGCAGCGCCCAAACGGTTTGGCATATGCATGTTACCGCGCAAAACGCCTATAGAGGCCAGAGGATGCCCAGTTTCTATCCGGGCATTCAATGGTAAGTGCGTGCAACGGAATCGCAATTACTATTAGAAACATTACACTGCCTTAGTCTCCAGCCCTTTGGAGAGTTCTGAAGAGACTGACTCACAATCGGCTGGATCAGTAATCGTCGGTGACCAGGCGCAGAGCAATCCGTTTCGTTTTCGATCTCAGATCGCAGTCCTGGTCTCAAGGAACTGAGAGGAGCTGCATGCCCATCGACTGAGCGAAGATTAAGTGAACCAAAATAATGAACAATATTTCTCATTTGGGAAAGAAAAAGTACGGGATTTAAACCATCCCGGGTATGTCTGTAGCTGCAAGTACTATTAAAATCAAAGCGTTAGAGTAACTTCAGGTTTGGTTGGTAAAGTGCCCTCGGTATCCTAGGGTTTAGAAGACTTGCTGAAGATGAAGAGCCATGCAATCTCCTAACCCATTAGGTCCCAGGGGCACTTTATGAAACTTAGATCCTTATCGTATTGGGCGTTAGCCGGACTTTTCACGCTCATGAGTGGTACGGCCCGGGCGGATAGCATTACCATATTGAATCCTTCGTTCGAGATGACCAACACCCCAAGCACTAATTCGGGCCATGGGCCTTACAGCCAGGGGGTGATTCCTGACTGGAACGTGATCGGATCTGGTGGATGGTGGCAACCGGATTCGTCAAGATATTCCTCCATACCCGATGGCAGCGCAGTGGCTTTCAGTAATGGTGGCTCGATCTCTCAAGATCTTGGCGTCTCATTGCTTTCTGATGCAACTTACACTTTGTCGGTATACGTGGGCAACCGACTGGATAACTTAGCCACAACCTACTCATTTTCACTGATGGCTGGATCAACGACTTTATGCACGAGCGGTCCACTAGGAAACGCGCTGATCACACCCGGAACGTTTGTAGACGAGACATGCACCTACCAGTCCGGTGGGACTGTGCCTGGAGGCGATCTGTCCATTGTGCTGACGAGTGCTGGGGCACAGACCAACTTTGATAACCTTTCTTTAACCGTTAACAGCGTTCCCGAGCCTGGTTCTTTGGTTTTGTTGGGCACGGGATTATTGTTTGGCGGTTTGTTTTTCATTTGTCTGAAAGACAAGCGCCCCTTCCAACACAGAAGCGCTTTCTGATTTCGGCCTTATTTTGTTTCAACAGGGGCAAGAAGAGTTTGTTTTCTTGGTATTCGAGTCCCCAAAAATTTGCAACCGAGGATCGACACCTCGATCTGACTCTGTTCCATCTAAACGTAAATCCATAAAGCGTGAGGCCCTTGCCCAGAGCGGGGCATGAATGCAATCAAGAAGGGTCTATCCGTGACCTCTGGTGATTGGATTTCCACAAACCGAATGCCTTCGTATCATTCTCATTTTGAAATAGAAAAGTCTGGTGCCTGGCAGTCCATCCAGTTCCTTTTATTTCTTTCCGTGAACCAATCGGTGGCAATCTGCACATAGAGTTATCAGATTTTGTTCACTGTCTTCACCAAGTTGGCTTCTCGCCTCGATATGATGGATTTGTAAGTTAGTTCGCTGTCCGCAAGATTGGCATCGCCATCCATCCCGCATCAGGATCTCCACCCGCAGTTTTCCGTAGCTGTCAGGCGTAAGGCGTTTTCGTCCTTGCTTTGGAAACATCGGATTCACGGTGTTGCTTCTACCCATTCGAGGATTTGCTGCCTCTGCGTGACGGGAAGCATGCCCAGCAGTCGATGAACCGCTAGTAGTAGGGCTTTTGGATCCTCTTCCAAGTTCGCTCCGGCCAGGAAGTCCGCGCAGATCATCTCCAGGCAGTAGCCACGGGATTTGTCGGTCCCCAGCATCAAGGCTGCCGTGTCTAATGCTTTCTCAATAACGGGCAGCTGACTCTTATAAACCTTGAAATAGATGATTTCCCAGGGCTCTGTCTCTTTTCCCGTCAGGTGGCGTTCCACCGCACATTTGAACCCTTCTTTAGGCATCTCCTTCGCCTTGTGCAACCAGGTTGCACAGTCAAATTCTTCCCTGTCCCGGCGCACTACTTTGACAAGTTCGGTTGCTTTACTCCAACCGACTTTCTGCAGTTCATGTTTCGGGATCCGCGTCAGATTTTCGTGAATCGCCATCAGGTAATAGGCCTTCCGCCGGGAGTCCGCAAAGCGTTTCTCCAGAAATTCATCAAACGACTTTAGATTTTCCAGCCTCCAGTACTGCTTGGCACGCACCTCGCACAGGTATTCCCCCAACTCGACAAACCGCACGTCCTTTTCCTGTTCTTTGGACTTCTCCCAGGACAAAATCTCATCGATCCGTCCCAGAACGAACGCGCCGCGCCGACGATCGATCTCCGGGATGTCCATCGGTCCCCTGTTAATCCACAAGCTCGTCAAGCCATGCAAGGTCGTACGCTCCTGGAGTGCGGATGAGACTGGAATCGATCAGTTCCTGGTTATGCAGACAAAGGCCCAGATGCGAGCAGCTCACGCAGCCGTTTTGTGGGAAACGAATCCCAGTGTGCGAGGGGAACTGGGCGGATTCGATCTGCCCGATCGTTGCCGCCACCAGTTGGCCAAACTCCTGGCGTTGTTCTTCCGAAATCGAGGTCTTTAGATATTGGATTTCCGGCTGGTGCTTCCGCACGAAGACCACTAAGGCCACTTCGGAAATGCCGGTGATCCAGGAATAGCAGATCAACTGAGGATCGAGCGACAGCAACTCTGCAGGTTCCTCGGGATATCGGCTGGTCGTGGTCTTCCAATCTAGGAGATAACGTTGGCCATCGAGTTCACCAATGGCATCAATATAGGCAACAAACTGATTGGCGTTGGGAAGTTCCCGCACCACTTTGATTTGAAGGTTCTGCTGCGGCTGGGTAACTTGAACCCGATTGTCTTGGGCAAAGCGCCCGAGGAGATGCACACCTTGATGGACCAGCCGGTCCCAGGTCTCTCCCTTTTTGAACTCAAACGGAGTATCGCGGAAAGCACCCCACTCCCGATGAAGTGTTGCGCCGCAGTCGTCATCGCAGAAGTAAGACTCGAGCGCTTTTTCAAAGCACTGCCCGAAGACCATGGCGGCCCGGGTCTCTTTTTCCCGCCAGCCATCCAGATAGCGGTGGCGATAGCTTCGCGGACAGCGGAGGTATTGAGCGATTTGGGTGTAACTAAAGGTCATCTTGGGTACTTCCCTTCTCACCCCGGCTGTTCGCTATGCAAGAAAGAGCCTCCCATTCGGCGGCTGGGGCAAAGGAATCGAGGTTCTGGTAGGAATGCCCGTTCAGGCTGGTATAGGTGGTCCGGATGACTCCCCGCAGGTTCAGGAGTGCCTTTTCGTCGACCTGATCCCGGGTAAGCAGTTCGGGGTCGTAGCCGAAATCGCGGAGGAACCAGGTGAGCTTCCAAAGGGCACGTTCCGTGCAGTAGAGCCGGCCAGAAAAAAGGAGTGCCTCAAAAGCAGTGGGTTCGAGGATTCGGAATTGCAATGCCAGGAAAGGCTTCTGCGGATGCCAGCGATACGAGGCCCGTTCAACGCGGACGAGGAACAGCCCATCGAGATTGCTGGATACCCCATGATGTCCCGAATGCAGACCCGGAATATGGCGCCTCATGATCTTGCCTCCACAGGTTGAGCATAGGAATTTAGTTTGCAGATCAGGGCATCGCGGTTCTGCCTAGCAGCCGAGGACAGATGAGAGATAAAGGACTCGACCAATTCGCGGCTGGCGCCGCTCAGGGCTTCGGTGCCGCAGAAGTCCGCCGCGTAAGCCTTCACGAGATTCGGGTCAAGGTTGTACTGGCGGATCAAGAGGCAGAGCTGATCTCGGAGGCGAGGTTGCCCGTTGCCGGAACCGCTGCTCGAGCTGTTGGAGGAATGAGAGCCATTGGCGGGAGATGGAATGGTGGAAGGTCTCGGCTGACTCGAGAACGCACCTAACTCTTCGACCGAGCAGAGGCCGATTCCGTATGCCTTGCGGAGGGCGCGGTTGACAGCACGAGTTTCGGCAATGCGCAACTCCGCTCCACGAACCAGCGAAGAGACATTGGTCGGGTCAGCATCTCCGTAGCCCACAAATGGTTTCGACCTACGAGACTTGTGAACGGCCGCACGGAAGACCCAACGGCCTTGGGCTGGGTCGGAGAACTCCCTTACGGGGCGCACCATTATGCTCGAACAATTATTTCGCTTCGCTAGCCGTAGGAGACCACTGTTTGTGACATACCACCTACCCTCGAGAAGTTTCAAGTCGCCGAGCGAAACTGATAGGTGGAATTCTTCAGTCAAGGATTTGAGAACACCAACCTGCTCGGCATTGATCTCCCAAATTTTGCGAGCAAGCTTGGTGTTTCGCACGATGAGTGAATTCAGCTGGGGGTAGTCTCTCAGCAGTACTTTTGTCCTTTGGAAGTGCATTTCTCCTCCTTGATGCCGTTTCTAAGCGAAAACAATAGTAACTAAGCGAAACTATTTCGTCAAGTGTTTTCGCTTGTAAAAATTGCGTTTCGGAAATTAAGATTCTCTCTGTGGCGAGAAAAATATTTTTGGGCATCCGGATAGATCCCGAACTCAAGAAAGCACTTGAGGATGTCGGGCAGGGTGAGGAGAGGAGCGTGTCGCAGATCTGTGAGCTGCTATTAAGAAAGGGTGTTGATGCTTACAGGAATGAAGGTCCCAAATATCTCCAGCGCTCGCCCTCTCGCCAGAAGAAAGAGTCCAGTGAATAGGCTAGGTCCCTGCAGTTCTTCATACTAGAGTAGTAAATCCATTTAGAAATTCCAGAGTCGACAATCAAGTCTTCCAGGAATAGTTCTGGAACTCTCTTGACTGCCTCATTCTTATTCATAGAATCGCGAATAGAAGGCGAAGACCAGCTGAAGTGAGGCGCTTGATGAAAGTCCGAATCGCCAATTCGGCTAAAAAGAGTTCGCTGCGGCCCGCGGCCAGAGCTCGCAAGAAAGGGCGATCGATTGCAGATCCAATGCCGCAGATTATTGCGCGAATTCCACAAAAAGGTAAAAACAAGAATGAATGGGATCACAACATCACTACTCATCTAGTAAGAATTTGGCTCGACAGGATATCGTCAGCAGAGCTCAGGGTCGCGTCAGTGCGAGGCCCCTCGTGGCTGACTAAGATGTCTACGGAAGCACTTAAAGCACTGGATGAAATCATCATCCGGCAGGCAGTTACGCTCGGCTGGCGGACTGCGCTAAGTGAGCTAGTGCAGTGGCGCCTGAGTGAATGGGAGCTCGTAGCGGATGGGCTGAAGCTGCTAAGACGATATCATCGAGCTGTGGAGCGAGCCGCCCGCATTTATCAGGGACTACAGAAACCGCCGTTAGACGACCCAGACCTTTACCGTGCTAAGGTCGAGACTGTCAAAGAGCTGAGAGTGCTGCTCACCGAAATGCGGAAGACTTACCAAGCCAGGTTCTGCGATCCACTCGGTGTTTTGGAACCTGTCCTAGTCACCCATTTTCTCAAGGCGCTTGCGGAGCGACAGAAAGCTTTTCCCTTCCTTGCCGCAAACCGGGAGCACTGGCGAGGGTTTCTCGAAGAACAGCGGGCCGTTTTAAGGCAACAGCTGGCTGAGGTTCGCCTTCATCCCGCAAGCCTTTTCGACTCCTGGCTCTCTTGGTGCAAAAGATTCGATGTCGAATGGCTTCGTCAGAGTATTTCACGCCTCGGCAGTTTGCCTCGAAAGTCAATCCACGACGCGAAATTGTAAGGCCAAAGTGCGATCGCGCTTATAGTTTCCCGCCGCAAACCCACCTTACCCTATTCATGTAAAGGGGCCTTCACGTAGTCAGGATGGTTCTCGGCGTGAAATCGCTCAACTTTCAGCCGGGTCAATCTGGCCGCCATCGCGACGTACGAGAATCAGTCGGCGAATTCTCAAGGGGGTCGAGCAAAAATGAATGACGAGAATAGATTGAAAAATCCCATAGCCGCCGAGGTGGGCTACTGCAACGCGCAAAGACATCTTGAATGGGTGGAAGTTCCGTCGCTTCTAAGATGGTCACCACTCTTCCTAGAGACCTCAGCGAAGAGAGTGGGTACATAGAGGTCGGAAAAGCTAACTCATCCCTTGGGTCGCATAACGCGGGAGCGGATGCGAGGAATGAAGCTCCCGCGTTTTTGATTCAATCAAAAAGAGAGTTTTCTGGCATCTGTTGACCGCCTGCTGACGCGGCGTAGCCGATCCCGATCGAGCACGATCGGCTCTTCTCTGGGCAGTCACTCAGGGTGTTGATCGACGAAGCAGTGTTTTTTGCAGGATTCGCAGTTTGCAGGCAGAAATTTCCCTGTTAATTCCCTGATTAAGTAAGGCACCGAGATGACCACGATCGCGGGAAATCTATGTATGTTAAAGGCTTGCACTAAGCCGAGCCCGCCGAGCACGACAAATTTCCCTGATTTTTTCCCTGTTAATCGTGGAAAAGGGTTCGCTCAGGACTGCCCGCTTTGCTCTCAGCGCTCGCCGGCTCGGCAATGGCAACCCAGGATGCAATGACAGCCGTTCAACGCTTCGGCGAAATAAGTTTGGCCACGTCGATGAATTGAGGATCTTGAACCGACACGGGCGTGTTGAAGAAATGGTTTCCCCGGATGATGTTTCCAGAGGAGCCAGTTTCTTTGAGGATACCGATGGTTTGCGAGCAAACGCGCTGCGCTCCGTTACCGAGGTGCCGTCGATCATAAGGTCGTTTCTTACCTTGTTCCGCGTATGCTCAGAGGGGACTGGTGAAGAGAGCGATTCGATGACCTCCCGCCAAAAAGTGTGTTCAAACACAAACGCTGCTTTTTGCAATGATTCGAACAGACCCAAAACGCCACGTGCATACATTCCTTTGTCCGAAGAGCGAATGTAAAACGTGCTCGTAGGATTGCCGCCAGAACCACATATGCGCGAGACGCAATACAGACGGGCTCGCCACTGGGTTTCAGGCTGGGCGTCTACTCGGCTTGACCTTCCACTTTGGATCATGCTAGGTTCCTTCAAGAATTTCCATGCCGGAACAGAGGCTAAGGAAGCGCGTGCCCGAATTGGACGGACTGCGCGGCACAGCCATTTTGTTTGTCCTATTGTTTCACTACATCACGCAACAGGGTCCAACAGCTCCTGGAACATTAGCGCATGATTTGCAGCGGGCCGTGATCATGGGCTGGAGCGGAGTGGATCTCTTTTTCGTCCTTTCGGGATTTTTGATCGGTGGCATCTTGATGGATGCCCGTTCTTCCGGAAACTACTTCAAGGCCTTTTACGCACGCCGTTTCTTTCGCATCATCCCTATTTACTACTTCTGGATAACTGTCTACGTGGCTATGGTCGTCGTGGCCGGTGCCAAGATTTACGCGCTTTCCAATTCCGGTATACGCCCGCCTTTGGACCTGGCAGTCTTCGCGCATTACCTGTTCCTTCAGAATCTTGGTTTTCACACATTTGGCGGCATTGCCGGAGCTTGGTTCGGACATCTTTGGTCGCTCGCGGTCGAAGAGCAGTTTTATCTTCTCGCGCCGCTCGTCATTCGGCTTACGAGCCCAAGAAAGCTTCCTTGGCTTCTCGGGGTTGTAATCGTCGGTGCCTCAGTGATTCGATCTATGTTGTTGTTTGGAGTGCATATCTCCCCGCATTCTGTCATGGCTCTGATGCCCTGCCGTGCTGACGCACTTGCACTGGGCATGTTGGCCGCAGTTCTTTGGCGCAATGCCGAAGTCCGTGCTTCGCTCATAACGAACATCACAAAGTTATACGGACTCCTGGGAATTCTCGCTGCAGGAATTGGTGTTCTGTGGTTGAAGGCTCCTCAGTCGGGAACGCGGGGGATGCAAACGGTGGGATACACTTGGCTCGGTCTGTTCTATGCGCTGCTCCTTTTGCTCAGCCTTTCCGGGAGCGGTGGGCCGATTGCCCAATGTATGCGGATCGGATGGCTAAGGGAGATCGGTAAGGTCTCCTATTGCATTTATATCATCCATATAGTTGTGAATGTTGTTTGTCATGCACTCCTACTGCATTCAAGCCCGAAAATCACAACAGTTAAAGGCGCCACGGTCACAGTTCTTGCTGCTTTTTTAACGTACGGGATAGCAAAATGTTCTTGGATCATGCTTGAAAACCCATTACTTCGGCGTGGTCACTCGTTTAAATATTAAATTGTCCTCGTATAAGTGCAGCACCAAATCCGGATCATGCAAACGATGAAGGATCAAGCCAAAATCATTCGATGGAATTGGACGACGAATGAACGACTAGCCCGCCTTACTTATAATACGTGGGCTTCCGCTCGCCAACTTTCCGAGGCGGATGAGTTCCGCTGCAACGGCAACTATCGCAGTTCAGTCAGCGGGGGGCAATCCTATACTTGGCATTTGTTCACTGCCACGATTGATGGTGATTCCGTAACTTACAAAATTGCCACTCACGCCATGAAGGGCTTCTTTAAACGCGCAGCTATTCACCTCAGGTCCGACACCACGAAGCAAAGCCGGATGAGAGTGGAACGGCCTAGGGCGGCTCTCTCCACCACTCCGGGCCTCGCTCGCCCTCAATATTCCGTTTTAGAAGGAGTGGTAGCGCAGGCAAAAATCGGCTTTCAAACAAAGGTTCTACTCAAGCTCCGGCATTCGGAAAAACGAGATGGCAGCGTGGCGCAGATTGGCGAGTAAGTGGAAGCGCGGAATCCCTAGGTAATGATCCGCCATCCAAGCGAGAACGGCGCGCACGGAGAGGAGACAGAGGAGTGAGCCGATTGAGGAAAATAGATACAAAAATGAACGTCGTTCAAACGGCGGGCTCCAATGCAAATATTCTTCCGATTTGGAAAGGAACTTTTCTAGCCGATTCCAGAGACTACTCTCAAAGTGTGGGGATGCTGCAATGCGCAAATTGGTGACCTTGGCATACGGGCGTTCTGGGAGATACCCCGATAAGCTATTAGTGGGTCCCATGGCGCTTGTTTCTGGATGTTGTAGATCATTGCGACTAAGAAGATTTCCTTTCGCATCCTTCATGATCGCGTGAAGGTCTGGGTCAACGATGATCCATCGACCTTCGAGGCGGACTTCCGCGACAGAGCGTGTGATTTGGTTTTCCTTTGAAAGAAGGTACAACGGGCGGCTCTGCAAACCAGCGCTCCAGGACAAGTTCAGAAAATAATCTAGGTTCGTATCGGATATTTCAAACAGCCCTTCGTCCTTAAGATTCTCCAGAAGGTCAGCGAGAGAGTTAAGTTCGCCAGGCTCCTGCGCGGGGAGCGCTGGTTTTGCGCTCATCCGCGCAAGTATAATTTCTAGCTTCTGTTGTTGCGAAGCGCTGTTCGGAATGATCGCTGTTGAGACTCCTTTCAAATACTGCCGGACACTATACTCCCATACGCCTGCATAAAAAGTAGCCGCTAGAGCAAGGACCAGCAATAAATTGCACGACCACCATATCGGTCGAAATAGGCTTTGTGGTCTAAATAACATTGTGAATTCGACTGCCAAAAATTGCCGACTAATCATTGCGGATCATTGCCGCCAAGGGTTACGAACATTCTCGCTCTCGTTTTGAATTCATTTCTTCACAACGTTTACAAAATTTAGTGTCTCCTCCGAGAGGACTTCCTTTTATTGCAATTCCTCACGCGACGTTTTGGAGACGCCATCGCCGAGGCCAGGAATAGCAGTAGAACCCGATCGATCTCTGACAACCGACCCAAGGCATGCCTTATGTCTGGAATGACATATCCGTTCTCAATCCTGGAGATGTGGCATTGGCGTAAACCAGTTAGCCTCTCAACATCACATTGCGAAAGATGCCTCACCTTTCGCAAAAGTCTCAATCTCCCCGAAAAGTCCATAGGCGACGGCTACCTTAATCTGTCGTAGGACAGCTTGGTTCCATTAAAGGTCACTCTATGTTGAAGCTGTAAAAGTCTAGCACTGGTATCACCTTCAGGAGGAAGAGGCGAATCGTTAAGAAAAGCGAGGCTAATTGTGGGGCTAGAAACGATGATGGTAAACTAACCTTCGTCGCTTGAAGGGGCCCAGTCGGGGGCACCTGAGATGGAATCTCTACACGCTACAACGAGAAGCCACGTATCCAAGCAAGTTGTGAAATTCAGAGTGATGCCAGTGTCGCGGGCTATTGTTGCCCTGGCATTATTGGCTCTCTCGATCGTGTTTGTACGCCAGGGATTGACGATAGCCAAAGGATGGCTCACAGATAGGCAATGGGCGAGTCTCATGGGCAAGTCTTTCTGTTTGGTATTTCTCATCGCAGGGGTTTTGTTCACTAACTTAACGGGTGAAACAACCGATGAGCTGGCTCGACTCACTCCTCTTGCGCAACTTTTGCTTGCGAACCTGTTGACGGTTATCTTGGTAGGCATGTTCATATTTCTATTGTTTCTTCAGTTTGCTTAGTTGAGCTGAAACCCCGAGGCGTGTTGTTAAGCAAGAGCCTTCTTCTTTTTTGTAAGAATAGAATCCTTATCAAATCTTTTCCCCTTAGTCCATATTTATCCTGATGTGGTTGGGTTCGATTACAATGCAGCAAAACACGCAGGGTCGATTCGGTCAAGTTCATCACGTGGCGGCTTATCTGCACAGTGTATCAATTAAGAGTTCTTTCTTATTTTCTGCAAGCTGGCTCAGTGGATCCAGCGACGCGACATAACCGCTCAACGCCGCGGCAATCAGTGCCGCAAACAGGATCGAAGGCAGCCATGGGTTTCCTGTCCAGCGGCCGGCCAAGAGCACAATGGTCGCAATCCCCCCGATCAAAATCTGCACGCCAAACGCCGTCCACACCGCAATTCCGGAATTCCGCTGGCCTTTCATCTTTCCGATTTCCATCTTCTTGGGAAAGTTTAGCGCGGACCAGTTTGCAATCGTCAATTGGCCGGCAACGCCAAACATCGCCGCTGTCACGGTCGAGAGAAACAACGGCAATCCGGGAAATCCGAGCCGCCACACCAGCACGCTGAGCGAAATCACAAGTTCCACAGCGACCATCAGGGCCAGGAAGAGATTCTTGCCCATCAGCACGTCGCGCATCCGCACCGGTGCCATGAAATACGTTTGAATCCCGTGACCTTCAAATGCGAACGAGTTATAAGCCGGCGAAAGCAGGATCAGGACCAGATAAGCCATCACCGCCGGGAAAAACGTCTGTGGCGCAATTCCATGCTCCTTGAGGGCGGAGTTGCTGCCGGCGAATTGAAGCGAAAAGAAGAAAACCATAATCGGCGGCAAAAGGAGCTGCAGGAAGGAAAATCCATTCCGCGTCAAATAATGGAATTCCTTCCGAACCACGCCTGCGATCGCCGGCGGCACAATTCCCGGCGCCTCGCTTCCGGAGAACACCTTTGGGGCAGCTCGCTTGCTCGCCGTGGGAACAGGTGTTTCGCTCAGCTCCTCCCCGAGATACTGCGCTCGATACCGCTGCCACAGAAGCACACTGCCCACCGCAAACCATAGTGCCAATCCGGCGAAGGTTCCCATTTCGCCCTTGGTGTCTTGGAGCGCGGCGAAGGCCATCGCGTTCCCGGCCAGCGAGCCCGGCAACCACAAAAGATACGGCGCGAATCGTACAAACGACGGTGCGCCTCCGCCCGCGCCCCAGCGCCGGAATGCGGGATTCAGAAAATTCATCGACACCATGCACAGCACGAACACGCCCACCAGCAGCTCGCGCACCCGCCGGTTGGCAAGCAATCGTTCCAGCCACGAGCCAATAAGGCGCTCCAGCGTCACGTTCAGCAGGACAAACAGGAGGCACACCAGCAGCATTTCAGGAAGCAACTCCATTTGTGTCGCCGCTACAGCTGCCACCATAGATGCAATCCAGCACAGCGCGGAAACAGCCGCGAAATCGGCGAAGCCATAGCCCAGGCCGAGTATGTAAAACACACGCAAACTCAGAGGGAATCGCAACAAGTTGTGGAATTCGAAATTGACGCCAAATCCTGCAACAAAGATCGGAACCACCTGCCACCAGAGAAAAATGGCCCAGAACAGCAGGGAAAGCCATTCCGGCCGATTCCGTTCCAGAAAAGTGGATGTGCCGGCATAGAATGCCGCACAAAGGCCAAGAACCAGTAAACTGCTGCTGGCGGCCGCAATGATTACCCCGATCAAATCCCAACGCGTGTTCTTGCGCTGCAGGCTGTTTTTCAGCAGGCTCCAGCGCAGGCCGATAACCAGCCGCAGCTGCTCGTTTACCCCGGGCATCCGGATTACGTCAGCCACGACAACTCCTCCAGGCGAGCCTGTTCCGCGCCGCTGTGCCCCACGATGGACAGGAAAATCTGCTCCAGCGTTTTCTTTTCTCCTTCGTCGCCAGCCACCCCCGCGCGCAACTCTTCGAGGGAGCCCTGCGCCACCAACCGCCCTTTATGAATAATGGCCACATGGCTGCACAGGCGTTCGACGATCTCCAGCACGTGCGAAGTTAGAAAGATCGTCACTCCGCGTTCGGTCATTCTTCCGAGAAGCGCCTTCAGTGCGCCCGCCGCAAGAGCATCGACTCCCTCGAACGGTTCATCCAGGAAGAGAATGCGCGGCCGGTGAATCACCGCCGCCGCCAACGCGATCTTCTTCTGCATGCCGTGGGAGTAGTCCACGATCAGCGATTTTTCGCGGTCCGCAAGTTGCATGAAGTCTAATAGCTCATCGGTGCGTTTTTCCGTGGTCGCCCGATCCAGTCCGTACATCCTTCCCACGAATCGCAGATACTCCCTGCCCGTCAGGCGTTCAAACAGCCCCATCCCCTCTGGCACCACGCCAATTTGCCGCTTCACTTCGATTAAATTGCTCTGAAAATCGAGGCCGAGGAGTTCCATGCGGCCGGAGGTTGGAGCCAGCAATCCCGTCAGCATTTTGATGGTAGTGGATTTTCCCGCGCCGTTTGGTCCCAAGAACCCGAAGAATTGGCCCGCATTCACGCGGAGGTCCACCGAATCCACTGCGGTCAAAGACCCGAAGCGGCGCGTAAGCTGCTCCGTCCGAATCGCAATTTCGCCCATTGTCTCGGCCTTTTGCCGTCACCCATCCTGCAAATACCACCACTATGACTATCTAGGTGGCAAACTGCCAGGAATTTCATTGCCGGCGGAAATTGTACTCAGCTTAGCCTCGTTTGCTGGGAACGGGCGTGGGGTTCGGCGGTAGATTTTTCCCGGTTGGCAGCGCGGCGAGCACGGCCGGCAGTTCCACGCGAAACACCGCGCCGCCGGTTTGCCCGTTGTAGCACAAGATTTTCCCCCCGTGCTCCTGCACGATTCCGTAACAAATGCTCAAGCCAAGCCCTGTGCCTTTTCCGACGGGCTTCGTCGTGTAGAACGGATCGAACACGCGGTGCGGCTCCTTGATTCCCGGTCCGGTGTCCGAAAACAGAATCACTACGTTTCCTCGGTCACGCAGCGTTTTGATCGTCAGGATGCCCCCGCCCGATTCGGCCATGGCATCCAGCCCGTTGTTGATAATGTTGAAAAAGACCTGCATGAGCTGATTTTGGTCGCCGCGTACGCCCGGAAGGACGGATTCGAGTTCCATTTCAATATGCGAGCCGCCGCTATGCAAATCCAGTGCGCGCAATTGAACCGCGCTCGTGATGACGGAGTTGATATCGAGCAGGGTGCGCTCGGGCGGCACCTGCCGCGCAAAGCTCAAGAGATTTTGCACCAGGCTTCGCGTGCGCCGCGCCTGCTCGCGGATCTTTCCGGCCGTCGCCCGGGCCCGCTCCGGCAATTCCGGATCGTCGGCCAGCAGATCGGAATAACCCAGGATGGCCGTCAGCGGATTATTGATTTCATGCGCCGCGCCGGCTGCTAATTGGCCAAGGGAAATCAATTTCTCGGACTGCACCATCTGCGCCTGCAGCCGCTGCAGATTTTCAATCGAAGATTCCGATTTGGCCAGCAGCAGCGCGCGGTCTTTATCGGCAAGATGCGTGCGGAGGAACACCAGTAATACCAGCGGAAGGGCCGCGACCAGAGTCGCACTCAAACGAAAATCCCGGATCGCTGCGGGCGAGTGCTCAAAGTACATGGCATACAAGGCAAACAACGGCAAGGAAAGGACTGCCGCCATGGCAAATCGCGTGGCCCAGGCGTGGCTAACGGCCACGCGGTCTGTATCGGCCACGGAACCACCATCGGACGGCAGATCGAGTTGCTTCCGGTGTTGAAACGCCACGAATCCCGCAAGGCCGTAAAGGAAAAAAACGGTCAGTAGCGGGAGATCGTAGAGGCTACCGGTGTAATACTCGTTGCGCGAGATGGCCACGTTGGTTGCGAGCGAACTGAGCATGTACAAGGCCGACGCGGCAAACAGATATGCATAAACGCTCCGCCACGCATTGCGCGTCCGCAGCCAGAAAAGTCCGAACCCGGCCACTACCACCAACTGCTGGACCGTATTCAGCAAATTGTAGGCGTAATTGTAAAATTCGCCGGACTTGGTGACATACATCCAGGGCAGGACGAAGAAAACGTAAACAAATGTCCACCACGTCAGAAGCAGCGCGAAATCCAGGTAGCCCAGCCCCAGCCGCAGTTCCTCGCGTTTCAGGTGAGGCCGCAACGCCAGGGCCGCAATCAGGGGGATACCCCGCAGGAAGAAGATGATGTCCCCGACAAAGGGATCGGGAACATCCCGGCGCAAATAGACCTCGTAATAGGTCCACTCAAATTGCCCCACCATCCACATCGCGCAACTTAGCGCCAGCAGCATCCAGAAGATATTGCGCCGCCAGTGAGGCGTCCCCGCGTTGACCAGCAATCCGGCATTTGCGATCAGCGGAACAAAGCACTGCACGATATCGCCAAACGCTGTTAACGAGTGCCCTTGCTTCAAAATGGTTGAGACCCCGGCATAGATGCCGAGGAAAACGATCCAGGCTCCCACCAGCCAGGCGATTCTGCGGGCTTCCGACATATCTTTGTTGACCTTCTATTCTATCGGGGAAGGCGGAATCATGCGGTGATGTTGGCCGAAATATGGCCAAAGGATTACTCAAAGACACTTTGGAGGACCAGGGCCTGCCAAGTGCGTCCTGATGAGGGTCAGGCTTTGGAATCGAGCATTTGTTTGAAATCCAGGATGGTCTGAATCACGGTTTCTTCGCCGATGGAAGTGTTAATCATTACGTGATACAGCCAGCGGGTCGGCCATTCCACCTTGAAATACTTCTGGATGAACTGCATGCGCTCGTGATCGACCGTGTCCACGCATTGTTGCGCTTCCAGTTCCGTTTTCCCTCGCGTCATGATGCGCCGTACTTTTTCGTCCCGCGGCGCATAGAGAAAAACCCGCAGCGCCTCCGGGTTGTTCTCCAGAAAATGCTGCGAGCCGCGCCCCACAATCACACAGTTGCCTTTGCCCGCTGCGTGCAGAACTACTTTCTGCGTTAGCCTTAGAATGCTTTCACTGTCCACCAGCTTCAGCTTGTGCGCGTTGATGCTGCCCTCAAAGCTTCCACGCAGGAACGATTTAAACAGCCGGTAATAGAGGGGGTCTGTCTTTTCTTCACGAACTTCTACGATCGCCTTCGGGCATTCCGCCAGACGCGCGATCTCTTCAGTCAACCGCTCATCCCAGAGCTTCCACCCGAGGCGCTCTGCCAGTTTGTGGGCGATCTCCCCGCTCCCGCAGCCATATTCGCGCTCCACCGTGACAACTTTGATCATTGCAACTCCCCGACCAGGTTCGCTCTACTCCGCCACCACGTGGCCTCCTCCTGGATCATTCTTCTTCAAAATAAACGAAAGCACAAACATAGTGGCTGAAATCACCGCAAGCACCATGAACGTATCCATGTACGCCAACGTTCCCGCTTGTGCCTGCACGGCGTTGTAAATCCGCGCATACGCCTGGGCCTGCGCATCGTGCGTTCCCAAGCCGCCGTGATTCAGTTTCGCCGATAGCCCGGTCAGCGTATTCCCGAAGTTGAAATTTCCTTCACGCACGTAATCCACCAGGATTTGCTGATGGAATTGGGAACGCCGCGCAATCATCGTGCTCACCATCGAGGTGCCCACACTGCTCCCCATGTTGCGCATAAAATTGATGAGTCCCGCCACCGAGTTGTTCTTGTCGGCCGGGATTCCGACGTACGCTGCCAGTGTAATCGGCACGAACAAAAACCCCAATCCGATCACCTGCGTAATGCGCAACCACGCCGCGAAGTTGAAGCTGATGTCCAGGTCGATACTGTGCGACGAATACAGCATGGCCGCCGCTAGGCAAAACCATCCGAATGCGATCAACCGCCGCGCCTCCAGTCTTGTTATCAGTTGGCCGGTGATCGGTTGCTCCACCAGGATCACCAGCCCTCCGGCGGAAAGCGCCAGCCCTGCAAGTTGCGAGGTGTATCCCAGGAGCGTCTGCAAAAACTGCGGCATCATCACCAGGCTCGAAAACAGCATCACTCCTAGGGTGAACATCATCAGACAAGCGCTGGAGAAGTTAAAAGTCTTGAACATCTTAACGTCGACGATCGGCGCCTTGTGAAACCATTCCCAGATAACCAGCACCACCAGGGAAATCGCAGAAACCACCGCCAGCGTGGTGATGAACTGCGAGCCGAACCAGTCGTCCTCCTGCCCTCGATCCAGCAGAACCTGCAACGCGCCGATGCCCAGGGTGAGCAGCGCAATACCGATATAATCGAGTTTCACCCCTGCGCCTTTTAGGCGGCTCAAATAGGGTGGGTCTTCCACGAAGCGCCGCACCAGCAGCCACGTTAGGATTCCCACCGGCAGATTAATAAAGAAAATCCAGCGCCACGAATAGTTGAATGTGATCCAACCGCCCAGGGTTGGCCCAATTGTTGGCGCGGTTAACGCCGTGATTCCGTAAAGCGCGAATGCTAGGCCGCGCTGGTGCGGTGGAAACGTGTCCGCAAGAATGGCCTGCGCCATCGGTTGCAACCCGCCTCCGCCCGCGCCTTGCAGAATTCGAAAGAACAGCAGCGCCCCCAGGCTCGGGGCCACGCCGCAAAGCAGGGAACTCACGGTGAAAATCCCCAGGCAGGCCATGAAGAACCGCTTCCGGCCAATCGTGCTGGCGATCCACCCGCTGATGGGCAGGATGATCGCGTTCGAAACCAGATAGGAAGTCAGTACCCACGTGCTTTGGTCGTAGCTGGCGCCCAGATTGCCGGCCATGTACGGCAGCGCCACATTGGCGATGCTCGTATCGAGGATTTCCATGAAAGCCGCCATGGCTACAACCGATGCGATCAGCCATGGGTTGAACTTTGGTTTCCAAACTTCCTGATCAAGCGTGATGGCTACGGAGCTCATCGCAGGTAGACGTCAGGCACCACGTTCATGCCGGGGCGAAGTTGCAGATCCCTGTTCTCCCCGGGTTCCAGCACAATTTTTACCGGAACACGCTGCACGATCTTCACGTAGTTGCCCGTGGCATTTTCCGGCGGCAGCAGGCTGAACAACGGACCCGTGGCCCCGGCGACGCTGTCCACGTGGCCCTTAAAGGTTCTCCCGCTGGAATCCACATGTATCTCGGCTTTTTGTCCCACTTTCATGTAGCGCAGCTGCGTCTCTTTGAAATTCGCGGTGATCCAGACGTCCTGGAGCGGCACGACGGTCAGCAATTGCTGGCCTGGCACCACATTGAGCCCCACAACCACGGTTTTGTTCACCTCGCCGCTTACCGGCGCCACGATTTTCGTGTACTGCAGGTTCAGCAGCGCCTGATCGAGTGCCGCGCGCTTTTGTTCCACATCGGCAATCGCCGCTCGCGCCCGCGCCTTTGTAGACGACACCTGCTCCGGTCCTGTCTCCGCGGATCGGTGATTGGCCCTCGCTGCAATCAAGCGGGCGCGCGCCTGTTGCACGGCCTGCTCCGCGGCGGATTCATTCGCCTCCGCAGCCGCCACCGTGGCGGTGCTGGCTTTCGCCGCGGCCAGCGCCTGATCGTAGATCTGATCCGCCACTTCCTTTTTATCCACCAGCAATTTATAGCGGACCAGGTCGTCCTGCGCTTTCACGTCGTTGGCCTTCGCCTGATCGAGTTGCGCGTGGGCGGCCACAAGTTGCTTTTCGGCGGCTACGATTCCCGCGGATGCATTTTGCACGTCCGACGCCGTATACTCCAGCTGACTATCCGTGCTGACCGACGTGATCGGAACCGTAATGTTCAGCGATTGCGCCGTCGCTTCTGCGTTCGCCAGGTTCGCCTTCGCCTGCGCCACGGCAACTTCGTAATCCGTCGGATCAATCTCCACCAGCACCGCGCCCTTCTCCACGTACTGGTTGTCACCGACATTCACCTTAATGACGTATCCGGAAATGCGCGCACTCACGGGATAAAGATGAACATCCACCTGCGCGTCATCCGTGGATTCGTAACTGCTCAGATAGCGCCACAGGAACGCGCTGCCGACGATCACCGCGAGTCCCGCTACCACCAGAATCAGCCTCTTCCGGCTCTTCTTCGGGTTGTACGGGTGCAGCGGTGGCTGCGCCTCTTTCGCGGAGGAAGAGCCCTGCGCCGCGCCGGAGTTCGCGCCAGAACTGGAAGAGAGGTTGTTTGCTTCGTCCATCGTCAGTTTCCTTTGAAGAAGTCTTTCACGCCCTCTTCCGCCATTCCGAGGGCGCGCGCCAGGGAAATCTTCGCGAAGTTATAGTTGTAAAGACTGCTGATGTACTGCTCGTGCGCGCTGGCCACCGCCTCCTGCGACTGCACGACTTCCACGGTATCGGTCACGCCGGCCCGAAAGCGGTCTTCCGATTGCCGCAGCGTTTCTTCGGCCAGATCGATGTTGCTGCGCGCCACTTCCACCTGCTCCGCCGCCGACTGGATGTTCAGCAGCGCCGTGCGCGCGTCGGCGTCGATCTGCGCCCGCAGGTTGTCCAGGCGCTCGCGGCTTTCCTCCAGCCGTGCATCCGCCTGCAGAATTGCGGCGTGCACACTGTTGCCCTGAAAGATGGGAATGCTCAGCGTGCCGCGCACGTCGAACACGGAAGTGGACGTGGAAGGATGAGAGCCCGCCGTTCCGTAGTCCGCATTGAACGAGAGTGACGGAAAATATCCCGCTACCGCCGCCCGGCGCCCGAATTCTGCCGCATGCATGTCCGCTAACGCTGCCTGATAATCCGCCCGTGATGCCTGGGCGCGCTTTACGGCGTCTTCCACGCCCATGCCTTCGAACGCTTTGTAAGGAGACTTGTCCGTCAACTCGAATTCCTGCCCAGGTGCCAGCCCGATCACCCGCCCAATAGTCAGTTTTTGGATCGCAAAATTGTTCTTCGCTTGGATCAACTGCTGTTGCCGGGTCTGCAATTCCACCTTGGCGCGCAGCGCATCAATCGACGGCGATGTCCCGGCCTTCACCTGGTCTTCAGCCTGGTCATAAAGAGCCTTCGCCGTATTCACCTGCGCCTGTGCGGTCGCAATGCGCGCCTCGTCGGCGATTCCCTGCAAATAGGTGTAGCCCACCGCAAGCACGACAAGGTCGCGCGCGTCTTTGTAAGAGTATTCAGCTGCCTTTAGGGATTGCTTTGACGCGCGCGCATTGTTGATCAGCTTCCAGTCAAACAGCGACTGCGAGACGTTTAGGCGTGCATCAAAGTACGAAAAGGACCCTACCGCCGCCGGAACATTGACTCCCGGGAGGCTGGTGAAGCCGAATTCGGCGAGGTTGACTTTCGAATCAGATATGTACGGATCCATCGTGGCCTGCGGAAGCAGCGCGCTCAGCTCCTGCCAGCGCTGTCCTCGGGCCGCTTTTATATCGGAGTTGGAAAGCAACGCGCCCAGATTCTGTTTCAGTCCGCGCTCGATGGCGTTCTGCAACGAAAGCGGCAAAACACCGGGAACAGCCGCTGTCGGCGTGCTGCCCGCAAAAGGACTCACTCCCTGTGTTCCGGGAATCGGTTGTCCTGGAGAGGATGCCGCTTGAGATTGCGCAAAAGCCAACGCCCCGCTGAGCAGCGTCCCAGCTAGAAAGGATGCGCAGCGCAAACCGCTACGAAAATGACGCCTCAAGAGAGCCTCCTTGACCTGGAACCCCTCCAAAGCGGCGGCATTAGGGAGCAGAATCCTAATCCCAGTCCGCTCCTCGGGCAACAAAAAAGTGACAAAGCGCGGAAGCACTTTTGGCATCAGGTCTTGCAATGGCATGTCCTTTCCTCATTGGACAGAACTACTTATCCGCCTGCCGTCAGTGCACGGTGCGCTTCGTCAGCTTTCCCTTGGAACAACTCCAGGCATGATTTTCGTCATCGTTCCAGGCTGGCCGGAAACCCTGTACTCGCTGGATAATACACAGCCAGAAGCCTTGGCACGGCTGCGCAGGCGAAACGGCGTCGATGTGATGCCCTGTCCCGCTAAAAGTATGCAAAAGTTGCGAAACCGGCCAGCATAGGGATGGCCGGAATTAGTAGTTCAGATTCTCAGAAGGTCGGGACTACAGAAAAACCAGCGAGTGGCAGAGGAAGAGGGATTCTACTTTCCTTAGTTGAGGACGAGAATTGTTGGTACTTGTTGGGTCGTTACACTAGGGACACTGGAACTACGGGATTTGCGCCTTCCCGCATAAACATTGCCTGGTTTCGCCTGTTAATTCAGCCCGTCTTTGTAGCACGTGTATCACGAATTCGGGACTCTATCGAATCAAGCAAGTTCAAAACCCGGAAGGCGCGACGCTTTCCGGTCGAACGTCAGGGTCTGGGAACATCCTTTTTTGACGCCTAGCGCTGCGATCACAGCGTCGGCGAATGAGCCCTGTCCATTCTTGAGTGCGATCATGGCCGTGAATACCTCCTGCTCATCCTCCACAACGAGCACATCTGTCTGCAGGATTCGCTCTACAGCTCGGACAATTTCAAGAGGTGTTAGTCCATAGGCACGCTCAAGTACCCACACGGTCTCGACCATCGCCACAATGCTGACGAAGCCGGGCTTTTCCTCAGTTAGCCGCCGCAGGATTATCTCGGTTGCCTTCGGCGACTGCGTTGGGTCGTCTTGGGCGAGGTAGCGGATGAGAATGTTCGTGTCGAGCCCGATCATCGACGTCCGACGTGTGCCACAACACCAGCAGCGCCTTCAGCAGCGGCTGCAGTCATCTCTTCGATTGTCACAGGCCGTCGACGGCGGGATTTGACAATACCTCGTAGAGCCTTCGCGGGGAGTTTCGGTAGGAGAACCACGCTGCCATCGGGGTGCACAAAGAACTTGACCCGATCCCCTGGTTTTAACCGTAGATACTCGCGAATGGCTTTCGGGATGGTCGCTTGACCTTTTACAGTGATCGCAGATTCCATAGATTTACCATTACTTTCCTGCTAATGTAATACCACAGGAATTCATCAGTGTCAAGGTATCTTTGAGGAGGCTGGAGACGCAGAAAAGCGCCCGCCGAGCCTAACGACGGATGTGAGCCGCGACACACTTGCGCTTCCAGCGGATTATCTTTTTCACCAGGGAGTAGTCAATTTGAGCAGTGGCGGAGGAGGAGGGATTCTGTCCGAGCACCCTAAGAAATTCTCAGTGGCGATGGTAAAACCTAAATCCTTTGTCGTCAACGAGCGAATTTGCCGAAAACCGTTTTGCCAGTTTCATTGGGAA
>Ga0335069_10004139_pt1 | contig 21673 bp, 12 predicted proteins | sample Lox_Sample_11_FD_206714 | JGI IMG/M metagenome (GOLD analysis project Ga0335069, IMG submission 206714) | Soil microbial communities from Loxahatchee National Wildlife Refuge, Florida, United States - Lox_Sample_1.1 | ecosystem: Environmental > Terrestrial > Soil > Wetlands | place: USA...
GAGTACACCACCGCGGCCTTGTTCACCACCACCTGGATCCCCTCGCTGTCGGCGATCTCCTTGACGGTGGCGTTGAGCCGGTCGGACATGCCCCGGGAGGCCTCCTGCTCGCGGGCGGCCAGCTCCTGCTGCAGCTGGACGTACATCTGCTGCAGCTCCCCGGCACGCTTGTCGAGCTCGGCCACCTTGGCCTGCTTGGCCTGGTCGTTGAGGAGGGCCTGCTGCTTGTCGAAGTCGGCCCGGAGCGTCTGGAACTCGGTCTGCTTGGCGTCGAGTTGCTTCTGCTTCTCCTCCATCTCCTTCTTGAGGGCGGCGGTGATGGCCTTGCCCTCGTCGCACTCCATGCCGGCGCGCTGGTAGTCGACGATGCCGATCTTGGTCTCCGCCCGGGCCGCGGGGGCGAGCCCGACCGCCAGGGCGATGAGGGTTAGACGGGTGAGCGTACGCATGAACGGGTCCTCGAACGTCTAGAAGAAGCTGCCGATCGTGAACTGGAAGTCAACGGGGTTGTCGATGTAGTTGCCCAAAATGTCCTTGCGCCGGTTGAGGGGGAACCCCCATTCGAAGCGGAGCGGCCCCATGGGGCTGAACCAGCGGATCCCGAAGCCGATGGACTTGTACAGGGAGAGGGGGACGGAGGGATCGTGCCAGGTCCCGGCGGGGAAGGCGTTGCCCGCGTCGAAGAACACCACCCCCCGGATCCCCGCCTTCTCGAAGACCGGGAACTCCGCCTCGAGGTTCAGGACGAGCTCCTGGTAGCCGCCCTCCGCGAGCCGGCAGATCTCGGCGTAGGGCGAGTAGCTGCAGGCCTGGAACCCCTGGGGACCGACCGACTGGAAGCGGTACCCGCGGATCGTGTTCACCCCGCCGATGTAGTAGAGCTCGGAGAGGGGGACGCCCTGGGGGGAGAGCGACTGGAGCCAGCCGGCGAGGAGCCGCGCCCTCCCCACCACCCCCAGGGCCAGGGGGTGGTAGACCCGCATGTCCAGCCCGTAGCGGTTGAAGAGGTTCACCTCCGAACCGGTGAAGCGCCGGGGCACGAGCCACTCGGGCGCGGTCTCGAAGCTCACGTTCCCGTACCAGCCGTCGGAGGGGGTGAGCCGGTTGTCGCGCTTGTCGGCCTGGAGCGCGAGGCGCAGGGAGGTGGTGCTCCCCGATCCCGTGGCGCGAGCGAGCGGGACGGCGCTGGCGCTCGAGACGTCGACCTGCTCGTGCGTGAGGGTGGCGAAGAGACGGACGTCCTCGAGGGCCGCCGCCGGCTTGAACCAGTCGGCGAGCCCGACCAGCTCGTAGCCCCAGGTCAGAGACCCGCCCAGGGCCCGCCGGGTGAAGGCCGGGTAGGCCACCTCGTTGGCGTAGAGGCTGAACGAGAAGGTCCAGCGGGTGTCCAGGAAGTAGGGGTCGGCGTAGCTGATCTCGCCGAGCTGCCGGACGCTGGACCACTGGAGCTGCAGGGAGAGGCTCTGGCCCCATCCCAGGAAGTTCTGCTGCGAGATCTGCGCGTTCAAGATGAACTGCTCGTAGGAGGAGTAGCCCGCCCCGAGGGAGAAGGTCCCGGTGGCGCGCTCCTTCACCGTGACCACGAGGTCCATGGTGGTGGGGGAGCGCTTCGTCTGGGCGATGTCCACCGTCTCGAAGTAGCCGAGGGCCTGGACCCGGTTCTTGGACACCCGGTACCCGGTCCCGCTGAAGAGCTGCCCCTCGTATACCCGGAGCTCCCGGCGGATGATCTTCTCCCGCGTCTTGTCGTTCCCCACGATCTCGATCCGCCCGATGGTCACCGGCTCCCCCGGCTGGATGTCGAAGGAGATGTCCACCCGCCGGGTGTCGGGGTGGGGCTGGGTCTTCGGCTCCACGTTCACGTAGGCATACCCCAAGTCGCGGTAGACGTCCTGGATGGCGGCCAGGTCCGCGGCCACCCGCGACCGGGCGAAGCGTTCCCCGGTGTGGATGTGGGTCACCTTCTTGAGCTTGGCCTCCTGGCCGAGGAGCTCCCCGGAGAAGCCGATCGCCCCGAGGTCGTACTGCTCCCCCTCCACCAGCGGGATGGTGATGAAGAGCATGCGCCGGTCGGGGGAGAGCTGGACCGAGGGGTGCCGGACCTTCACCTCGACGAAGCCCTTCTCCAGGTAGACCGCCTGGACCGCCTGGACGTCGGTGTCGAAGGCGTCCTCGCGGAAGGTCCCCTCCACCGCCCAGGGCAAGAGCCCGCCTTGCTTGCTCTGCAGGTAGGGGAGGATGTCGTCCGCCGGGACGTGGGCATTTCCCACGAACCGGATCTCCTTCACCTGCACCTTGGCATGCTCGTTGATCTGATAGGTGACGTCGACCTGGTTGTCCGGAGCGTCGACCACCTTGACCGTCACCTCGGTGAGGAAGAAGCCCTTCTCCACGTATTTCTTCTGGATCCTCTGGACGTCGGCGTCCGCCCGGGCCGGGTCGAAGAAGTCGTTCGTCTTGAGCGAGACCGCATCCTTGAGGTCGTCCTTCTTGATCTCCTCGTTGCCCACGGTCTGGAGGGAATGCACGGTGGGCCGCTCCACCACCCGGTAGATGAGGTCCGGGTTCTCCGGGGGGCCCTCCTCCTCCGCCACCACGTCCGCGAAGCTCCCAAGCTTCATCACCGCCCGGATGTCCGCGTCGACCTGGTCGAGGCTGAGGGGCTGTCCGGCCTTGGTCCCGATGGCGGCGCGGATGGCGGCCGGGTCGGTTCGACGGTTCCCCTCGATCTTGACCTCCTTCACCACCACGTCGGCGGCCCGGGCGGCGGGGGCCACGAGGAGGACTGTCGAGAGCACCCCCAGGAGCGACTGTCGGACGAGCGCCACGGAGGCGCGGAATCTAGACCGGGGCCCCAAAAAGCTCAAACGCGAAGGCGCGCCGCCGCGCTTCCGCCCGCGGGGAGAGCCGGGCCCGCTCGCCGCGCCGCCGCGCCCGGCGGAATTCACGCGAGCCGGCCCTCGAAGAGCCGAAGGCGCCGGGGGAGGGCGGAGGCGAGCCGCTCGTTGTGCGTCACCACCACCGCGGTGATGCCCGTGCGCACGTTGAGGTCGATGAGGAGCCGGTGGATGCCCTCGGCCGTCTGCGGGTCCAGGTTGCCGGTGGGCTCGTCCGCGAGGAGGAGCCGGGGGGAGAGGCACAGCGCCCGGGCGATGGCCACCCGCTGCTGCTCCCCCCCGGAGAGCTCCCCGGGGCGATGATCGACCCTCTCCCCCAGGCCCACGAGCCCGAGCACCAGAAAGGCGCGGCGCCGCGCCTCCTCCCGGCCCACCCGCCGGATGAGCGCCGGCATCATGGTGTTCTCGAGGGCGGTGAACTCGGGGAGCAGGTGGTGACTCTGGAACACGAACCCGATGGTGTCGGCCCGGAACACCGCCCGCTCGTCCTCGTCTCGCTCGAACACGTCGGCCCCCTCGAACAGGATCCGGCCGCCGGTGGGGAGGTCGAGGGTTCCCAGTAGGTGCAGGAAGGTGCTCTTCCCCGCGCCCGACGGGCCGGTCAGGGCCACGAGCTCCCCGGCGGCGATCTCGAGGTCGAGCCCGCGCAGCACCTCGAGCCTCTTGTCGCCGAGCAGGTAGGTCTTCCTGAGCCCCTCGATCCGGACGAACGGGTCGGCCATCACTCGCTCCGGAGGCCGTCCACGGGGTGGAGGCGGGCCGCCTTGGTGGCCGGGTAGAGGGTGGCGAGGTAGGAGAGCACCAGGGCGGCGAGCGCCACCAGGGTGAACTGGGAGCCGTCCATCACCACCGGGAGGTTGTTGATGTAGTAGATCTCCGGGTTGAGCGGGATGCCGACCTTGTCGATGAGGAGACAGGTCCCGAGGCCGAGGAGGAGGCCGAAGAGCGCCCCCACCCCGCCGATCACCACCCCCTCGAGGACGAAGATGCGCATGATGCTGGGCACCCCCGCCCCCATCGACTTCAGGACTGCGATCTCGCGCCTCTTTTCCAGCACCATCATGATCAGGGTGGCGAGGATGGTGAAGGTGGCCACGAGCACGATGAACCCCAGGATCACCGCCATCACCACCTTCTCCTGCTGGAGGGCGGCGAAGAGGCTGCGGTTCAGCTCCCCCCAGTCCTTGGCGCGATAGGGCCAGCCCCCCAGGGCGAAGACCACCCGGTCCATCACCGCCCGGGCGGCATCCACGTTCTCCACCTTCACCTCCAGGCCGGTCACGGTCTCGGCTCCGAAGAACCTCTGCGCCTCGGCGAGGTCGATGTAGGCGAACTTGGAGTCGTACTCGTACATCCCGCTGAAGAAGATCCCCGCCACCCGGAACGGGCGGCTCTTGGGCTGCGGTCCGGCCGGCCCCAGGTCCCCGAGGGGCGAGACCACGTTGACCTCGTCCCCCACCTGGACCCGGAGCGCGTGCGCGAGCTCCCTCCCGATCACCACCCCGGGGAGCGTCTTGCCCTCCTTGGGAGGCGGGAGGGGGCCGTTCTCCCCCCCGAGCCCGGCCACCGGGATCCGCTCCGGGTGCACGAGAAAGTCGAGCTCCCCGCTGTGCACACTCTGGGGAAGGTCGATGACCGTGCCCACCGTGTCCACGTCGATGCCCTTCACGATCGCGCCGGTCAGGTTCTGGCCGGAGGAGAGCATCACCTCGTTGTAGAGGAAGGGGGTGGCCCCCACGACCCCGCGGACCGAGAGCGTCTTCTTCCTCGCCGCCCGCCAGTCCCCGAAGTCGTCCTGCCCGTAGGTGAGCACCATGCCGTGGGCGGTCTGGCCCAGGATCTTGTGCTTCAGGTCGGCGGAGAAGCCGCTCATCACCGAGAGCACCACGATGAGCGCCCAGACCCCGATCGCCACCGCGGAGATGGAGATGAGGGTCATGAGCATGGTGGCCGGCATGCGGGGATAGCTCACGAGCTCGCCGCGCCGGTAGGCCCGCCGCTCGGCGGCGTCCCGGAGGTAGGAGAAGACCACCACCACGAGCACCCCCGGCAGAAGCCCGACGAGCACCATCCCGAAGAGCGCGGCCAGCGTGCGCGGGGTGAGCCTCAGGTGGCTGCGGGCCACGTAGAGCTCGTAGGTGAAGGAGGGGTCGAGCCTCCCCGTGCCGGCGAGGAGGAATCCGAGCGAGGAGCCGACGAACACCGCCGTGGCCGCGAGCCCACCCACCCCGAGAAGCGCCAGGACCAGCACGAGCGCGCCCTGGGCGGCGAGGCCCGCCAAGGCGGCGGGCCCGTGGTGCCCGCGGCCCACCAGGGCGACGACGATCGCCACCCAGACGAGCGAGGCGGCGAAGATCTCGTAGAACGCCAGCCGGCGGAAGAGCCACCCGGCGAGCGCCCCCGCCACGACCGCCAGAGAGGCGGTGGCGAGCGCGCTGAGCCCGTTGGCGAGCGGAGTGGCGAGGGCCAGCCGGTCGCCGAAGAAGGCGCGGGCGACCGGGACCAGGGCCACCGCCCCGAGGAGCCCCAAGGCACACACCACGAAGGCGCCCACGTCGAAGACCGCCGGGGCGGGGTGGCCGACGGGGAGCGGCTGCCCCTCGGCCGGCCCCGGGGCCGCAAAGGCTCCCTCCGGGGGGATGGCGGTGGGATCGCTCACGGCTCGCGGCTCTTGAGCAGCGGGAAGAGGATCACGTCCCGGATGGAGACCGAGTCGGTGAGCAGCATCGTGAGCCGGTCGATGCCGATCCCCTCGCCGGCGGTGGGCGGCATGCCCTGCTCCAGGGCGCGGACGAAGTCCTCGTCGTAGGGCATGGCCTCCTGGTTCCCCGCCGCCCGGGCCCTCACCTGCGCCTCGAAGCGGGCGCGCTGGTCGACCGGGTCGTTCAGCTCGGAGAAGGCGTTCGCCACCTCCATCCCCGCCACGAACAGCTCGAACCGGTCCACGAGGCGCGGGTCGGCGTCGCGCCGCCGCGAGAGCGGGCTCGTCTCGAGAGGGAAGTCCACCACAAAGGCGGGGCGATCCTTCGGCAGCTTCCGCTCGCCGAAGACCTCGAAGGCGAGGGCGATGGCCTCGCCCGGCGCCTTCGACGCCGCCTGCTCCAGCTTCCAGGCGCCCTCCGAGTCGTTCTCCCGGGCCGCGGCCGCCCCCAGCGCCTCGGCCAGGCCGCGCCCGGAGAGCGCCTCCTCGGGGGAGAGGCCGAGCGCCCGCGCTCCCACCTCGAGGAGCGAGACTCTCGGGTAGGGCGGGGTGAAGTCGATCGCCTGGCCCTGGAAGGTCACCAGGGCTCCCCCCGCCACCGAAAAGGCCAGCTCGTGCACGAGCTCCTCGGTGAGCCGCATGAGGTCCTCGTGCGTCGCGTAGGCCTGGTAGAACTCGATGGTGGTGAACTCCGGGTTGTGGCGCCGGTCGATCCCCTCGTTGCGGAAGATGCGCCCGATCTCGTAGACCCGGTCGAATCCCCCCACCACCAGGCGCTTCAGGTGCAGCTCGGTGGCGATGCGGAGCTTCAGGTCCAAGTCGAGGGCGTTGTGATGGGTCTCGAAGGGCCGGGCCGCTGCGCCGCCGGCCTCCTCGGGCTTGTGCAGGGTGGGGGTCTCGACCTCCAGGTACCCGCGCTCGTCCAAGAACCGCCGGATGGTGGTGATGATCCGGGCCCGCTTGACGAACACCTCTCCCACCCCGGGGGTGACGAGGAGGTCGAGGTAGCGCTGCCGGTAACGCTGCTCCACGTCGGACAGCCCGTGCCACTTCTCCGGCAAGGGCCGGACCGCCTTGGTGAGGATGGTGAAGGCCCTCGCCTCCACCGTGAGCTCACCGGTCCGGGTCCGCGTGGCCGGCCCCTCTGCCGCGACGATGTCCCCCACGTCGAGGAGCCGAAAGACCTCGAACTCCCGCTCGGAGAGCCGGTCCTTCTTCACCCACACCTGGATCTCCCCCGACCGGTCGCGGACGCGCAGGAACGCGGCCTTGCCGAACGAGCGGATGGCCAAGACCCGCCCCGCCAAAGACCAGCGTCCCGGATCGGAGGCGATCCGCTCGGCCGGATCGTTTCCGTAGCGGGCGTTGAGATCGGCGGCGAGGTGGCGGGGCGCATACCCGTTCCCATAGGGGTTCACGCCCAGCGCCCGGAGGGCCTCGGCCTTCTTGAGCCGCTGCGCCAGGATCTCTCGTTCTGTGGTACCCAGGTCTTCGGCCATCGTGTCGGATCCTGCGGGATCTCTAGGGAAAAGTTGCCGCGAGGCTAGTCGGGCGCGACGGGGCCGTCAACGCGAGAACGCGAGAGATGCCCAGTCGCTTCCCGCCCAAGGCGACCGAGCCAAAGACCCTCCCCCTCTGCCGACCCCGAGGGGAGAAAGGGAGAGCTCATCCCGCTCGCGTCTCCCCCCCTCCCTTCACCCCTCCCCCGAAACCCCTCAAGGCCCCCTCTCACCGCGGAAGCTTTGGGACCTCACCCAGGGAAAGGTCGCGGACTCCCTCGCGAAGCCCACCTAATAAGGAGGATGGACTGGGTCGAGTTCGCCCCGTCATCGGGCCAGAAGAACGCGGCGCGCGCCGAGTCGTTCGCCAAGTCCTCGATCTCCGAGAACGGGGTTCGCGTCGCCTCCGCCCTTCGCCGCCGGCCGGCGCGTGGGCCCGCGGATGTGCTCCCTGGTGCGAGGGACCGCGGAGTCCGCCATCGTCCCCGTCTTCTTGACGAAGGGACGAGCCCGAGAGGTGCAGAAGCTCTAGCTTTCGGCGCGGGCCGGTCGGGGGCCCGACGGCCTAGGGGAAACCTTGCGCGCCGCCCAGAACCGTCCGAACGGCTCGGCGCCGTCCTCTTTGAAGACCACACGGGCGGGACGCCGCCCGTCCGGCTCGCGAGACGCCGGACCTGCCCTTTCGAGGGCGCGACCGACCTGCTCAGGCGCGCGAGGAAGAACCCCGGCCGCCTCGATGGGCGCAACTCTCGCGGCCTCCCAAGGAGATCGCGGGGCGAAAGCGCGCAGCCGCTCCACGGTCAATTTCCAAAGGTCGGCCCTCGCTCGCTCGTGCCACGCGCAGTGCGCTAGATTCGGCTTCTCGATGGTCGGGCCAAGGGAATTGCCGTGGGGCGACAGGGGTTCGCGGCGTACCCCCTGTGCGGGGCACGAGAAGTCGTGGCCGTCTGTTACGCTTCCTTAGGGTTCACGGTGGGGTGAACGTGGCGGATCCGACGAGTCCCGCGCCGACAGGGCCCCAGTGCCCGAATTGCAAGGGGCCGGCCCACGGCGAAGGGGAGCTTTGCCCGGCGCAGTTCGGCCCCGGGAAAACCCTCGGGTTCGGCGAGGAGGAGGTGCAGGTCAAGCCGGCGCAGGGTGACCCCCTCATCGGGACCCGCGTCGGCAGCTTCCAGATCGTCCGCATGCTGGGGCGCGGGGGGATGGGGACGGTCTACCTGGGCGAGCACCCGGTCATCGGGAGCAAGGTCGCCGTCAAGTTCCTCCACGCCTCGATGGCGCACGAGCCCGAGGTGGTGGCGCGCTTCTACGACGAGGCGCGGGCCGTGAACCTCATCGGCCACGAGAACATCGTCGGGGTCTACGACCTCTCCTTGCTCCCGCCCGATCGCTACTACTACGTGATGGAGTACCTCGACGGCGAGACCCTCGCCGCGCTGGAGAGGCGCGGCCGGGTCCCGACCCTGGCCGGGCTCGCCGTCCTCCTGCAGCTGTGTGACGCCCTCTCCGCGGCCCACGAGCAGGGGGTGGTCCACCGGGACCTGAAGCCCGAGAACGTGTTCCTGGTCTCGCGCCGGGGCCAACCGCACTTCGTGAAGCTCGTCGACTTCGGCATCGCCAAGCTCCGGGGCGCGGGGCAGGGGCGGACCCAGGCCGGCGTGCTCGTGGGCACGCCCGAGTACATGGCCCCGGAACAGTGCGACGACGGCCCCATCGACGCCCGGACCGACGTCTACGCCCTGGGCGTCATGGCGTTCGAGCTGTTCACCGGCCAGCTCCCCTTCACCACCCACTCCACCACCCAGCTCCTGCTCGCTCACCTGGGAAAGCCCCCCCCCCGCCCATCGAGCATCGCTCCGGTCGATCCGCAGCTCGAGGCGGCCATCCTCCGGGCCCTGGAGAAGGACCCGAGGACCCGCTTCCAGGACATGGCGGAGTTCGCCGATGCGCTCCGCCCCGTCCAGAAGAGCCTCCTCTCCGCACCCGCCCCGCAGCCGTCGCCTCCCAAGGCCGCCCCTCCAAAGGAACCCGCCCCCGCTCCGCCTCCTTCGCCCGCTCAGAAGCCGGCAACCGCTCCGCCACCGGCCCCCGCCTCCGGGGTGCTCTCCGAGGTCGAGGCGACGTTCAAGGGCGAGGTCGGGGCGGCCCGGCGCCTCCCGGTCCTCGAGCTCACCCGGGGCGGCCTCTTCTTGCAGGCCGAGTCCGGCCTTCCTCCCCTCCTCTCCCGGGGCAAGGTGACGCTCTCCCATCGCTCGCTGCGCGGGAACCTCACCTTCGCGGTCGAGGTCGTCCGCCACGTCTCCCCCGCCGAGGCCCAGGCGGTGCGGATGTCCCCCGGCTTCGCGGTCCAGGCCATGGAGCTCGCCCCGGAGGTGCGGGCCGCGCTGGCCCAGCTCGCCGACCAGGCTCGCGCCTCTCCCGCCCCGGCGCGGCTGCCGAGCGCCGAGGAGGTGGATGCTCGCCTCGACGCCCTCGAGGCCCGGGCGCGCGCCGACTGCTACGCGCTCCTCGCGGTGGCTCCGGACGTGGATTTCTCGGCTATCCGACGGGCGGCCGGCGCCCTGCGCGAGGAGCTCGAGTCGATCCGCACCCACCCGCTCTCCCCCGCCCATCCCAGCCGGGCGGTCTCCCTTTTGTCCCGGCTCGAGGCGGCGGTGGCCTCGGTCGGTAGCCCCGCGCCTCGGCTCTCGCACGACGCCCAGGCCGGGAACTGGAGGGGGGTGAGGCGCTGCCTCAAGGCCGGGGTCCCCGACCCCCTGGTCCGCGCCCGGCGCGAGTCCCTGCTGGAAGGGGATCCGGCCCGGCGGGCGGAGGCGGAACGCCAGCTGGCGCGGGCCCGGGTGGCGCACAAGCTCGGGAACGCCGAGGCGGCCGCCGCCGCGTTCGAGGCCGCCCTTCGCGCCGACCCCCTCGACGTGGCGGCGCACGAGGCCTTCCAGGCGTTCGAGGAGGGCCGGAGGTGATTTCGCAGGGCGAAGGGCCCACGAGGCGGGCGCCTTCGGCAACGACGAAGCGAGCGGGCGTGCCCGAGACCCGGCCCGAAAACGGGACTGCCGGCGCCTCTTCTCGCTAGACTTCGGCCGCCGATGCTGCCCTGCCTGCCCGCCCTCGTCGCCCTCGCCCTGTCCCAGGCCGCGCCCCCCGAGCCTCCACCCCCCGCCGCCCTGGAACAGCCCCTTCCCTCTCCCCCCGCGTCGGAGGAGGCGGGGGGCGTTCCCACCCGCCGCTACCTCATCGAGAGCATCGAGTTCCGCGGCCTCGTCAAGACCCGCCCCGAGGCCCTCCGCCGCCACATCTTCATCGAGGAGGGGGAGATCCTCGACCCCGAGCGAGTGCTCCTCTCGCGGCTCGGGCTCTTGCAGCTGGGCTGGTTCTCGAGCGTGGAGCCCCGGGTCGAGCGCGGCAGCGAACGCGGCAAGGTCAAGGTGGTGTTCGAGGTGGTCGAGCGGAACACCCTCGTCGTCACGGACCTGATCTTCGGCTCGACCAAGCCCCAGCCCCTCTACGGCGGGCTGGCGCTCTCGGAGCAGAACTTCACCGGCCAGGGGCTCGGGCTCTCCGGGGGAGCGCTCTACGGCGGCTCGCCCGACGGCCGCAGCACCGATAGCCGCTACTCCCTGCGGGCGGGGTTCTACGCTCCCGACCTGCGGGTCAAGGACCTCCGCCTGGTCCTGGGCTTCCAGGTCATCTCCATCCAGGGCGACGAGCTCACCTGCAGCGACGTGAAGTGCTCGCAGTTCGTGGGGAGCTACGTGAATGCCCCCCGCACTCACTACTCGCGCCAGGGCGGCGATTTCCAGTTCGGGATCCGGCCGGGCCCCTTCGAGCGGCTCACCGGGACCTACACCCTCGAGAAACTGCACGCCACCCTCGACAACGGCCTCGCCCCCGGCGTCGGCCCCTACATCCTCGTGGGCCCGTCGACCCTGGCGGGGATCACCGGAAGCTACGAGGTCGAGACCCGGGACGACTTCTTCTACCCGACCTACGGGTTTCGGGCGATCGGCCAGGTGACCTTCGCCTCCAAGCTCGTGGGCAGCGACTACGAGTTCAGCCGGTACCTCCTCCAGGCGGAGACCGCCTACGAGCTCTTCCGGATCCCGCTCCGGCTCCAGACCGCCCTGGGCGCGGTGCAGGGGAACGCGCCCTTCTTCGACCGGTTCTACGGGGCGGACTACTCCTACTTCGCCATCGGCCCCGCCCTGGGGCGGGCCATGGAGCTGAACTTCTCCACCGACTCCCGCTACGACGCCTTCCTCTTCATGGGAGGGCTCGAGTACGCGATCCCGCTCTGGACCGGCGGGGCGGCCCCCTTCCACCGCGCCTACGTGGCCCTGGGATCTCGGTACGTGTGGTCCTCGGCCACCCTGGGCGGGGGGCGGACCACCTTCTCCACCATTCCCTTCTCGTTCGACCTCGCCCTAAGGCTCGACACGGTCATCGGCTCCTTCAACCTCTCCCTCGGCTACGCGCTGGACAACGCCCTGTGATCGCTGCCCGCGCCACGCTCCTTGCCCGCGCCGGTGTCCTTTGGCTCCTTCTGGCGGGGCAGGCGGCCAGGGCCTCGCCGGGCGTTTCGGAACCGGCGGGCACCATCCAGCTCGCCGCGGTCCGGGGGCGCGCGGTGGCGACCCTCGACCTCTCCTCCCTCTTCGGCCCGAACCGCCAGCAGGAGTTCGGCAACGGGCTCACGAACGTCATCGAGATCTACACCGCCGTCCTCCCCGAGGAGGCGACCGCGCCGGTCACCATCCATGGCCGGCTCCTCGAGATCCTGTTCGACGTCTGGGAGGAGACCTACACGGTCACGATCAAGGACCCCGAACACCCCGCCGGCTCCCGGGTGGTCCTGCCCAGCTTCTCCTCGCTCCGGTCGTTCCTCTCCGATCAGCGCGGCGTCGACCTGGGACCGGTCGAGGCCTTGCCCGACGCCTTCACCGTGGAGGTCCGGGTGGAGGTGAACCCCATCTCCAAGGAGCAGCTCCAGCGCACCCGCGAGTACATCGCCGCCGGGGCCGGCGTCCGGTCGAACGGGTCGCGGAGCGTGCTCGGGGCCGTGGCGAGCTTCCTCCTTCGAGAGCCGGCCGCGGGGACCGACGTCCACGTGCTGCGTTCCGGCCCCTTCACCCGCGGTGGGGTGCCAGCCCGATGAACCGCCCGGACGCGCCCGCCCTGCCGCGCGCTCGCCTCCTCGCGGAGCTCCGCGGAGCGCTCCGGATCTCCCGGTTCGAGATCCGGATCGCCGCCGCCCTGGTGGTGGCCGCCACCCTGCCGCTCGTGGGGGCGCTCCTCCTCGCCGACCGCGTGGCGGCGGAGAACCTGGCCCTGGGGCTCGACCCGCGGGTGGTGCAGCGGCTGCAGAGCGTCCCCACCCTGTACGGGGAGCTGTTCCAGGCCCGCAAGCAGCTCTACGCCGCGCAGGCGCGCGAGCTCGCCCGGGGTCTCCCCGCGAACGGCTCCGAGGCCGACGCCTACCTCTCCGCCGCCGTGAAGAGGACCCCGCGCCTGCGGCGCGTCACCTGGCTCTCCCCGGAGGGCAAAGTCCTCGCCCAGACCGAGGCGACCCATCCCAACCCCGAGGGGGAGTGGCGCGAGGCGCCCGCCCGGGTCGAGCTTCCCGACGGCGGCCGGCTCGAATGCGTCTTCGCCATCGAGGCGCAATACTTCGCCGACCTGGCCGAGGCACGCGATCTGGCCGAGACGGTCCAGGGGCTCGACGCCCTCCGCTCCGAGATCCGCCGCTCCTACGTCCGCGCCTTCGGGGCCCTGCTCGTGGTCTGGGCGGCGGCGGCCGCCATCCTGGGCATCTGGCTAGCCCGGCGCACCACCCGGAGGGTGTCTCGCCTCGTCGCGGCGGTGCAGCGGCTGGCGGCGGGCGACCTCACCGTCCAGGTCGACCCCGGAAGCTTCGCCGACGAGGTGGCCGGCCTCACCCGGGCCTTCAACGAGATGGTGCGGGAGGTGCGGGAGGGGCGGGACCGCATCGTCTACCTGGAGAAGATCTCCGGCTGGCAGGAGGTGGCCCGCCGCCTGGCCCACGAGATCAAGAACCCCCTCACCCCCATGAAGCTCGCCTTCCAGCAGCTCAAGGCGCGCTGGGACCAGCTCCCCGGGGGGGAGCCGAACTTCGGCAGCCTCCTCGCCGAGGTGGGCGAGATCATGCGCGACGAGATCGGGACCCTCCAGCGGCTGGTGGACGAGTTCTCCGGGTTCGCGAAGCTTCCCGACGTCCGGCCCGAGCCCGCCGACCTCTGCGACTTCGTGGAGGAGTTCGTGCGGCAGAACCCGCAGCTTCGAGCGGACGCCGACGTCCTCGTGGTGCGCGCCGCCGGCTCCTTCCCGGTGGAGCTCGATCGCACCCTCATGCGCCGGGTCCTCGCCAACCTCTGCTCCAATGCGGTGGAGGCCTCGCGCCCCGCCCGCCCGAGGCTCCACCTCTCGGTGAGCCGGACCCGCGACCGGGGGGTGGTGAGCGTGGCGGACGAAGGCCCGGGCGTGGACCCCTCCCTCCGGGACCGCATCTTCGATCCATACTTCACCACCAAGGTGGGGACGGGCACCGGCCTGGGCCTCGCCATCGTGAAGAAGATCGTCTTGCAACACGGGGGCGAGATCGCGGTCTCCGACCGCCCGGGAGGAGGCGCGAACTTCACCCTCGCCTTCCCGCTCCGGGCCCCGACCGGTTCCGCCCCCGCCGCCCAGGAGGTGTAGAGCGATGACCGAGCCCCAGCGACCCCTCGACGGCCAGATCGCGCTCGTCACCGGAGCCACCTCCGGGATCGGCAAAGCCAGCGCTCGCGCCCTGGCAAGGGCCGGGGCGCGCGTCATCGCCTCCGGCCGGCGCGCCGAGCGCCTGGCCGATTTGGTCGCGGAGCTCGGCCCGGGCAATTTCCCCCTCCCCCTCGACGTGCGCGACCAAGGCGCGGTGCGGCGGGCGGTGGCCGAGCTGCCCGAGGAGCTCTCCGCCGTCGACCTGCTCCTGAACTGCGCCGGGCTCGCCCTGGGCCTCGAGCCGGCCCAGCGCGCCTCGCTCGAGCAGTGGGAGAACATGATCGCCACGAACTGTAGCGGGCTCGTGACCCTGACCCACGCCCTGTTGCCGGGGATGGTGGCCCGCGACCGGGGGCACGTCGTGAACATCGGCTCGGTGGCCGCGACCCACGCCTATCCCGGCGGCAACGTCTACGGCGCCAGCAAGGCCTTCGTCCGCCAGTTCAGCTTGAACCTGAAGTCCGACCTCCTCGGAACCCGGGTGCGCGTGTCCCTGATCGAGCCAGCCATGGTCGAGACCGAGTTCTCGCTGGTGCGCTTCGAGGGGGACCTTCCCCGGGCGGCCAAGGTCTACGAGGGGATGCAACCCCTCACCGCGGAGGATGTCGCCGACGCCATCCTCTACTGCGTGAGCCGCCCACCCCACGTCGACGTGACGGTGCTCGAGCTCTTCCCGGTCGCCCAGGCGCCGGGCCCGTTCGCAGTGCACCGCCGGTGATCCCGCCGCGGAGCGAACGCCCCGTTCGGGCCGGGGTTCACCCTCAGGCAGCCCAGGGCCGGGCGCTCTCCGGGGCGCCTTGCGGAACTCGCTCGCGGGACCCCTTCGGCGAAAGGCTCACGCGTCCGGGCGCCGGGGACGACGGGCCCTCCCCTTCGCCCGCAGGAAGAGGCGGACCCAAGGCCTTCGAGCACCCTCCTCGCTTTCCGCTCCATGGACCCGGGGTGTATCTTCTCGGGGTCGATCGCCAAGGTCCTGGGGGAGCCCGATGAGCGGACCGATCTGGCCGGGCAAGCCGTTCCCGCTGGGCGCGACCCCCGACGGGCGAGGGACGCAGTTCGCCGTATACGCCCGCCACGCCGAGGCGATCGAGCTCTGCCTCTTCGACCCTGCCGACCCGAAGAGGGAGGCACGGCGCGTCCGCCTACCGGACCGGACGGGGCACGTCTGGCACGGCTACCTGCCCGGCGTCGGCCCCGGCGCGCTCTACGGCTACCGCGCCCAGGGCCCCTACGAGCCGGAGCTCGGGCACCGCTACAACCCCGCCAAGTTGCTCCAGGATCCTTACGCCCGGGCCATCGCCGGGGAGGTCGACTTCCGCGGTCCCATCTACGGCTACCGCCAGGGCGCGAAGGACGAGGACCTCAGCGTCGACGACCGGGACGACGCCGCCTTCGTCCCCCGGAGCGTGGTGGTCGCCGATCACTACGACTGGGAGGGCGATGCGCCTCCCTTGACGCCCTGGCATCGCTCCATCATCTACGAGGCGCACGTCCGGGGATTCACCATGCGCCACCCGGAGGTCCCCCCGGAGCTGCGCGGGACCTATGCCGGGTTCGCCACCGCCCCCGCCCTCCGCCACCTCACCTCGCTCGGCATCACCGCCGTCGAGCTCCTCCCCGTGCACGAGTACGTGGACCACCCCTTCCTCGCGGCCCGGGGGCTCCGCAACTACTGGGGGTACTCGAGCCTGGGCTACTTCGCTCCCGAGCAGCGCTACGCCGCGGGCGGGGCCCGCGGGGAGCAGGTGGACGAGTTCCGCTCCCTGGTGAAGGCCCTTCACCGGGCCGGCATCGAGGTGATCCTCGACGTCGTCTACAACCACACCGGGGAGGGGAACCACCTCGGTCCCACCCTGTGCTTCAAGGGGCTCGACAACCGGACCTACTACCGGCTCTCCCCCGAGGCCCCGAGGTACAACGTCGACTATACCGGCACGGGCAACTCCCTCGACCTCACCCACCCCCAGACCCTGAAGCTCGTCATGGACTCGCTCCGGTACTGGGTCACCGAGATGCACGTCGACGGCTTTCGCCTCGATCTGGCCGTGACCCTCTCGCGCGATCCGGACCAGTTCGATGAGGCCTCGCGCTTTCTGTGCGCGGTGGAGCAGGACCCGGTGCTGGAGCGGGTGAAGCTCATCGCCGAGCCGTGGGACCTCGGGCCGGGCGGTTACCAGGTGGGCGGGTTCCCGGTGAACTGGTCGGAGTGGAACGGGAAGTACCGGGACGCGGTCCGCCGCTTCTGGAAGGGCGACGCCAGCCAGGCGGGGGAGATGGGGTACCGCCTGACCGGGTCGGCCGATCTGTACGAGCCGGCCGGACGGAAGATCTTCGCGGGCGTGAACTTCGTCACCGCGCACGACGGCTTCACCCTCCGAGACCTGGTCTCGTACGACCACAAGCACAACGAAGCCAACGGCGAGGACAACCGCGACGGGACCGACGACAACGCCTCCTGGAACTGCGGGGTCGAGGGGGAGACAGAGGACCCCTCCGTCCTTTCGCTGCGCGACCGCCAAGCGCGCAACCTCCTCGCCACCCTCCTCGTCTCCCAGGGCGTTCCCATGTTGACCGCCGGGGACGAGATGGGCCGTACCCAGCGCGGCAACAACAACGCCTACTGCCAGGACAACGAGATCTCCTGGCTCGACTGGTCCCTCGACGAGCGAGGGCTCGCCCTGCTCGGCTTCGTCCGGCGGCTCATCCGCCTGCGCCTCTCCGAGCCCGTGCTGGAGCGCCTCCGCTTCTTCCGGGGGGACCACCTCTGGGACTCCTCCCTCAAGGACCTGGCCTGGTTCCGGCCCGACGGGACGGAGATGCGCCCCGCCGACTGGAACAAGCCCTTCGCCCGCTCCGTCGCCTTCCTCCTGGGAGGCGACACCATCGATACCCTCGACGAGAGGGGGGAACGAATCGCGGGGGACACCTTGCTCGTGCTCCTGAACGCCGACCACGAGCCGGTCACCTACCTCCTCCCCGACGTCGACTGGGGGCGCGCCTGGGAGATCCTGGTCGACACCGCCGGGGCCACCGATTCGAAGCGCGACATGGTGGACGCGCGCGGCTCGATCCGGGTCGAGGCGAGGTCCATGGTGATCCTCTCGAGGAGGGCGGAGCGCTAGGCCGCCGCCCCCGGGGAGCCTTACCCGGGCCCGCTCCATGGACGGGTCGGTGGGGAGACGGTCCCCGCCTCCCGGTTCGCGTCGCCCCGCTATACTCTCTTGCCCATGGACACCCGCAAGCCCACCCTCCTCGTGGTCGACGACGAGAAGAACATCCGCCGCACCCTGCGGATGGTGCTCGAGGCCGAGGGCTACGAGGTGGCGGAGGCCGGGTCGGCCGAGGAGGCCTTGAAGCTCCTCGAGGTCGAGCCCGTGGATCTCGGCATCTTCGACATCCGGCTCCCCGGCCTGGACGGGCTCTCCCTCCTCACCAAGGCACGGGAGCTGTGGCGCGACCTGCCCGTCGTGGTCATCTCCGGCCACGCCGACACGAGCGACGTCGTCGACGCCATGAAGCGGGGGGCCAGCGACTTCTTCGGCAAGCCCGTGGACCGGGACCGGGTGCTCGTCTCGGTGAAGAACGCCCTCTCCCGGAGGAGCCTGGAGGAGAAGGTCCAGGTGCTCTCCGCCCGGGAGCGGCGCTTCGCCGACGAGATGCTGGGCGAGAGCCCGGCCATGGGGAAGCTGCGGGAGGAGATCGGGAAGGTGGCGCCCACCAGCGGACGGGTGCTCATCAGCGGCGAGTCCGGGACGGGCAAGGAACTCATCGCCGCCGAGATCCACCGACAGTCGAAGCGAGCCGATGGCCCGTTCGTGAAGGTGAACTGCGCCGCCATCCCTTCCGAGCTCATCGAGTCGGAGCTGTTCGGGCACGAGAAGGGGAGCTTCACCGGCGCGGCGGCGCGCCGCCGGGGCCAGTTCGAGGCCGCCGACGGCGGCACCCTCTTTTTGGACGAGGTGGGCGACATGAGCCTGTCCGCCCAGGCCAAGGTGCTCCGCGCCCTCCAGACCGGCGAGGTGACCCGGGTGGGGAGCGAGCGCGTCCTCACCGTGGACGTGCGGGTGGTGGCCGCCACCAACAAGGACCTGGAAGCGCAGGTGCGGGAGGGCGCCTTCCGGGAGGACCTGTTCTTCCGGCTCGCCGTCGTGCCCCTCCGCTCCCCCGCCCTCCGCGAGCGGCTCGCCGACGTGCCCCTCCTCGCCGAGCGCTTCTTCCTCTTGGCCGTCCGGGAGAACGGGATGCGCCCCAAGCCCGTGGACCCGGAGGTCTACGAGCGGCTCAAGGGGTACCGCTGGCCGGGAAACGTCCGCGAGCTGCGCAACGTGTGCGAGCGGATGGTGATCATGAGCGGCGACCGCATCTCCGCCGCCGACGTCCCCGAGTCCATCCTCAGCCGCCCCCCGCCGGCGGGAGCGGCCCCGGGCCCGACCGACCTGTCCCGGTACGGCGAGGTCCCGCTCCGCGAGCTCCGCGACCTGGTGGAGCGGGACTACATCCTGAAGAAGCTCGAGGAGCACGACTGGAACATCACCCAGGCGGCCCAGGCCCTGGGGGTGGAGCGCACGAACCTCCACAAGAAGATCAAGCAGCACGGGCTGTCGCGGGGCGGGCGGGCCTTCCCCCCCGAGGAGCCGGAGGGGGAGGATCCCCAAGAGCCCGAGAAGGCCGCCCGTTAGCGGCCCGCGAGCCGCGCCGAGACGAGCGCCTCGAAGGGCGGGTAGCCCTTCAGGGCGGCGAGACCCGGGTGCCTCCGCAGCGAGGCGGCGGTGACCGTGCCCACCGGCGAGTCGAGCGCCTCGGCCAAGAGGGCCACGGCCTCGTCCTTCCGCCCGGCGGCGAGCGAGATCTGGGCCACGTCGGCGTGCGCCAGCATGCGCATGGGCAGATCCTTCATGTGGTCCAGGGCCTCGTGGGCCTCCAGGAGGGCCTGCTCGAAGCGGCCCAGCCCGGCGTGGGCGCGGGCGAGCCACAGGAGCTCGTCCGCGAGCCCCCCCTCGTCCCTCTGCCGCCGCATCTCCTCCACCTTGGCCTCGAGGGAGCCCACCACCGACTCAAGATCGGCTCGGGCCTCCGAAAGCCGCCCGAGCGCCTGGCGGGAAGTCCCGGTGAGCAGGGCCCGGGGGAGGAAGGGCCCCTCCCGCGACACCGGGTCGGGGAGACGCCCGGCCGCGGCCAAGGACAGGGCTCGCTCCGGCAAGAGCGCGAGGAGGTCGATGGCCGCCTCCACCGCCACGTTGGAGGCGCTCCACTGCTGGACGGCCGCGTCCAGGGCGCTGCGGGCTGGCCCCAGATCGCCCTTCCGCCAGAAGGGGATCATCGCGCAGGTGGTGGGCGCCCGGACGTCCCCGGGGGAGAGCTCCTCCGCCCGCTCACAGGCACGCTCCGCCTCGTCGAACCGGCGGAGCTCTATCATCCGGTCGGCGACCAGCATGGCCACGAAGTAGGAGTGGGGATCGAGGACCATGGCCCCCCGCAGGTCGTCCAGGGCGGCGCTCCACTGGCCCATCGCCATCCGGGTGTATCCCAGGTTCACCCGGGCCACCGCGTCCCCGGGCGCCCCCTTTGCCTGGATCTCGTACTCGGCGAGCGCCCCGGGGTTGTCGCCGTCGCAGGCCCAGCGCACCTCGGCGAGCGCCCCGTGCCCGGCGGGGAGCTGCGGGTCGAGACGGAGGGAGCGGGCGGCGTGCTCCGCGGCGTCGGCGCAGGTGGCGTCGAAGGGGACGCGGCCCACGTTCGCGAGCTCGGTCTCGAGGACCGCGATCCAGGCGTGCGCCGTGGCGAACGAGGGGTCCCGGGCCACCGCCGCGGACAACAGCCCCAGGGCGCGCTGCCGGTCTCCGTCGTCGGACGACCGACCCCAGAAGTAGAGGGCGCGCAGGTAGAGCTCTTGCGCCACCGCGTCCCTCGTGACCGGCCGCTCCGCCCGGGCCCGCTCCGAGGCGGAGAGCCGGGCCCCGAGCGCGCGGGCGATCTCGAGCGCCACCTCCCCCTGGAGGGCGAACAGATCGCCGTCCCGGCGGTCGAAGCGGTCGGCCCAGCGCTCCTCCCCGGTCGCCGGATCGACGAGGTGCACCTGGATCCGCAGCCGGTCCCCGTCGCGCTGGACCGTCCCCTCGACGAGCGCGTCCACCCCGAGCTGGCGGGCGATGGACTTCCGGTCCCGGCCCTTCCCCTCGATCCCCTTGACCGAGCCCTGCCCGATCACCCGCAGGTCGCCCAGCTGGGCGAGCCGGGTGACGAGCTCGGCCTGGATCCCGGCGGCGAGGGCGGCGTCCCCGGTTCCCGCGGTGAGAGCGGCGAAGGGGAGGACCGCCACCGCGGGAGGCCGGGCGAGGGACAGGGGCGACCGAAGGAGGACCGCGGCAAGGATCGCTCCCCCGACCAGGATCGCCGCCGCGAGGAGGAGGGGCAAGACCGCCCTCCGCCGCTCCGGCTTGGGAAGAACGAACCGGATGGTGGTGTCCTCCGCGGTCCTCATCGCGTCGCGGAACGCGACCAGGGCGGAGAGAACCTCGGAGGCGTCCCGCGGCCTGTCGGCCGGGTCGCGCATGAGCATCCGGGCCACGAGGTCACCCAGGGCCGGGCACTCGGACACCGAGAGCTTCGGGGCGGGACCCGCCTCCAGGCTCTTGCCCCCCTCGGGCAGGGGGACCTCCCCCCGGAGCATCTGGTAGAGCATGACGCCGAGCGCGAACACGTCGGTCCGCTCGTCCTCGGCGAGATCCCCCCACTGCTCCGGCGCCATGTAGGCGGGGGTGCCCCCCAAGGTCCGCTCCCGGCCGAAGGCGTGGGCCATCCCGAAGTCCAGCACCTTGACGTGCCCTTCCTCGCACAGGAACACGTTCGAGGGCTTGAGATCGCGGTGGGTCACCCCCTCGGCGTGGGCGTGGGCCAGGCCCCGGGCCACCTCCACCCCGACCCGGAGCGCCTCGGCGAGCGGCAGGGGGCCGCCCCGGAGGCGTTCACCGAGCGTCATGCCCCGGAGCAGCTCCAGGACGAGGTACGGCCCCTGCTCGCAGCGGCCCACGTCGTGGAGGGTCACGAGGTTCGGGTGCGAAAGCCGCGCGATCGCCTCCGCCTCCCGCAGGAGCAGATCCCCGCCGCCTCCCCGCAGGCCCCGCCCCGGCCGGACCGCCTTGAAGGCCACCGAGCGGCCCAGCTCGCGGTCGCGCGCCTCGTAGACGATGCCGAACCCGCCCCGCCCGATCTCGCTCAGGAGCTCGAAGCGGCCGACCCGCTGGCCCGGGCGGAGCACCCGCTCCCAGTCGTCGCTCCGCCCCGGCATGGTGGCGAGCTCGAGCAGGAGCGCCGACATCGCCTGGCTCTTGTCGTGAGCGAGCCGTTCGCCGGAAGCGTCCTGGGATTCGAGGGCCATTGGCGTGCTTCGAGGATACCAGCGCGTTCCCCCGGGTGTCAGCGGCCCTCCCGCGCTCGCGCGACACGTCCGGCGGGCCCTATCTTTCGCCCGGGCCTTGGTCCGATCGAAAGCGGGCCAGGGGGGACGGCCCTCTTCACTCCGAGTCGAGTCGGGCCGGACGTACACCGGCGCCACCGTCCCACTCCCCCCTCGTCCCCCCCCTCCCTCCCCCCTTCGCCCACAGGGATCCGCGGGCCCCCTTCCCCCTTCGCGGCGCGCTCCCGAGAAGAGCCCCGCCCCCCTTCCCGGGCGTCGCCCATTGCCTCGTTCACCCACCGTGATGAGGTCCCGAGGAGAGAAGGAGGGAGGAGAGGCCCAGGCACTCCTGCCGCCCGGGGCCTCCCTCGAAGTCCCCGCCCGAAGATCTCCTCTTCGGATCCTCCCC
>Ga0335069_10004141_pt1 | contig 21671 bp, 17 predicted proteins | sample Lox_Sample_11_FD_206714 | JGI IMG/M metagenome (GOLD analysis project Ga0335069, IMG submission 206714) | Soil microbial communities from Loxahatchee National Wildlife Refuge, Florida, United States - Lox_Sample_1.1 | ecosystem: Environmental > Terrestrial > Soil > Wetlands | place: USA...
TGGCTCGCCACCGACAGCATCGTTCCAATCACCATGCGACGAGTTGTCATCTTGGCATCCTTTCTTTCTATTGCGTCTGTCTATTCCGCCCTTGGGCAGGGCCGCATGTGATGCGTCCTGTGGGGTGGCGCCCCCCAGTTGGTGAGGTATCGCCAGTCGTGCACTGAGTATTATGAGGCCCACGCCCGGCCTATCGGATTTGCGCATGTCTCGCGCGATCGGACGGACTCACGGTGCGCGCGGCGACGCGGACTGCCGCTGCTCGCGGCTGTGCATTCGGTTTTCCTCCCGCTGCTCCGCCAGCTTGTACGCCACGTAGTACTTGTAGATGTTGCTGACGTACTCGACCGTCTCGCGGCCGACCGTGCGCGCGGCCGCGATCTCGACGTTGCTGAACCAGACATTCGGATCGAGCCCGGACTTCTCGGTGATACGGCGGAATTTCTGCAGGTTGCCGGGACCGGCGTTGTACGCCGCAAACGCCATCAGCGTGCGGTTCTTCTCGTCGATCTTGGGATCGTTGAGGTACGTGTTGACCAGGAAGCGCAGATACTTCACCCCGGCCTCGATGTTCTTGTCCGCGCTTCGGTCGATGCCCGTGATGCCGATGGCCGGATCGGCCGCCGTCGTCGGCAACAGCTGCATGATGCCGACGGCGCCGCGCGGACTCTTCCGATCCTGGTCAAGCTGCGATTCCTGGTATCCTTGTGCTGCGACCATCAGGTAGTCGAAGTCGTACTGGCCGCCGTGCTTCTTGAAAAGGCCGCTCAGCCGGTCGAAGCGGTCCCGATCCACCTGTGCGAACGAGTCCTTTAGCGCCTCCTCGGCGACGTAGCGGTGAATGACCATGTTTGCGAAGAGCGTGCCGAGGCGGTGCTTCTTTGCGAACGCATTAATCTCGGCCCGGAGCTGCGGGCTGTTCTTCCGGACCAACCATGCCAAATTACCGCCTTCGTTGACGACCAGATCGCCCCTGACGGTCAGCTTCTTGAACAGGCGAGACCACACCTTGGCGATCGGCTCGTCGACGACCGTCATCGGCAGGAGGCCTGCATTGACCATTTGGAGGACGTCTTCGTCCTCGAGGTCTTCGGCCAGCAACGGCAGCGATATTTCGGGCAACTTGCGACTGTCGAACGTAGTGTTCAGCGCGACGAGGTGCTCATAAAAGCTGCTCGACTTGCGGACCGGGATGGCTTTTCCAGAAAGGTCTTCGATCGACGACAGCTTTGGCCCGGCCGGCCCCGTCACCACCACTTCGCGGATGTTGGATGCCGTGGGTTCACTGAAATCCACGTGCTTCGCCCGCTCGGGCGTGATGGTGATATCCCCGGCGGCGATGTCGCCGAGGCCAGCTTCCAGTGCCGGAATCAGCTTGTCCCTGGTCACGGGGATGAACGAAACCTTGATGGTGAGCGCCTTCATCTTCGGCCGATACTTGCGATTGAGGGTATTCACGAACTCGGTCGCGAAGTCGTGGACGATTCCCAACTGGCGCCCGCGATCAATGAAATAGAACGTCCGGCTGTACGGGACGAGGACCCGGATCAGTCGTCGCTCGCGCATGCCATCGAAATCGCCCGTCCACGGTGACGGCACCGGCAGCGCAAACGCGTCGAGATTGTCGCCGATCTGCGGGACCGGCTTGCCGCTGGCCGACAGTTCTCGTTCGGCCCCTCTCGCCGGCACGACAAACGCCAGCGCAAGGCTGAAGGCCAAACAGAGGCGAAAAGACGAGCCAAGCATCGCCATCACTCCTTCTTCTATGCCCCGGAGGAGTGCCCCGCCCGGCAGAATCATTCGCGCACCCGCCTTTTTGCTATCGATTCCGCGCAAAGCCGGCGGCCATCTGCGCCGCTTGCTTTTGCATGTCTCCGATAGTGACGTGCGCCCGCATCGCCTATTCGGAAATCTCTCGGTTGTCCCGATCAGCTGCCGAGACAAGTTCGGTCCACCGAACGAACGTGACCGTCGTCCCCCCGCGGCGGCACGGTTTCTCCTTGAACTGCAGACAGGTCTGCCCGGGGGATGGCGGCTCATACCCCTGAGCCGACATCGCTCCGGGCAGGCCACTTCTTCTTCGCCGCAGTTCGGGCGTCCGCCAGCATAGGGAGCACGAATTCATGCACCGACTTCAGCCGACCCGATGCGCTCTCCTCGCACTGGCGGCGACCGCGGCAATGGTGGCCGCAGCGCACGCACAGGTGATGGTCTATCCCGCGCGCGGGCAGACACAGGCCCAGCAGCAGCGCGACACCGGCGAGTGCACGGGCTGGGCGCAGCAGCAATCGGGATTCAACCCCACGGCTCCCGTCAACATGGCGCCGCCGCCGCCGAGCTACGATCAGAATGATCGACCCGTGCTCCGCGGTGCCGCGCGGGGCGCCGTGATCGGCACTGTCGGCGGCGCCATCGGCGGAGACGCCGGCAAGGGTGCCGCGATCGGGGCGGCGTCCGGCGCCCTGATCGGCGGCATGCGCCGGCGCGACCAGGAGCGGCAGTACGCGTATCAGTCGCAGCAGTACCAGCAGCAACAGCAGGCCGCGTACAGCCAGCAGCAGAGCAATTTCAATCGGGCTTACGCCGCGTGCCTCGAAGGGCGCGGCTATACGGTGCGGTGATCACAATGCAGTCTAAAAGAATCATGGCCATTGGCCTGTGCGCGGCGCTCTTGGCAGCACCGGCGGGCGCCGCCGACCTGCCCAAAGGCGCCCTATGCGCGCTGGTCGATATCCAGGAGTGCGATCCGGGCACGCCCTGCGCGAAGGTCACGGCCGACGAGATCGCCGTCCCGCGGTTCATCCGTATCGAGCTTGGCAAGCGTACCTTGCAGGGTGTCGGGCCGCGCGCGCGCAACCGCGTCAGCAAGATCCGGTCTGTGGACCAGCGTGGCGAGGTCGTGTTTGCCCAGGGACTCGACGACGCGATCGAGGGCGAGCGGGGCGCGCTGGCCTGGGTGCTGGCGCTCGATCCCAAAGAGGGTTCCCTTCAGCTCACCGTCACGAGCGAAGACGCGACCTTCCTCGCCAGCGGAGAATGCCTGATCGGCGAGTGACGCGAGGCGCCGTTCTTCTACCTGATCACCTCGTCGGCCCGCGCCAGAACCGAAGCCGGGATCGCGAGATCGATGGCCTCGGCGGCCTTGAGGTTGATCACGAGCTCGAATTTCTCCGGGTGACTGACGGGCAGCTCTGCAGGTGTCGCACCGCTCAGGATGCGGGCGATGTACTCCGCACCTTCCTTATACGCCTGCGTCACGTTGACCCCGTAGGAGCAGAGGCCGCCGGCCACGGCAAAATGGCGGAAGGGATAGACGCCAGGCACCTTGTTCTTCACGGCCTGCGCGATGATCTGTTGCCGATAACGGGTGGAAAAGGGCTCGGGAAGCACCACGAATCCGCCGCCGGGTTGCTGGCTCAGCGCCGCGAGCTTATCCTTGATATCGGCGTCGCTGATCGATGAGCCTGTGTCGACGTCGATCTTCAGGTTCCGGCCCGCCTCTCCGAACGAGCGCACGAAAAACGGGTTGGCGAGGGCCGACTCCAGATTGTAGATCAGCGCCACGCGCCGCAGGCCGGGGCTGACGTCCCTCAAGACGTTCAGCCATTTGGCGGCCATGCTGAAATCGTAGTTGGCGACGCCGGTCACGTTGCCGCCGGGATGTTCGAGGCTCGCCACGAACTTCTGCCCAGCCGGATCGGCCACCTGGACGAACACGATCGGAATCGTGTCCGTCTCGCGCCGCACGGCAGCGAGCAGTATGGCGTTGGCGCAGAAGATCACGTCGGGCGCCCATTTTGCGAGCGTCTGCGCCTCTATACGAATGCGCGCCGCATCGCCGAGGCGGCCGCGGGCATTGATCTGAAGATTTTTTCCGTCGATCCAACCTCGCTCTTTCAGCTCGGTCCGCAAGACGCCGACGACGTCCTCGCCGAGGATCGTGGTCTCGGTATAAGGCACCAGGACGCCGACCCGGCGCACGCTGTCCTTCTCTTGTCCCTGGGCGGTCCGCGCGGCGGACGCCGCAGCCATCAGGCCGAGGACCGTGCGGCGGGTGAACGGGCGGCCGCCGCTCCGGCAGCGCATGGCTGCGCGACCGCTCACCGGGCCGTCTGCGGCGGACGTCATGTCGCGCCGGCCGCCTTGACCGGCTGCAACGGCTCGGCCGCCACAGGTTTGGGCGGGGCCGGTTTCCGGGACAGGCCGAGGCCCTGCCGATCCTGCTGGCTCGCGACGGCCCGGTCCTCGGGATCGAGATCGGACCGCGTGACGGACCAGTCGATCTGCATGGTGTACTGACGGACGGCGGTAATCCGCGCCTCCATCGTCAGCGACTCTTCGATGCCGGCCAGGGCGGAGCGCAGGCGGCGCACCACCTGAACCGATCCTGCGCCATAGCGGCGGATCTCGTCGAAGGAGAGCCGCAGATAGTCTTCCCAACTCGGCATGGGGAAGATCAGGCGAAGCACGCCCTTCGCGTCGTATGCGTAGCCCGCGTCCAGCTCCATCCGCGCCAGCCGCCGCAGCAGGTCCTCGATCTGGTCGAGCGCCTGGACGGCGGTCGTCGGATCGTTGACCGCTGCCGAGAGCGCCTTGATGGCGATGTCGACCAGGAGACGGATCGGATATTTCGGGTCCTGCTCGAACGTCCGCTCACGCCTCAGATCGATCGCCTGCATCAGTTCGCGCTCCGGTATCTGATGCTTCCCGTCATGGACCCGCAGCAACAGGCTGTCGTCGACGAGCGAGTCGCCCACCGCACAGTCCATGACGATCAGCCCGTCCGCGGCTTCCGCCAGTCTGACCAGAGCGCCCGCGTCCAGTTCGGCGATCGCGCGCGGCTTGCCGTGGTACCTCAGCGACTGAGTGACCGGCCCCGGCACAACGTCCTGCGCGGGTGCCGTGCGTTTCGTGGGGCGCCCCTTCTCTTCCAGCCGGTTGAACATTTCCTGAATGACGTCTCGGCCGCGGTCCCCGACGGAATGCAGCGTGTTCGTCACCTGCATGTCGCTCACCCCGCGCACGAGCCGAGTGAACAGGAACATGCTGATGGTCACGAGCACCCCCACCAGCAGCACGGACAGGAGCGGCACCGTGCCCGACCCGCCTCGGTCGACCCATGCCAAAGTGATGAGAGCGTAGAGGAAGGTCGCGATGAAGATTCCGAACGAGTGAAACAGCTTCGGATCGCGGGCGAACATCAGAGCGAGCCGCGGCGAATACGCGATCGAATTGAACTGCACCGTGATGTAGGCGACCGAGAACACGATGGCGGTCAGAGCCATCATTCCCGACGTGACGGCCGACAGGAGCGCCTGGGTCGAGGTCACCGAGAGGGAAAGACCGTAACCGGCGAGATAGCTGGCATAGCGAGTGCCGTACGCATGCTCGAGCCGCGGCAGGATGAGCCCGAACACGAGGCTGGTCCATGCGTAGTACATCGGGACCAGCCAGATCGGCCGCTGGCGCCACTTTCTGACCAGCATCGGGGTGCTGAACGAGCCGCTCTGCATCGCCGCCTCAAACACGGGGGTGCAGATCAATAGAGATACCCCCAGGTTCCGGCCTATCGGATTCATGCACCGATGGGGGCGGCTTCGCCGTTTTCAGCCCTGCACCGTTCCGATAGTCATTCGAGCCTCATATCTCCTCTAATTTCCTGGATCAAACATGCGACCGGCGCGCGGATTGCGCGCTGGCTTGTTTCCAGGAATGCCTGACCAGTCGCCATCGACCGGGCCCGTCATGGAGGCGCCGGATCTATCTGCCGAGATGCGGGCGGACCGCGCCCCTGTTTCTGCGCCGCAGCGGACACACAAGGTCGCGTGGATCGCCGTGGCCGGGGTCCTCGTGCTCATCGTCTTGGGCGCCGCCTATGCCTGGCAGGCATTCAGGACGGCAACGCCGGGTGCAGTACCGGGGGGATTCGTCCTCTACGGGAATGTCGAGATCCGCCAGGTCGATCTGGCATTCGGCGTCGAGGGCACCATCGCCAAGGTCCTCGTCGACGAAGGCGACCGGGTGGAGGCCGGACAGACCTTGGCCATTCTGGAGCAGGAGCCGTTCGTCCAATCCCAGGCGAGCGCCGCCGCCGCTCTCGCAAGCGGCGAGGCGCGTCTCGAAGAACTCGTCGCCGGGTTCCGGCCGCAGGAAATCGAAGAAGCCAAGGCCATCGTCGCCTCGGGCGAGGCGGCCCTCCAGAACGCCGACCTGAACCTGAAGCGGCAGCGTGAGCTGCTTCAGGGCGGCCACACGTCACAACAGCAATATGACGCGGCGGAGCTTGCGGATCGCACGGCCAATGCGGTCCTGCGCGATGCCCGGGCCGTTCTGTCGATGCGCCTCGAAGGGACGCGGGCCGAACAGGTCACCCAGCAGCGGGCCGAGGTCGAGGCGCGGCGCGCAGCCCTCGGTATCCAGAACTACCGGCTCGCCAAGTCGACCCTCGTCGCCCCCAACGCCGGCATCGTTCTGACGCGCATCCGGGAGCCGGGTGCCGTGGTCATCCCGAACAGTCCCGTACTGACTGTCTCGGTCATCGACCCGGTCTGGATCCGCGCCTATGTCGACGAACCCAACCTGAGCCGCATGATCGCGGGCGCTCCGGTGCGCGTCCACACCGATGCCACGCCGACCAAGATCTACGACGGACGAGTCGGCTACCTCTCGCCGACTGCGGAGTTCACCCCGCGCACGGTCGAAGCCCCGAGCCTGCGAACGGATCTCGTCTACCGGGTTCGCATCATAGTCGACAATCCGGACCGCACTCTCCGGCAAGGCATGCCGGCAACGGTCACGGTCCTGCCCGTCCGTCCGTGACCGACGCGATCATCAGTACCGGCCTGGTCAAGCGTGTCGGAGGCGCGGCCGTCATCGATCAGGTCGACTTCACGATGCCCTCCGGCGAGCTATGGAGCGTTATCGCGCCGCGCGGCGGCGGGCGTACGACGTTGATCCGGCTGATCGCCGGACTCACCCGACCCGACGCCGGCGCAATCCGGATTTTCGGCCGGGACACGGTTCGCGAGGCAACGGCTGTCCAGGACATAATAGGCTACGTGCCGCAGGGGGTCGGCAGTTATGACACCCTGACGGTCGGTGAGAATTTCAAGCTGCACGCGGATTTACGCGGCGTGACGCCTGATATCTGCCCGGCCCGGTGGCGCCACGTTCTCGGCCTCAGCGGCCTCACCCATCTGACAGATCACAGGGCGGCCGATCTGTCGCTCTTCGCACGGCGCCGGCTTGCGCTCGCGTGCGCTCTCGCCGCCATGCCGCGCCTTCTGCTGCTCGACGAGTTGACGGCCGGCCTCGATCCGGCCTCGCGCATGGAGATGCTGGACGTTCTGCGCCGCCTGGCCGGCGATGAAAAAATTTCGATCTTCATGAGCACCACCTACACCGACGAAGCCGAGCGGTGCGACGGCGTGGTGTTCTTGACTGACGGCCGACGGGTCGCATGCGGTGCACCCCGCGAGCTCACCGCGCTGGCGGCACGCCGGATGCGAGCCGTGGCGGTCACAGCCGCCGATCGTCATGCGACGGCAGCCTGGCTGCGCGGACAGGACGGCGTCATCGACGTCGAAGTGCAGCGAACGTGCCTGAAGGTGATCACGGATCATCCGGATCGGGAGGTCCCCTCGCAGCTCACGGTCGCGCTGCCATCGGCCACGACGGCGCCACGTCTGGACGACGCCTTCGTGTGCCTGCTCCACGACCGCGGCGTCGCGATGCTGGCGGCGCCTGTCTTGCACGCGACGGCCCCGCCTCGACCGCCGTCGGGCGCGTCCGTGCTTGAGGTGCGGGGACTGGCCGCGCGGCGGCACCGCCGTGTCCTTGTCCACGGTATCGGGCTGACCATCGCGCCCGGCGAAATCGTCGGCCTGATCGGTCCCGATGGGCCCGGCAGGGACTTATTGATCCGGCTGCTGTGCGGGCTCGAGCGGCCCTCGGCCGGCGTCATCACGATCGGCGGCATCGACCTGGGCAACGATCGGCGCCGGGCGCTCGCCCGCCTTGCGCATATCGACTCGGCCGCATCGCCCTATCCGGATCTCGCGCCGGTCCAGATCCTGCAATTCTTCGCATCCGCGGGTTCGCTTCGGCGCGCCGAACGCGAATCCCGGATCGGTTCTCTGCTGACGGAACTCGGACTCAAAGACGTGGCTGCGGTCCCCTCGGGAAGCCTCTCGACCGCCTTGCAGTGGCGGGTCGCCCTGGCGGCCGCCCTCGTCAATGCGCCAGCGCTCATGCTGCTTGCCGCGCCGAGGGCGCATCTTGATCCCCTCACCCGCCGTCTCGTCTGGTCCGACGTAGGCGCTGTCGCCGCGGCCGGCACCGGCGTGCTCATCGCCTCTCAGGCGACCGAGGACGCCGAGCTTTGCGACAGGGTGCTTCTCCTCGACTTTGACCGGATCGCCGGACCCGCTTTGCCGGCCAAAGTCGCGGAGACTGCAGTCCAGAAGCGCCCAGGTTCCGCCACGTTGGCGGCGCTCTCCGCGCTGTTCGCGAGGCCACGTCAGGGGAGATCGGCCGGATGACGCCGCGGCAGAGACGCATGATCGCCCTGATCGCCAAAGAGGCGCGGCAAACCGCGCGCAACCGGACGGCGCTGGGCGTGGCGCTCGCGGGTCCCATTGTCCTGCTCCTGCTGTTTGCTTACGGCGTCAGCCTTGAAACCGAGCGTGTCCCGTTGGGAATTTTCGTCGAGCACTCGACCCCGGACACCCGCGATCTCGCCGGCGCCTTCTACAACGCGCATTATTTTCATGCGGTCATCATGGACAACCGCCGCGTCGCCCTCGACAAACTGGCCACAGGAGAGGTCGGTGGCCTGATCGTCCTCGACGAAGACTTCGCGCGGGCCGCGGTGGCCGAGGGCAACGCACCTGTTCAGGTTCTGGTCGACGGCACCGATGCGCGTATCGCCCGGCAGGTCAGTAATTACGCAGAGGGTGCGGTTGCGACCTGGCTCGCGCAACGCACGCTGGCTGGCCGGATCGGCAGCGCCAATTCCGTCGGGTCGGCGCCCCGCGTGTGGTTCAACTCCGAGATCAAAAGCCGCTATTTCCTTGTTCCCGGTATCATCGGACTGCTGATGGCGGTCATCGGGCCCTTGCTGTCGGCGCTCATGGTTGCGCGCGAACGCGAACAGGGGACGATGGACTCGATCCTGGCCACGCCGGCGAGCCCGCGCGAATTCATGTATGCGAAGCTCATCTTCTACATGAGCCTTGGCGTGGCGGCGATGACCCTGATGCTGCTCGTGTCCGTCTATGTCATCGGGGTCCCGTTCCGCGGCACGCTCAGGCCTCTCGTCATGGCGACAATGCTCTTCGTGGCGTGCAATCTCGCGCTCGGCCTGCTGATATCCATCACCTCGCGAAATCAGCTCGCCGCGGTCCAGCTGACCCTCACGACGGGATTCCTGCCAGCCTACATGCTCTCGGGCTTTCTGTTCGATCTGCGCAATGCCCCCGCGCCGATCCAGTGGCTGAGCCTCATCGTACCCTCGCGCTACGTCGTGTCGATCCTGCAGACCACCCTTCTGGTCGGCGACGAATGGCGCATCCTCCTGCCGGACCTTGGTGGCCTCGCCCTTTTAGCCATTGCGCTCGTGGCCGGCGTGGGCCTGCTCCTCCGTCGCCGGATGAGCTGAGTCATGGTCGCCCAGCTGATCGGCCTGATCCTGAAGGAACTCCACCTCCTGTGGTCGGATTCGCGGTCACGCATCACCCTCGTCGTCCCGCCTCTGCTCCAGCTGTTCATCTTCAGCTACGCCGCCACCTACGACGTCGATCACGTTCCAATCGCGGTGCTCAACGAGGATGCGGGTCCGTACGGGCGCGAGCTCGTGGCCCGCTTCAACGGGTCCCCCACGTTCGAGATCACCGCCCTGCCGACGAGCGAGCGCGAGATCAAGCCGCTGATCGACGAGGCTGGCGTAATGATGGCCCTCCATATCGGTCCCCGGTTCTCGGCCGACCTGCGCGGCGGTCGCGCCCCCAGCGTGCAGGTGATCCTGGACGGACGGCGGCTGCCGACGGCCTTGACCGTTCAGTCCTACGTGACCTTGATCCTCGCCGGCTTCAATGCCGACTACGGGGCGGCCAACGGCCTGCCGGGCCCGGCGGCGAGCACGGTCTCACGCGCCTGGTTCAATCCGATCCTGTCCAGCCATTGGTTCATCATTCCCGGGCTGATCGGCAAGCTCGTGCTGATCATCACGCTCACCGCGACGATTTCGATCGCCCGCGAGCGCGAGCTCGCGAGCTTCGATCGGATGTTCGTTCTGGGCTTCACGCCGCTGCAGATCCTCACCGCCAAGTCGGTGCTTCCCGTCAGCATCGGCTTTCTCCACGGCGCCACGATGTCGCTGATTGCCGCCTTTTGGTTCGGAGTTCCGTTTCGCAGCGGCCTGACGGCGCTCTTCCTGTCGCTTCTGATGTTCACCATCGCCACGACCGGGATCGGCCTTATGCTGTCGTGCCGGGCGCAGTCGCAACGCCAGGCCACGTTGCGTATTTTCATGTTCTTCGTCCCGGCGGTCATGCTTTCGGGCTTTGCCACCCCGATCACCGCCATGCCGGTTGTTCTCCAATTCGTATCCCTGCTCGATCCGCTGCGCTATTTCGATACGGTCATCCGCGCGCTTTGCATCCGGGGCGCCGGCTGGCCGTTCGTCGGTACGCAGCTGTGGCCTCTCGGCGTCATCGCGCTTACGACGATGACGGCCGCCTGGCTCCTCGTCCGGACACGACGCTAAGGCGGGCCGCGCCGGTCGGAGGTTTTGCGCGATTCCGACGGCCGCCTGGGAACGGCGCGTTTAAGTAAGGGTGACCGGGGGCGTCGAGCGCGTCGCGATGCTTTCTCAACCAAAGCGCGTCATCCATGTATCAAACCACTGCGGTCATCGCAGGATTCCTCCTCCTGTATACGGCCGTCTCCGGCCGTGTAGAGCGGTCGTGGTTCAGCGGACCGCTTTCATTCATTGGGGCCGGACTGCTCCTGGGCCCCTACGGTCTCCGATTGCTTGACGTCGACCTGGCCGGCGGCGGAATTCGCTTCCTGGCCGAGGGCACGCTGGCGATGGTGCTTTTCACCGACGCCGCAAACGCGGATTTCGCGGTCGTCAAGCGCAACGTCGTGATCTGGTTACGGCTGCTTCTGATCGGCCTGCCGCTGACGATCGTTCTCGGGTTCCTCGCTGGATCGTTGATCCCGGGACTCAATCTTCTTGAGGCGGCCCTGCTCGCGACGATCCTGGCCCCGACCGACGCGGCACTCGGCAAACCAGTCTTGACCAATACCTCGATCCCGGCCGCGCTGCGCGAAAGCCTCAATCTCGAGAGCGGACTCAATGACGGGATCTGCGTGCCGGTCATTGTGATCCTTCTCGATCTCGCCGTCGGCACCCAGATCGAGGGTTACGCCCCGGCTCACATCGTACAGGTCGTCGCGGAAGAGATCGGAATCGGGCTGGTGTTCGGGCTTGCCGCAACTGGGTGCGCCGTGGCCTTGCTGCGCGCGACGGTGAAGCTGGATTGGGTCAGCGAAGAATGGGTGCAGGTGCCGGTCGTGGCCCTCGCGGCCCTGTGCTACGCGGGCGCACAAGCCATCGGCGGAAGCGGCTTCATCGCCTGCTTCGTCGGCGGGCTGATGGTGAGCTGGCTCGCGCCACGACGGAAGCATGAACTGCTCAAAGGTGCGGAAAGCATTGGCGAGACCCTCGCAATGCTGACGTGGGTCGCGTTCGGCGCCATTGCGATTACCCAGATCTACGGCGGCCTTAGCGTTTCCGTCGTTCTCTATGCGCTGCTGAGCCTGACCGTGATCCGAATGGTCCCTGTATTCTTATGCCTGATCGGCACCAGGACGAGCGCGGCCGACAAGTTGTTCGTCGGGTGGTTCGGCCCGCGCGGCCTCGCGAGCATCGTCTTCGGGATCCTCGTCTTCAATCAGCAGCTCCCGGGCAACGATACGCTGCAGGCCACGGTCATGTGCACCGTCCTGCTCAGCGTCATCGCGCACGGCGTCACGGCGACGCCCCTGTCGCGGGCCCTGGGTGCCCGTGCGGGATCTGCCGGAATCGGCATGGTGGCCTAGCGGCCCAGCTCTCGCATCGAACGACCATCGCCCACCGTTACATTTGCGTGAATTCGCTAGTTGCAAGCCGCCCGTCAGGCTGAATCGTCCGATCAGCACGGCGTGTGCGCCGCGGCCGCTGCGGCGGCGACCGATCGAGCGCTTCGAGGTTCGCATGGCAAAGCACAAAGACAAATCCGGATCCGGCCACAAGCTCAAGCGCAAAGCCTACGAAAAGGAGATGCGTCGGCTCCAGGTCGAGTTGTGCCATCTCCAGGAATGGATCAAGCTGAAAGGCCTGCGGATCGCCGTCCTGTTCGAAGGCCGCGACGCGGCCGGCAAAGGGGGCACCATCCGGGCACTCACCGAACGCGTGAGCCCGCGCGTGTTCCGCGTGATCGCGCTGCCCGCGCCGTCAGACCGCGAAAAAACTCAAATCTATACCCAGCGCTATTTTACGCACCTGCCGGCGGCGGGTGAAATGGTGATCTTCGACCGCAGCTGGTACAACCGCGCCGGGGTCGAATACGTCATGGGGTTCTGCACCAAAGAGCAGCACCGCCGCTTCCTCGACCTGGCACCGGTCGTCGAAAAAATCATCGTCGACAGCGGCATCAAGATCATCAAGTTCTGGCTGGACGTGGGGCAGGAGGAGCAGGAACGGCGCTTCGCGGCCCGCATCAACGATCCGCTCCGCCAGTGGAAGCTGAGCCCGATGGACGTCGAGTCCTATTCCCGCTGGTACGATTATTCGAAGGCGCGCGACATGATGCTGAAGGCGACGGACAGCCACCATGCGCCGTGGTACGTCGTGCGCTCCGACGACAAAAAGCGAGCCCGGCTCAACTGCATCGCCCACCTTCTGTCCCTGATTCCCTATAAGAAGGTCCATCGCGACAAAGTGAGGCTCCCGAAGCGCTCGAAAAAGGGGCGGTACAACGACCAGGCAACGTTGAACGCAGCGACGTTCGTGCCCGAACGCTACTGACACCATGGCTTCGTCCTCGGCTGAACCGCGGCCGATCGAGGAAACACGCACCGAGCCGCCGCCGGCGGCTGCGACCAGCCGGGCCGCACGCATTGCGCCGGGGCTGCCGGCACTGTTGCATTACCGGTTTGCGGACGACTTCGCCCACGATTTGATCGCCGGCGTTTCCGTGGCCACGGTGGCACTCCCCGTCGCGGTCGCCTACGCCGAGCTCGCCGGCTTCAATCCCGTCGTGGGACTTTACTCGAGCATCCTGCCCCTGGTGGCCTACGCCATCTTCGGCACCTCCCGACAGCTGATGGTGAACCCGGACGCAGCGACCTGCGCCATGATCGCAGCCGCCGTGGCGCCGCATGCCGGCGGGGATCCCGAGATGTATCTGTCATTCTCCATTGCATTGACGTTTTTTGCCGGCGTGATTTGCGTGATCGCGAGCTTCTTCCGCCTGGGCGCCATGGCCGATTTCCTCTCGCGCCCGATCCTGGTCGGGTTCTTGAACGGAATTGCCCTGAGCATCTTCCTCGGGCAAGTCGGCAAGCTCATGGGGTTTTCCATCGTGTCGGGCGGTATCGTGCCGAGGCTGATGGAGATCGCCGCCAAACTGCCCCAGGCCCGGCTTCCGACTTGCCTGATTGGGGCCGCAAGTCTGGCGGGGATGTGGGCCTGCCTGCGCTTCCTGCCGCGCGTGCCGGCCGCGCTGGTCGTCATGGCCACCGCAGCAGCAGCTTCCGCTCTTTTGCAGCTCGATCAGTACGGCATCGCGACCCTCGGGCTGATCCCGGCCGGATTGCCGACGCTGCATTGGCCGCAAGTTCCGGTCGACGAGCTGCCGGCGCTCCTGGCGGATGCGTCGGGCCTTGCGCTCGTGCTCTTTTCGAGCGGTACGCTGACCGCCCGCAGCTTCGCCTCGAAGGGCGGCTATTCCATCGACGTGGATCGCGAATTCGCCGCCTACGGCGCCGCTAATATCGCGTCCGCCTTATCGCAGGGATTCGCGGTCACGGGAGCTGATTCGCGCACCGCGATGGCGGCCGCCGCGGGCGGCCGGACCCAGGTCACGGGCCTGGTGGCCGCGCTGACGATCGCCTCGGTCCTGATGTTTCTGACCGGACCGCTGCAATACGTGCCGATCGCGGCGCTGGGGGCGGTCCTGGTGTTCGCGGCCTTGTCGCTGTTCGACATACGCACGCTCCGCGAAATCTGGAAGATCGACCGCCTCGACGTGGGGCTTGCGGTGGTCACGATGCTGGCGGTGGTCGCGGTCGGCGCGATCAACGGCATCCTGTTTGCGGTCGGCCTCGCCCTGGTCCGCTTCATCAAGCAGGTTGCCCGGCCGAACATCGAAATGCTCGGCAAGGTCGAGGGAATGTCAGGCTTTCATTCGATCGCGCGGCATCCCTCCGCCAGGACCTACCCTGGGCTTGCGATCTTCCGGTTCAACGCACCTCTGACATTCTTCAACGCCGACTATTTCAAGCAGCAGGCGCTGGCAGCGGCCGATGCCGGCGGTCCTGGCCTTCGCTGGTTCCTGATCGACGCGATCCCGATCAGCGAGGTCGACATCGACGGGTTGTACGCCCTGCGTGATCTGCAGGACCGGCTGGAAGCGCGCGGCGCCGTCCTGGTCCTCGCCGGGCGGCGCACCGAGTTCCTCAACTGGCTGCGCGAGATCGGCCGCTACCGCGCCGAGTATGACGAGAGGATCTTCCCGACCATGCGGCAGGCGCTGAAGGCCTACCGGCTCGCGTTTGAACCGGCGGAGCCGCCTTCCGATGAATAGTTCGGGGTTGCGCAAATCCGCTAGTCGCGACATGTCGCGACATGATTTCTTGCACAAGGGGAGCACATAACGATAGGCGGCGCTGCCGCCAGAGGGCCCGGCAATGCAAGGTAAATCCGGCCACCGTTCGACCCCCGAACGGCGGAAGATCGCGCTGGCCCTGCAAGGCGGCGGCTCGCACGGCGCCTTTACGTGGGGGGTTCTCGACCGCCTGCTCGAGGACCCGACGATCGAGATCGTCGGAGTGACCGGTACCAGCGCCGGCGCCATGAACAGCGTGGTCCTGGCCGACGGGGTGTTGGGCGGCGGGCCGGAGGGCGGCCGGCAGCGCCTGCGCGCGTTCTGGGAAGCGATCGGCAAGATGCCCGGCTTCGGGACCCCGCTATGGCCACTGTCGGGCGAGATGCAGTCGCACGTTCATCTCGAACAGACGCCCGCCTATCTCGCGTGGGACCTGGTGAGCCGGAACCTGTCGCCGTCGCAGCTCAATCCGATGAACTTCAACCCGCTGCGCGAGCCGCTCACGGAGCTGGTCGATTTCGAGCGTATCCGTGCGCAAAAGGAACTGACGGTCATGGTCTGCGCGACCAACGCCCGGACGTCGTGGCGGAGGGTCTTCCATAACAAGGACATCTCGGTGGACGCCGTGCTGGCCTCGGCCTGCCTGCCGCAGATGTTTCCGCCGGTCATGATCGACGGACAACCCTACTGGGATGGCGGCTTCACCGGAAATCCGGCCATGATGGGCCTTTTCCCCTTCCTGCCGAAATCCGACCTGATCATCGTCCGAATCGATCCGATCATCCGCGTGGACGTGCCGCAGAGCGTCCGCGAGATCCACGACCGTGTCACCGAGGTCAGCTTCAACTCGACGTTCTGGATGGAGGCAGGCGCGATCGGCATGCTGCTGAAAATGAAAGAGGCCGGATGGCTCAAAGGGGAGAGGTTCGAGCGCTTTAATTTCCATGCCATTCAAGCGAGCGAACATCTCGAGAAAATTCCCGCATCGACCAAGATCAACAACTCGCCGCAGTTTCTCGAGTTCCTGTTCGGCCTGGGCCGGACCACTGCCGAAGAGTGGCTGGCGAAGAATGGCGAGGCGATCGGCCGGCGCTCGACCATCGATCTCACCAAGCTGCTGCCGCAGGATATCGTGGCGCAGATGGCGCTCCGAACCCGCGAGTACGAAGACGCATCCCCGGCCGGTGATTAGCCCCTAGGAATGGAACGCGAGCGGCCCCGCGCCGTTCGCGATGCGCGTTCCGCGCCGGCCCTCGAGCGCCGCCGTGAGTCCCGTCAGGTCGCAGATGATCGCCTGCTCGCCCGTCGCCCGCGCAAACTGCTGCGCCGCCGCGACCTTCGGGCCCATGGACCCGGCGGGAAATCCGAACTGGTCCATTGCATCGGGAGTAGCCGACCGGATGGCGCGCTGCGCGGGCTTGCCCCAATCCAGATAAACCGCGTCCGCATCGGTGGCAAGCACAAGAACGTCCGCCCCCAGCTCGCGGGCGAGCAATGCCGAGCACAAATCCTTGTCGATGACGCACTCGATGCCGTGCAGCCGGCGGTCGCCGGCGTAGGCGGTGGGAATGCCGCCGCCGCCCGCGGCAATCACGATGGTTCCTTTTTCGAGCAGCCAGCGCACCGGGCGGATCTCGAAAATGCGCTTCGGGGTGGGCGAAGCCACCACCCGCCGCCATTTGGCGCCATCCTGCTTGATCGCCCAGCCCTTCTCCGCGGCGAGACGGCGGGCCGTCGGCTCGTCATAGACCGGACCGATGAACTTGGTCGGATTCTGGAACGCCGGATCGTTCGGGTCGACCTCCACCATGGTGAGCATGGTGGCGAACGGCTTCTCGAACGGCAGGAGGTTGCCGAGCTCCTGTTCGATCATGTAGCCGATCATGCCCTCCGTCTCCGCCCCCAGCACATCGAGCGGGTAAGTCTCGACCTCCTGGTAGGCATTTCCCTGCAGGGCCAACAGACCGACCTGCGGTCCGTTGCCATGCGTGATCGTCAGCTCATTGTCGGCGGCGATCGGCGCCAGGGCTTCGGCTGCGATGCGCACGTTGCGCCGCTGATTATCCGCGGTCAAGGCCTCGCCTCGCCGGAGCAGCGCGTTGCCGCCGAGCGCCACCACGATGCGGCGCATGGATCAGCTTCCCAGCGTGGCGACGAGGATCGCCTTGATCGTGTGCAGCCGATTCTCCGCCTGCTCGAAGGACAGATTGGCCGGACTCTCGAACACCTCCTCGGTCACCTCCATCTCCGAGATGCCGAACTTCTGGAACATGTCCTCGCCGACTTTGGTCTCGCGGTTGTGGAACGCCGGGAGGCAATGCATGAATTTGACGGTGGGATTGCCGCTCGCCCTCATCAGTGCGGCGTTGACCTGGTAGGGCTTGAGCAGCTTGATGCGCTCCGCCCATACCTCCTTCGGCTCGCCCATCGAGACCCAAACGTCGGTATGGATGAAATCCACGCCTTGCACGCCTTTCTTCGTATCGTCCGTGACGGTGAGCCGCGCGCCGTGCTGCGCGCCGATCTGGCGCGCTTTCTCGACCAGGGCCGGATCGGGCTGGTTGGATTTGGGAGCGACGAGGCGCACGTCGCACCCCATGATGCAGCCCAGCATCATCAGCGAATTGCCCATGTTGTTCCGCGCGTCGCCAAGGAAAGCGAATGATATCTGGGTCCGCGGTTTGTCGCTGTGCTCGAGCATGGTCAGCATGTCGGCCAGCATCTGCGTCGGGTGCCAGTCGTCCGTCAGGCCGTTGTAGACGGGAACGCCGGCATAATCGGACAAGGTCTTGACGATGTCCTGTCCGGCGCCGCGGTATTCGATCGCGTCGAACATGCGCCCCAGGACCCGCGCCGTGTCCTTGACCGATTCCTTGTGGCCGATCTGGCTGCCCGAGGGGTCGAGATACGTGACGTGGGCGCCCTGGTCGTGGGCCGCGACCTCGAAGGCGCAGCGGGTCCGCGTCGAGGTCTTTTCGAAGATGAGGCAGATCTCCCGCCCGGTGAGCGCCGGCTGCTCCGAATGCGCGTACTTCGCGCGTTTGAGGTCGCGCGACAGGTCGAGCAGATAAAGGAGCTCGCGCTGCGAGAAGTCCAGGATGTTGAGAAAGCTGCGGCCCTGGAGATTGAACGCCATGGAAGTATCTCCCAGTTATGAATAGGCGGGATCGCGCGCGAGCGGACACGTCATGCAATGGCCGCCCCCGCGTCCGCGGCCCAGCTCGGACCCCTCGATCGTAATGACCTCAATGCCGGCCTTGCGCAGCAGCGTGTTGGTGTGCGTGTTGCGGTCGTAGCCGACGACGACGCCGGGGGCCAAGGCGACGACGTTATTGCCGTCGTCCCACTGCTCGCGCTCGCGCTGGAACGCGTTGCCGCCGGTCTCGATGATGTGCAGCGAGTCGAGTCCAAGGGCTTGGCGATACACCTCAAACAACGAGCCGGGCTCGCGACGCACCTCGAGGCCGAGCGGGTTGTTCGCGGGACGGAAGCTGTAGCAGACGATCGTGTCGACGACCTCGCGGAACGCCGTCACCTTGTCGTGGTCGAGGCAGCTGAACACCGTGTCGAGATGCATGGCGGCCCGGCTCTTGGGCATGAGGCAACCGATCACCCGCTCGGCCGCGCCCTTCGCAAAAAGCTGCGCGGCCACCTGGGCCACGGCCTGGCGCGTGGTGCGCTCGCCCATGCCGATCAATACGCAGCCCTTCCCGATCGGCATCACGTCGCCGCCCTCGATGCACGCCTTGCCGAAGTCCTCGTCGCTGTCGCCCCACCAGATCTCGAACGACTTGCCGTCGAACATCGGGTGGAATTTGTAGACGGCGCGCTGGAACAGGACCTCCGGCTTGCGGGCGGGCCAGTACATCGAATTGCAGGTGACGCCGTTATAGATCCAGCACGACGGATCGCGCTGGAACAGCGCATTGGGAATGGGATCGAGCAGGAATTCCTGTCCGGTGAGGGCTTCGCGCAGCAACGACGTCAGCTCGCCCGCGGGTATGTCATGGATGGTGACGCCGCCCATCAGGAACCGGGCGAGCTCCTTGCCCGGGAGCGACTGAAGCCACTCCCGCATGACGGCGGCGATTCCGACGCCGACGAGGTTCGGCGTCACACGGCGGTCGAGCACGAACGAGCGCGCCGCCGTGTTGGAGTCGAAGATCTCGGCAAGCAAGTCCTGCAGGTCGTAGACCTCGACCCCCCGCTCCCGCATCTTCGTCACGAAGTCGTAGTGAGCGACCCGGGCCTTTTGCACCCAGAAGACGTCGTCGAAGAGCAGATCCTTGCAGTTCCCGGGCGTCAGCCGCTCGTGCGCCAGTGATGGCTGAGACACCAGGACCTTACGCAGGACGCCGATCTCGGAATGGACGCCGAGCCGCTTGGCGGGCGCGGGCTTGGCGTCGAGAGCGCGTTTGGCGGCGGTGTTCGACATCGACACGTCCTCCAGGTTAGAAGAACAGCGTGGTGCGGACGGTGAACACGGCCTCGGCGTCCCGGCTGGGCGCCAGTGCCGGGTTCCAGAACACCTGCGCGTCCGGCGTGATCCAGATCGCCTTCGAGACCGTGTAGTTGTAGAAAACCTCGCTCACCCATTCGTGATTCCGCGGACCGGCGAACAGGGTCTCGTGCTCGAAGGACCCATTCGGCTCGACGCCGATCGCATGGGCATTGGTCACGTCATACGCGAGGGCAACACCGACCCGGTCGGTGGGGTTGCGATGGAACGGATCGTTCATGACCCCGCCGGCCGCAATCGAATGCCGGATATCGAGATCCGACCCCGAGGCCGTGTTCACGCGGACGAAGGCGCCCCACTTCTCGGTGAGCTCCTGCGACGCGCTGAATGAAATCCCGGTCGAGTGACTCGATATGTTGTGGATGAAGGGCTGCTTGTAGACGAGGATGCTGTAGACGCCGGCACCCAGGCCGTCGATCTTCGGGGTCCACTGGAAATTGCCCCAGTTGGCGTATCTGCCGTCCGATCTGAGGCTGTCGCCCGCGAGATTGGCGGCGCTTTGCGACCCGCCGGAGATATGGAACTGGTCGTCTGGCGTACTGGCGGTCGCGTAGCCGCCGAACCCGGCATTGGGAAACGTCTGGGTCGCGTCCTGTGCGAACGAGTAGCCGATGAAGCTCGTCTGGGCGTTCGCGGCATACGCGTTGGGATCGAATTTGAACAGGTTGTATTGCCCGGCGGTAACCGACAGCCAGCTCATGCTCCCCGGCATCGTATGCGTATAGGCGAGCGTGGAGACCGACAGGTTGTCGTTCGTCCAGTCGTTGGGGAAGGTGATCAGGCCCATGCGCGCGGTCTGATCGCCGGTGTTGAACCGGCTGTAATAAGTCTGATGACCGGTGGTGGCGTCGATCTGGCCGGAGCCAAAGCTGGTGTCGGTGAAGGGTTTCCAGGTCAGGCTCGGATAATAGACCACCGGCCACACCGGTTTGCCGCCGCCCTCGCTCGCGAACTGCCCGAACAGCGAAAACTCCATCGAAAAGTCGAGGTTGTAGCGGTCGCTGAGCATCTTCTTGAAATCGAGATACCCGTCGTAGAGCTTGTCGATCTCATTGAATGTCCCAACGCGGGGCTTCGGCAGCGTCTCTGGTGATGGTTTCGTTCTGCTCGCTTCTCCGGGCGGCACGGGTGCCGCGGCCATCGTGGTGGTACCCGCCCCTTGAGTGACTTCGATCGTCCGGACTTCGATCGGCTGGCTGGTCGTGCCGGACATCTGAGCCAGCGCCGGACTTGCCGTGCCAATCGCGCTGATCGCGAAAGCCAGCGCCGTTGCGAACGGGACCGTCGATGGCACTCCGGAGCGTCGGCTCCCGGCGGTCGAACCTGGATTGCCGTTTCCCATGATTATGCCTGCCTGTTATCAGTGCGGCGATTCGTTCCCAAAAACGCTTCATCATGGGGTGGGTGAAAATCTGCTCTATCGGATTCGAGCAAGTCGCAGGCAGCGACTCACTCCGGCAGCGCGCTCTGCCGGAAGAACGTGGCAGTGCTTTCGTCGAGCCGCCCGAACCATTTCGCATAAAGGTCTCGAAACTCCGGTGATCCGTAGAGCCGGCTCAGGGTCCGGTCGGCGATAAGGCGAAGGTCATCGTTGTCGCGTGCCAAGCCAAGAGCGAGCGGCTCATTCGTGAACAGCCGGTCGAGAACCACCAGATTCCTGGGCGAACCGCTGCGGACGGCGCTCTCCAGAAGGATGGCGCGGTCGCCGAAAAACACGGCGAACCTGCTCTCGAGCGCGGCTTTGATGCCGGCTTCATAGCTGCCGACGGGCGATATGGACGCCTCGATCTGGAACGCCTTGAGACGCTGTGCGAGCCAGCTCTCGCTGGTGGTCCCGCCGACCACCGAGAACGTGGCGCTTTCCAGCAGTGTTTGCGCGGGCGAGCCGCGCCACAGCGGATGGGCCGGCGCGTGTCCTTCGGCCAGCAGCTCGCGCAGCGCCGTCGGAGCGTCGGCGCGCAGAGCCGCTCCGACGCCGCTCGGATAGATCGGAATCGAGAACGACACATCGGCCCGTCTCGCCAACGTGACCGAATCTGCTCCGCACAGGAGATCGACCTTGCCCTGCTGCACGGCCGCGAAGCGGTCGGACAGCGTGACCGGCACCCACTCGGTCTTCAGCGCCGGAAGCTTGAGGTCGGCCTTCAGCTGGTCGGCGATTTTCTGGCACAAGGCCACGGCATAGCCGACGGCCGTCCCGGACTCGTCCCGATACGAGAGGGGTCGCGCATCGGCGCGATACCCGAGCGAGAGCTTACCGCTCGAGCGAACGCGGTCCA
>Ga0335069_10004143_pt1 | contig 21668 bp, 19 predicted proteins | sample Lox_Sample_11_FD_206714 | JGI IMG/M metagenome (GOLD analysis project Ga0335069, IMG submission 206714) | Soil microbial communities from Loxahatchee National Wildlife Refuge, Florida, United States - Lox_Sample_1.1 | ecosystem: Environmental > Terrestrial > Soil > Wetlands | place: USA...
ATACTGGACAACTCCACTTATCTTGGAGAAGGGATCGCCAACCGCTATACGATGGCAGTTTACCATATGCGCGGCAAGGACCGACCACTACCGTCCAACATCGATCGGCAGGAATTGAATACGCGGAAGCAACCTGCGAGACGAACACGGACCGGAGATGACTGGTATATTCAGCAGCACGATCGCTTGAAGGATTTTCTGCCACCCGAACTACGTGATCTCGCCAGGCAGCGCCAGCAGCGCCGACTCGCCAATCAGGCACTGGGACATCTACCAAAGCCAGACCGTGACCGGCATCGAAATAGCTCTTATGTCCTGAAGGGCATCTTGCGATCCAAACAGGGTAACCATCCGATGACGGGCAGAACACAGGGACTCGCGCGGGGCAGGGTTCGATATTACGGCATCAGCCGCGCATACGACGCGCCCGACGGCAACAAGCTGCTGCGAAAACTGGTTCCTGCTGAGCCAGTCGAACAAGCGGTGATCGAGGCAGTCAGAGCGACTCTTCTAGCCATGCCGAACCTGCGCGAACGGGTGGAACATCAAGTCCGCGCTGCCAATGCGAAGAGAGCCCAAGAGAATGAGCACCTTGCGGAGGATCTTGACGAGCGGGAGTCGATCCGTCGAAAGCTCGAACTGATCGTGGACGGATTTGACAATTCGATGAAAGATGCGATCAAGGAAAAGCTGGAGACGCTGAAAAGGCAGTTGCACGCAGTCGATGGTCGGATCGCGCAGTCCGCCGCCGTACCGATTACCGATGAGAGCGCCATCCAGGAGCTTGTTGATCGCAGTGTCGCCAGAATCGAGAGCCTGGACAAGGAGATCAGCGAAGCCTCGCTGGCAACTCTGCCACGCCTACTCCAAGCAATGATCCGAAGCCTTGTCGTCGACCTCGAAACCCGGGAAGTCACCATCGAGATTGATCTGCCCCCGTTCGCTGATGGCAATGTGTGCCTCGTTAACAGTCCTGCATGCAAGACTGGGAACGAGGCACATCATGCGTCGTCATGCGTTCTTGCCCGTTTCCGATTGAAGTGGAATCGAGCCAGTCGTTGCTATGACTCGCCGCAAGCGGCATGATTGACCGCCGCTTTTGACGACTGGAAGGAGAAAAAAATCGAAAAAAAAGAAGGAGGCAGGCAATGCTCCGGTGAATTTGAGGAGGCGGTTCAATGACGGACCGCCCGATTTCATGAGGAGCTTCGAAATGAAAGTCAAATACAACCCCCGCCTTTTCGCCTGCAACTACTGTGCCGAACGAGCCTCAGCGAAGCAGGTCGTTCAGACTTACCTCCCCGACGACTCAATAGAAGGTGCATGGATTCCGTGGGAGGCATATTTCATCTGTGACGACTGCCTCGCATATCTCGTATCGTTGCATGATTCCAATCCCTGCGAATTGCCTTTCCTCGGTTATCCGCAGAAGAAACTGCTTTCCGAGTTCATCGACCTGTCGCCGAGACTTCGTCGGTACATTGAGCGACACATTTCAGTCCGGATGAGCGCGCGTGTGAACGTCATGATAGACAACCTCGCCAAGGTCGTCGCCGTAGCTAAATAGGAATCGCCCCAACTACTGACTCAAAAGTGCCGTAACGAATGGACTCAGGTCTGGGGGATCCACCGCCCCGCTGCCATCAAAATCGGCGATATAGACCGCAGCCGGATCGGTCGGGCTGTACAGCAATGCATTCACGAACGGCTGGATATCAAGGCCGTCGGGCTTTCCATCGGCCAGCGGGTTCGCTGCGAGGTGGATATGTACGGCGGCCGGCGCGAGTTCGAGGGACGCATCACGGGTTTCACGATGGGCACGGGCCATGCGAATTGCCGAGGCGTGACCATTGAGGAATGACGCCTTTTCGAACTGGTATTCAAGTGGCCCCGACGCTTTCACCGATTTCACGGCCTCGGCCGCTACGCCGCTTTCTCGAAATATAGCCAGAAAACCGCCCTGATCGACCGCAGAATCAGCGTTCTTTCGCTGTCCGGGGCATATCGGTGGCGGGCATATCGGTGGCGGGCATATCGGGCCCCGTTACTGAAATAGAACTCTAACGCATGGCCGATCCTGCCTCGGCCGGTAAGCACTTGGATCGCACCAGAATTCAAGCAACGAATCGCGCTCCCAAACTGGGAGCTTGCTGAGCGCTGCATCGTCACTCACGCAAGTGAGAGCGGATTTGTGAATCGAGTTTTGAGCCTGGCCTGTGACGCGGCCTTCTCCGTGGTCCCAGAACCGAAGTCACTCGGCCTGGTCATCATCGTGCCAGCGCCGATCCCACCATGTCTCACTTCTTGCCGCCCGGCTCTTTCCCGGGTGCCGCGTCCGCGCCGTCGAGCCGTTGCAGGCATTCCTTCAACTTCTGCTCGACCTCGGTCCGACGCGGATCGGACTCGGGCAACAGCTCCAGGGCGCGGCGAAAGGAGGCCTTCGCCTCGGTTGGTTTTCCCTGGGCCAGCAGGACCTCGCCGAGACTGGCGTGGGTGAGCGGATCGGTCGGCGCGAGCTCGACGGTGCGGCGAAGGTGGGCGAGCGCCTGGTCCCATTGCTTACGGTCTGCGAACAGATTGCCGAGGTTGCCGTGGGCCTGGTAAAGGCCGGGGGCCAGACGCAGCGCCTCTTCGTAGTGTGCGATCGCCTCGTCCTCGCGTCCCTGGCGAGCGAGAAGAATGCCGAGGTTGTAGTGCGGCTCGGCCAGGGAAGGGGCGAGCCGGGCGGCCTGCTCGTAGTGCTCGACGGCGCCCGCGAAATCCCCCCTGGCCTTGAGCGCGTTTGCGAGGTTGTTGTGGCCCTGGGCGAAACCGGGATCGGCTTCGACAGCGCGCCGGAAGCACTCAAAGGCCTGCTCGGCCTTCCCCTTCGCCTTCATCGCAACGCCCAGGTTCAAGTGGGCTCCGGCGTTGGTGGGATCGAGACGGATGGCTCGCTCGTACCATGCGATGCCCTCGTCCAGCTGGCCCGCCGCTTTGAGCGCGTATCCGAGGTCATTGCAAACGGCGGAGTTGTGCGGAACCAGGGCGAACGCGGCCCGGAAGTACGCGGCCGCCTCGGCCGGGCGCTGCAGGTTCATCAGGGCGTACCCGAGTCGGAAGTTGACGCCGGGGTCGCCGGGTCGCTCGCGGTCGATGCGCTTGAGAAAGTCGATAGCCTCGCCGCCCTCTTTTCCGACGAGGTCCTGCAGACGCTCGCCCACGGCCACCAGCAGCGGCAGCGGGAGGGTGTCGATCGGGGCTGCGCTGGCAACTTCGGCGAGCGTCGTCCGATCCACCCACGCATTCGGATCGCGTAGCCGGGCGCGCCAGCCCGACGGCTCCTCATCGGCCCGGCGCGCGACGCTCAGGCACCAGGCTCGCCGGGTATCCTCTGACGTCGCGACCGCCCAATCGTCGAGCCCGGCCACAAGGGCTTCGGCCATTCCGGACGAACGGACCTGCGCCGCCGCGCGGCTTGGATCGTCGGCGCCGACGGTGAGTCCCGCATCCCGAAATGCCGCGTCGTAGTCGCGATCGGCAGCGGCTGGGTCGACGAGCCCGCCGACGAGCGGCGCCCGGTGAAACCGGATGTACTCCAGCCGCAGCGCTAGCGTGAGGTTGGCGGCGGCGCGATCGACGGCCTCGTGGAGTTCCGACGGGCCGCCCCCAGGCATCCCGCCCATTCTGGCTTGCGCGCTGGCGAGCACCCGCTTGCTTTCATCCCAACTGAACGTCCGCTGAAGGTCGGCCAGCTTCTGAAGGTCCTCCCGCACGGCTGCGGCCGTGGCCGCCCGTTGCTGGCCCGCCCGCAGCGAGCCGACCACCAACGTCACGGTCAGCAGCGCCGCCAGCACCAGCGCGGCGTACAGGGCGGCGGCGGTCGGTCGCCGACGCGCCCACATCCATGCCTTCTCCACACTGCTTGCTCGCCGTGCCGCGATGGGTTCCCCGCAGCGGAAACGGCGAAGATCCTCCGCTAGTTCCAGAGCACTAGCGTAGCGCCGCCTCGGGTCTTTCTCGAGACACTTGAGGCAGACCGTTTCCAGGTCCCGCGGTACGTTCGGGTTGAGTCTCGTGGGCGGTACTGGCTGGTCTGAAATTACCTGACGAAGAATTTCGACATTGGATTCGCTGCGGAAAGGAGGTCGGCCGGTGAGCAACTCGTAGAGAATTGCGCCGAGGGCGTAGGTATCCACAGCCGGACCGAGATCGGAGGCCCCCCGCGCCTGCTCCGGTGACATGTAGCTGGGCGTTCCGACCGGCGTCCCTTCCAGGGTCAAAACGGTTTTTTCGTCTCCCAGCAGGCGGCGAGCGAGTCCAAAATCTGTGATCTTCTGAGTGCCGTCCGAAGTGAGCAGAATGTTGGCAGGCTTGAGATCGCGGTGCACGATTCCGCTCTGGTGAGCTGTATGAACGGCTCGCGCGAGCGTCTCGAGCATCTCGGCCGCCTTCCCCGCCGGTTGGGGCATTCCTGCGAGCGCCTGAGCCAGGCTGCCGCCTTCCACGAATTCCATCGTGAAGAAGGGGAATCCGTCGTACTCGCCCCCGTCATAAACCTGCACGATGCTCGCGTGCCGAAGCGCAGCGACGGCCTCGGCCTCACGCTTGAAGCGCTCCAGTTCTCGCGGACCGGCGTACCCGCCCGCGAGAAGCATCTTGACGGCGACCGTCCGGTTGAGTTTGACCTGGCGAGCCTTATAGACCACCCCCATTCCACCGGAGCCGATCAGCTCGAACGAATCGTAACCAGTGATTTCGGGAACTGACTTAGTTGCTCCACGGACCGACGCAACCGATGAGCAGTCCGAATCTCTCTTGGGTGGGAAGATGGCCGCGAACTCGCCATCGAGTCTCCGAAGATCATCGAGCTGCGCGCGCACGGCGGATAGCAGGTCAGGACACTCCCGGCACACCTCCTCCGGCGCGCACTTTGTGTCGAGGATCTGCTCCACCAGTGCCGCGATGCGTGATTCGTCCGCCATGATGCGGGGTTTTTCCATCATGGGTTCCCAGTTGATATACACACCTAAGCGCAGGTGTGCGGCTCGCCCTACAATTGCGCCTGAGGCGACTCCGTCGGCCGCAGGTCGCCCAATTTCTGCTTGAGTATCACCAATCCCCGGCTCAGGCGGCGCTCCACTGTCCGCTCTGCCACGTCCAGGATCTCAGCCGCCTCGCGATGCGTCATCCCCTGAATTCGCACCAATTCGAACGTCTCGCGCTCATCTTCAGGCAGCTCATCGATCACCTCGAACATTCGGCGGGCCATCGGACTAAGCTGCGATGCGCTTAACTCCGGTGAGGCAATCTCCTTGGAGCCGATGTTCACGATGCGACTCTGTTCATCTAAGCGTCGGGCCAGGTCATTGAGTTCCCAGCGCATGTGCTGATTGGCGATCTTGAAGAATTGTCGGACGTTTCCAGGTCGGGCGGCCTGCAGGGCCTTCATGAGCCGTTCGACCACGGCGCTGAGCATCTCGTCAGACTGCAGATTAAGGGGTGCTCGCGTCAGGCGCGGATAGCTTCGGTAGAGCAGGGACTCACAAAGCTGGTGCAGACGTCCCGCGGCACAGGCCAGTAGGGTGCGAATGGCTGGCTCAGCCGGCGAGTCGCCCCGAAGCCCCGCCAGCTCATCCAAGTACCCCTGGATGGCCACGGTCGTCCCGGAAGTTTCCATAGCCCCCAGTTTAACGCTCCGGCCGGGCAGGTGGGTCGAAGTCTATCAACAGGGGGCGTGTCGGCCTCCAAACGCTCAATTAGGAGATGACAGCCTATTACTCCGGAAATGTGCGGTGTAACCGGCGCCGCATCCCCTGTAATGGCATGAGGTAGTTGCGAATGCCGGCTTCTGAACAAGTCGTTCAACCCGCCGCTGGCGATCAGGCTCAGTTATCCACCGAAGTAATCGAAATCCGCATCGGAGAACTGCGCCAGCTCTTCAACGCGATTGATCCGTCGCCATTTCGTCAAAGAGATTTGGATCCAAATGCGGAAGAGTTTATCGTCGGTTGGGCACGTGACGCTCGCGGCGGCGCTCGACTGGGGCTAAAGGTGTATGTGAGTAGTCCTTTGTCCTCGGACGAAGTCGTCGTGGTGCGCGAGGCGATCCGCGAGTTCTTCAGTCACCGGGCCAACTCAACCAAACAACGGCTCCGTCACCTATTTCGCATCGGGCGGACGAGTTTCCTGATCGGCTTCCTAGTTCTTGCAGTGTCCATCGGCATTGGGAGTCTTATTGCGAGTGCATATCCAGGGCGTCCAGCCGGGGAATTCCTGCGAGAAAGTCTGCTCATTGGAGGCTGGGTCGCTATGTGGCGTCCCCTGGAGATTTTTCTTTACGACTGGTGGCCCATCCGCGCCGAGGCGGACTTATTCGACCGCTTGAGTGCCATGCCTGTTCAAATCGTCCGCACGCAGGGGGCGAATTCCGATCCGTGTGTCGGTCCTGGCACGCTCAGCTGAGCGTAGAGCGGTTCGCGGCAGAATGCCCGAACCAGCCGGAGTGCGTAATCCCACATTCGAGAAAGGACGCAACGATGACATCACCAGCAGAAACACGGAGATATGCAAAGGCGTCGAGGCTGATCAAATATCGATCAGTCGGGCTAAATGTTGACCGGCCTTGTACCAACCACATCACCGCCAAGCGTCCCTTCGCTTCGGTGAAATGCCTTGGCGCAGTGCTGTGGCCCTTCATTGTCACGTGGCACGACACTTGCCTCAGCCATCTATCGATCGCGCGAGCAGCAGCGGCGATCGCACAGGAAATGCGGTCCCGGATTCGAGGGAGTCTACTTATGAAGACGGATTCGAAACTGCGGAACTATCTCAAGGCTGGATTGCGATGGAAGCCGAGCATCATGGCCGGCGAGATCGGTGGAGCGGCTCACGTCGCAGGCCCCGAGTCGAGACCAGGGAGCGGGAGACCAAAAATTTCGAAATATCGAGCGCCCAAAATCATTGGCACGACAACGTGCGCAATCGCGTTTGGATTGCTCGGTGGATGCGGTCTCTTCCTGAGTCCGAATCCGGCCGCGACCCTGGCAGGCGACTGGCAAGTCAAGAGCACGCAGCCGAGTGCCCTCGACAGTGACGATATTCGAGCCCATTTCGATGCCAACGGAAAGCTCACGCAGATAACGGCCACGGCTCCCGACGGCGGCACGGCGAGTCTCGACGTGGACAACACGACGACGACGGATGTAAATGGAAACAACGTCACCATCACGATTCCGGCAATCGGCCTGGAACCGGTTATCGAGGGGACGTTAAGCGATGACCACAACACAATCACGGGGAACCTCTCACACGAACTCGGTCTGAGCCACACGGATCTCGTGGTGACGCTTCCCGGCTCCGCAATCACGCTGACGAGAATTCAGTAGCAACGCCGACCGCTACGCGCCGAATTCGAGAAGAAGGAGAACCCAATGACAGTCGCCACCAAAGACACGAAGCAGCCCAGACCACTGCCGGCACCCAACAGCGACTTCTACGATATCCTCTCAACGCTCCCGGCTGAGGAAGTAGCGGTCGTGAAACAGGTGCGCGCTTTCATGGAAGGCAAGGTCGCCCCCATCATCACGAAATATTGGGTCGATGACGCGTTTCCCTTTGAACTGCTGCCGGCGCTAAAGGATCTCAACATCGGCGGAGTGGCCATGAAAGGCTACGGTTGTCGCGGCGGAAGCTCGCTGCTGTTTGGTCTCGTGGCCATGGAATTGGCGCGGTTTGACGTATCGATCGCGACCTTTTTCGGCGTCCACAACGGTTTGGCGATGGGGTCCATTTATCTGGGCGGATCGGAGGAGCAAAAACAAAAATGGCTGCCCCCCATGGCCCGGTGGGACAAGATCGGCTGTTTCGGTCTGACCGAGCCGCTGGTCGGCTCCGGCGCCAGCGGCGGCCTATTGACCACGGCAAAGCGCGAAGGCAACACCTGGGTCCTCAACGGTCAGAAACGGTGGATCGGCAATTCTCCGTGGTGCGACATCTCGATCATCTGGGCAAAGGATGTCGCTGACAAACAGGTCAAGGGATTCATCGTCGAGAACAAGACTACCCCCGGCTTCAGCGTCGAAAAGATCCAGAACAAGATCGCGCTCAAAGTCGTGCAGAACGGCGAGATCACCATGAAGGATTGCCGCGTGCCCGAAGCGAATCGTCTGCAGGGAGACATGTCATTCCACGATACCGCCAGGGTCTTGAAGATGACGCGGTTCCTTGTGGCCTGGGAGGCGACTGGATGCGCCATGGGCGCCTATGAGAATGCACTCAAATATGCCCAGGAGCGCTTGCAGTTCGGAAAGCCCATTGGCTCGTTTCAACTCGTTCAGGATCTCCTTGCCAAGATGCTCGCCAATATCACTGCATCCCAGTGCCTGATTGGCCGCATGGCTCAGTTGCAAGCGAATGGCAAGCTGACGGATGCGCATGCGGCACTGGCCAAGGCATTTACAACGGCCAAGTGCCGTGAAACGGTCGCCTGGGCCCGCGAACTACTCGGCGGCAATGGCATTGCCGCCGATTACAACGTCGGCCGTTTCTTCGCCGATGCCGAGGCGCTGTATTCCTACGAAGGCACGTACCAGATGCAGAATCTGATCGTCGGCAAAGCGGTCACGGGCTTCAGCGCCTTTGTGTAACCCGATCGTTTGATCGTCATCCACGGCGGCCGTCCGGACAATCGCAGGATCTGTCAGAAGGAGATCTCGAAAATGAGTTCCGTAACACAAGTATCCACAAGCGTAAACGTGCTGTACGAGAACAGAGGACCGATCGCATATGTGACCCTCAATCGCCCCACTGTCCTCAATGCCCTCAACCAAGCCACGATCACGGAGTTGAACAGCATCTTCAAAGAAGCCCGTGACGATCCGGCCGTGCGCGGCGTGATCTTAACCGGCGCGGGCGACAAGGCGTTCGCAGCCGGGGCGGACATCGGAGAAATGGCCAACGACACGGCGGACGACGCCGAATACAAAACGGGACGTGGACAACGCCTCACAAGGCTCATTGAGAATCTGGGCAAACCGGTCATCGCCGCCGTCAATGGCTTTGCGCTCGGCGGCGGCTGCGAACTGGCCATGGCGTGCACCATTCGCCTTGCCGTCGAAACGGCGAAGTTCGGCCAGCCTGAAGTGAAGATCGGCATCATCCCGGGTTATGGTGGGACGCAACGTTTGCCGCGGCTCGTGGGCAAGGGGCGCGCGCTGCAACTGATTCTCACCGGGGAAATGATTGGCGCTCAGGAAGCCTACCGGATCGGCCTGGTTAATGAGATTGTTGGAAGCGACAAACTCATCGGGCGGGCCGAAGAAATCCTGAACAAGGTCAATTCCAACGCCCCGGTGGCCATAAAGTTGGCCATCGAGGCCGTAAATCGGGGTCTGGATACGACTCTTTCAGATGGCCTTCATACCGAGGCATCGCTGCTTAGAGACTGTGCTGCGACCCGGGACCTGAAGGAGGGCGTTGCCGCATTCCTCGAGAAGCGTAAGCCGCAGTTCCAGGCGCGTTAACAATAAGGCTATTGAGCCCAGCACACCACACGTCAACAGGAAAAAGTCGTGAGCACCGAGACCACTAAGAGAACGGTAAGCGCAATGAGAGCCGCAACCACGCCGCCGGAGAAAGTCGAGCCTTCCATCCTTCTCAATCCCCGCTTCATGGCCTACTGGTACACCTTCAATGAACACGTGGTCCCTCTGAATGTCGCTAACACGAGGAAGGACTGAACACAAACTGCACCAGTTCGAATCGAACAGGTCAACACAGGAATCGAGAACAATTCAATGAAGTCTGACTCAGAAAACGATCCGGCATCCTTGCCGTTCTCAGGCTTGAAAGTCGTGGACCTCGCGAGCTTCATCGCCGGGCCGGGCGCGGCAGTTATCCTGTCGGACTTCGGCGCCGACGTAATCAAGGTCGAACCGCCCACGGGCGACTTGCAGCGGATCATTGTCAAGGTTCCGCCTCAACCGCGCGCCAAGGAAAACTATCCGTGGCACCTGGACAATCGCAATAAGCGCGGGCTGGCCCTTGATCTGAAATCGCCGCTGGCGGGACAAGTGCTGGAACGGCTGGTCAAGTGGGCCGACGTGCTGATCGTCAATACGCCTCATCCTGCGCGGAAGCGACTCAAGCTCACTTATGAAGATGTCGCGGCGTGGAATCCCCGTCTGATCTATGCCGACCTCACCGGCTATGGCGAGAAGGGCCCGGATGCCGATCTGCCGGGATTCGATATCACGGCCTTCTGGGCCCGCAGCGGCCTTCTATCGCTGACGCGAGATGCTGGCGCTCCGCCGACGCTGCCGCTGTCCGGCAGCGGAGATCATGCGACAGCAGTTGCGCTGTACTCTGCGATTGTCACGGGCCTCTACCAGCGTGAGCGTACGGGGAGGGGTTCCTACGTCACGACGTCGCTGCTCGCGACGGGAATCTGGTCCAGCGGCATCGCGATTCAGGGCGCATTGTGCGACGCCACGTTTTTTCCGCTTCACGATCGTCAGAAGCCACCGAATGCAACCATGAACGTATACCGCTCCTCGGATGACAACTGGTTCCTGATCGTACTGACGCCCGACCACTGGCCGGCGTTTGCAAAGGCGATTTGCCGGGCGGACCTGCTGTCCGATCCGCGATTCGCCGATCCGGCGAAGCAGATGGCCAACTCGGCGGCACTCACCTCCGTGCTGGACGAAGTATTCGCCGCGCAGCCGATGGCGTACTGGCACGATGTGTTCGACAGGAGCCACATCACGTTCGGCGTCGTGCGGTCTCCCGCTGAAGTGATCAAGGATCCGCAACTTGCGGCGAACGACATCGTCGTGTCGCTCAACGGCGCCGACGGGAATCTGACCTCGACGATCAGCAGCCCGATTCAGGTGCACGGCGTCACCAAAGTACCCGCAAAGCGCGCTCCGGACCTCGGCGAACACAACGAGGAGATTCTCAAGCAACTGGGGTTCAGCGCAAAGCAGATCGACGATCTTTGCGTGAGCGGTGCCATCCCTCGAACAAAGGCATATGCGAGCCTGGCATAGGCGATCACGAATGAGTTCAGTGCAGGAAAGGCACTGGGGCGTATTATGAAGAATACTGCAAAAACAGCCGGAGAACTTCAGCGAGTCTTTTCCACGCGATTACCCACGAGGTGGGGCGTGTTTGAGATCTTCTGGTTCGAGCGCGAAATCTTGAACGGCACGCGACGGATCGAAACCGCACTCGCGATTGTCCTAGGTGATGTAACCGAAGGCGTCCCCCTGCTTCGCATCCATTCACAATGCTTTACAAGTGAGATGCTCGGTTCGCTGCGATGTGATTGCAAAGACCAGTTTGAAATGGCCCTGCGGGCCATCGGCGAAGAGCGCCAGGGGCTGGTGATATATGAACATCAGGAGGGGCGCGGCATCGGACTCATGGCGAAACTGCAGGCCTACGCGCTACAGGACGGCGGTCTCGATACGGTCGAAGCCAATCACGCACTGGGATTCAAGGCCGATTGCCGGGACTTCAGCCTGCCTGCCGCGATCCTGCACGAAATTGGCGTCACGCGCATTCGGCTGCTCTCGAATAATCCGAGCAAACGCCGCGCCCTGGTGAATGCCGGCATCAAGGTCGTCGCCCGGATTCCCTGCGAAGTCGCGCCAAATCCGCACTCCTTTGCCTACCTTCACTCCAAAAAAGAGAAGATGGGGCACGAATTAAGACTTGAATCTCGTCAGCCATTGGAATACGCAAATCATGCACATTCTGATGGGCTCGAGCCACTCACGGAAAATCGAGACGCCCTATCCCGGGTACGGTGCAAGTTTGCGAGCATCGAAGAGGCCATGATCGATCTTCGAGCGGGACGCATGATCGTGGTGGTCGACGATGAGGACCGCGAGAACGAAGGCGATCTCACGATGGCGGCGGACATGATCACTCCAGAGGCCATTAACTTCATGGCCACCCACGGCAAAGGCCTCATTTGCCTGGCCATGACCGGCGAGCGGATCGATCAACTCGAGCTTGCCCCAATGGTGCCCGAAAACAACGCACTACATACTACAGCATTCACGGTATCGATCGATGCCAAGGGCCAGGACGTTACCACAGGCATTTCAGCCCACGATCGTGCATACACCGTGAGCGCCGCCACTGATGAAAATAGCCGTCCTGAGGACTTCGCGCGGCCCGGGCATATCTTTCCGCTTCGCGCCCGCGACGGAGGCGTCCTGGAACGTCGCGGCCAGACAGAAGCGGCGGTCGATCTTGCCCGTCTCGCGGGACTCTATCCCGCAGGCGTAATCTGCGAAATCCTTAACGATGACGGCACAATGGCACGCGCGCCAGATCTTGTCCAATTCTGCCAGAAGCACAATCTCCTGATGATTACGGTCGCCGACTTGGTCCGTTACCGATTGGATTCTGACCATTCATCAGCACCTCCGATCCGCCGCGTGATATCTGTGCCCGAAACAACTTCTGCGGGCGCGCCCCCCAATCAGGAAGATATTTCCAAGTTGTGGACCGAATTTGCGGAGTGCCTTGGATGATCTACGCGCACTCGCTCGAACGAAAACACCTCATCTGGAGTACAACACATGATCAGTTCACACCCTCAAAAAACACAACGTGCATCAGGCGAAAAGTCCGTTGGCGGCCGCCTGTTCGTGTTGGATGCCAGTGGCGGACGCATTTTCTCGACGAAGACCGATGGTTCCGACAAACAGGTCCTCGTGACCGGCTGCCGGGTCCCCGATGGTGTGGTGGTCGATGAGCGGGCCAGGCACATCTACTGGACCAACATGGGGAACCCGAAAAAGAACGACGGCTCGATCGAGCGCGTCGATCTCGATGGGCACAATCGAACGACCATCGTTCCCCAGGGCGGAACCTTCACACCCAAGCAGATGCATTTCGAGAAGGCCAGCGGCAAACTTTATTGGTGCGACCGTGAGGGAATGCGAGTCATGCGCTGTAACCTCGATGGTTCGATGGTCGAAACGCTGGTTGATACCAGCCGTGGCGATCCTCGTCCCGGCCCCGACGCCACGAAGTGGTGCGTCGGCATCACCATCGATCCGAAGCTCAAGAAACTCTACTGGACTCAGAAGGGCCCGGATGACGCAGGGCTCGGCCGAATCTTCCGCGCGAACATCGACATGCCCAAAGACCAGACTGCTGCGACACGCAGCGACATCGAGCTGCTGTTCGACAAGTTGCCCGAACCGATCGATCTGGAACTCGATTTACGGAATCGTGTGTTGTACTGGACCGACCGCGGCGATCCGCCGCGCGGTAATACCGTCAACCGCGCGCGGATCGATCCGGCGACCGGCAAACCTGTCTCGCCCGAGATCGTGTTTACGCATCTCATGGAGGGAATTGGCATCGCCCTGGACGCCAGCGGTAATCGAATGTTCATGACCGACCTGGCCGGCTCGGTCTATTCCGCCCGGCTGGACGGCTCCGAGAAGCAGACGCTCCTCGCGGCCCAAGGCAACCTCACTGGCATCGCGTTGATCGAAACACCCGTTCGCTGAAATCCCCACAAATGGAGGAACAATCATGTCCTTTGACAAACCCATCAAGCAAATCGGAATCGTTGGCACCGGCGTCATTGGCGCAAGCTGGGCCGCCCAGTATCTCGCGCGCGGCTTCGACGTGATTGCCACCGATCCGGCTTTGAATGCAGAAACCAATTTGCGAAAATATGTCGCAGATGCCTGGAAACAGCTCGAGATCATCGGCCTTTCGCCCGGTGCATCGCAGGACCGGCTGAGCTTTACCCTGAGTATGAAGGAGGCACTGTCAAAGGCGGACTTGGTCCAGGAAAACGGTCCCGAGCGTCCCGATTTCAAGATGAAGCTGTACGCGGATATGGATGATGTTACGCCTCCAGACTCGATCATCGCATCGAGTTCATCCGGCATCACACCAAGCGTCATGCAATCGAAGTGCAAGCGCCCTGAGCGATGCCTCATCGGCCATCCATTCAACCCTCCGCACATCATCCCCTTGGTCGAAGTCGTCGGGGGAGCAAAAACATCGCCCGACGCAATCGAGCAGGCGATGAAGTTCTATGCATCGATCGGAAAAAAACCAATCCACCTGCGAAAGGAGCTACCCGGCCACGTAGCCAACCGTCTGCAAGCGGCTCTTTACCGCGAGGTCATGTACCTGATACAGCAGGGTGTTCTAAGCGTTGCTGAGGCCGATGACGCTGTTAGCTACGGCCCCGGACTGCGCTGGGGCGTCATGGGTCCGAGCCTGCAGTGGCACGTCGGTGGTGGCGAGGGCGGCATTAAGCACTTCATGGAACACCTGATGGATCCGTTGGCCGGCATGATGAAGGCCCTTGGGAATCCGGAAATCACGCCCGAACTCAAACGGACGATCAGCGACGGAGTCATGACGGAGGCCGGAAACCGATCAGTTGAACAACTCGCAAAGGAAGAGAACGAATTGCTGGTTGGGCTACTGCGTCTTCGTGCGAAGACGGGCAAGTGACGTCAATAACTAACGTAAGGCGTCATTTCCATGAACGCGACTCTGTCAGATCCATCGTTCTGGAGCCGACTCCAATTTGGCTTCACGGTGACTTATCACTATCTGTTCCCGCAGCTCACGATGGGGCTGGCCTGGTTTCTGGTGTTTTGGAAATGGCGCGCCCTGCGGACCGGCGATGAAAAGTACAACGAGGCAGCGCGGTTCTGGGCCAAGATCTTCGGCCTCAATTTCGCTGTTGGAGTGGTGACCGGCATTCCCATGGAATTTCAGTTCGGAACGAACTGGTCGGGCTTCACCAAGTACGCCGGCGGCGTCATCGGACAGACGCTGGCGATGGAGGGCATGTTCGCGTTCTTTCTGGAAAGCGCTTTCATCGGGGCTTTCATCTGGGGTGAAAAGCGACTGGGCCCGCGTCTCCACTTCGTGGCGGCGCTGGCCGTCGCTCTGGGAAGCTGGCTCTCGGCATATTTCATCATCGTGACCAACGCGTTCATGCAGCATCCGGTTGGTCATCAAAAAAATCCTGACGGCTCACTCAGTATCAGCAGCTTAAGTGTCTATCTGCTCAATCCCTGGGCGTGGGTCGAGTTCGCCCACAATCAAATGGCCGCGCTGGTAACTGGTTCGTTCGTGGTGGCGGCGATCGGAGCTTTTTATTGTCTGCGAGGACTTCATCCGACGCAGGCGCGGATGTACCTCCGCGCGGGAACATTCGCCGCGCTCATCGCCTCGTTACTTGTTGCCTTTCCCACCGGCGACCAGCAGGCCAAGATGGTCGGCAATCACCAGCCGGTTACCTTGGCGGCGATGGAAGGAAGATTCGTGGGCGGTCCCAGGGCCGGCGTCGCGCTCATAGGGCAGCCCAATGTCGCTGCACGTCGGCTCGAGAACCCCATCGAGGTCCCCGGCGCCCTCAGCTTTCTCGCCTATGGCCATTTTGGGAGTTACGTGCGCGGACTGGAGGACTTTCCCAGGGACAAATGGCCCGACAACATCGAGCTGCTTTACTACTCATTTCACCTCATGATTACCCTGGGCACGCTCTTCATCCTGCTCATGGCGTATGCGAACTTCCAGGCTTGGCGCGGCCGAATTGAATCCAGCACCTGGCTGCTCTGGGTCCTGATGCTGGCTCTTCCTTTTCCCTACATCGCTAACACGCTGGGATGGATGACCGCCGAACTAGGTCGCCAACCCTGGCTGATTTACGGCCTCTTTGCAACGCACGACGGCTACAGCAGGGTCGTCAGCAACGGCGACACCATCTTTACCTTGATCGGCTTTACCGGACTGTACTTTGTCCTCGGTCTGCTCTTTCTCTACCTGGTCGGGCGTGAGATCGCGCACGGCCCGGCTCCGACCGTCGTCACCACCCGAACGGACAATGCATCGGTGGTCGCCCGCCGTGAGGAGGTTCTCGCATGATTGCGATGTGGTACAGCGTTCTCAGTCTCATGCTCATCGTTTATGTCGTCCTGGACGGTCGCAACTTCGGCGCAGGGATGCTTCATTGGTTTGTCGCCAGAACTCCCGGGGAGCGACGGCAGGTCATCGCCGCAGTCGGTCCGCTGTGGTCGTGGCACGAGGTATGGCTGGTCGCCTTCGGCGGCACATTACTGGCCATCTTTCCGCGGCTCATGGCCTCCGCTTTCGCCGGCTATTACCTGGCCCTCATGTTGATTCTATGGTGCCTGATTTTGCGCGGGATCTCGATCGAAGTGGGCGGTCACATCAACGATCGCCTGTGGCAGGCATTCTGGGATCTTGTTTTCGTAATCGGCAACACCCTGCTGGCGATTCTTTTTGGCGCGGCGGCGGGCAACCTCTTCCGAGGCGTTCCGCTCGATGCCGATGGCAACTTCTCGATGCCGTTCTTTACGGATTTCCGCGCGCGTGGCTACGTGGGGCTGCTCGACTGGTACACAGTCTCCGTCGCGATCTTTGCGGCTGTAATTCTGGCAGCACACGGCACCACCTATCTCGCGCTCAAGACTGAAGGCCCCGTACACGACCGGAGCGCCAAATACGCACAACACCTCTGGTGGGTGGTCGCTGCGCTCTTTTGCGTCATCTCGGTGGAAACATGGGTCGTTCGCCCTGACCTGCTGCCTCGCGCGATTCACAATCCATTCGCCTGGATCGGATTGTCTGCGATCGTGGTGTCAAGCATTGCGCTGATTTCGGGCCTGACGAATCGGCGGGAAATGCGGGCCTTCGCTGCATCGAACGGATTGCTCGCCGGGTTACTGTTGACTGGTGGTGCGGCTCTCTTTCCCGTGATGCTTTCCTCTACGCTTGATCCCGCGAATTCGTTGACCGTCTACGCCGCCGCTGCCAGCCCGAGCGCAATGCACTACGCCGTCGTATGGTGGCCTGTGGGCTTTGTGCTTGCCGTCTCATATTTCGTCTTCATCTCGCGACGCTATGTCGGAAAAGTCAGCGTCGGGCGAGACAACCAGGGCTTCTACTAGGCGGGAGAGAACTGGAAATGTCTCAACAACTGCCACGTATTGTGATCGTCGGCGGCGGTTTCGGCGGACTGGCAGTCGCCAAAGCCCTCCGTAATGCGCCGGCCGAAGTGACGCTGATCGACCGCGCGAATCACTTCGTATTTCAACCGTTGCTCTATCAGGTCGCGACCTCCATTCTCACTCCGGGACAGATCGGTTCACCGATCCGTGGGATTCTGCGTAAGCAGAAGAATACAACGGTCGTCCTTGCCGAGGTAACGGGGATTAACAAAGATGAACGCTATGTCGCCGCTCGTACCGTGGATCAAGAGCAAGCACACGTTCCATACGACTACCTCATTCTGGCGACTGGCGTGACGCACAGCTACTTCGGCCACGATGAATATGCGAAGTACGCTCCGGGACTCAAGAGCCTTGCAGATGCCGTTGCGCTGCGAAATCGCATTCTCCTCGCGTTCGAGCAGGCGGAAGCCGAGGAAGACCCGGGCCGGCACAGCGATCTCCTGACCTTTGTCCTCGTCGGTGCCGGTCCTACCGGCGTTGAGATGGCCGGCGCCTTGGCCGGGCTGGTGCGAAACACTCTGCGCTCGGAATTCAGGCGGATCGATCCACTCTCGGCTCGCATCGTCCTGGTCGACATGGCAGACCGCGTGCTGGGCACATTCGCGGAAGAGCTTTCGGACGCCGCCAAACGGCGTCTCGAGAAATTGGGTGTTGAGCTGCGGTTGGGCCATGCCGTCGATCGTATCGACCAGGATGGCGTTATTGTGGCGGGCGAGCGGATTGCCAGCCGAACAGTCATCTGGACGGCCGGAGTCGCGCCATCGCCTGCTGGAAAGTGGTTGGCGGTAGAGACGGATCGCGCCGGTCGGGTAAAGGTGCAGTCTGATCTGACCGTACCGGGGCATCCGGAGATCTTCGTCATCGGCGACACCGCCTCGTTCCAGCAGGACGGCAAGCCACTAGCCGGCGTTGCCCAGGTTGCAATGCAGCAGGGCCGCTATGCCGGAAAGCTGATTGACCGACGGATCGCAGGAAGATCCTCGCCCCGTCCCTTCCGCTATTTCGACAAAGGTAACATGGCGGTCGTCGGCAAGGGGTTCGCAATCTTGCAGACCGGTAGGCTACGGCTCAGTGGTTTCCTCGCATGGCTACCATGGGCTGCAGTGCATATCCAGTTTCTCGCCACGTCCAATCTCCGCGTCAGTGTCTTCCTTCAATGGGTCTGGACTTACCTCACGGACAAGCGGGGTTCTCGCCTCATCGTAAGCCAGAATTCGGTAGGGAATGACGAGCATCCGGCTTCTTATCCACCGCCCAAGGCGTGTGCTTCGAGTGGTGCTGGACCGAGACAGGTTGGGCGAATTGTTCAAGAAACGGCGCAAACGGGAGCGTGATGAATGACGACCGGGGATGTACACTATTATGGCTACATCACGGTCGCCGCGAGGACAGCGTAAGACCGCAAGCGGATTGGCACGCGACCGGTCTTACGGTAGTGCGAGCCGTCGCTGGTGCTGCTTGCGAGCGTGATTGTCGATTGGTTCAGAGCATGCTCCAGAGTGTCCGGCAATGGTAAATAACGGGTTCCGGCGTGGTCGGCGAGTACTCGCGCCGAAATGGCTCCCGCTGATGTTGCTGTGCGTTTCACTTGGTTGCGAGGCTGATCGACAGAGTCTTTTCGACCGCCTTTCGCGGCGAATTCTTACGCCGCAGCCATCCCAGGTACGCCGAGCCCTGCAACCGTCCACGAAGCCGGCTACCGGCTCGTCAGTCACGAGGCGGCCCGGGGCAAGTCAACCCGTAACTTCCAGGGAGTCCTCCCCAGAGGACCGCGGGTTGGAGGCTCTGGCTCGGGAAACACGTACAGCGTCCCAGCCCGTCCAGGTTTTGACAATCGCCGAGGCGATTAAGACCGCCTTCAGAGAACAACCGCGGCTGAATGTTTATCTGGAGAATCTGACTCAGGCCGAACGTGCCAGGGACATTGCCTTCGCGCCGTATTTGCCCACAGTGGCCGGGTCCTATGGGGTCGGTGCGTTTCACCTGAACTCCAGCATCTCGGATGTGCCGTTGCTTCGAACCATTGGAATCGATGCGGGTCCAGACTTTCAGTTGGCTGAATTGAAGCTGCAATGGCTCATCTGCGATTTCGGACGCCGGCTCGGGGAGAATCGTCGGGCGGGAATCAACGCCGAGATTGCCGGTGAGCAAACCCGCCGCGCGTACCAGACTGTGGCGAATGAAGTCACTGTCGCCTATTACGAGCTCCTCCGCATGCGGGCGCTGCGCAAGACCGCAATCGACGCAGTCCGACGGGCTCAGGACGACGTCGACGTGGCGAGGAAACTCGAGAAGGGCGGCGTCGTGGAGAAAGAAAAGCGGCTCAGGGTTGAAGTGCAGCTGGCCCAGAATCTTCGGATGCTCGACGAGACGGAGGGAGCGGAGGCCATCGCGACGGCCGCACTTAACTTGGCAGTCGGCTTGAACGTCAACGCGCCGACTGACGTGCAGGAGAACTCGGATATCCCTCCCTTCGTGAGATCGCTTGCCGAGTGCCTGACGACGGCGGTCGCCGAGCGACGTGAATTCAAAGTGGCCCAGCAGGGAATTCTCCTGGCTGACGAGGGCAAACGAATCGCCAAGGCCGACTTTGCCCCCAGAATCGTTGCCCAGGGCGCTTTCCTAGATTTCCAGCAACAAGAGCCGCGCGGCCGTGCAGACTTCGCAATGGGTTCGATCAATCTGGAATGGACTCTCTTCGAGGGAGGGGCGCGTGTGGCGCAGCTCCATATTTCTGATTCCAGGATACGCGAAGCGATCGCCCAAGCCCGGTCCATCGCTGATAACATTGCCTTTCAAGTGACGTCGGCGTACCAGATCGTGATTACTTCGCGCTCGAGCATTGAGCATTTGCGACCCGCGGTCGCGCAGGCGGAAGAAAATCACCGGCTGGTCCTGGCCCGATCGAAGGTGGGAGACGCTACATCCGCCGACATTACCGATTCCGAGAGCACGCTCACCCGTTCTCAAGAGCAGTACCTCAATTCCATTCACGATTATTTGATCGCCCTGGCCCGATTGGAGTACTCCATGGGCCTCACGGCGACGCCGGATAATCTGAGAACACCCGGTAACAAGGATGAGCCGGGCGGCGCGGCAGGCTCATCGACCGACGAGGGCATGCAACATGACCGCAGATAGCGCTCCTACACCCCCAGCGCCGCCTTCTCCTCCGAGCAGTCAGACGATGCCGCCACCAAGCCCGGCTTCATTGCGACAGCGGCCGACTCTGGCACATGGGGCCGTCCGCTATACCGTCGCTGCAGTCGCAATCGTAGTAGTCTTCTTGGGCATCCACTGGTTTGTGGACCGGCGCTCCCACTCGATCAGTGAGGACGCCTTTATCGAGGCGCACATCATCAATCTCGCCCCGCAGACCGTGTCCGGACGCATCGTTCGATTTCTCGTAGACGAGAACGACCGTGTGGAGCAGGGCCAGATGCTGGCGGAGATCGAACCGGTGAACTACCAAGACCAGGTTGATCAGGCTCGAAGCAAACTGGCTCTGGCCGATGCGGATCTGAAACGCCAGGAAGCCGCGCTCGCGAAGCTCAAGAACCAGGTACCCCTCCAGGTAGAAGTGGCCAAGCAGACTCTCGCGGTGGCCAGGAACGACGCGGCCAAGGCAAGAGATTCGTTGGAACTCACCACGGACGAAGTGAATAAGACCATCGACGAGACCAAGGCGTCAGTCGAAGCGGCCACGGCGGACTTGACGCTCGCCAAGCAGGAATACGACCGCTACACGCAGCTTGCGGCGGAAGACGCTACACCCAAGCGAAAATCGGATGAGGTCACTCGGGCCCACGATTCAGCCAAGGCCCAACTGCGTGTGGCCGATGCGCGCCTTGCCAGGGCAGAGGCCGCCCGAACCAGGATCTCGGTCGCCAGGCACGACTTGGAGAGTGCCCAGACGGCCGTGATGAAGGCGGAATCATCACTCGGTCTCGCTGAGACCGGATACGACGAAATTCGAGAGCTGGAGTTGACGGTGGAACTGAAGAGGGAAATGGTGAAGGAAGCCCAGGTGGCGCTGGCCACGGGCGAGCACCAACTCGGATTCACGCAAATCCGCGCACCATTCCCCGGTGTTGTTGTCAAGCGCTATCGCAGCCTCGGAGATATTGTGGCGGCGGGCGTGCCGCTCCTGAGTATGTACAACCCGGAGTTGCTCTATGTGACGGTGAATCTGGAAGAGACCCGGCTGCGCGGCGTGGCCCCAGGAAATTCGGTCACGCTAGATGTCGACGCTTTCGACCGGCCGTTCAAGGGGCGGGTTGTCTGGCTAAACAAGTCGACGGGCGCGGAATTCGCCCTGATGCCTCGAAACGTGGTCGCTGGCGAGTTCACCAAGGTCGTTCAGCGTGTGCCGGTTCGGATCTGGATTGAGAGAGACGATCGCTGGCCCCAGCTCCGTGCCGGTTTGTCGGCGCGGGTTACCATCGAACACGGAGATGGCGACTTGCAATGGGCTCTTCAGGCGGCCAAGGATATGGCCAGGGTTGAAATGCAATACAACCAACCGATGAAGTAGTGTGCAGTCTTCCCCTGGTTTGAGGCCATGACCGCCATCTCGAACACCGCTGGACCCTCTCTCACGGCACAGAATCCTTTCCGTCCGCTGGCCTCCGACCTGCAGCCGTAATTGGC
>Ga0335069_10004144_pt1 | contig 21667 bp, 13 predicted proteins | sample Lox_Sample_11_FD_206714 | JGI IMG/M metagenome (GOLD analysis project Ga0335069, IMG submission 206714) | Soil microbial communities from Loxahatchee National Wildlife Refuge, Florida, United States - Lox_Sample_1.1 | ecosystem: Environmental > Terrestrial > Soil > Wetlands | place: USA...
CGCAGGCCGCGGCGGTTCCCGAGCGGCCCTACTGATCCGGCTGGCGCGAGCGTTCGAGCGCCGCGCGCAGATCGCTCCAGACGGCGCGCCGATTCTCCTGCGTGTACTGGCGCAGGATGAAGGCCGGATGGAAGGTCGGCATCAGCGGGATGCCGCGGTAGTCGTGCCAGATGCCGCGGATGCGCGTGATCGAGACCTCGCGACCGAGCAGCAAGCTCGCGGCCGGCTTGCCGAGCGCGATGATCACGCGCGGCCGGACCGCCGCGATCTGTCCGTCGAGGAAGGGCCGGCAGGTGGCCGCCTCGTCGGCGAGCGGTGTGCGGTTCTCGGGCGGGCGACACTTTACAATGTTGCAGATGTAGACGTCTCGGCGCGGGATCCCGAGGCCCTTCTCGATCATGCTGGTGAGGAGCTCGCCGGCGCGGCCGACGAACGGCAGTCCGCGCCGGTCCTCTTCGGCGCCCGGACCCTCGCCGACGAACAGGAGATCCGCGTCCGGATTGCCGTCGCCGAAGACGATGCGCGAGCGACCCTGGTGGAGGCGGCAGCGCGTGCACTCGCCGAGCGCCTCGCGCACCGCGTCGAGCGTCGGAGACGCGCCCCACGGAGACGCCGGCTCGCCGCCGACGAGACCGAGCTGCGCGCTGCCCGGAGCGCTCGGCGAAGCGACCGCGCGCGGCTCGCGCGCCGCGGTCGTCCGCGCGGGAGCTGTCGGCGCGGCCAGCGCTTCGACGCCCTCCTCGTGGAGCTCCTCGAGCCACCCCCGCGTCGCCGCGACCAGCCGCCCGAGCTCGCGGCCGAGCGCGCGGCTCAACGGCCCGCCTCCGCTTCGCGCGAGGATTCATCGTGGACCGCGAAGGCCGCGGCCAGCAGCGCGTGCGGATCGGCATCCGCCCGCGCCGAGCGATCGCCCGGCTTGAGCGGCTTGCCCGTGCCAGCCTCGATCGTGCCGTGTCGCGTCGCCTCGATCTTCTTCATCACCTCGAACTCGAAGCCCGGGTCGTTCGCCTGGTCGTGGCAGGTGCCGCAGATCTGCAGGATCACGCACGAGTCGCACTTGTCGCCGAGCGCGAGGATCGTGCCGCGCTTCGGCGCGTCGGCTCCGACGTGGTTGCCGCCGGGCCCGTGACACGACTCGCAGCCTACGCTCGCGAGGTCGGGATGGTCGGCGACGCGCGCGCCCGACGGGAAGCCGCCGTTCTTTCCGAAGCCCGTCGTGTGACAGGCGACGCACTGCATGTCGGCCTCGCGTCCCGTCTTCGCGAGTGCCTTGATGGCGGTCGCGTGCGGTCCCGCGGACCACTTCGCGTGTTCCGCCGGATGGCAGCTCTGGCACGCCTGGGATCCGACGTATGCGGCCGTTGTGGGCAGCAGGCCGGCGCGGACGGTGCCGCGCTCGGCGAGGATGCGATCGCGCTCCTTCGCCGGCAGCGCGAGCAGCTGCGCGTTGGCGGCGTGGGAGACGCGCGGCAGGAACGCGGCGTACTCGAAGCCGAGCGAGTGCTTGTCGTCGTGGCACTTCGCGCAGGCGGACGAGTAGTCGCCGTTCACGATCGTGCCGGGCGAGAGGTGCGGCCCGCCGCGGCCGTGGCAGTCCTCGCAGCCGACGCCCTCGAGCTCCGTCTGGTGCTTGCCGATCTCGTAGCCGCCGTCGTGCCCGAAGCCCACCACGTGGCAGCGGACGCATTCGGCGTCCGAATCGGCGCCGTGTCGCACCAGGGTGTCGAAGGCGCCCGCGTGGGCGGTGAGCTGCCAGGTGTCGTGCTGGGTCTCGTGGCAGACGCCGCACGCCTCGTTGCCTGAGAAGCCGGTCTTGCGCAGCAACATCGGGACCTGCGTCCCCGCCAGCAGCGCGAGGCGCATGCGGATCAGCGGGACGTCGGTGTCCGGCGCGAAGCCCTGCGTGTGCGCGGCGATGCGGCCCTGCGCGTCGATCAGGAACACGTCCGGCACCGCGCCGAAGACGCCGTAGCTCTCCCGGATCTTCCCGCTCTCGTCGAACATGACCGGGAAGAAGTCCAGCCCGTCGGTCTTCATCCGCTCGCGCACGTCGAACGCGCGGCCGGTCAACTCGATGCCGACGAGAAGGGGCCGCTTCGCGGGGTCGTAGCTCGCGAGCTCCTTCTTGAGGAACTCGAGGAACTCGTGGCAGTGCGGACAGGTGTGCAGGAAGAAGAGCAGGATCACGGGGTGTCCGCGCTGCTTCGCGAGGTCGAAGCGCGCGCCGTCGAGCACGTCCGCGGTGAAGGTCGGAGCGAGCGGCTTCCGCTCGGTGTCGGCGGTCGGCTCGGGCAGGCGCAGCGCCTGGCGGAGCTGCTGCTCCACCGACGCGCGCGCCCCGGCATCGGTCGGGAACTGGGCCATCCCGAAGACGACGTAGCCCTCGGAGTCCACACCGAGGAGCGCCATCGGAGTGCGCAGCCCGAACTGACCGGCGACTTTTGCGGCGGAGTCGTCGATCACCGGGAAGTCGAGCCCATGGCGCTTCACGAAGGCGCGCGCGGCGTCCCCGCTCGCGCCGACCGCGACGCCGAGGATCTCGAAGTTGTTCGGACCTCGGACCTTCGCGATCGAAGCGACCGCGTCTGCGATCGCCCCCGTGGCATCGACCTCCGGGTTGAAGAAGAAGACGACGAGGCGCTTGCCGAGCAGCGACTGGACCTCGAGGCGCTTGTTGTCGAGCGTCCAACCGCCGAACGCCGGAAGCGGTCGCTCGCGCCGCTCGGGCTTCGCGGCCGGAGCCGCCGCGGAAGCGGCCGCCGGCGCGGTGGGCGCGGCAGCCGGCGCAGGCTGGGACGAGCTCTTGCCCGCGGCGTCGGCCTTCGCGGCCTCGGGCGCGACTTCGTCGCCGCACGCCGTGAGCAGCGACCATGCGGAGACGGCGCAGAGCGCGGCGCGCGTCGCGCGCGCACGGAGGCTCCTCTTGCCGCTCGACACGGCGCGCAGCATAGCCGCCCGCTCCGCGAGTCGCGCAGGTGAAGCGCGCTATGCGCTCTTCTCGAGGATGTGGATTCCGCAGGCGCTGCCGAGACCGATCACGTGCGTGAGGCCGAGGCGCGCGCCGGGCACCTGTCGCTTGCCGGCCTCACCGCGCAGATGCGTCGAGACCTCGTAGAGGTTCGCGATGCCGGTCGCGCCGAGCGGATGGCCCTTCGAGAGCAGACCGCCCGACACATTCACCGGAATGCGGCCGCCGAGCGCGACCTCGCCCGCGTCGATCAGCTTGCCGGCCTCGCCGTCGCCGCAGAGCCCGAGGTTCTCGTAGTGGAGGATCTCAGCCGTCGCGAAGCAGTCGTGCAGCTCGACGAGATCGAGGTCGTCCGCCGAGATGCCCGCCATCTCGTAGGCCTTCTTCGCCGCCATGCGCGTGCAGGTGTTGACGTCGGGCATCACCAGATCACGCTCCTGCCACGGGTCGCTCGTCATCACCGACGCCTTCACGCGCACCGCGCGCTTCGTGAGGCCGAGCTCGCGCGCCTTCTTCTCGCTCGCGAGCACCGCGGCCGCGGAGCCGTCGACGTTCACCGAGCACATCAGCTTGGTGTTGGGGTACGCGATCATCTCGGCGTTCATCACCATCTCGAGCGGGGTCTCGAGCTGGTACATCGACTTCGGATTCATCGTCGAGTGGTGATGGTTCTTCACCGACACTTTCGCGAACTGCTCGAACGTCGTGCCGTACTTGCGCGCGTGCTCCATGCCCGCCTCGGCGAACACGGCCGGCATCGTGCCCGAGCCGAGCAGGCCCTCCTTCGGGATGCCGCCGCCGCCTCCGCCGCCGCCGAGCAGGCCGCTCCCCATCTTCTCGACGCCGACGGCGAGCACGAGGTCGTACACGCCGGCCTTGATCGCCATCCACGCCTCGCGGAACGCCGTCGCGCCGGTCGCGCAGGCGTTCGCACAGTTCACCACGGGGATGCCGGTCTGCCCGATCTGCTGGAGCACGCGCTGCCCGACCATCGCGTTGGCCTGGCCGAGGTTGCCGCAGTAGAGCGCCTGCATGTCCTGGATCTTCAGGCCGCAGTCGTCGAGCGCCATGCGCGCGGCCTGCGCGCCGAGCACGTCGACGGCCGGGCCCGTGCCCGCCTTCTGGAACTTGGTCATGTCGATGCCGACGATGGAGACGTCGCTCATTGAAGGGGTCCTTTCTAGGCTCCGCTGCGCGGCTGGAAGTAGTAGGTGAGGTACTCGTTGCCGTCGCGGTCCTTGCGGGGCGCGACGCGATAGATGACCTCGACCGGCATCCCCATCTTGATCTTCGCGGGGTCCGGCGGGACGTTGATCAGGTTGCCCTTGACCGTCCCGCCGCCCTCGAGGTCGACGATCGCGGAGACGTAGGGCACCTCGATGCCGGGGAACGAGCGGCACACGATCGAGTAGACGTAGAGCGAGCCCTGGTTCGAGAGCTTCCTCGCCTCGATGGCGCCGTGCTTGCCGCATTTCGAGCAGGTGTCGCGCTCGCCGAGGAAGATGGCGCCGCAGGCGCGGCACGCGTGGCCCTCGAGGTACGGGTCCCCGCTCGCCGGGATCTTCAGGAAGGGGACGACGGGGCGGAGCGCGGCTTCGGCCATGATCGGGGAGTCCTTTTCGAGATTTCGAAGGAGCGGGTTTCGAGGCGCGCGGGCTGCGTCGGTGGCAGGGATCGAGCGCGGCGCGCGGGCTGCGCAGCATGCCAGCCTCCGCGCGGCGCTGTCAAACCGCGAGCGCGAATCGGGCCTATACGCCCTTGGAGCGCGCGGACGCGAGCTGCTCGCGGAACACCGCGTTGTCGGGCTCGAAAGTCAGAGCGGTCTGGAGATTGCGCGCGGCGGCCGGGTAGTCGTGACGCTTCAGATCGGCCAGCGCCATCTTGTAGAAGCGCTGCCCCTCGCGCGTGCGGCCGCCGCGCTCGGAGGCGTCCCGTCGGCCGGCCTCGTTGCTGGCCTCCGCCAGCTGCATGCGGATGCGGCCCTCCTCCGACAGCCGCAGGTCGTACGCGCGTCGCCGCCGCGGGTCGCGCAGCACCGAGTACGCCTCCGACACCCGCATCGCGATGCGGCGAACGGCCTCCTGCAGCTCCGGCTCGAGCGCGCGGTTGGCGTCGGGATGGAATACGCGCGTGGTCGCGTGGTAGGCGCGCTTCACGTCCGCGCTGCCGGCGTCGCGACGGAGATGCAGCAGCTCGTAGTAGTTCATCTCGCCGAGCAGCCGCGCGAGCGCCCGGATCTCGGTCGGCGCGAGCGGCTCGGCCACAGCTCAGCTCACTTCGTCGTCGGCGAGGTCCGTCCCGGGCTCGTCGAAGAGCGGCTCCGACTGCCCATCGCGCTCGAGGCCTTCGATGTCGTCGAGGTCGAGCTCGTCGGTGAGCTCCTTTCCCTCGCCCGGGCTCGCGATGCCGGCATCGCCGAGCTCGACCGCCGTGATGATCTCGACGTTGTCCTCCGCGAGCGGCTCGGGCACGGGCTTCGCGGCGCGAGCGGGCTGCGGGGCCGGCGCCGGCCGCGCGGGCGGCGCGGGGGCGGGGCGGGGCGCCTGGGCCTGCGACGTCGGGGCGGCGGGCCGCGTCTGCGGCTTCTCGCGCGCGGGCGCCGGGCGCTGCGTCGTCGTCGGCTGCGGCACCGGGATCAGCTCGTCCTGCGACTCGCCGGGATCCGGCACCTTCGCGGTCGCCACGCGGTCCGCGACGCCGCGGTCCATGATCGAGGAGATCTCCGACTCCGACAGGCCCGACGAGAGCGTGATGCGCGTCGAGGCCGCCTCGCCGGTGGCGCGATCGCGCGCCGTCACGTTCACGATGCCGTCGGTGTTGATCTCGAAGGTGACGTCGATCTCGACCTCGCCGCGGCGGCCCTTGCGGAAGCCGCCGAACTCGAAGTGGCCGAGCATCTCGTTCTCGCTCGACTCGCGCGACTCGCCCTGGTACACGCGGATCGACACGCTCTCCTGATAGTCGTTGAACGTGGTGAACGTGCGCGTCTGCTCGATCGGCACCGGCGTGTTGCGCTCGATCACCGGCTCTGTGAGCCCGCCGGCGACACCGATCTGGAGCGAGAGCGGCGTCACGTCGAGCAGGAAGGCCTCGCCGCCCTGATCGAGCAGGGAGGCGGCGTGGATCGCGGCGCCCATCGCGACCACCTCGTCGGGGTCGACGTCGGTGCGCGGCTCCATCTGGAAGTATTCGCGCACGCCGGTGCGCACGATCCCGAGGCGCGTCGGCCCGCCGACCAGGATCACGCCGTCGAGGTCGCGCGCGACCATCCCGGCCTGCTGCAGCGCCTCGTCGCAGACCTTGAAGGTGCGCTGCATCAGGTCGGCGACGAGTGCGTTGAACTCGCGCTCCGTCAAGGTGTACTCGATCGAGAGCGTCTCGCCGGACGGCGTGGTCGCGACGTCCGGGATGCGGATCTCGGCGGAGGGCTCGAGCGAGAGCGCCTTCTTGGCCTCCTCGGCCGCGACCTTCAGCTTCTCGAGCGCGAAGCGGTCCTGGCGCAGGTTGATCTTGTGCTTCGAGAGGAAGTGGTCGGCGAGCAGGTCGATCACGCGGTCGTCGAAGTCGTCGCCGCCGAGGAAGGTGTCGCCGGAGGTCGCGAGCACCTCGAAGACGTCGTCGCCGATCTCGAGGATCGAGATGTCGAAGGTGCCGCCGCCGAGGTCGTAGACGGCGACGCGCTGGTTCAGCCCGCGGCCGAAGCCGTAGGCGAGCGCGGCGGCCGTCGGCTCGTTCAGGATGCGCAGCACCTCGAGGCCCGCGATGCGCGCGGCGTCCTTGGTGGCCTGGCGCTGGTTGTCGTTGAAGAAGGCGGGCACCGTCACGACCGCCTTCGAGACCGGCTGTCCGAGCCGCGCCTCGGCGATCGACTTCATCTCGCGCAGCACCATCGCCGAGATCTCGGGCAGGCTGAACACTTCCTCGCGTACCTTGATGCGAACGCTGTGGTTGTCGCCCTCGACGATGTCGTAGGAGCAGATGGCGCGGGCCTTCTTCACCTCCTCCGAGAAGAAGTAGCGGCCGATCAGCCGCTTCGCGGACGAGATCGTGTGCTTCGGGTCGTGGATGATGTTGGCCTTCGCCGCGTTGCCGACCGTGATCGAGCCGTCCGCGGCGATGTTCACGACGCTCGCGGTGGTGCTCTCGCCGAACGCGTTCGGCAGCACGTCGACGCGCGCGTGCCGCGACACCGCGACGCACGAATTGCTGGTGCCCAGGTCGATCCCGATGGCGATCTGCGCCATGAACCCCTCTTCCGCCCCCCGCCTATCGGCAACCTGCCGGTCTCGCTGGAGCGCGTCCGTCGCCGCCGCCACGTCTCGCCCGGCCGCGGACGCCGTGCTAAACCCGCAGCGTTTTCCGGGGGTTCGGCCATGTCGGGCCATTCCAAGTGGGCGACGATCAAGCGCAAGAAGGGCGCGGTCGACGCCAAGCGCGGGAAGATCTTCACGAAGCTGATCCGCGAGATCGCCACGGCCGCCCGCGTCGGCGGCGGAGATCCGGGCGCCAACCCGCGGCTGCGCCTCGCGATCGAGAAGGCGCGCGGCGCCAACATGCCGAAGGACAACATCGAGCGGGCCATCAAGAAGGGCACCGGCGAGGGCGCCACCGAGGCCTACGAGGAGGTGGTGTACGAGGGCTACGGGCCCGGCGGCACCGCCATCTACGTCGAGGTGCTGACCGACAACCGAAACCGCACGGTCGGCGAGCTGCGGCACGTCCTCACGAAGTACGGCGGCAACCTCGGCGCGAGCGGCTGCGTGGCCTACATGTTCTCGAAGAGGGGCGTGCTGACCTTCGAGCGCGCCGGCCTCGACGTCGACAAGCTACTGGAGGCGGCGCTCGACGCCGGCGCCGAGGACGCCGAGGAATCCGAGTCCGGCGTGGAGGTGACCACGCCTCCGGCCGACTTCGAGGCGGTCAAGAGCGCGCTCAAGGCCGCGGGCTTCGAGCCGAGCTCGGCGGAGCTCACGATGATCCCCTCGACGACGGTTCGCCTCGAGGGCAAGGACGCCGAGACGATGCTGCGGGTGGCCGACGCCCTCGAGGATCTCGACGACGTCCAGAGCGTCCACGCGAACTTCGACATCTCCGAGGAGGAGATGGCGCGGATCGCGAGCTAAGCTCGGCGCGCGCGTTTCCCCCCCGCGCCTCGTTCCCGACCTCTCCGTCCACGGGGGCCCGTTGGAAGTGCAGCATCGCGAGGGGCGCGAAGCGGTCGCGAGCCGGCCCGCGCAGCAGCGCGTGCTCGGCATCGACCCGGGCAGCGAGACAACGGGCTTCGGCGTCATCGAGCGCAGCGGCGCCCGGATCGCGCACGTGGCGCACGGCCGGATCCGCGTGCCGCGCTCCGGATCGGCGGCGCTGCGCCTCGCCCGCCTGCACGCGGAGATCCGCGACCTGGTCGAGCGCCACCGACCCGACGTCGCGAGCATCGAGCAGGTCTTCGTCGCGGCGAGCCCGCGCTCCGCGCTCGTGCTCGGTCAGGCGCGCGGCGCCGCGCTCGCGGCGCTCGGCGCGGCCGGTGTCGCGCTCGTCGAGTACGCGCCGGCGCACATCAAGCTGTGCGTGTGCGGCAGCGGACGCGCGGGCAAGGAACAGGTCCAGCGCGTGGTCGCGCAGCTGCTCGCGCTCGAGCGCTGGCCCGAGGCCGACGCCGCGGACGCGCTCGCCGCGGCGCTCTGCCACGCGCAGGCGGGACGACTCGATCTGCTCGCGCCGCGTCTGCGCGCGCGCCGTCGGCGCGCGCGAGGCCCGGTCGTGCGCGTGCGGCGCGTGTCGTGATCGCGCGACTCGAGGGCGTCCTGTACGAGCGCACGCCGACGCGCGTCGTGCTCGACGTGCGCGGCGTCGGCTACGAGGTCTTCGTCCCGCTCTCGACCTACGCGGTGCTGCCCGACGAGGGCAAGACGGTCGCGCTGCGCATCTACACGCACGCGCGTGAGGGCGCGCTCGCGCTCTACGGCTTCGCCAGCGCCGCGGAGCAGGCGGCCTTCTCGCTGTTGCTGCGCGCGAGCCGCGTCGGCCCGAAGCTCGCGCAGGCGGTGCTCTCCGGTATCAGCCCGGCGGATCTCTTGTGCGCGATCCGCGACCGCGACGGAACGCGCCTGCGCGCGGCGCCGGGCGTCGGGCCGAAGCTCGCCGAGCGCATCGTCGTCGAGCTGCGCGACCGCGCCGAAGAGCTCGCCGCCGCGCTCGCGGGCGACCCCGCCGCGGAGCAGCCCGATTCGGCCGCGCGCGAGGCGCTCTCGGCGCTGCAGAACCTCGGCTACAGCCGAAGCGAGTCGGAGCGCGTGCTCGCCGACGTGCAGGCCGAGGTCGGCGCGGACGCCGGCGTCGAAGCCTACGTGCGCGCCGCCCTGCGGAGGCTCTCGCGATGATCGAGGAGGAGCGCGGAGCGCTGACGCAGCGCGCGCTGCCGGGCGACGCGGCGTGGGAGGAGGCGCTGCGCCCGCGCACGCTCGACGAGATGGTCGGGCAGGACCGCGTGCGCGAGAACCTCGCGGTCTTCATCGCGGCCGCGAAGCAGCGCGGCGAGCCGCTCGACCACCTGCTGTTGCACGGGCCGCCCGGACTCGGCAAGACCTCGCTCGGCGGAATCGTCGCGCACGAGATGGGCGCCGCGCTGCGCTCGACCAGCGGACCCGCGATCGAGCGGCCCGGCGATCTCGCCGCGCTGCTCTCGAACCTCGAGCCCGGCGACGTGCTCTTCATCGACGAGATCCATCGCCTGCCGCCCGTGGTCGAGGAGATCCTCTACCCGGCGATGGAGGACTTCCAGCTCGACATCCTGATCGGGCAGGGGCCCGGCGCGCGCTCGATGCGCCTCGATCTCCCGCGCTTCACATTGATCGGCGCCACCACGCGCGCGGGGCTGCTCACCTCGCCGCTGCGCGACCGCTTCGGCTGGTCCGCGCGCCTCGAGTACTACCCCGAGCGCGACCTCGAGCGGATCCTCGCGCGCTCGGCGCGCGTGCTGCGGGTCGAGGTCGAGCCCGCGGCGCTCTCCGAGATCGCGCGCCGCTCGCGCGGCACTCCGCGCGTCGGCAACCGGTTGCTGCGGCGTGTGCGCGACTTCGCGGCGGTCGAGGAGGGCGAGGGGGCGAGCGTCGGCCGCGAGCGCGCACGCGACGCGCTCGAGCGACTCGACGTCGACGCGGAGGGCTTCGACCGACTCGACCGCCAGGTCCTCGGCGCGCTGCTCGACAAGTTCGAGGGCGGACCCGTCGGGCTCGCGACCCTCGCGGCGGCCGTCGGCGAGGACGAGGGCACGCTCGAGGACGTGGTCGAGCCCTACCTGATCCACCAGGGCTTCCTGGCGCGGACGCCGCGCGGTCGCGTCGCGACGCGCCGGGCGCGGGAGCACTTCTGCCTGCCCCTGCCGGAGCCCGCCGCACTCCAACGCAAGCTCCTGTGAGACGGCGCGGGGCGCCCGGCCGCGCCCCGCCCGAATTCTCAACGCCGGGCGACGGATCGCCGATACCCCTGCGGACCTGCAGGTCTCGGGAGCTGGGGGTTTCGTGCGGGCGATCGTCCGGACACTGGCGCTCTTGGTTGCGGGCTTGCTGCTCGCGGTCGGCGGACTCGGTCTCGCGCAGACCTACGCGGCCGACGTCCCGGCCGTCCGGAGCGCGCGCAAGACCGTCGAGGGAGTGCTGCGGTCGGCGCTGCCCCGCGCGGGCCTCGACGGGGACAGCGCGTCGACCTGGCTCGATGCGGCAGCGGGCTTCCCGCTGCGCTTCGTGATCGCGCCGCTCGGACTCGTGATCGCGCTCGCGGCTTCGCGCTCGGGAGGCGGGTCGGTGCCCATCGAGGAGGAAGCGGGCGAGGAGATGGGGCGCCCGGTCGGCGGCAAGCTCGCGCGCAAGGCGAAGCGCGAGGCCGCGTCGATCGCGCGCAAGGGCCAGCCGCTCGAGGCCGCGGAGATCTGCTTCAGCGCCGGAATGCTCGACGAGGCTGCCGACTACTTCATCGAGGGCGGCGAGCTCGTGCGCGCGGCCGAGATCCGCCACGACCAGAACCGCTTCCTCGAGGCGGCGGAGCTCTACGCCAAGGCGGGCAAGCACGGCTCGGCGGCGGTCATCTTCGCGCAGCAGGACGAGTTCGGTCGCGCCGCCGAGGCGAACGTCGAGGCCGGCAATTTCAGTCAGGCCGCCGAGATGTTCGAGAAGTCGGAGGACTTCCGTCGCGCCGCCGAGTGCTACGAGAAGACCGACTTCCCGCGCGACGCCGCGCGCTGCTGGGGCAAGTGCCAGCAGTGGCTGCGCGCGGCGAAGTGCCTCGATCAGGAGCTCGTCGAGGCGTCGGCCGCGGCGAATCGCGACGACCGCGCGCGCGAGGACTACGGCAAGCTCGTGCGCACGGCCGCCCAGCTCTACGCGCGAGGCGGCGAGCTCGAGCGCGCGGAGAACGTGCTCGTGAAAGGCGGCTTGTGGGAGCAGGCCGGCGAGCTCGCCGACAAGCGCGGTGACGCGCAGCGCGCGGTCGAGCTCTTCCTCAAGGCGCGACAGGCGCCGCGCGCGGCGAAGGCGCTGGAGAAGGCGGGCAACGCGGCGGGCGCCGCGCGGATCCTCGCGGAGCACCACCGCGATCGCGGCGAGCACGCCGACGCCGCGGCGCAGTTCGAGAAGTCGGGCGAGCTACTCGAGGCGGCCGACCTCTACCGCCTCCTCGAGCGCTATGCGGAAGCCGCCGGCTGCTACGAGCGCGCGGGCTCTCCCGCGCAGGCCGCCGAGATGTACGCGGCCGCCTCCGACCGTCCGAGCGCGGCGCGCTGCTACGAGCGCGCCGAGCGCTTCGCCGAGGCCGCCGAGTGCTGGGCGCTGCAGGGCGACGACGTGCGCGAGGCGGAGATGCTCGAGAAGGCGGGCGCGAATCTGCGCGCCGGGCAGCTGCATCACGAGAAGGGCCGCGACGACGCGGCGATCGCCGCGCTCCAGCAGGTGGCGCAGGGCGACGGGGACTTCGCGGGCGCCTCGGCGCTGCTCGGCGAGATCTTCCGCGAGCGCAACATGCACTCCGTCGCGATCGCCAAGCTGCGCGACGCGATCGGCGAGCACGAGCTCGATCGCGGCAACCAGCGCGTGTTCTACTGCCTCGCGACCGTGTACGAGGCCAGCGGCGACATCGCGGCGGCGCACGCGCTCTACGAGAAGCTGCTCGCCTTCGACGTCGGCTACGAGGACGTCGAGACGCGCCTCGCCGGCACGCGCGAGAAGCTGAAGAGCGCGCCCAAGGCGGCGGCCGAGGGCGGCGCCGCCGCCGGGAGCGCGAAGTCCGGCCGCTACGCGATCCGCGGCACGCTCGGGCGCGGCGGCATGGGGGTCGTCTACAAGGCCGACGACACCGTGCTGGATCGGACCGTGGCCTTCAAGGTCCTGCCCGACGCGCTGCGCGAGAACCCGCAGGCGCTGAAGAACTTCCTGCGCGAGGCCAAGAGCGCCGCGCAGCTCAACCACCCGAACATCGTGATGGTCTACGACGCTGGCGAGCAGGATGGCGTCTTCTACATCGCGATGGAGTACGTCGACGGCCACACGCTGAAGGAGATCATCAAACGCCGCGGGCGGATCGCGCCCAAGGGCGTCGTGCACGTCGTCTCGCAGATGTGCGAGGCGCTCGCCTACGCGCACGAGAAGAAGATCGTGCACCGCGACATCAAGACGGCCAACGCGATGTGGACCGTCGACCGCAAGGCGAAGATCATGGACTTCGGCCTCGCGAAGGTCATCGAGGAGGTGCGCAACCACACGACCGTGGTCTCCGGCACGCCCTACTACATGAGTCCCGAGCAGACGCTCGGGAAGAACGTCGATCACCGCACCGACCTCTACTCGCTCGGCGTGTCGGTCTTCGAGATGGCGACCGGCGGGCTGCCCTTCACCGAGGGCAACCTGCCGTATCACCACGTCCATACGCCGCCGCCCGATCCGCGCGAGACCGTGCCCGACCTCCCGCCCGTGCTCGTCGACATCATCGAGCGCTGCATGCGGAAGGATCCCGAGGAGAGGTACCAGTCCGCGCGCGAGATCCTCGCGGAGCTCCGCGCCGTGTCCGTCGCGTGAGGCCGCCGGAAGTCTGTGTGATCGTGTGACGCACTCGTCACACTTGTGACGGTTGAGTCACGAACGAGGTCGGGCGAGTCGGCGTCGCCATCCGGATCATCGTTCTAACCATCTGGAATCGAAGAAGTCTCTTGAATGGAGCCAAAAGGTCCGGGTCGGCATGCCGTTTGCTCATGAAATCCTCGGTGCGCCTGACGCCGCCGGGCCGATCGAGGGCGGCCCGCACCGGGGTTGGATCGAGGGGGAGGGGACGGGTGTATCAGCAGACGCTTGCGGAGAAGGTCTCCTGTACGGGGATCGGACTCCATTCCGGCGCGCCGACGGAGCTCACGCTGCATCCAGCACGCGCCGACGAAGGCATCACGTTCGTCCGCACGGACGGACGCGCGCCGGTCGAGATTCCCGCTCGCGCCCGCGAGCTCGTGTCCACGCAGCTCGCGACGACGCTCGGCCGGGGATCGGTCAGCGTCCGCACCGTCGAACATCTGCTCGCGGCGCTTTTCGGGCTCGGTATCGACAACGTCCGCGTCGAGGTCGACGGGCCCGAGCTGCCCGTGATGGACGGCAGCGCGGCCCCCTTCGTCTACCTGATCCGCTCGGCGGGCGTGTTCCGCCAGCGCGAGCGACGGCGCGCGCTCCGCATCCGGCGTCCGATCGAGATCCGCGACGGCGATCGCCGCATTGCGGTCGAGCCCGCGCGCGATTTCCGGGTCCACTACGCGGTGGACTTCGATCATCCGGCGATCGGCCGCCAGGAGCTCTCGCTCGCCCCGCTCGACGCCGAGCGTTTCGACCGCGAGATCTCGGCCGCACGCACCTTCGGTTTCCTGCGCGACGTCCGAACGCTCTGGACGTCCGGCCTCGCCCGCGGCGGCTCGCTCGACAATGCGGTGCTGCTCGATGACAAGCGCGTCGTGAATCCGCAGGGACTGCGCTGGCCCGACGAGTTCGTGCGCCACAAGATCCTCGATCTGTGCGGCGACCTCGCGCTGCTCGGCATGCCGCTCGTCGGCTACGTGCACGTCGAGCGCGGCGGGCACACGCTGCACCAGCGCCTGGTGAAGGCGATCCTCGAGCGGCCCGAGGCGTGGGTGATCGACGATCCGGACCGCGGATTCGTGCGCGGCGTGAGCCTGTCGCGGGTCGCCGCGTCCGCGCGGGTCTAGCTCAACCGTTCGCTCTTCGCGCTGGCCGCGCTCTTCGCTGCTTCAGCGCGCCGGGTCGCTGTTCTGATCTTCGCTCGGCTTCGCCTCGCTGCGCGTGCCTTCGGCGCTTGCTTCGAGATCCGCGGCAACCGCGGCGACGTCTGCGGGGCTCGTGAACGAGAGGCCCATGCCGTGGCCCTGCGCGCCCGGGTCGCCCGCTCCGTGCGTCCAGACCACGCGCGCGGCGAGCGCGTGCTCGCGGCCCGATCCCGGCACGCGGAAGCGGATGCGGAGCAGGCTTCCGGTCTCGGGCGGGTCGTCGGTGGCGACGAACAGACCGCCCGCGCCGAGAGTCGTCGCGACGGCCTCGCGCTCGCGGCCCGCGTGCTCGTACACGGCGCGGATGCGGACGGTCATGCGCCGGTAGCGACGACGCGCCCGCGTGTTCACCGCGCCTCGCCGATCTGCGTGAGCCAGCCGCGCACGATGCGCCGCACCAGCGCGAGCGCGAGCGGCGACGCGGCCACGCGCGCGCTGAGGTCGTCGCTGTCGCGCGGCTCGAGCGGCGGGCCGGCGCCGTCCTCGAGCACCAGCGCGCAGAGCGCCGTGCGCAGATCGCCCTCGCCCGACGCGAGCACGCTCGAGGCGGCAAAGGCGCGCAGCTCGCGCTGCCAGCCGGCGAAGTCCGTGTCGGCGACGCTTCGCTGCGTCGTTCCCTCGAGCAGCTTTTTCAGCCGCCGGCGCGTGCGCCGCGAGAGCGCAGACGCCAGGGCGTTCACGCGGCGGCCGTCGCCGTGCACCGCGTCCGGGTCGAGCACGACGCTGACGAGCAGTCGCTGGAGCGATCCGATTTCCTCCGCCGAGCTACCGAGCAGCGCCGGCGCGGCGAGCTCGCACTCCGCGCGGCGCAGCGCCGCGTGGAAGGCCGCGATGGTGGGCGGCGCGTCCGCGGCCGGAGCGCCGGCGCCGCCTTCGGTCGCGCCGAGCGCGGCGGCCAGCGCATCCGCGCCCTCGTGCGCGAGCCGGCGTAAGGTCTCGAAGTGCGGGTCGTCGAGGCCGTCCTCGGGAGCCGGCCGCCAGTCCGCGGCGGCGCCCGCCTCGTCGACCTCGTAGCTCGACGCGACGCCGAGCGCGTGCAGCACGGCGATGCCGGGCCGCGTGTCGGCGCCGCGGGCGCGCGCGATGCGCAGCGCCACGCGCAGACAGGCGGCGTCGATCGGGTTGGCCTCGAGCAGCGGGCGCAGGTGCGCGAGCGCCTCGCCCGCGTCGGGCGCGCGGTGGCTCAGCAGCTCGGCCAGTGCGGCGCGCGCAGAGAGGCGCTCCGGCACCAACGCGATCGCGCGCCGGTAGTCGTGCACGGCGCCTTCCACGTCCTCGAGCGGACCGGCGAGCAGGCGCGCGAGCTGCTCGTGCACCTCGGCGAGCGCGCGTTCCTCCGGCTGCGGATGGCGCGAGAGGAAGACGCGCAGCGCGTCGGCGGCGGCGCGCCAGTCGCCGAAGCCGCGCAGCAGGCGCGCCTGCGCCAGCGCGGCCTCGCACGAGCGCGGATCGATCTCGGCCGCGATGCCGTACACCTCGGCGGCTTCCGGACGCGCGCCGCGCTCCTCGTGCGCTCGCGCCTGGAGCAGCGCGATGGCGGCGAGCTCCTCACCCGCCGCGAGCCGCGACGCCGCGCGATCGGCTGCCTCGATCGCGTCCTCGAGACGTCCGGCGTGGAGGAGCTGCGCGACGAGCGTGCGCCACGCCGCGGCGAGGCTCGGGTCGGCGGCGACGGCGGCGCGCAGATGGCGCTCGGCCGACGCCTCGCGCCCGCTGCAGCGGAGCTCCCACTCCGCTGCGCGAAGCCAGAGGCGGCCGCGCGCCTCGGGGTCGTGCAGGGTCCGCGACCAGCGCTCGAGCGCCGCGACGCCTTCGTCGACCTGGCCGAGCGCCTCGTGGACTCCGACGAGTGCCTCGTGCGCGGCGGAGAGATCGGGCGCCTCGGCCAGCGCTGCTAGGTAGACGCCCTGCGCCTCCTCGAGCGCGTCGAGGTGCTCGAGGCAGCGTCCGAGCAGCACCCGCTGCGCGGGGCGCTCGGGATAGGAGTCGCCGCGCTCGATGCGCGCGGCGAGCGCCTCGCGCCCAGCGGCGTAGTCGCCGAGCGCGACCCACGTCTCGCCGAGCCGCGAGAGCGCGACCGCGTCCTCGGGACGCGCCGCGCGCGCTCGCTCGTAGAATCCGGCTGCCGCGTCGAGACGTCCGGCGGCGCGCGCCGAGTCGCCAGCCAGCAGCGCGAGCTCGGCGGTCTCCGCGGGCGAGAGGCCCGCGCCGACGTCGAGATCCAGCGCGCGGCCCGCGGCCTCGTACGCCTCCTGGTGTCGCGAGAGCGAAGCGGCGACGCGCGCCCGCGCGGCGTGCGCCTCGCGCAGCCCGGGGCTGCGCGAGGCGGCGTCGCGCAGGGCGGAGAGCGCGCGCTCGGGATCGCGCGCCGCGAGCAGCGAGGCCGCGCGCAGCAGGCGCGGGCTGGCCTCGCGGTCCTGGCGCTGCGCGGCAGCGGCCTCGAAGAGCGCGGCCGCGGCGCCGACCGCGTCGCCGAGCGACTCGCGCAGATCCGCGGCGAGGTCCCAGGCGCCCGGCAGACCCGGCGCCGCGCGCAGCGCGAGCGACACGCGAGCCAGCGCATCCTCGCGCCGGCCGAGCTCCGCGAGGCTCCGCGCGAGTCGCAGCTGGTCGCCGGGCGTCGCCTTCGCGGCCGGCGAGTCGCACCATACCCGGAAGGCCTCCGCGAACGCCGGGGCGTCGCCGGCCTGCGCGTGCAGCTCCGCCCAGTCGCGCTGCGCGGGCGGCTCGAGCGGCCCTTCGGCCGCCGCGTGCGCGTAGGCGCGTCGCGCGCGCTCGATCTCTCCGGTGCGCGTGCGCGCGAGCTCGGCCACCCGCAGCCACAGCGCACGCCGTCGCGGCGCGTCGTGCGGTCCGAGCACTTCGATCTCGCTCTCGTAGAGCCCCTGAACGCCGCGCCAGTCTTCCATCGCCTCGAGCAGCCGCTCGAGCGCGCGCAGCGCCGCGAGGTCGTGCGGGTCCGCCTCGATCGCGGCCGCATAGCAGCGCGACGCGCGTGTGGTCGAGGCGAGCCGGTGCCAGTGGATGTCGCCGAGGCGCCGCAGCAGCGCGCCGCGGTCGCGCGCCCGCTCCGTGTCGGGATGGGCGAGCTCGCGCTCGATCGAGTCCGCGACGTCCTGCCAGCGCTCGAGTCGCTCGGCGACGCGGCGGAGCCCGCGCAGCGCCGTGAGGCTACCGGGGTCGAGAGCGTGAGCGCGCCGATACGCGTCGAGCGCGGCCGACGGCGCTTGCAGGCGATCCTCGCGCAGCGCCGCGAGCTCGAGCCAGAGCGCGACGTCGTCCGGACAGCGCGCGAGGTGTCGCGCCATGCGCGCCTCGAGCTCGACCGGGAGATCCGCCGCGCGCAGGGCGCGCAGCGCGATGCGCTCGAGCCGCGCCACCGTCTCGCGGCCGAGCAAGTCGTCCTCGCCGGAATCGAGCAGCGCGCGCAGGTGACGCAGTGCAGCGTCGGGGCGGCCGAGCTGCGTGAACCAGGCGACCGCGAGCTGCTGGCGCAGCTCGCGCCGGCGGTCGTCGAAGACGGGCTCGGGGCGCAGCGCCGCGAGCTCGGCCTCCGCGGCCTCGGCCCAGCCCTCGCGGTCGTCCATGCGCCGCTGCGTCTCGGACAGGCAGCGCAGGATCTCCGCGCGCGCGGCCGCGCCGGGCGCGGTGAGGGCCAGCGCGGCGCGCCAGTTCTTCGCCGCGGCGGCCGCGTTGCCGAGCGGGCCGTCGTAGAGGGCCGCCAGCCGGCAGTGGAGCTCGATCCGATCGACGCCGGGCGCGAGCAGCAGCGCCTCCAGGGTGATGGCCCTCTCCGCGTGCAGTCCGAGCCGGCGCTCGAGATCTTCGGCGCGCCACAGCACCGCGACGTCTTCCGGTGTCGCGGCGCGCGCGGCCCGCACGGCCGCGAGCGCGCGCGCGGGCTGCGAGCGCTCCAACAGGCGCGCGCGCTCGAGCTGGAGGTCGCGCCGGCGCGCCGGATCGGCGCACAGCGCGCACTCGGCCTCGAGCGCGGCGAGCAGCGGCTCGCGGCGCCCGGCCTGGCGGTGCACCTCCGCGATCTGCGCGAGCACGCGCGCGTCCTTCGGCCGCAGCAGCCGCAGCCGCTCGAGCCAGGGCAGGGCGGCGTCGGGCCCGAGGCGCTCCCACGCGATCCGCAGGGCGCGCTCGATCGCGGCTTCGCGCTCCTCGCCCTTCGCGTCTCGAGCGGAGCGGCCGAGCCAGTCGAGCAGCTCCGGCCATTGCGCGAGCCGCTCGAGCAGCGCCACGAGGTCGGCCTGGACCTCGCGCGCGCCGGGATCGAGCCGCAACGCCTCGCGGCAGGCCTGTGCCGCCTCCTCGGGTCGCGCGAGCGGACCCGCCAGCAGCCGCGCGCGGCGCGCGAGCAGCGCGGCGCGCTCGACATCGCTGCGCGCGTCGGCGAGTCGCGCGTCGAGCAGCTCGAGCGCGACGTCCGAGCGCTCGAGCCGCAGCGCTAGCGCCTGCGCGTTCTCGAAGGCGACGGGATGCGACGGCGCGAGCTGGAGCACGCGGCGCGCGTGCAGCAGCGCGCTCTCCGGCCGGTCGAGCGGGCCCGAGAGCAGCTCCGCGAGCTCGAGGCGCACGGGGATCTCGTCGGGCCCGCCGAGGTGCGCGAGCTCGGCGTCGAGCAGGCGCGCGAGCGGCTCGGCCTCGCCGAGCTTGCGATGGAGCTGGCGCAGGCAGGCCTGCAGCGCGCGGTCCTCCGGTCGCTCGCACAGCGCCTGCCGATAGGCGTCGGCGGCCTCGCGCGGCTTCTCGCGCGCGAGATAGGCGTCCCCGAGGCGCACGAACCAGCCGGCCCGCTCGGTCGACTCGTCGCTCGCCGCGGCCGCCGCACGGCAGAGCTCGATCAGGTCGAGTCCGTAGCCCGCACGCAGATACGTGTCGGCGAGCGGGCCGGCGATCTGCGGCACCGGGCCTTCCTCGCCGAGCGCGACCTCGAGCGCCGAGATCGCGCCCTCGTAGTCGCCCTGCTCCTCGCGCACGCGCGCGATGTGGACGCGCAAGGCCGTGCGGTGACTCCGCAGCGACTCCGGAGAGAGCCCCTCGCCGCGCCGCGACTCGAGCGTGGCGAGGCGCGACTCGAGCACGCGCAGCACGTCTTCCGGCCGTTCGGCGCGCCGGTGCCGCTCGATCAGGAAGCTCGCGGCCGTCGGGTGCGCGGGGTTCAGCTCGAACAGGCGCTCGTAGTGGCGCGCTGCGCGTTCCTCGTCGCCCTGCGCGTGCAGCGCGAGCTCGGCAAGGCGGCCGTGCAGGGTCTGCGCGCGCGCGGGCTCCGGCTGACAAGCGAGCTCGGACTCCATCGCGCGCAGCGAGTCCTCGAGTCGGTCGTCCTGCTCGTAGCGCTCGCCGAGCCGGTGCCAGACGTCGCCGCGCCGGGGGTCGCTGGCGGCGATCTGCTCCCAGTGTGAGAGCTCGGCGACGCGGTCGCGCAACCTCTCGCCGCACAGCCTCGCGAGCTTCTCGTGCAACGACGAGCGCGCCGCGCCCTCCGCGCGGGCGAGCCGCGCCTCGAGCAGCTCGCGCAGGGTCTGCCACTCGCCGGCGGTCTCGAGCTGCCGCTCGTAGCGGTCGGCGGCCTCTTCGCGGATCTCGCGGTCGCGCGCGTCGGCCGCCAGCTGTCGGTAGACCTCGCGCGCCTCGTCCGCGCGCTCGAGCATCTCGTCGAGCAGCACCGCGCGCTCGAGCGCGCTGCGCTCGCGCAGCGCCGGATCCGCCGCGGTTCGGGTCTGTTCGGCCAGGAACTCCGCGAGCCCCGCGGCGTCGAAGCCCCCGCGCAGCGCGCGCTCGAGTCCCGCGCGCGCCTCCGGCGCCTCGGGAGCGTGACGCAGCACCACGCGGAAGGCGTCGGCCGCCTCCTCGTTGCGGCCGAGCGACTCGAGCAGCAGGCGCGCCCGCCGCAGCTCGAGCGCGACCGCCTCCGCGCTGTCCGGCTCGTACTTCGCGGCGCGGGCGCGCAGCCGCGCCTCGAGCTCCTCCTGTCGCCCGGTGCGCTCGAGCAGCGCCTCGATCCGATCGGGGACGTCCTCGGGCGCCTGGCCTGCGCGCTCGAGCTGCTCGAGGGTGTCGATCGCGGCGGCGAGATCGCCCTGCTCCTGTTGGACGGATGCGATCTCGGCGATGCATGCGTCGCGTCGCGGCGGCTCCAGCAGCTCCGCGATGCGCCAGAGCGTCCGCACCAGCTCGGGCGAGGGTCCTCGCGCCCGCTGGAGTCCAGCCAGCGCCTCGAGCGACTCGAGGTGGCGCGGCTCGAGCATGAGCGCGCGTTCGTAGGCGCGCGACGCTTCGTCGCGTCGGTCGCGACGCAGGTACAGGCTCGCGACGCGGCGGCGATTCGCGGCCTGCTCGGACGGGTCGAGCAGCGGATCGAGCATCTCGAGCGTCGCGCAGAGCTCCGCCTCGCGGCCGAGCGCCTCGTGCATGCGCGCGAGCGCGCGCAGCGCCTGTGGATCCTCGGGGGCGAGCATGACCCAGCGCTGCACGAACGGCAGCGCGCCGTCCGGCTGACCTCGCTGCGTGTAGCTGGCCTCGATCTCGCGGGCCAGCCACGCGATGCGTGCACGATCGCTGGTGACGCGCGCCTCGCGCTCGAGCTGCTTGAGCGGGGGAGAGGTCGCGGCGGGCGCAGGCGGCGCCGGTGTCGGGCTCGGCAGCGCCGTGGCGTCGTCGCGCTTCGCGCGCAGGCGCGCGACGCACTCCGCGACACGAGGCGCTTCCGGATCCGCCGCGAACGCCGCTTGATAGGCGTCGAGCGCCGCGTCGCGGTCGAACAGGCGCTCCTCGTGGAGCGTGCCGAGACGCGCGAGCCAGCTCGCGCGCAGGGTCGGCGTCGCCGCCAGCGCGGCCAGACGCGCGAGAATGTCGGCCTGCTCGGCGGCGCGTCCCTGCGATTCGAGCGCCTCGACGAGCGCCTCGAGCAAGCGCGTGTCCTCGGGCGCGAGAGCGGCCGCGCGCTGCAGCTGCGCGAGCTCGCGCTCGGACTCGCCGCGCTGCGCGGGGGCGATCGCGGCGCCCCGCCGTTCGCCCGCCTCGGTCTGCGAGCCACGCGGCGGGATCGACCTCTCGGACGCCGCGAGCGGTTGCGCGGAGTCGTCCCGCTGCGGCTCGAGCTGCGCGAGCGCCTCGGCGAGCCCGGGGTGGCCGGGCGCCAGCGCGAGGCCCGCCTCGAGCCAGCGCCGCGCGGAGCCCGGCGCGTGCAGGACCTCGAGCTCGAGCCGGGCGAGCTCGCAGGCCGAGTCGGCGCGTCGCGCCGGATCGTGCGCGCCGCCGACCTTGCGGCGCAGGACCGCGGCCAGCAGCAGCCAGTCGCCGCGCCGACGCGATTCTGCGTCGAGCGCGTCGAGCACGTCCGGGCGGCTCGGGTCGTTGACGAAGGCGCGCCGCCAGGTCTC
>Ga0335069_10004145_pt1 | contig 21667 bp, 16 predicted proteins | sample Lox_Sample_11_FD_206714 | JGI IMG/M metagenome (GOLD analysis project Ga0335069, IMG submission 206714) | Soil microbial communities from Loxahatchee National Wildlife Refuge, Florida, United States - Lox_Sample_1.1 | ecosystem: Environmental > Terrestrial > Soil > Wetlands | place: USA...
CGGCGATGGTTCACCACCAGACCGGAAGCATCGGGTGAGCCTGACCTGCAACGTCGATCAGGTTGCCCACGCGCGGATCATCGAGCGATTCGTGGGTGCGTGCAATCGCGGGGAGGAGACCGAAGCATGGAGTCTGCTGGTGCCAGCGCCGGTCGTGTGGGTGGCCGGCAGCACCTGGTTCTCCGGCACCTTCCAGGGGCCGGATCAGATCCGCCGCATCCTGTTGGGAACTCTGCGCAAATACCTGCGCGCGCCGCAGATCCGGATCGCCGAACTGATCGCCTCGGGCGCGAGCGTGGGGGCGCTGCTCGAGCTGTGTGAGCACGTCGGTGGTCCAACCACCGTGCAGAACTCGGGCTCACCCTGGGGCGCGCTCTTCGACATGGCTGGGGAGCGTATCGCGAGAATCGAGGTCTACCCGGACACCCAGTGGATCGAGACGGTGCTGTGCCGGGGACGGTACGTCCCCGATACTGCCCGCGCCCCGAGCGCCGTCCCGCAACCGGGCTCCGATCGCGACTCATCGGACCATTCAACAGCCGCGACCGTAACCACGCTCCCTGCGTCCCAAGCCGGCGGCGCACCCGCCGATGTGGTGCTCGGATTCATCGCGGACATCAATGCGGCGCATTCGGGTGAGGTCATCGACCCGTTCAGGCGACTCGCGGCCGATGGAATCATGACGGTTCCAGGCCGCTCTCCCCTGTCGGGTGACTGGAACCGTGCACGCATCTACTCGGAGTTCCTGCCGTGCGCGGCGCAGCTGATGGGACGTGAGCCGGGACAGGGGTTGTTCCCCACGCGGGTCATCGCCGACGGGGAGCGGGTCGTGGTGCTTGCGCGAGGACGTGCATCGGCGCGGGATGGACATCCCTACAACAACACCTACTTCCTTTACTTCGAGGTGCGCGAGGGCCGCATCTACCGCTATTTCGAGGGTTTCGACTCCTCACTGGCCCATCAGGCCATATTCGGTGTCAACCTGATCCGCGCCGCGGGGTGAGGGAACTCCCGTCCCGACGCCACAAGGATCACGTCTTGTTACTGCCAGCCTCGCGCTGCACTACCTCGCCGTGAATCTGCGCACACGAATATCAGCCTGCTCCTTGTGTCCAGGAAGGTGCTCCAGCGCGCACAGACGCGAGCAATACTCTCCTATCATCGTGGAGGCCTCGTCGGTCAGGATGCGCTGGTAGGTGTGAGTCTTGATGAACTTGCCCACCCACAATCCGCCGGTGTACCGCCCCGCTCTCTGGGTCGGCAACGTGTGATTGGTTCCAATGACTTTGTCGCCATAGGACACGTTGGTGCGATGCCCCAGAAACAGGGCGCCATAGTTCCTCATCCGCGCCAGATACCAGTCCGGATCGCGAGTCATCACCTGAACGTGTTCCGAGCAGATGCGCTCGGCCTCCTGCAGGGCTTCCTCGTCGGTATCACACACGATGATCTCGCCGTGGTCCCGCCACGCGATGCTGGCGATGGGGGCGGTCTCGAGCTTGCCGAGTTGGCGCTCGATCTGCGCGGGCAGTTCGGCTGCGATGGTGCGGCTCGTCGTAATACACACCGCCGGCGACGTCGGCCCGTGTTCGGCCTGACCCAGCAGATCCGAGGCCACCAGCTCCGCATCCACGGAATCATCGCAGATGACCAGCGTCTCGGTCGGACCGGCCAGCAGATCGATGCCGACGCGACCGAAGAGTTGCCGCTTGGCTTCCGCAACGTAGGCGTTCCCAGGCCCGACAATCATGTCCACCGGATCGATCGTGCCGGTGCCCAGTGCCATGGCGGCGATCGCCTGGACACCACCGAGAACGTATATCTCGTCAGCGCCCGCCAGGGCCATGGCCGCGACGATCGCCGGATTGGGACCGCCTTCATACGGCGGAGCGCTGGCTATCACCCGGCTCACTCCGGCCACTTTCGCCGTGAGGACACTCATGTGCGCGGAAGCAATCAACGGATACTTGCCCCCCGGAACGTAACATCCAACCGATTGCAGCGGGATATTGCGGTGTCCGAGTACGACACCCGGAAGGGTCTCGACCTCAACGTCCCGCAGCGAGTCGAGCTGGATCCGGGCGAAACCCCTGATCTGCGCCTGGGCGAACCGGATGTCCGCCAGGGCGCGTTCTCCGAGCGAGCGGATGCATTCTTCGATCTGTGCGCCCGTCAGCCGAAACGATACCGGGTTCCACCGATCGAACTGCAAAGAGTACTCGCGTACCGCCGCATCGCCGCGCTGCTCGACATTCTGAATGATCTCACCGACAGCCGCGCGCACCTGCGCGGACTGCTGCGCCTTCGTGTGCTGTGACTGGCCTCTCTTCAGATAATCAATCACGTGATAACCCTGCTGCGAGCCGCCGCGTCGTACCCGTTCACCAGTCCCCTGCGCTGCCATCGCGATAAAACACTCGCTGTGGCAACTCCTGCTCAAACGGATGTTTCGCGATAGCCGCCTCGTCGAGCTCCATGCCCAGTCCCGGTGCATTCGTCGGGCGAACGGTCCTGGTGCGGTGATCGACCTCGAATCCTTCGCGGACCACGTCGCTGCGCCACGGCACGTCTTCGCTGACAGTTTCACAAATGACGTAGCTCGGCTCGGCGAAACCCAGTTGCAGGGAAGCGGCCGTGCTCACGGGACCCTGTGGATTGTGCGGCGCCAAAGCGATGCGCGACGCTTCGACAAGGGCCGCCACCCTGCGCGCGGCCGAGAGTCCTCCGCAATGGGTGATGTCCGGCTGTGCCACGCTGCAGCCGCGGACCGCGAAGAGACGATAGAACTGGTCGAGGCTGGTCAGGCGCTCGCCTGTGGCTATGGGTGTCGATACCGAACGCGCGATATCCGCAAGCCCATCGGGCATCTCCGGCCAGCAGGGCTCTTCGAGGAAGTACAGACCATAGGGCTCGAGAGCTTTCGCAAACTGCAATCCCATGGCCGGGGAAGGTCGGGCATGACAGTCGACCATGATGTCGATTCCATCGCCGACAGCTTCGCGCATGGCGCGCACACACGCTTCCGCCGCCCTGATGGGAGGCAGACCTTCCAGGGGAAGCGTTGGCGGCACCGCCATGCACTTGAAGGCGCTGAATCCGTCGGCTACGGCACGCCGTGCCAGATCTGCGAACGCCTGCGCGTCATCGACCGGGGTCTCGTAGAACGACTCCATACGCCCGCCTCCCAGATGGCAGTACAGCCTGATCCGGTCGCGAACCGGGCCGCCCCAGAGACGGTGACAGGGCATCCCGGCGACCTTTCCCAGAATGTCCCACAGCGCTATATCGACGCCCGAGACCGCCGTCGCCCGCACGATTCCGTTGGAGTGCCAGAAGTGCTGGCGATGCATGATCTGCCAAAGGTATTCGATCCGGGTGGGATCCTCACCCAGCAGCAGCGGTTTGAGATCCTCGATGGCTCCGCATACCGATCGCGTATGCCATTCAAGGGTCGCTTCGCCCCATCCGAACAGGCCATCCTGATCCGTCAGGACCTTCACGAAGATCCAGTTGCGCATCCGTGCGTTGCAAACGAAGGTCTGGATGTCGACGATTTTCACGCGATGTGCGCCTCGATAGCCTCACTGACGGCGGCCCGGGTCAAACCATCGATGCAATTCACGGGCTGGCGCGGCTTGCCGACACGCGGCCCATCACGCGATCGAACTTCTCGAGGGTGAAATCGATGTCCTGACGCGTGTGTGCGGCCGAAATGGAACATTGCTTCGTGGAGATCGGTATGAAGAACACGCCTTCTTCGATCATGCCGCGCCGCACGGCCAGATCCAGCTTGAAATCGTGCTTCTCAATGATGTCGTGCAGGTCCCGGGGCGGGCGGTCCATGAAGTAGAATGCGAACGCCGAGCCTTGCCGCGCCACGCATCCCTCGACGCCGCGCCGGGCCAGCACCTCGAGAATCCCCGCCTCGATCCGCGCGCCCAGAGCATCAACGGCCGGATACACGACGTTCTCGTTTTCCGCCAGATATTCGATCGTGCGCAGCGCAGCGGCTACCGCAACGGGGTGCCCGTTGTACGTGCCGGCAAGGAACGGCCTGCGCGCCGGATCGGAATGATTGCAGTAATCCAGCCACTGGCTCTTGCCGCCGACGACCGCCAGTGGAAATCCGTTGGCAATGGCCTTGCCATAGACCACCAGATCGGGCGTGACGCCCGAGATCGCGCTATAGCCACCCAGAGAATGCCGGAAACCGGTCTTCACCTCGTCAAAGATCAGCAGGAATCCAAGTTCATCCGCGAGCGAGCGCAGACCGGCCAGGTAGCCTGGTTGTGGCTTCACTACCCCGATGTTCTGCAGGACGGGCTCCGTGATCAGAGCGGCCACCGGGTATCGGGCGCAAACGTAGCGCACCGACTCCAGATCGTTGAAGTTGATCACGTGCACCAGACGGCTCGACTCGATGGTCGTACCGGCGCCCAGCGGGCGCAGCGGATATTCTCCTGGACTGACGCGCGGGCCGATCTCCCTCAATGAATTGAAGACGTTGCAGGCGAGCTCGTCGTGGTTTCCGTTGTAGCCACCCTGGATCACTATGAAGTGATCCCGCTGTGTAATCGCACGCGACAGGCGAATGGCGAACGATGTGGCCTCGCTGCCGGTATTGAGCAGTACGGCCTTCTGCACGGCACCGATCTTTGTACACAGCAACTCTGCCAAACGGCCCTCGAGCACGGACAGTCCAGCGCCAAACAGGCTCTCGCCCGCGCCCAGGCAGTCGATGGCCGCCTGATTCACCGGCTGGAAATTGTGTCCGAGAAAGTACGGCGCAAACGCGGCGTGGTAATCAACATAGCGCCTGCCGTCGATATCCCAGAGATAGGCACCCGCACCCTTCACGAAGGCCATCGGCGGGTCAATCATCCGGTTGGCCGAGCTGATACCGCCGGGAATATAGGTTTCGTTGCGACTCTTGAGGTCGTGGAGTCGACTCGGTGTGCTCTTGTCCATCTGGTGGTGTTGTCCGCCGCGGGTCGCGTTCCGTTCCCGGCCAGGGAGCCGCGGCACGCCCGCGGCTGTTCAAACATTTAGTGTAACGTTACAATGTCTCTCTGATGAACGCAATCCCGTCGCCTGCTCAATGCTGCCATAATATGGACGGTGGACAGCTTTTTCCGGGCGAGTTTCAGGTGAAACGCTCCAATTCCGTAACACTCGCCGACGTCTCGCGCGACGCCGGCGTTTCCGTGATGACCGTCTCCAACGTGGTGCGTGGCAGAACCGAGCTCGTGAAGCTGGAGACGCGTCGCCGTGTGGAGGAATCGATCCTGCGGCTGAATTACCGCCCCAATCTCAGTGCACGCAGTCTGCGGTTGTCGGAAAATCGTTCGGTCGGCATCGTGATCGCCGACAGGGATCCGGCCTTCCTCACCGATCCATTCATCTCCCGGCTGGTCAGCGGCCTCAGTAATTACCTGAGTGGCCTGGATTACACACTCGACGTTCAGGGCGTATCACCCGAGCGGTTCGAGAACGCAACCATTCTGAAGAAGTCCGGCAATGACGCGCTGTGCGCGATTCTGTGCGGACCCAAGGAACTGCGCCGGAGCCATTTCGACTACCTGGCGAGGCTGGGCCAGCCCCTGATCGTGTTCCAGGAGGTGTTTCAGTCGAAGTCCGACAACGTCGCACTGGTGCATCAGGACGACGCCGCTGGCGGCGCCGCCCTCGCCCGCCTGCTCCTCAAGCGACGCGTTCGTTCCATCGTCTACGTGCGCCCAATGCTCGAATGGTGCGCCGTCGAGCAACGTGAGAAGGCACTTCGCTCTGTCTTCAGGAAAGAAGCGAGTTCCGTGGACGTAAAGACACTGCTCGCCCCGACGGAGGGTTTCGAGGACGTCGAGCGCACGGTGAAGGAATTTCTCGCCAATCGTGTCCCCGACGCGATTGTGGCAGCCACAGATTCGCTGGCGGGCGCGGTTCTCAGTGCGTGCGATGCTCATGGCTTGCGCGTGCCCGACGACATTGCGGTAACCGGATTCAATGGATTCGATGTCTGGCGATACACGCGACCCTCGCTCACGACAGTCATGTCACCGGCCTACGAGATGGGCCGGTTTGCAGGCGAGCTGTTGATGCAGAGATTGCGAGGTGGACAGTTCGCCAGGCACAACACGATCTTCCCGGTCACGCTGCAGCAGGGCGGTTCGGCCTGAGTCGCGGCCGGGCCGACGCGCAATGACAGCGGCCCCGATCCTCCTGCGCAGGGGCCCGTTGACGGTTGGCATCGCGCCCCACGCCGGCGGATCACTCTCGAAATTCGAGTTCGTCAGAGGGAACCGTCGCTTTGACATTCTGCGGCCGGCTGTCGATCGCCCCGTGCGGGTGATCGAGGCCCTCAACATGTCGTCCTTCATAACCGTCCCGTACGCCGGACGACTGCGCGAAGGGCGCTTCGAGTTCGAAGGACGAATGATCGAATACCCCCTGAATGGACTGCCGGAGCGGCATTCCTCTCACGGCGACGGGTTCATGCGCCCCTGGCAGGTGAAGCGCCTCGAAACCGATCAGGCAGAACTGGAAACTCTTCCCCTGGCTGCGGCACCGATTCAATACCGCTGCACGCAGTTCTTCCATCTGACCGAGACGAGCCTTGCAATACGGGTACGCGCGCACAATCTGGAGCAGCGGCGCATCCCCTTCGAGATCGGCTTTCATCCCTACTTCGCAAGCCGCACACTGGCGCGGATCCGCGCGCACCTGCCGCTGCAGTGGCACTGGGACCGCGAACTGATGCCCACCATGCGCTGCCACAATCTGCTGCAGCCCGATTTCGCTCAGGGCCTCGAGGCAAAGCGCCTGCCGATGGCCGCCGAGTATGACGGGTGGGATGGCCAGGCTCACATCGACTGGCCCGATCGGGGTATCGGCGTAACCGTTTCGACGCAACCGGCGCTCCGGCACGTCGTGACCTGGGCGCCTGCCGGTGAAGACTTCTTCTGCTTCGAACCCCTCAGTCATGCCACCGATTCGTTCAATCGGGCCGGAAGAGAGACCGCGATCGATCCGGTGCGCACGCTCGATCCGGGCGCGTTTCTCGAGCAGACCTGCATTTTTCGCGTGAGCGACACCGATAGTCGGCGCGAGAACCCCGGACCATGAGCTCAGGGGCTGAACTGGTCGTTGACTGCCGTAACGCACTCGGTGAAATGCCTTTGTGGGAAGCGACCGGGCGCAGGCTCATGTGGATCGATGTACCGGCGGGCAAGCTGTTTGTCTGGGACACCGGGGGCGCGCGCCTGGAGTGTCACCAGTTCGAAGGTCTGCTGACCGGACTTGCTGGCACTACACGGGGCAGCGGGCTGCTGCTGGCGGGCGCACGAGAGATCTGGGAGCTCGGAGCAAGCCCGCTGAGGCGCCGGACCGTTTTCACACTGCCGGAGGACGAGCCCGGGCACCGCTTGAATGATGGTGCGGTGGATCAGCTCGGACGATTCTGGGTCGGCAGCATGCCCAACAACTTCGTGGAGCCATTCAGATCGGCGCAGCGGCTGGAGCCGACGGGCAACCTGTTTGCAGTGTGCGCAGACGGCACCCACCGGCGCTTCCCTGCCGCACTCGCCTGTCCGAACGCAATCTGCTGGAGTCCCGACAGCAGAACCCTCTACGTTGCGGATTCGGTCAGCGGCTGGATCTACGCACATGACTTCGACCTCGAGACGGGCAGCATGGGCGCACGCCGTGGATTCTGTCGGCTCGACGGCCTGGGCATGCCCGACGGCGCGGCCGTGGACGTGCGCGGGTACCTGTGGAATGCGCGCTGGGGAGCCGGTGCCCTCGCATGCATCAGTCCTGACGGCCAGCTGGAGCGAATCGTCCGCCTGCCTGTGACGAATCCAACCGCGTGCTGTTTTGGGGGCCCGGATCTGAATGTCCTGTACATCACGAGTGCTCGTTATGGACTGTCTGACGAGCAGCTGAACCGTGAGAACCACGCCGGTGGAGTGTTTGCCTTCGAGACCGAAACACCGGGTTTGGTGGTTGGCAGATTCGCCTGCGGATCGTGACGGTCACCTGTTGCAAAAACGCAAAGCGTTGACGCGCGCGCGACGGCGAGCTATGGTCCCCAGCGTCGGGCCCCGCACCCGAACTCCAATCAGAACGACACAACCCGTTATTCAAGACCTGAACTCACGCGATTTTCGCCCCAAAAATGTAACGTTACACAAATGAGGCCAGCCAAGATGTACGCGAATTCAGCATTGAGTCGGACGGCCGCCGCCCGCGGCCTCTGGACGGGCGCATCGGTTTGCTGCCTCGCACTGGCAGCGATCCTGGCCGACGGACCGGCCCGCGCCCAGAGCGAGGCTCAGCCCGGCAGCGAAGGCCTGCTGCAGGAAGTCATCGTCACTGCCCAGAAGCGCGAGGAGCGGGCCAAGGATGTCCCGGTCACGATCACCGCTTTCGAGGGCGCGGCCCTTGAGGAGCGTGGCCTCACCGGCTTGAATGATTACGCGAAATTCGTGCCGGGCCTGATCTACAACGGTCAGGGGATCGGCGAGCGCTCCGGACCCGACATCATCATCCGCGGCGTCGCCAATTCGCGGCTGTTCGATTTCGAGACCAATATCGCCACCGCGACCACCGGATTCGTCTACGGCGATCTGCCGGCCTATTCCTTCGACCCGGAGCTGGTGGACGTGCAGCGGGTCGAAGTACTGAAGGGACCGCAGGGCACCCTGTACGGGGCCGCCGCGATGGGCGGCCTGATCAAGGTCGTGCCCAATCTGCCGCAGTTTGCCCATTTCTCCGCCAGTGTGCAGGGCGGGGTCTCCGCGCTCGATAACAACGGACTGGCCGGGGGCCTGGGCTGGACTCTCGCGACTGTCGTCAATACGCCCCTCACCGATACACTCGCCCTGCGCTTCTCGTTTCACGGGACCGAGGAACCAGGCTTCACGAACATCCACCTGCTGAGTGGCAATCCCAGGGAAGAATACGGAGTCAACGGTCTCGTCGCGTTCAACTCCGAGGCCGGCAATGTGTACGGCGCCGGCGAGTTCCTCAAGAACGTCAACAAGAGCCAGTCCGGTGGCGGCAGGGTGGCCCTGCGCTTCAAACCGAACGATCAGTTCGATGCGACCCTGGCCTTCATGTACGACTCCAGGAATATGGATTCGCTGCCCAATTTCGAGCCCGTGCTCTCGACCGGCCAGAGCCGTTTCACGGCCAATCAGTTCCAGCTGCAACCGGAAGCAACCAACTATTCGATCGGCTCACTGGAGATGAGTTACGACTTCGGTCCCGCGACCCTGCACTCCATTTCCGGCTGGATCCAGCGCACGCACAATTCCTCTTTCGACTTCGCGGGTACGACCTACGGAGCCCTGGGAGGCGATGGCACCGTGCCCCTGCCCACCCCGGCGCCCGTCACCTTTGCCGTCACGGAGCATATCGTCAGTCAGGAACTGCGCCTGCAGGGTGAGCAGAAGGACCTGCTGTGGTCAGGGTCCGGGCTGGACTGGACGATCGGCGCCTTCTATCAGCGGGAGCATCGTGACGCCTTTGGTGACGTGACCGTGGGAGCCGACTGGCTCACTGAAGCACAGGCACCGTTACGCGCTCCTCCCAGCGGCACTCAAACGGTGTGGGCCGGCGAGTACGTCGCCCTTTACACCAACAAATCCGGTTTCGCCGATGTTACGCTGCATTTCACGCCGAGACTGTCGGTTTCCGCTGGAGCCCGCTATTCCAAGCAGGACGTCGATGCCACCCGCACCGACTTCAGCGACGTCTTTGCAAGCGCACCCCCCACCGGTAACAGCGTCATACAGGAGCCCGTGTCCGAGAAGAGCACGACGCCGCGCGCCACGGTCCTGTTCGCTCTCACGGATGAGATCAATTTGTACGCGGCTTATTCCAAGGGCTTCCGCATCGGTGGCCACAATCCGATCGGCAATCTCACGACACCGGGCTGCGCCAACGCACTCAGAAAGTTCGGCATCACCGATCCGGAAAGCGCGGCGGAGTTCAAGTCCGACAAGATCCGCAACATCGAGGCCGGCATCAAGACTGCATTCCAGGGCGGCCGCATCATCGCCAATCTGACCGCCTTCCGGGTGGACTGGACCGATCTGCAGACAGCCATTCAGCTCGACCAGTACGACACCGGCTGCGGTGCCTCCTTCGTCGGAAATGCCGGTGCTGCGCGCATCAACGGTGTGGATGGAGAAGTGCGCGCCTCCCTCGACGAGCACTGGCAGGTGGGCATGTCCGGACAGTATGCGAAGGGCAAGATCGTCCAGGTGGTGGCCGGATCTCCCGGAACCGTGGGAGCCCCTCTGGAGAACGCACCGACCACGCAGATGACGGCGGGACTGCAGTACGGCATGAAGCCCCGTTCGGAGTGGGACGCGAACGTCCGCCTGGATTACGCCTACGTCGGTCAGCGCAATCTGAGCAATACCAACACACCGGTGGATCCCGCATACCAGCTGCCCGGCTACTCCACCGTGAATCTGCGCTTCTCGGCCGCGCACGACAGCTGGGAATACACGGCGTTCGTCAACAATCTGACGAACTCCATTCCGCAGCTCGGAGTGGAGATCTTCGCAGGGGGTCCGGGAGACTACAGCGGCGCCTACGCGCCGCGGCAGCAGCGGTTCATCACGACCTCGCCGCCACGGACGTTTGGTATTCTGCTGAAGAAGACGTTCTAGCACACAGCCGCGGATCCCCTGCCCGGGGATCCGCGGCGCGGGGATTGCCGTGTCGCCACAGCCGCCCACTCGTCTGCAGCATCCGGAGTTCCGGGGTCGGATCGGCATTTCGCGCCGCACGATCACGCCTCCGGTGGGAATTCACTCGCGCACATGGGGAAGCGCCACGCACGAAGTGGCGGAAGGAGTGCATCGCCCGCTGCTTGCCACATGTCTTGCGCTCGGAGAAACCGGCGGCGGCCCGGAGCAGTTCCTGATCGCACTGGATGCGCTGGTTTTCTGGTCTCTGGCTGGCTCCAGGATCCGTTCGCAAGTAGAGCGGGAGTTCGGTCTCAGGCACGAGCAGGTGATATTTCACCCGTCGCATTCTCACAGCACTCCATTCCTCGATGCGCGCCACCTGGCCCAGCCGGGCGGAGAGCTCATCACGCCTTACCTGCAGACCATGCCCGAGACGTGCTGCGAGCTGATCCGGGATGCGCGTGCTGCCATGAAAAGCGCGACGCTCACCTGGGCCTACGGCCGGTGTGCTCTTGCCGTGAACCGGGATGCGGTCGATCCCGAATCGGGGCGGGATATCTGCGGCCTCAATCTGACACAGCGAGCGGATGACACCTTGCTGGTGGGACGCGTGACGGACGAGGCCGGAACAATCAGCGCGACAATCGTGAACTACGCCTGCCATCCGGTGTCCCTGGGCGGTGGTAACCGTCTGCTCTCCCCCGACTACGTCGGTGCAATGCGTGAAATCGTGGAGCGCGATACGGATGGCGCGCCCTGCCTTTTCCTGCACGGCGCCTCCGGCGACCTCACTCCACGCCGCAGCTATGAACCCAACGTCGACGCCGCCGAGCAGAACGGCCGTGAGCTGGGCTACGCTGCCCTTGCGACCCTCTCTTCGATGTTCCCAGCAGGGCAACAACTCGTTTACGAGGGGATTGAAGAGTCCGGCACGGCGCTCGGACGGTGGCGCCTCCACCGAAAGTCCCAGGTCAACGGCACCCTTGCGGCTCGCCTCGGCGCGGCCCGCCTGCGTGTCAGACCCATGCCGACCAGAAGCGAGCTGCAGGCGCGACTCGCGGCAGCCACGGAAAGGTACGAGATCGAGCGGCTCGAACGCTCGCTGGGGCGGCGCGACCTCGTGGGCGATTGTGAAGAGAACGATCTCTCCTTCACCGTCTGGCGTATCGGAGATGCGTTTGTCGTTTCCACTCCCGCGGAGCCCTACAGCCGATTCCAGATGGAGCTGCGGGAGAAATTCCCCGATACCGCAGTGGCCGTGATGAATCTCTCGGACGGCACTACTACCTACCTGCCCCAGCCGGCAGCGTTTGATCGGGATGTCTATCAGTCCCGCATAGCTCTGTACGAGCCGGACTCGCTGGACAGGGTCACTGCCAGGGCATCCTCCGTCATTGCCGGCATGCGCTGATCGGCATTCAGGGGCACGCCCTCGCCTCGCTTCAGACGCGCGACGCTGACGAGAACCAGAGCAAGACAGAGCGCGTAGCACGCGCCTGACATGAAACCGATCGACCTGTAGGCCCCGCTCTGCCCCACCAACATCGCGGCGAGTGCCGGGCCGAGTGCCGCCCCGCCCGTAGACACCAGTACGCAGGCGATATTGGCCCGACCGGTCGGATCGAGAAACGCAAGCAATCCAGTCAGATACGGAAGTCCGTAGAACCACGATAGCGCAACCAGGGCGCAGGCGACGCCGTAGGATGTGGTACCGGTGCCAGACACGAGCAGTGCCGCCGCAAGAACCGAAACGCCGAACGAAATGATCTGCGGCCAGACTCGGCCGATCGACAGACCCAGCCACGTCGCCAGCATCGATCCCGCCACTCCCCAGATCAGCATGGAGGAGCCGAGCAGCGTGCCAACCTGTGACCTGGCCAGACCGGCGGCGACACCGATTCTCTCCTGGTAGGCCCAGATAGCCCCATGCCCGATGTACAGGCACGCGGTCACCAAGAGAAGAATGAGAACGTTCGGATTGCTCAAGGGCCCGCTCGCCGGACGGTTGCGGGCCATGGGAGGCGCGCCATGGCGAGCAGGAGTCCATAAGATGGTCGGGGAGGCGAGCAGCGCGAGTGCCGCCATGGTCAGAAAGATGCCAGGCAGTTGCCATGCCTGCAGGAGCCTGGGGGCGACCCACACGAAGAGGCCCGCGTACGCGAGAGATGCTGCGTTGACAATCCCGAATACCCTCTCGGGCCGCGCGCTCGAGGCAGCGAGAACCGGAAAGATGGCGTAAGCCGCCGCAGAGCCCACGCCCGCCAGAAATCGCAGCGGCAGCATCTGTGGGAAGGTAGTGGCGAAGCACGAGGTGACATCGACGCAGCACAACAATGCCACACCCGTAGAAGCCAGCGCGTGGCGACTCACGCGATGAACCAATGTCAACAGGACGACGCCGGTCAGCGAAAATCCGGCCAGCTCTCCGGCGGCGACGAAGCCTGCCTGTCGGGGGGACAGGTGCAGCAGGTCGACCATTCCTCCCACGATCATTGGCTGCACCGCCAGCACGGTGTTGCCGATGAGCGAGTACGCAGCCATCGTCAGCAGCGCCCGTGGAGTATCCGAAAAGTTCAGCACAGTGCTCCCGTCAGGCGGTTTTGATCTCGATCTTTCCCTCGCTGAGCCGGGTCTCGTAGGTGCACAGCGGCACACAGACGGGTGCATTCAGCGCTGCGCCGCTCCTGATATCGAACCTACCCTGGTGGACGGGACACTCGATGACTACCCCGTCGAGGTAGCCGCGCATCAAATCCGCTCCCTGATGAGTGCAGCGCCGGTCCGTGGCAAAGACACCTGTTGCGGTTCGATACAGGATGAGCCGTCGCTCGCCGAGACTGATGGCGAGCATCTCGCCTTCGGCAAGGTCCGCGGCCTCTGCCACAACATTCCAGGCACTCATGATGCAGCTGTCGTTGCGGAGGAAGAGCCACCTCTCGGCCGCAAGATGGTGCGTACGATCCCGGCATTGATGCTCCAGACACTGCGGCCAGCCGGCGGCAGCTCGCCGGCGATAGCGGCATTCAACCGCGGCAGGGCATGAAAAGGGACGCCAGGAAACAGGTGATGCTCGATGTGGTAGTTCATGTTCCAGTACAGCAGCCTCTCCCACCGCGTGGCGCGAAACGAGCGGGTCGTCAGCCTGTGGTCCTTCAGATCCTCGGCCATTCCCATGTGCTGGGTATTGATATAGAGGTTCACGAAGCAACCGCCGATGTATCGCGGAATGAAGTACAGAACGAACGGCCACGGACTCCTGGCAACCACGCCCCACGCGAGAAGCCCGCAGTAGCAGGCCAGCATCAGGATGGAGTCCAGGCGTACGCGCTTGCGTTCAGGCTCAGGCAGAAATTGCCGCTCGTGCGCGGTGAACCGCCCCAGCGCGTGGCGCAGGAGCCGATGAAACGCCTGCTGGTAGAAAGTGAGAAGAAGAGTCTCTTTCAGGTATTGCCAGGCACTGAGCGGAATACCATAGGGCTTCTGGGGATCCTCCGTGTTGAACCACGTGTGCGTATGATGCTCGGCATGCGCGTAGCGCCGGTATACGGCTTCCTCCATGAAGATCACCGAGGTCAGCCAGAACACCACTTCGTTGAGCCAGCGGGTCCGGAACGCCGTCCCGTGCGAACACTCATGCGAGGCTGCGTACGAAAAGCTCAGAAGGATGCCATACACGCACACGGCCGGAACGATCCAGTACGTTCCGATGGCTGCCACGACACCGGCGCCGCTGGCCAGGCACAGAAGCAGCCAGCAGCCGAAATTCAGCGCCGCATGCCGATCGCAACGCTTCATCAGGTTGCGCAACTGCGCAGCGGGGATGGCGGGCGAATACCACTCGCCTACCGGGTCTCCGTCGAGCGAGTCAGTCAGCGTGGACCCGCTCACCGCGCAGCTCCCTCGCCGTGGCGCGGCGCTCGCTTTCCCGGGCCCACTTTCCCGGCTGCCGATATGTTGCCTCGCATGAAGTTGCGGTTTGTAACGTTACAAGCTATGGTTAGCCTATTAGTACCATTAACAACATCGCTGTCAAGCCGAGCGGCGCGTGACGCAGGCGTGATCGTCGCCCGGCATGCACAGTCCCAAGTACTGACAGGAAGCAACGATGCTCCAGCGGCAACAACCCGGGCCCACCCCGAGAAGCCTGCGGCAAAGTGAATTCGCCGGCGTTGCCGGCGCGGCCCGTGAGGCGATCACGCCACCGGCGGGAATCTATGGCCGGCTGTGGGGCAGCGCAAAGCACGACGTGGCGGAAGGTGTTCACAAGCCACTATTGGCGACCTGCCTGTATTTGTCCGATGTCGGCGGTGCCCACCCGGTGGCACTGCTTGCCCTGGATCTGAGCTGGTGGCGCTCGGTCTCGGACGAAGCCGAACTGCGCAGCGCCGTGATGCAGAGCACGGGGCTGAGCGAAAGCCAGCTGATCCTGCACGTATCCCACAGCCATGCCGCTCCTTCAACCTGGACCGGTCTGGCGGACCGCCCGGGTGGTCATCTGATCGGCGCATACCGTGCTCACGTCACAGATGCTTGTATTCGCATCGTTGGCGCTGCGCGGGCTGCGGCCAGACCCGTCACTCTGAGCTGGGGAACGGGATCCTGTCGCCTGGCGTTCAATCGAGACCTGCCGTCTCCGTTCGACGGCTCGATCGTCGTGGGCTTGAATCCCGCCAGGAAGGCCGATGACACATTGCTCGTCGGACGAGTTACCGATGTGTCCGGCGCCGTGGTTGCAACTCTCGTCAACTATGCCTGCCACCCCACCTCCGTCGGTGGTGGTAATCGCCTTATTTCCCCTGACTACGTCGGCGCAATGCGTGAGACGGTGGAACGCGAGACAGGCGGTGCGCCGTGCCTGTTCCTTCATGGTGCCTCCGGCGACCTCACCCCACGCAGAAGTTTTGGACCTGACATCGCAGCCGCCGATCTGAACGGTGCCGAGCTGGGTCATGCGGCACTCGCGACTCTCGCTGCGATGTACCCTGCGGGTACCTCCCTTGCCTACATCGGCATCGAGGAATCGGGCGCCAAGCTTGCCACGTGGGCCGAGCGACCCGCGCTCTCTGACAAGACGATCACTGCCGTGCGCTCGACCGTGCGCCTGGAACTCGTGGAGATGCCAACGCGCGATGAACTGCACCGCGCCATTGCCGCCACCACGGAGGAATATATGCGCGAGCGCCTGCGCCGCAAGCTCGGCCTGCGGACGGTGGTTGACGAATCAGGTGCCGCCGATTTTCCCTATGTGGTGTGGCGCCTGGGTGAAGCCTTCCTGGTGGCACTGCCGGCGGAGGCTCACAGTCCCTTCCAGATCGATCTGCGCGCGCGCTTCCCCGAACGACACATCGCCGTCCTCAATATCGCCAACGGATATCTGAGCTACCTGCCGCCGCGTGAAGCTTACGAGCAAAACACCTATCAGGCGCAGGTGGCCATCTACAAGGCCGGTGCCGCCGAGAGGGTCCTCGAAGCCGTTTCCCGCACGATCGACAACCTGCTCGTCTAGCGATCCCGTTGCACCACAGCCTCCACGAGGGCGAAGAGGAAGAACAGCCTTGCCAACCTCCACCAGCATTCTGCCCCTGCAGGCGATCGACTACTGGGTTTTCGCAGGTTTCCTGCTCAGCCTGGCCGTGGTCGGCTATGTCTCCGGGCGCGGCGAGCGAACTTCGTCTGAAAACTACTTCCTCGCCGGGCGCAACCTGCCATGGTACGTGGTGGGCGGCAGTTTCATCGCTGCCAACATCAGCACCGAGCACTTCATCGGAATGGTCGGCGCCAGCTACATTCTCGGCATATCGACCGCACTGTGGGACTGGCTCAACGCGTTCACGTTCACCTTCCTGATCTTCGCATTCATACCCTTCCTGCTCTCCTCCCGCATCGTCACCATTCCGGAATATCTGGAGAGACGCTTCAGTCCGGCCGTGCGGCGCATCTTTGCCGTCATCACGATCATCGCCAACATCGTGATCTTCATGGCCGCGGTGCTCTATGCCGGTGGGCTGGCGCTCAGCGGCTTTCTTGGCTGGCCCCTGCTCACCTGCATCGTGCTCACCGGTCTGTTCGCCGGCGTCTGGGCCATCTACGGAGGCTTGTCTTCGGTCGCATGGACCGGGGTATTCACGGCGGTAATCAAGCTGGGTGGTGTCGCCACGCTGTCGATGTTCGGTCTCCTCGCCGTCGCGGGGAATGGCAATCTGCTGGATGGATTCCAGGAAGTGCTGGCGCGCAATCGTGGGTTGACGGGTCCTTGGCACGACGCGCTGATGCGCAGCGTGCCTCATCTCACCTCGGCGCCGACCTACGACCGAATGAGCGTCATTCAGGGGCCGGATCATCCCATGACGCCATGGACCGGTCTCGCCCTGCTCATTCTCTCGGTCGGAATCTGGTACAACGTACTCAATCAATTCATCGTGCAGCGGGTGTTCGGGGCGAGGAACATCTGGCACGCCCGCATGGGCATCGTCTTCGCGGGATTCCTCAAGCTCGTGCTGCCGATCGTGACGGTGCTGCCGGGCCTCATCCTCTTCGCTCTGCATCCTGAGTTCATGCTGGGGGACTGGGGCGATGCGCAGCACGCCGCCGATGCGGGATTCGTCACTCTGGTGAAGGAGCTTCTGCCAGCTGGTGCCCGCGGTCTGCTGCTTGCCGCCCTGTTCAGCGCAGTGCAATCCACCGTGACATCGGTGGTCAATTCGACTGCGACGGTGGTTACATTCGACCTGTGGGTCCCGCTATTCCGCAATCATGCGACGGACAAGGAGAAGGTCACGGCAGGGGTCATCGCCTCAAGCGCCACCGTGATTGCCGGAATCCTCACCGCCATCTGGGTCAGCAGCCACAGTACCGGCATCTTTCAGTATGTGCAGACCCTGAACGCATTCTTCGCACCGCCCTTTGCCGCCGTATTTCTACTGGGCCTGTTCTGGAGGCGCACGAACGCCTCGGGCGCGATGTGGGGTATCGTCGGCGGATTCCTTGTCGCCGTCACGATCAAGTTCGTCGGGTGGAGTCATCCGATGCCGCCCTGGTTCTACCCGTTCGCGAACCAGGCGGGAATGGTCTGGCTCGGCGCACTGGCCCTTTGCGTCCTCGGAACTCTGTTGAGTGCTCAGGCGAACGGAGCACGCGCTGATCAGCTTTCATCGCTGACTCTGTGGGACAACGCGCAGATCCTGTCTCAGGGCCTGGGCACCAGGTGGTACAACAGCGTACTGCTGTGGTCGGCGGTATTTTTCCTGCTGGCGCTGTGGATAATGGGCTATTTCTCCAGCTTCCGTGCCCTCATTTCCTGAGCGTCGGCTCGCCAACAGAGTGAATGGCCGCGATGTATCGATTCGACGGACAGGTTGTCATCGTCACCGGCGCAGCTCATGGCATAGGACGGGGAATCGCCGCTGCATTTCATGGTGCCGGGGCGGTTGTGCACGCGTTCGATGTCGACATTGCCGGGCTTGCAGCGGCCGGCCGGAGCCTGGAAGGCTCACCTGAACGGTACCACTGCGCGGTAGTGGACGTCTCCCGCGCGGAGTCCATCGAAAAGGGGATGGCCGAAGTTCACCAGAAAGAGGCAAGGGTCGACATACTGATAAACAACGCTGGCATCAACATGAACCAGCGCATTGCGGATCTGTCCCCGTCATCGTGGGATAGCGCGCTGGATACCAATCTCAAAAGCGTCTACATGATGAGCCGGGCCGTCTGGCCGATGTTCACCCGACAACGATCCGGCGTGATCGTCAACATCGCCTCCGTCATGGGGCAGGTCGGGGGCGTGGGCGCCCCGGCTTATTGCGCGAGCAAGGCCGCCATCATCATGTTATCGCGCTGTCTTGCCAAGGACGGGGCGGCTTTCGGCATTCGAGTCAACAGTGTCTGCCCTGGCTACGTCGATACGCCCATCATGGACCGGCTGCTGGCGGAGCAGCCCGATCCGGCCGCTGCCCGGCGACAGGTGCTCGAACGCCAACCCCTCGGCCGGATGGGAACACCCCGGGACATTGCCAATGGCGTACTCTTTCTGGCATCTCCTCTCGCATCATTCGTGAGCGGGACCGAGCTAACCATCGATGGAGCGCTGACCGCGACTCAGATCGACTGATGGCAGGGGTGAGCGGATGTTGCCGATCGGACCACCCGTATCGCGTTCTGTACCTCGATTACATGCGCCGCAGAACGTGTCGATCACTTCCGCTTTTCCGGTCTGGTCCGTTTTAAGCAGATGAGGTCTCGTCCGCCCGAAGTTCCCGTGCGAGCGTCCGCCACCGAGTCGTCCGCCGAGGGCGGCACGGCCACCCGCAATACGGCCCTGTCGAACCTCTTCATCGCGCACAACCAGGAGCTGATCGCCTTCCTGATGACCCGGCTGACGGAAGCCGAGGCGCACGAAGTGGCGCAGGAAGCCTACGCGCGGCTGCTACGCCTGGATCAGCCGGAAACTCTCAGTTTCCTGCGTGCGTACCTGTTCAAGACCGCGGCCAATCTGTCGATCGACCGCCTGCGCCACCGGCACACGCGCCAGGCCTCCCAGCCCCAGATCGGACTGCTGCAACAGCTCGGGACCGAGCCCACACCGGAAGAGCTGACTTCGCGGCGCCAGGAGGCACAGCTTGCCGCACGGATACTGGGGGAACTGCCCGAAGCATGCCGGCGGGCTTTCCTGCTGTACCGTGTCTACGACTACCCGCTGGCCGACGTGGCAAGGGAAATGGGCGTGAGCGAGCGGATGATCCGCTATTACGTCGTGCAGGCCATGGACCACTGCCGCGTGCGCATGAGCGCCGAGCGGCAGGAGAAGGATGCCGAAAGATGAGCTGGACACCCGCGACGGATACTCAATCGGAACGCTACCAGGAGGCCTGTGACTGGTTCCTGCGACTGCGCGAGGCGTCCGAGGACTCCGAGCTCATCGCCGAATGGCTGCGCTGGTGCCATGCCGACCCGGCTAATCGTGAGATGTTCGAACAGGTGCGACAAAGCTGGGGCAGTCTGGGTGCCGGTGCAGCATTGTTCGATCGTCAGAGTGCCGATCGGCACCCGATCGACCAGCACCTGAGGCATCGGTGGAGGAGGCCACGACAACTTGCCATTGCAGCCGCGACGCTGATCGCGGTGCTCGGGGCCGGATGGCTTGTGCTCTTCGAGGCGACCGGCTGGTTCAGGACGAGCGAGGCGACCCGCTTCACGACCGGCCGCACGGAGCACCGCAGCCTGTTGCTCGCTGACGGCAGCAGGATCGAGATGGCGGGGAATTCGCAACTCGAGGTGGCGCTCGGCAAGTACCGGCGCGATGTGCTGCTGCGGCAGGGTGAAGCGTATTTCAGTGTCGCGCACGACAAGACCCGCCCCTTCGTGGTGTATGCCGGTGATGTGCATGTGCGCGCCGTTGGCACGCGGTTTGACGTGCGCGCGACTACAGGCCGTGTCGTCGTGGCTGTGGAGGAAGGCGTCGTCGCAATCGAACCCCCGAATCTTGCGGTGGCGGCTGTCGATGCCGTCTTTTCGCGCCTTCGGATACTGGAGGGGAAAGCTCCAGCAGGACGAACGCTGCGCCCGACGCCGGTGCGCAGTGGCCAGGAATTCGCGGTGGGGTCCGCGGAACTGGAACCACAGGTCCTGTCGATAGAACCTCAGTCGGTTGCGTCCTGGCGTCAGGGGCGCCTGCGTTTCGTGCGCGAGCCGCTGCAGTCGGTGATCGACAGCATCCAGGCGCTATCAGGGCAGGAAATCGAGCTCGATGACCCGAGTCTGGCCGATCTGCGTTTCACCGGGACGGTATTCGGCTCCGGAGTGTCGGCCTGGGTGAACGCACTACCGGCGGTGTTCCCGGTCACTGTCCGCCAGGACGGAAACCGATTCATCATCAGCCGCCGTGGCGAGTCCAGGCGTTAGGCGCCACTCGGCCTGTCGGGATCGCTTCCGTCCCGTGGGCGTCATCCGTTGTATGGGGTATCTGTCCCTCAACACAGCGAGCGCCTGATGAGTCGCCTCACGCATGCCGCAATTCCCGCCGGACTGTACGCACGGTTACTGGCCACGGTCCTGCTCACCTGTCTGCCTGCCCTGCAGTCGGCCCGGGCGGCGGCGAGCATCCTGGACCGCGAAGTCGTCTTCAATCTGCCCCCGCAGCAGGTGGAGAATGCGCTGTTGGGATTTTCCGAACAGGCGCATGTGCAGATCCTCACCGCCAGCGCGGTGATTCCCGACAGGCAATCCGCGGAGGTCAGCGGACGCATGCGGATTCGCGCCGCGCTGGAGTCCATCCTGCGCGACACGGGCCTCGGCTACTCGATGGTGAATGACGACACCATCGCCATCCAGGCGGCCGGCAAGAACCTCGGGGGTGCCAACTCCATTCCGGGGAACCTGCCGACAGGCTCGCCGGTCGTGCGCACCTCCAATTCCGCGCCAATCCGCCTCGCCCAGGCCGAGACACGGCCGGAATCGGCGCGTGACTCCACTGCGGGAGCGCCACGGCCGTCCGAGTCCGCTGCCGTGGAGGAGGTCATCGTCACGGCAAACAAGCGCTCGGAGGAGACCGCCCAGTCCCTGCCCCTGAGCATTTCGGCGCTCTCGGGCCAACATCTGCGGGATGCAGGCGCCACGGAGTTCTCCGACTGGTCGCACAGTGTTCCGGGACTGGTCTTCCAGGATCAGGGGCCCGGCGACAAGCGGTACATCATCCGTGGAGTGCAATCGACTGGGGCTGCCACCGTCGGTGTCTACCTGGACAACGCCGTGATCAGCGGCTCCAACGGCGAGGATGATGGCGGCGGCAAGAACATCGACATCCGGCTGTACGACGTGGATCGGATCGAGGTGCTGCGCGGGCCTCAGGGGACACTGTACGGCGCCGGCTCCCTCAGCGGCACGATCAGGTTGTTGACCAATCAACCGAAGCTCGATCGCCTCGAGGGGGATGCAGGTGTGGAGGTGTCCGATACCCTGCACACCAGCAGTCCCAA
>Ga0335069_10004146_pt1 | contig 21665 bp, 16 predicted proteins | sample Lox_Sample_11_FD_206714 | JGI IMG/M metagenome (GOLD analysis project Ga0335069, IMG submission 206714) | Soil microbial communities from Loxahatchee National Wildlife Refuge, Florida, United States - Lox_Sample_1.1 | ecosystem: Environmental > Terrestrial > Soil > Wetlands | place: USA...
GCTCAAATTCGGGGCTAAATCCCGGCTTTTCTTCAGTTCCACCAAAGCCTCGTCCCACCATTGGCGTTTGATATAAACCTTTCCCAATTGCAAATGGGCGTCAGGGAGTTGCGGGTTCACGGAAACGGCCCGGGCGAGAACCTTAACCGCTTCGTCTAATTCGTCGGCTTCCAGGTAAACCTCCCCCAGTTTGGCCAAGGCTTCAGGGTTCTTGGGGCTCAAGCGGATGGTCTCTTGGAATTCCCGGATGGACTCCGTGAATTGGCCGGTATTCTTATAGAGGTTCCCCAAATTAAAATGAAGGGCGGGATTCTCGGGATCCGCCATGATCTGTTTGATCAGAACTTCCGATGCTTCCGAAAGGACGTTTTTCTTTTTTAGGGCAACGGCCAGGTTGTTGTGCGCAGTCTTGTAATCGGGCTCTATCTCCACGGCTTTCTTGAATGCCTCAATGGCCTTTTCATACTGGCTTTGTTTGAAATAAACCACGCCCAGATTGTTGTAAGCCTTGGAATATTGGGGATTGAGAGAGATCGCGTACTGGTACTGTTGGATAGCCTCAGCCGTCATACCCGCGTTCTTATAAGCCACTCCCATGCTGTTGTAAATAATGGGGTTCTTTCGGTCAAATTCGAGGGCTTTCTTGTATTCCGCGATAGCCTCCTCATACCTTCCCTTGTCGGCAAGGGCCAGCCCCAGGTAAGTCAAGGCCTCGGCGCTGGAGGCAATGGAGACATTCAACTCAATGGCTTGGCCGATCTCGCGAATAGCCTCATCAAAGAGATTCACCTTGTAGTAGTAGACACCCAGGTAATAATGCGCCTCGGCGTTATCAGGATCTATCTCAAGGGCCTCACGCACTTCCCGGGTAGCCTTTTCACTTTCGCCCATTTTGAAACAGGTCACGCCCAATTCAAAATGGGCCATGCTGGAACGTGGCGCGATTTCAATGGCCTTAGCGAAGAATTGGGCGGCCTGATCGGCGCGTCCCAATTCCCGGGTGGCGGTTCCGGCTAAAATATAGCTCTCCACGCTACGGGGAGCCAGCTCAATGGCCTTTTGTGAAGTCATCAGGGCGTCTTCCAACATGCCCTTCGAGAGGTAGGCTTCCCCGAGTGCGCGGTAAAGTTTTTCCTCGTTTGGAAGCGCCTCCAAGGCGTGCTTGTACTCTCGAATGGCCTCATCAAGCAGGCCCTTTCCCTTGTAAGCCGCCGCGAGGCTCAAATAGGTCTCGGCGCTGGTGGCACCCGAGGATTGGGCCGCCACTTTTTCAGCCACCCTTTCCTCTGTGCTCTTGGGCCTTTCAATGGCCAAGAGGGCTTGTGCGCCTTGTCCGAAATTAGGGTTCAGGTCAACGGCCTTCTTAAACTCCCGTTCGGCCTCTTCCAGCATGTTTTTATCGCCATAAACGAAACTTAGGTTGTAATGAGCAATCGCGTAATCCGGATTCAGCGAAATGGCCTTTTTAAACTCGATTAAAGATTCGTTGATCATGGCCTTCTTGTAGTAAATCTCTCCCAAAATGTTGTGGAGGTCGGCGAAATATGGGTTCTTATCCACGGCCCTTCGGAACTCGACCATGGCCTTATCGAGTTCTCCCATGGCCTTATAAACAATTCCCAGATAAGTCCTGGCGAAAGGATGGTCGGGATTTAGCTGAAGGGTTTTTAGATATTCTTCCACCGACTTGTCATACTGGCCCATGTATCGGTAAGCGTTCGCGAGGCTGTAAACGGCCTCGGCGTCCTGCGGGAACATTTGGACGGACTTTTTATAGGCCTCAACGGATCGGTCAAAGAGCCCCGTCTGACGATTCACCGCCTTGAGGTTTTCCTGAGCTTGGATATTCTCCGGTTCAACCTCCAAGGCGGTCTTAAATTCCTTGAGGGCTTCCACATACATGCCTTTGGAATAGTAGAAAACTCCCAGGTTGTTGTGCGTGGAGGCATCACCTTGGTCACTGCCATTGGCCATTTCACGAATGGTCTTGGTTTCAGGGCGGGAAGGCAAAATTCACCTCCGGGGTGGGGGGCAACAAGTCCTGTTCGCCAGTCAATTTGTCCGGGTTCAGAATCGAATAAAGGTCGTCTTTGACCTTACCTAAACAGTAGTATAGATCGTTCTTTTTTCCAAAAAGGTAAGCCGGGCAAGGCTCAATCTGGTCGATTTTAAGTCGGGTAACTTCAAGGACCTCATCCACCCAAAGGATAAATGGACTTCCTTTTTTTTCCAGCACAATCAGCCAACTTTTTTCAGTTTTCGAGCCCGGTTCCAATCCAAGGAATTTCCGGAAAGAAAGCACTGGTAAGGGCATTCCCCGCAATTCAACTGTCCCTTCCCAAAATCCCTTTGGATCGTCAGCCAGTTGGAAGGGCAGGATTTTCAAGACTTCCCGGATACGAAAGGTCTCAATCCCGTACAGCTCTTTCCCCAATCGGAAAGTAAGGACCATCATGCCTTGCATGACCTGGAGAATATCCTGGTCTTCCACGAACCCGAGGCGAACAAGGACCTTCCCGATAGGCTCGTGGGATTTTTTCTGGTCCTCCAGGGCTACCTGAATTTGGCGCGAGGTGATTTTTCCCGCCTGCCTGAGGAGCTCTCCCAAGGATTTTTCCTGTGTTTTCATCATGGAAAGACACTTCCCCTAATGATCTTCAAATTATTCTTGAGAATCTCGTTGGCAGGATCCATCGCCAAAGCCCGCTCCCAATGGGTTACGGCACGGGTCTTGTCGCCTTTTTTGAGGTAAATATTCCCCAACTTGGAATGAGCCTCACCATGATTAGGGTTAACGCTTAAGAGCTTTTCCAGGTCAAGGATGGCCTCGTCCAGCTTCCCAAGTTTGTAATTCAAGTTGCCCAGGTTTTCGAGGATCATTACATCGTTGGGATTCAACACCTTCGCCGCCTTGTATTCCTCCAGGGCTTTCTCCATGTCACCCTGCTTGTCATAAATATAACCTAAAACGTTGTGGACGCTGGCGTCACGAGGATTGATTTCCATGACCTTTTGATACATCCGGATAGCCTCTTCGTGCTGCCCACGCCCGGCGTAGATGGTTCCCAATTGGAGGTAAACCTCGACACTGTTGGGCCTTTTTTCAAGGGATTGTTTGAAAACCTCGATCGCGCTCTCATATTTGCCGAGTGAGATGTAGCATTGCCCCATCTTCAAGTGGATTTCCGGTTCATGGGGATTGAGTTTTAGCGCCTGCTGATACTGGGTTAGCGCCTCAGCGTAAAGGCCCCGTTTGGAATAGGCATTGCCAAGGATAGCGTAGAGGGCCGAGTGCCGAGGATTGGTCTGTATGGCCCGCTCGTAACAAAGGATGGCCTCGTCCAACTGGCCCAACTGCTCATTGGCGAATCCCGCCTTGAAGTAAATTTCAGCATTGCTCGGATTAATGGAAATATATTTTTGATATTGCTCGACGGCCTCACGATAACTCCCCATCTTGGAATAGACATTCCCGAGGTTATTGTAAAGCCCCGCGTCACCGGGATTCAGCTCAATGGATTTCTGGAACTCCACGACCGCCAAAGAATATTTCCCTTGGACTTCCAACAGAAGGCCCAACTTGCAATGGGCGTTCAAATTCATCGGGTTGATGGTCAGTGACTTTCGGTAGTAGTCCTCGGCTCCTTCGTAATTGCCCAAGTTGGTGGAAAGCACCCCCAATTGGAACAACACCTCGCCATCCGAGGGACTCAACTCAAGCGCCTTTTTAAATTCCACAATGGCGTCCTCGTACCGTTTCGAAAGGGTAAAGGCAGTGCCCAGATTGATATGGTCTTGCGCTTTTTCCATGTTAATCCTTGTTGATGAGGTCCAGGGTCTGATTGGCGGTTTCCTGCAACTGATAAATACGGTGCCGAACATCCACGCATTTGAAAAAACGCCGGGAGGGACCCATCAGGGTCTCGGTCAATCCCAGGACTAGATAACCACCCGGCTCAAGGGCGCTCGCGAACTGCTCATAAAGTTTTTGTTGCTCGGGTGAAGTCAGGTAGATGAGCAGGTTCCGGCAAAAAATCAGGTGGAAGCCGGAGTACTCGGGGCCCCAGGGAGAGAGCAAGTCCCGGACGCTGAAATGAACATGGTGCTTGAGGTCTGCGATAACCTTGGAGCGCTGTCCTTCCAGGAAAAACCAACGGGCCACTTGTTGTTTGGACAGTCTGTTCAAGGATTCGACGGGATATTCCCCTCGTTGCGCCGTCCTAACGCTGGTTGCGTCTATGTCGGTGGCGAAAATGTCAAAGTCGGCTCCGGAACGGGAAAAGGACCATTCCTTGAGCATCATGGCCACGGAATAGGGTTCTTCCCCCGTGCTGCAGCCCGCACACCAGACCCTGATCTTGGGGCCGGGCGCAGCGGTTAACTCCGGGAGGATTTTAGTCTTCAGCACTTGGTAGACATCAGGGTCACGAAAAAACTCGGTCACATGGATTGTCAAGCGGTCCAGGAGCAAAGTGGGCTCTTGATGGCTTTGTTCCAAGGCTTTCAAATAATCCAGGTAGGAGGTGGCGCCGATGGCTCGCATCCGGACGGCCACCCTGCGTTTAATGTAATTGGGTTTATAGAGTTGGCCGTTAAAACCTTTGGACTTGAGAAGGAAGGCCAGTATTTTTTTGAAATTCGGGTCCTCTTCCGTGGCAACTTTCATCGCGACCATCCTTTAGGATAAGAGGCTCGAGCTCGATGTCGACTCGGGATCAAAATTTCGGTTCAATTTTGGGAAGGGAATCTCAGGAGGACCCCAGAAGACTCTTCAGGGCTCGTAATAAGCTTCGTACCCATTTTGAATGTCGATGTGGCTGTATTGAATCAAGGCCATGGAACTATCCGGACCGGCGTAAAAAACCTCCACTGATCCAATCGGCTTATTGAGCGCGGGATCAAAAATTCCCCTATCCCATTTTTCACGCAACTGAAAAACCTGCCCTTCCACCACACCCTTTCGACTTCCCACCGTGAGGATAACGAAATCGTTCTGCGAAAGGTGATCTCGGCCTGGTTCGGGTGAAATAACAAAACCGTCGACCGGATGGTCGGGAAGGGACTTTTTAATTTGTGCTTGTTTCCAGCGCTCGATTTCCTCATCATAGGGTTTCACTTGATCGCCAATTTTAAAGGGATAAAACGATTCCTTGATCTCCACAAGACAGCTTCGCTTTTCAACCTTAAGAACCTTCACAACGGCCAAATTCTGGCACCAATAACCGGCAAAACCCGAGTTGGCCTCACTCAGGCTCTGTGGAAATTGGAAGACAACAAAAAGATCACCGGGCTTAACTTCCGTTTTTTCGGGCGAAATCTCAATATAGGTTTGATCCGGCATCGAAAAACTTGTCCTGCGTTCCATGGAACCGATGACACGGCCGACAGACCGGACCTTTTCCTCGTCCGAAACGGCATATCCCGCCTTCACGAAATAATAGAATCCAATTTTATCGTTAATCCTCACTTTCTTTCCGGAAGGAGTCGTTGTTTGAGTGGACTCCGCCTTGGGAATCGGGGGTTGTTGGGCTATCGGCTGCGTTTTCGGAATTGAGTTGAGCGTCGCCTTGGGTTTTCCCTTCATGACAGGGGCGGGAGCAGGCTTGGCTGGGGCCTTCGGAGCGGCCACCATGGGGGTCGGCGCGACGTCCTCGTCATCGTTTTCAACCTCAACAGTGACGGCCCTGGCGGACCCGGCCACGAGGATCAAACCCAACGCTAAAAAAAGCACAACCTGCCAAACGAGATTCTTCAGTGTCTTAGTGGGCATAATTCACCTCGTCCTCAAGTTTTTTCGCATTGGTCCGCCATTCGTCCTCGGAAGCATACTGGTTAATAACAATGTCCAAAAAGGGCAACGCCTGTTTACGAAGCGCGACAATATTGGACCCGTTAGCCTTGATTTCCCCACTATGAAACATGGCGGGGGCGCAGAGATCCGCCCTCTCAGGATAATCCTGATAAAGCTCCCAATAGATTTCCAAGGCCCGGTCGCTGTTTCCCAAGAGATCGCACCAGCGGCCCGCGCGGTAAAGAACCAAGGGGGCGTCTGGATCTTTCGGATTTTCCTTGGCCCAGGCCACGGCTTGGTTCGCGAGGATGGAACTATTAAGCACAAGAATAAAAAGCACAAGCAGAGCGATAACCCAATAAATCAACTTTTTCACTTAAGTAATTTCCTTTCGAACATGATGGAGCGCGTCACCCAATCTTTGAAAAGATTCCACTGAGCGTGTTCTTCTTAATCTTAGCTTCCTCGATCTTTTTCTGGGCCCTGTCGTTGCCGGGATCCATTTCAAGAATACGGGTCCAAACACGGACCGCCTTATCCATATCGTTCTGGTCGAAAAATTGTTTACCTTCCGCGTATAACTTGTCCGTTTCCTGCTGGATACTGACTTTCAAGGCGGCCAATTGGCGGACAACCTCGGGATGGCCCGGTGAAAGGCGCAACACCTTGGTATATTCCCTTTGGGCTGCGGCCAAATCCCCCGATTGCTGGGCCTTCCATCCCTCCTGGTAAAACTCGTTGATTTGTTGTTCCAGCATTTGGCCTGACTTTTGGAGATAGGCGCTTAAATAGGCGTTGCCGTCCGCCTTAGAAAGTGCCTTTTTGAAAAATTCGATGGCCATCTGAAAATCGCTTCGAACGTATCCGCGGACCCCTTGATCAAAGAGTTTCAACACAGCCTCTTTTTCAGGATTAGCCTCCAGTCCCTCCACGCCAAAAGACAACAACTTGTCGATTCCCTGTTGAAGATATCGGGCGACATCCTCCAAATCCGAATTCAATTCGTAAGCTTTATTCCATGACACAAGGGCCCCTAGGAGATCCCCCGCCTTGTACATCTCGATGGCGGCCTGGTTCGCCTCGTTGGCCTTGGTTTTGGCTCCCTCCCTTTGGATGGAGCTTTTGATATCCCGGTGTAACACTTTCACCTGCTCATTATCGGGGTCCAAGACCAGGGCTTCCTCGACACGGGTCTGGGCTTCCCCCAACTCACCCCTTTGATGGGCGGAGAGGGCCAATTGGTAAAGATTGCGCGCTTTGGTCCGGTTCTCCAATTCCTCTTGGATCGCTTTGATGTAAGCTTGCGCCTGCTTGTTATCCGGATCCACCTCCAAAGCTTTCTGAAACTCGAGAATTGCGGCCTGGTGCTTTCCTTCCCGGTACATTTGAAGGGCCGCTTTTACATTAGAGGAGGAGTCCTTCTTTTTCTCCGTCTTGTCGTCCATTTCCCTCAACCGAGCCATTAAGACATTGGCTTCTTTGTGGTCGGGGACCTCTTGAAGAATTCTTTTCAATTCCCCCCGGGCCTCATCCATCCGATTTTTTTCGTAGAGTTCCTTGGCGCGTTTAAGCCAACTCGTGATACGGTCCTTTTGTTGGGCCGATTCCATCTGTGAAATGAGCGACTGGGCGGAGGCGCGGGAGGAGGAAATGCCTTTCAAGCCAAGGTCGATTTCGCTCGGGGAGTTGGCCTGCTCCATGGCGCTTTCCTTGGTGATAAACCCTTTGCGAACAAGCTCGATGAGGGATTGGTCGAAGGTTTGCATGCCATATTGGCTGTGGCCTTCGGCGATGTAGCCGCGAATATGGGAAACCTTCCCCTCCGCGATCAGGGACTTAATCGTCGGCGTGGCGATCATGATCTCGGCGGCGGGAACGACCCCCACTCCGTCCGCTTTGTTCACCAACCGCTGGGAGATCACCGCCCGGATGGTATTGGAAAGCTGGATCCGGATCTGGTTTTGTTGGGCCGGGGGAAAGAAGTCCAGGATACGCTCGATGGTTTGAACCGTGTCCATGGTATGGAGGGTCGAGAGAACCAAGTGACCAGTTTCCGCCGCCGAGATGGCGGCCGAAACCGTCTCCACATCGCGCATTTCCCCGATCAGGATGATGTCCGGGTCCTGCCGGAGGACATATTTCAATGCTGACTTGAAGCTTTCGGTATCGAGTCCCACTTCCCTTTGGGTGACGCTGGATTTCTTGTCTTGATGAACGAACTCGATCGGGTCTTCCACGGTCACGATATGTGCCGCTCGGTTAAGATTCATCTCGTTGATCATCGCGGCGAGGGTGGTGGATTTACCGGATCCCGTGATACCCGTGACGAGGATCAGTCCCCTTTGCTCCATGGCGATTTGTTTGAGAACCGCCGTGGGCATGTTAATGTCTTCGATCTTCGGGATGTTTTGCGGGATCACCCGCATGATGATTTCAGGCAAGCCCCGCTGCCACATGGCGTTGGTGCGGAATCGGGCCAAGCCTTCAACGGCGTAGGCCAAGTCCACTTCCCGGTGTTCCTCGAAAAACATTCGTTGCTGCTTTTCATCCATCAAGTAAGAGGCGATTTCAGCTAATTCCTGGGGGGTTAGAGCGGTTTCACTTTGGGGGGTCAAATCACCATCAACGCGGAAAAGCGGGGGAGCGCCGGCCTTCATATGGACATCGGAGGCCTTTTTTTCCACCATGGAATAAAGGATTTGTTGAAGATCCATAAATCTCCCGCTAGCGTTTGAAGGTGTTGAGATTGCCGGTATTATAACAATCCCGGACCTTAAAAACCCATTATTTTGCGGTTAAAAAATTGTCCCGGAGATTTTTTGAGAAAATCAGCCATTACGGAATGTTGCAAGGCGTAATAGCCGTAAATCTGCCGCGAAGACTCATCCAACATGCTCAAATTCGGTTCCATACTCAGCCCACGGTATCTTTCCATTCTCGAGACGAAATCGAAATTTCCCTTTAACTTTTCATGGGGTGGAATCCCCTGTCTCCATTCGTAGATCAGCCCCTTGGGAACCCAGTGCCCCGGGACTTCCTTCAAAACCGGCGCGAGATATTCCCTCCCCAAGGAATTGAAAAAAGGATGCTTCCGGCTTAGTTCCGTTAAGGCTACCACCCGGCCGACAAAGAGGTTTGAGGAATCAATAGCCTCCCGCAAATCCGGCGATTGGGCCGTCAACTGGCGCCAGCCCCAATCATGGTAAAGAAAAATGGAGGGTTCAAAGACAATATCCGGCCTTAATCCGCGCGCGTATTTTTGATACCAAATGGACATGACGTAAGGATCCCCATCGGCCAATAACAGTCCATCTTGGGGAATCGCTTTCAAAACGTTGATCCCGAAATCCTCCTCAAGTAAATAACCGTTTTTATTCTCATTTTGAAAAACATAAAATCCCCATCCCGTGCCGACAATAAAAAGAAGGACAAAAGCTAAAGTTCTTCCCTGGGGGCTGTTCGACCTGCCAACTATCCATTGAATTCCCAAAAATCCAAAAACAAGCGTTATCCCCGCCGCGGATATGAGATAAACCGGAACCAGATATTGGTTTCTCTCTTCGTGAACCAACAGAACGGCCGTTACCAACGGAACGCAAAAGAAAAGAAAACGCAAAAAAAGGGCGCGGTCTTTCCTCCAAAGCATCACCGCCCCAAGCAAAGCCACAAAACCAAATCCCGGCGCCCAATAAAAGGCAAGACTCTTCAACTCCCATTGCGCGGAATGCGCGTAAAACGAAAGGGGCTGAATCCAATTTTCAGATCCTCTCACCAGCTGGCGTGAAACCACCCAATAGAATCCTCGGGGGCTCACCGGGTTTCCCCAGCACGGGAGGACACCCGAGGAAGTTCTCAGAGGGAGATAAAGATAGAGAGACAACCCCAAGAGGATCCAGCTCAAGAGGATGAAAATCTTTTTCGGATCCAATCGCTCATTGGATTGGTAAGCCCATAAACAAAGAAAAGGGATCAACAGAATTTCCGTCTGCCAATGGTTCCCCATCCCGACGGACCAAATAAACCAACCCAAGGAAATAAACGCTTTCGGCGCGAAAGATTTCATGCTCAGCCAAAGCAATCCGGATAGAACCAAGAGGCTCAACGCGTAAACGCATCCCTTGGCGGTAAGGGCCTCGGCAAAAACGCTGCGGTTAAACAGGAAAAAAATTCCCATTAGCATCAAAAGAATTTCGGACAAAGTATTTTCCAACTTCCGGCAGACGTCCAACAAAAGCCAGAGCGAAGCGAGCATGAAGAAGGCTGCAAAAAGATTGAGACGGAAGGCGGGGGTCCCCACCGGCAGCAACGAGACCAATCTTCCCGCCAGGCAAAGGAGAGGGTAACCAGGCGGATGAGGCAAACCCAGGACAAAAGAGGCCGCAACGATTTCCCCGCTATCATCCGCCATCAACCCGGGGTTTTGGGCCCAAATAAGAATTTGCCACAAAAGGAGAAAATAAAGGGGCCAAACCCGAAAGGGGGATTTCCGGGGAAGACTCCGGATGTCGGTTGGCTTCAAATCGATCACCACGCACCCCGTCGCTTAAGGCTTGTTCAAAAGTTTCCACAATTCGACTTGAGCTTCTTTATTTTCGGGATTAATCATAAGAACCGCCCTGAAAGCCTCCTCGGCCTTAATCCGGTTCCCCATCCGAGCCATCAAGTGGCCCATCGTCATTTGGGCTTCTTGTTGTTTAGGATTCAGTTGGACCGAGGATTCCAATAAAGCTTTCGACTCCGCGTCCTTACCCTGGCGCGAGTAAATGACGGACAATTGGTATTGCGCGGCGGCCAATTCGGAGTTTGACCGGATCATTTGGTCCAACAGGCCCACGATCTTGGTCTCGTCTTTGTCCTTTTCCGCCTTATCCAATTCCTTCTTGAGGGCCGTCATTTGGGCGGGTTGAGTCTTGAGCGTCTTCTCAAAATCCAACTGCGCGGCCTCTAGAATATTTTGTTGGGAGTACATCTTCGTCAAGTAAGCCTGGGGTTCGCTGTAACCGGGGTTGAGTTTGAGGGACCTGTCAAAAGCCTGGATCGCCGCCATGTAGAGGCCCCTGTCTAATAAATTTTTTCCTAAAGCGGTAAACCCGATGACATAACGTTGAAAATATTTCGCCTCAAACGGGTCCATCTCGGCATCGGGGCGCGGCAGAGCCGTTAAATCGTAGCGGTATTGAACGGCGGCGGCCTTTTCTTCGTCGGCCGGAACGTTCGTGAATTCCTGGGTCAACACCGTGGGAAAGGATTTCAAATCCCCCCAACCCTGCGGCGGTTCGGACCGGGCCCAATGGAGGGTCCAAAAATCGCGATTAGGCGGAATAAGGCTTTTAAGAATCTCATCAGGCGACCCCAAGACCGTGGTGAAAAGCAGTTCGGGGATTTTCATGATGCATTGATTCACGTACCATTTTTGGTTGAGGTACCGCTTCTCCAGAACAATGGCCGATGAAAAGCTGGGATCGATAAGGCGGGCCTCTTGGGCCGCCGCGCTCTCGAAAGGGTCATCACAAACAAGGATGGATTTTTCGCCCAAACATTTCAAGAGATTCAAGGCATGTTCCTGCGGAAAATATAACCCTCCCCGGAAACAGGCCTGGCCTGGCAACCAGGCGAGACCAAAAGTCAGCAGGAGAACAGTCGCGACTCCGGCGGCGAGCTTGGGCCCCGATAAAGAGGCTATCTGTCGCTTTTCGGTCCCCTTGTCGACAAACCCGATCACAATTCGACCCAAACCCAGCACGAACCAGGAGAGGGTAGGGCCCTCCACCCCCGACGAGGCGGAATAAAATAAAATCCCCCCGACGCCGGAAAAGACCCAGGTCCAAAACTCCAGCGCGCCAAGGACCGGCTTGCTGCCGGCCTTCCATTTCAAAAGGTTCAGGACCCATAAGAATAGGACGAGCAAGCCCATCGCGGCGCAAATCCATCCAAGTCCGAGCAAAGCCGGGGCAATCCCCCAATCCTCATCAAGGTGAACCAGCCAAAGATCCATGGCGTTCTTGCCCCATTCCAGCCAAGGGTGGGAACCGCCCCAAGAAGGGAAGAAACGGTCAGTGCGGAACCCAACCCAAAGAAAGAGAGAGATTCCGGCGGAAAAGGCTGCCAAATTGGGAAACCAAACCTTCCCCTTGCCCCGCGGCAATCCTAAAAGCTGGAAACTTCCCAAAATTCCCCACAAGGGATGGACCGTCCAAAGAAGGCCTAACAGGAAAAAAAAGGCTTTACGGGGCGGGGGGGTGGCGTCCTTTAGAATTTTTTGTGTCACAAATAAGAGCAATCCCAAAATCGAGACCAATCCCGAGGCGATAGTGGCCACGTTCCAGAGGGGCAGGCTTACGGCCAGAAGCCAGCAAACCAGGACTCCCATTCCCATGTTGATGAGATTTTTGTTCCTAAGGTGGCGAATATAGTCCAAGTAAACCAGGAAGAGAGCCAGTGGCAGAAGGACGGCTGGAATCTCAGGCAAGAGAATCTGTTGCCACTGGGGGAAAATCGCGCAAGCGGCCTGGCCCACCAAGTACCCCAGTGGAGACCAGGACGGCTCCACCACCGCCCCTGAGTGGATCGCCATCCAGTAAGCGGGGTCTCGGCCCCAAAAAAAGGACGGAAGACGGGTAAAGTGATAGAGAAAGAAAGGCGGGACGCAGGCGAGGAGCCCTAAAAACAGGTCGGCGAACGGCAGCGCGAAGGCTCTCGCGCCCCCCCATCCCAAAGCGAAAGCGACCAACCCGCCCACAATGGCGAGGGAACCCTTGGCCATGTCTCCCCGTTGGAAAAGGGTCCATCCCCATACACTCAAGCCTAACCCAAGTAGGGTGAAGAAAATCCCTAGACGTTCCAGGAGAAGCACCCGGGCTAGGGCCTCTTCTTCCGCGGCGATCTCCTCGATGTTACGCATGCCGTTTCCGCCAAATGAGGGCCATGCCTTGAAGAGTCAAGTCGGGCTCAATGGCCGTGAAAAAACCGGTGCCCTTGAAGGCCCAGCACCATCCCCCGGTGGCGATGGCCGGGGCCTTTGCGCCGATTTGTTTCCGGGTCCTTTGGAGAAGCTCACGGGTGGTGCCAATGGCGCCATGGTAGATTCCGGAACGTACCGCCTCTTCAGTCGTGCGCCCAACAGCGTAGGAAACCTTCTCGAATTTCACCAATGGGATTTTAGCGGTGAAATCGTGGAGGGCGCGAAGGGAAATACCCAAACCGGGCAGGATAGCCCCGCCCCGGTAGGTGCCCTTCCGGTCCACCACGTCAAAGGTGGTTCCCGTCCCATAATCCACCACGATCGAGGGGACTCCGTAGAGTTCTCGCGCCGCCACAGCGTTAGCCAAGCGATCGGCCCCCACTTGCGAGGGTTTCTTGACACGAACCGGGATACCGGAATTTCGTCCGGGCCCAATGAATTCAGGCGCTTGGCCAAAAGCCGACCAGAGTGACTTTTTGAGCACCGGATCAAGCGGTGGCACCACGCTGGCGACAATGATTCCTTCGCAGGGGGAAGAACGGCGGAGGGCCTTGGCCCACCGAATGGCGGCGGGAATGGACTTCAAATTTTGGGTAGGCACAATCTTGCGGCGGAGAACCTTTAAATCCTTCATCAGCGCCGCCACGGTTCGGGTGTTCCCCGCTAAAATCGCCCAAATCATTTGTGTCTCCTGCCTTTTTTCCCGTTGAGGGTCTCCACGTCGCCGGAAGTAACTCTCTCCACCATTCCCAAATCGTTGCGCACCAGGAGGGCGCCTTTCTCGTCCAGGTCCAGGACCTGACCGTAAAAGACATGGTGTCCCTGGGTGATCTTGGCCTGCCGCCCCAGGGTTGCCGACCGTCTGCGCCATTCGGCCAACACCTTGGAATACCTTCGCTCCACCACCCATTGGTAGCTTTCCTCCAGCCGGAGCAGGAGTTCCTGGAAAAACCGCCCTCGGTGGACTTTCCGGCCGGAATGGCGGTACAGGCTCGTGGCGGAAGTCCGAATTTCTCCCGGAAAGTCGGCGGGGTTCTGGTTCAAGTTGATGCCGATTCCCAGCACCACTCCCGTCATTTTATCTTTTTTGGGGGCCATTTCCGTCAAAATGCCGCAGACTTTCTTCCCTTCCAAAAGAACATCGTTGGGCCACTTGATCTTTGGCCGGAACCGGAAATCTTCCAGGGTCTTCGCCACCGCCACCGCGGCAGCCAGGGTGATCTCGGGAAGTTCGTCGGCTCGCAAGTGGGGTCGAAGTAAAAGCGAGAAGGCGAGGGCCTTGCCTTCGCTGGTCGTCCAGCGCCTTCCCTGCCGCCCTCGGCCATGGGTTTGGGTCTCGGCGGAAACCACCGTTCCCTCGGAGGCCGCCTGCCCCGCTAATTTCATCAGGACGTCGTTGGTGGAGGTGACGTGGCCCAGGCAAAGCAGGGACCGCCCGAAGGATTTGGTTTTCAAACCCTTTTGGATCTCTTGGGCTTGAAGGGGTTTCAACGGGGATACAACTCGATGGAAAAGTCCACCGAAGGGGCCGAGTGGGTCAAGGCGCCCGAGGAAAGCCTTTGGATGGGAAGCCGGGAATAACCCCGAACAGTTTCCAACGTCAGCCCCCCAGAAACCTCGATCTCAACTTTTCCATGGACCAGACGGATAATTTTTTTCAGGTCTTTGGGTGAATTGTTATCCACCAAAAGAATATCGGCTCCGGCCCGCAAGGCCTCCGAGGCCTGTTGGAAGGTCTCGACTTCCACCTCAATGGGTTCTGTCCGTCCGTACTTCCGCCGGGCGGCCGTGACACAGGCAAAAACTCCGCCCCCCAAGCGCAGGTGGTTATCCTTGATCAGGACATGTCCCGCCAGGTTGAACCGGTGGTTACGTCCCCCGCCCACCCGCACGGCGTAGCGTTCCAGGATTCTCCAAAGAGGGGTTGTCTTCCGGGTGTCGTAGACCGAGGGGCCTTTCACAAGGGAGGTGAATTTTCGGGTCAAGGTGGCCACGCCGGAAAGTCGGCCCAGGAGGTTCAGGGCGACTCTCTCACCGGATAGGAGAGGACGCGCGAATCCTTCCAAACGGGCCACCACCATACCCCGGTGAACTTTTTGCCCTTCCAGAACCAGCGCCTTAACCCGGCTCCGCTTGTCCAGAATCTTGAATACCTGTTCCACGACTGGCAATCCCGCCAGGATCCCATCGGACTTGCCGACAATTTCCCCACGGCTCTTTAATCCCGGGGGCACCACCGCGAAGGTCGTCCGGTCCTTCCAGGCACCGTCTTCCTCAAGGGCCTTTCGAAGAAGATGCAGGACGGCCATAAAATCCGGCTTGGAGGTCATGAAAATTTCATTTCTCGAGGAGTTTCAGGTTGCGGGAAATATTGGCGATCTTTTCCTGGGACTCCTTGATCTTCAACTTCTCGGCCTCCACCATCCCGGCGGGGGCTTTTTTCACGAATTCCTCGTTCGAAAGTTTTCCATTGAGGCTTTGAACATACTTTTCAAGTTTCTCTATTTCCGCTTTTTTCTTGGTGATTTCCTTCGGAAGGTCGACGAAACCTTCGAGAAGGACGAAAACTTCCCCCTTGGAGACCGGAAGCCCCGCGGACGCAAATGGAGGGGCCGAAGCTTGTCCAATTTCCTCAACCTTGGCCAGGTTCTTCACCAGGTTTTGGATTTTTGCCGTCGAATCATGGATATCCTTTTCACCCAGGACCGCCACCTTCACCCGGCTTGCCGGTGGAACGGAAAAATCGCTCCGAGAGGTACGGATGGCCGTCACCACTTCCTGCAGGAACTCAAATTCCTTCACCGCGCCCTCGTTCACCGGATAATCCCCCGCTTTCGGCCAAGAGGCCTTTTGGATGCTCTCCGTTCTTCCGGGCAGCTTGCGCCACAGTTCCTCGGTAACGAAGGGTGTGATGGGATGCAGGAGACGCAGGATGGCGTCCAAGACCGTTACCACCGCTGAGGCGGCCAGCTTCTTTTCGGTCGAGTTGGCCTCGGCGTAAAGGCGGGGTTTCACGCATTCCAGGTACCAATCGCAAAACTCGTTCCAGACGTAGCGGTAGAGGTTCTGGGAGAGCTCGGCCACCCGGTACTTCTCGTAATCCGAGGTTGCCTCCGCAATGGTTTGGGAAAGACGGGTGAGGATCCATTGGTCCTCCAGGGCCAGCTTGTCCCAATCTTCCTTCGACAAGGGTTTCAATTCCGTCCCATCCGCCAATCCCATCAACACGAACCGGGTGGCGTTATAGAGCTTGTTCACGAAATTGCGGGAGGATTCCAGTTTCTGGGGTGTCAGGGCCACATAACGTTGTTTCGTCTCAATGGAAGTGAGGGTAAAACGCAAGGCGTCCGTGCCATACCTATCGATCAGTTCGAGGGGATCCACAACGTTGCCCTTGGATTTGCTCATCTTCTTGCCTTCCGCGTCGGCCACGAGGGAGTACATATAAACTTCACGGAAGGGCACCTCGCCCATGAACTTCAGGCCGAGCATCATCATGCGGGCCACCCAGAAGAAAATAATGTCCCAGCTGGTCACTAGCACCGAGGTGGGGTAAAAAAGCGAGAGGTCCTTGGTCTTTTCCGGCCATCCCAGGGTCGAAAAGGGCCAGAGCCCGGAGGAAAACCAAGTATCCAACACGTCCGGATCCTGAACCATGCGGCCCTTATGTCCATTGGTACAGGCCGCGGGCATGGTTTCGGCCGCGGTTTGGACTTGGCAATCCTCGCAGGTATAAACGGGAATGCGGTGCCCCCACCAAAGCTGGCGGCTGATGCACCAGTCATGGATGTTCTCCAGCCACTTGTTGAACTCGACCTGCCAGGAAGGGGGAACAAACTTGGTTTTCCCTTCCGCCACCGCCCTCATGGCCGCCTCGGCCATGGATTTCATGCTCACGTACCATTGTTTGGAGTAGTAGGGTTCCACCACCGTCCCACAGCGGGAGCAATGTCCCACATTGTGCTCGTGGGGCTCCACCTTGAGGAGCAGGCCCAAACCTTCCAAGTCCGCCACCACCTTTTTTCTGGCCTCCGCCACGCTCAAACCTTTGTAAACGCCGGCGTTCTCGTTCAGGGTTCCATTGGGATTGAGGATGTTGATCCTCGGCAGGTTGTGCCGGTTACCGACCGCGAAGTCGTTGAAATCGTGAGCCGGGGTGATTTTGACCACACCCGTCCCAAAAGCCTTGTCCACGTACTCATCAAGGATGATGGGAATCCTCCGGTTGGCCAGGGGCAAATCAACCGACTTCCCGGTTAAACCGGTGTAACGTTCGTCTTCGGGGTGCACCGCCACCGCTGTGTCCCCCAAAAGGGTTTCCGGGCGGGTGGTGGCCACTTCCAGGCCGTGGGTGGGATCGTGGGCGAAGGGATAGCGGATATGGTAGAAATTCCCCTGGGTGGCCTTGTGCTCCACCTCAATGTCGGACAAAGCCGTCTGGCAGCGGGGACACCAGTTGCCCAACTTATAATCCTGGTAGATGAGCTTCTCGTTGTAGAGATCGATGAAGACCTTCCGCACCGCCTTGGACAGTCCCTCGTCCATCGTGAACCGTTCCCTCGTCCAATCGCAGGAACAGCCCAAATTCCTCAACTGGCTCATGATCGTGGCGCCGTATTTTTCCTTCCATTCCCAGACCCGTTTCACGAAGGCCTCCCGGCCTAGGTCGTGGCGGGTCTTTCCTTCCTTGCGCAGTTCCCTTTCCACCACGTTCTGCGTGGCGATACCCGCGTGGTCGCAGCCGGGCAGCCAGAGCACGTTGTAACCCTGCATCCGTTTGAAGCGGGCGATCATGTCCTGCAGGGTGTTGTTGAGGGCGTGTCCGATGTGAAGGCTCCCCGTGACGTTGGGGGGCGGGATGACCATTGAAAAAGCGGGTCTCGAACTATCCGTGGAAGCGGTGAAAAAACCGGACTTCTCCCATTCCCCATACCATCGGAATTCCACCGACTTGGGGTCGTAGGCGGGGGGCAGTGAAAAGGTTTCTGTGCTTTCCATGCTCAGGGCTTTCCTGTTTTTGGATTGGCCTTGCCGGAGGCCGGTTGCGCCACCGGAGGGGCGTCATTCGTCCCAAGGGCGTAATGGCCTGCCAGGGTCGGGGCGTCCTGACCGTCCACGAGAATTTTGACCTGCTTGATCTCGAAAAAATTGCGGCTCAAAACCTCGATCAAGCCCCGGATAAAGACAAGTTCCTCGTAAAAGCCGAAATGTTCCTTGTTCACCTGTGCCGTCGAAAGATCCACCACCGCCTCTCCGTCGGGCGTGAAATAAAATTGTCCCAAGGCCATGCCCTCCGGTACCGGCAATTCCAGTTTTTCCGAGCGGGCCGCGCCCAAATAGGCGAGCAGAGCCTGTTTCATTTGGTTGTACCGGGACCTGCTCTGCCGGATGGTGGTCGTGGTGTTATAGGGCCAACCACTGGAACGGTCCAGTCCCTTGACGAAGATATTCATGGCCTTGTCATGCGCCTCATAGAGGGGGGATTCATTGGAATGGGACCCGGTCCCGAGGGGCTTTACCGTCGGCTTGAGGGTATTCCAATAGACGGTCAATCCGGCCGCTAGGAACCCCGCAAACATCGCGGCAATGATGATGATTTGTCTTTTTTTCATTCGATCAACCCTATCGGTTAAATGGCTTTCAAAATAAACGGCACTGCCGCCAACAGAAATCCCGCGGTCATCGCGGCAACAACAATAATGGTCATTTTCCCCATTGTTCGTTCGCCCCTTTTCCCAAATTATGGAGCGCCTTGCAAAAACTCGGAGGATCCCGCGACCACCTGGGTCGCGAATTGCGTCATGGAACTCCCGACGGAAAACTTTTTTATATCGGACTTGGACGTCAGGAACAACGGCACCAGGACCACCGAGGGCAGGGTCAAGTACCGCAGGCTCTGGTGCGGCACGCAAAGGATACGCCCCTCGGCGTTGGTGGCTTCCCCCATCGTACCGCGGCTGTCCGAGAGATTGGAAATCTCGGTCCCCACTCCCAGGCGTTGCGCGACAGCCCGCGCCAACCGGAGGCTGGAACGGAATTGGGAAAGGGTAGTGAACCCCCATTTCTGGATTTCGGCGCTTTCTCCCGGCTCCACCCGCGAGGGAGGTTCCACCACCAGGAAAGGTCCCCTTTGGGCTCCCGTCCATTCCCGATCGGCATGCAGGATGATCGCCAAAGCGGCCTGGGAAGTATTCGTGGCCTCCACCCTCTTTTCGGGCGGCACGGAGGTGTCACCCTTGCGGATGAGCACAACCTCATACCCCGCGTCCTCAAAAGCCTTTTGCAGGGCCTGGGCGATCTTGTAATTCCAATCCTTCTCTGTTTCGGAGCCCGCCTCAATCCCGATGTCGCTTCCCCCATGGGAAGCGTCGATCACCACCCGGGTCTTAGCCATGGCCGGGGAGACCAGTGCCAGGAGAAGGCAAAGGAACGGCAGGATGAAGCGATAAATGAAATGAATATTGTTGGAGACCTTCACGTTTTCTCGCTTTTCGGTTTATGGATGGCGGCGGGAAAAACTACTTTTCCCGGAATACTCCCATGGCCCGGAATTTTTCATAGCGTTGTCTTTCCAGGTCGGAGGGAGATAAGTCCAAGAGGGGTTCCAGCGTCTTCAGGAGGGCCTTCTTCAGGTTTTGGGCGGCCTCGTCCGGGTTCGCCTGGGCCCCACCAGTTGGTTCAGGAACGATTTCATCCACGATCTTGAAGGCCAATAAGTCGTTGGCGGTCATTTTGAGGACTTCCGAAGCCTGCTGGATCATTTCCCGGTCATTCCAAAGAATGGCGGCGCAACCCTCGGGGGATATGACCGAATAAACCGAGTTTTCGAGCATCAGCACCTTGTTGGCCACCCCGATCCCAAGCGCCCCGCCACTACCGCCCTCGCCGATCACCACCGCGATGACGGGCACTTTGAGCTTGGCCATTTCCAGGAGGTTTTTCGCGATGGCCTCAGCCTGGCCCCGCTCCTCGGCCCCCAATCCAGGATAAGCTCCCGGGGTATCGATGAAGGTGATGATAGGTTTATGGAACTTTTCCGCCATTTTCATCACCCGCATGGCCTTGCGGTAGCCTTCCGGGTGGGGCATTCCGAAGTTCCTCTTGATGTTTTCCTTGGTGTCCCGCCCCTTCTGCTGGCCGACCAACATCACGGGCTGGTGGTCAAGATAGGCGAACCCCGTCAGGGTGGCCTGGTCGTCGCCAAAGAGCCGGTCACCATGGATTTCCTGGAAATCCGCGAAAATCTTACTGATGTAGTCCAAAGTGAATGGCCGTTGGGGATGGCGGGCCAATTGGACTCGCTCCCAGGCCAAACCTGTAGCCACGGCCTTGGCGGCTTTCTTGTTGGCGGAATGGGCTTTGGTTTTAGCGCTTTTAAGCATGATGGCTCCTCGAAAGAGGGGTCATTATAAGCACCCGCCTCTTTTAATCGCAACTAGGGCGATCACAGGACCAATAGCGAAGGACCGGTACCGGCTCTCTATTTTCAAGAAGAATCAGGAATTTCAACCCAAGGGTTAGGGCGGCAACGTCCGGCCGGGACGGGCGGGAGGCCTGGGGCCAGGTTTCCGGATAGATAGGTCGGTTTTATCCGAGCCGGCTTCACCCAGTGCGCGGGAGAGGCTCCTGTCGTTTAGTTCCATTCGCATGACACTCAATTCTTCCAAGTGTTCCTGGAGCGAAAGGCAAAGGGGTTCGTTCGCGTTGGCGGCCGTGGACTTCCGGTAGGCCTCCGAGATGGGATTCTTGGCCTCCATTTTTTGGAAAAATTTTTCGGATGCGGCGGGCCCAAGGCCAATGGCGATGCCCTGGAGGGCCTGATGGCGCCAGTCATTGATCCTCGAGTAAAACTCCTTTTCCGCGGAATGGTCAAACAGCTTGTTGCCCTCATGGATGAGGAAATCGAGATAGGCCCTGAAGAAATTAATGGACGTCTCGTCGAAACTTTTCTTTCGGCGAACCGAGTACTCGAGGGTGGAAAGCCAAAAAGCGGCCAGCCAACCCATGGCCCAGGCATACCATGGAATAAACCGCGGGATTCGGAGAACCGAAGGTGAGAATATTGTAGCCGGGATCATGCCGGCGAAAAAAAACACCATCTGGAGAAATCCAACCCATAGCAGCGGCCCGGGATGCCGGAGAACCAGCCGGAGTATTTCAAGCCGATCACGGAGCCATGAAAACATGCGAGTCCCTCAAGGAACCTCGAACCAAACCACCGAAAGCGGCGGCAGCGAAACTTCCGCCGAATAAGGCATCCCATGGGCCTGGACCGCCTGGGCTTCCACCCCCCCGTGATTGCCGAAGTTGCCGCCCCCGTAGAGATGGGAATCGGTATTGAGCATCTCCCGGTAATAGCCCGCCTTGGGCACGCCCACCCGGTAGCGGCCCCGGATGACGGGTGAAAAATTACCCACACAGAGGATTTGCCGCCCCGTGGCGGGTGACTTCCTCAAGAAGGCCGCGATGTTATCGTCCACGTTGTTGGCGTCCACCCACTGGAAGCCCGAAGGGTCATTATCCGCCTCGTGCAGGGCCGGATGGTCAATCAGGTGGTGGTTCAGGTCCCGCACCAGGTTTTGGAGTCGCCAATGATCGGCCCATTGGGTCAAGTGCCAGTCCAGGCTTTGGTCGTGGTTCCACTCCGCGAACTGGCCGAATTCCCCGCCCATGAAAAGAAGTTTCTTGCCCGGGTGCGCCCACATGTAGGCAAAGAGGGCCCGGAGATTCGCGAACTTCTGCCACCGGTCCCCCGGCATTTTGTCGATCAAGGAGCACTTTCCGTGCACCACCTCGTCGTGGGAGAGGGGCAGGATGAAGTTCTCGCTCCAAGCGTAGAGAAACCCGAAAGTGAGGTTGTTGTGATGGTAGCGGCGGTAAACCGGATCCCGGCTGAAATAATGGAGCGTGTCA
>Ga0335069_10004147_pt1 | contig 21659 bp, 15 predicted proteins | sample Lox_Sample_11_FD_206714 | JGI IMG/M metagenome (GOLD analysis project Ga0335069, IMG submission 206714) | Soil microbial communities from Loxahatchee National Wildlife Refuge, Florida, United States - Lox_Sample_1.1 | ecosystem: Environmental > Terrestrial > Soil > Wetlands | place: USA...
TACACGAGCCCGTTCACATATCTCGCGATTGGGCCGACGTACGAACTCGAGCGAAGCCATCGCGTGAGCGTGCGCTTCATACCGTACGGCGTAAACATCCGGCGCGTGTACGGCAACCTCGATAAACGCGAAGTCGATCGGCGCAAGGTGCGTTATCTCTATCTCGATGCGCGGCGCATCGCGAAAGAGCGCGGCCTGACTATTTACCCGCCGGGGAAAATCTTTTCGTGCCGGTTCGCGTTCTACGGCGGGCTTTTCGCCGGGAAACGGGGGCAATTTCGGCCATACTCCGATCGCGTGTTCGAGCGGTTCTGGAAACAGGACCTCGACGTCGAAGATCCCGCAGCGATCGACGCAGTACTCGGCGAGGTCGGCCTCGACGCGTCAGAATTTCGTCGCTACGTCGAGTCAGACGCGCGCGGCGATCTCGATCGATGTTTCGCCGAGGCGGACAGCGATCAGGTTTTCGGGGTTCCAACCTTTATCGTCGATGGCGAGATGTTCTGGGGTGAGGATCGAATCGACTGGGTCGTCAAAAAGCTCGACGCGATGGGACTTCGCCGGTGTTGAGTCGGATGCGCGCTGGCTGAGGACCCTCACCCGGAGCAAAAATGCTCCGAACTCTCCCTGATCCGGGAGAGGCTCTGCAAGGTCAGTAGGTTACAGCTCGGGGCTGGCGGGCAGAAACGTCTCGCCCATCAGGTAGGCGTCGACGGCCCGCGCGCATTCGCGGCCTTCCCAAATGGCCCACACCACCAGAGATTGTCCGCGACGCGCGTCGCCCGCGGCAAACACTCCGGGCACGCTCGAATGATGATTGCGACACTCGATGTTGCCGCGCTGATCGAGCTTCAACCCAAGCTGGCCCACGACCGAATCGGTTTCGGGCCCCAGGAATCCGAGCGCGAGCAGAACAAGATCGCATTCAAGCTCGAATTCGCTTCCCGGAATTTCTTCCATCACCTGGCGGCCGTTCTCGCGTTTCCAGTCCAGGCGCACGCCGACCAGCCTGGTGACGTGACCGTTCTCGCCGACGAACCGCTTGGTGTTGATAGACCAGTCGCGAATGACGCCTTCCTCGTGCGAGCTCGAGGTGCGCAGGATCATCGGCCAATCCGGCCACGGCATCTCGTCTGTGCGCCGCGCAGGCGGCATCGGCAGCAATTCGAACTGATGCACGCTCAAGGCGCCCTGGCGATTCGACGTGCCCAGGCAGTCCGAGCCGGTATCGCCGCCGCCGAGGATTACGACGCGCTTGCCGCTGGCGGTAATCGAAACATCCTCGGGAATGATCTCACTGCGATTGCGCTTGTTCTGTTGCGGCAGGAAATCCATCGCAAAGTGGATTCCGCGCAGCTCGCGTCCGGGGATCGGGAGATCGCGCGGCTTGGTCGCGCCGACCGTCAGCGCGATCGCGTCGTATTTCGCGCGCAGTTCGTCGCCAGTGATGTCTTTTCCTGCGGCGCAGCTTGTGACGATCTCAACGCCTTCAGCCCGCATCTGCTCGACGCGACGCTCGACGTAACGCTTTTCGAGTTTGAAATCGGGAATACCGTAGGTCAGAAGGCCGCCGACACGATCTGCTCGTTCGTAGAGCGTGACCGCGTGACCGGCGCGCGCGAGCTGCTGCGCACACGCCATCCCTGCCGGTCCCGATCCCACCACCGCGACGCGCTTTCCGGTCTTGCGCGCAGCCGGCATCGGTGCAACGAACCCGGACGACCACGCGTGATCGATGATGGTCTTTTCGATGAGCTTGATGGTGACCGGGTCGTTGTTGATGTTAAGGACGCAGGCTTCTTCGCACGGTGCGGGACAGACACGGCCCGTGAATTCGGGAAAGTTGTTGGTCGAATGAAGACGCTCGATCGCCTCTTTCCAGCGTCCGCGGTAAACCAGGTCGTTCCAGTCGGGGATGATGTTTCCGAGCGGGCATCCCTTGTGGCAGAAGGGGATTCCGCAATCCATGCATCGGGCGCCCTGCTCGCGCAGCTTTTCGTCGGGCAGCTTGAGCTCAAATTCGCGCCAGTCCTTGAGGCGCTCCTCGACCGGGCGCCGTCGCGGCGTCTCGCGATTGATCTCCATGAAGCCCGTTATCTTGCCCATCGAAAAAGCGTTTCCCCTCACTCGAAACTTAAGCTCTAAATGTACCGGCTACACTGCCGCGAGCCGAGCCAGATCGGATTTCATATCGAGCTGGCGTTCGAGGACCTGCCGATACTCGGTCGGCATCACTTTGACGAATTTCGCGGCGTAAGCATCCCAGTTGTCCAGAATTCGCCGTGCGACCTCGCTCTCGGTGTATTGATGATGGCGCACGATAAGCGCGTGCAGATGCTTCAAATCCTCGGCATCGGTGACAGGACCAAGCTCGACCATCCCGAGATTGCACTTGCTCTTGAAATCGCCGGCCTCGTCGAGGACGAACGCGATACCGCCGCTCATTCCCGCTGCGAAGTTGCGCCCCGTTTTGCCGAGGACTACGACGAGTCCGCGCGTCATGTATTCGCATCCGTGATCGCCCACGCCTTCGACGATCGCGGTCGCGCCGCTGTTGCGCACCGCGAATCGCTCTCCGGCGACGCCACGGAAGAAGGCCTCGCCGCCGGTTGCGCCGTATAGGGCGACGTTGCCGATGAGGATATTTTCCTCGGCTTTGAATGTCGCCTCGCGCGGCGGGCGGGCAGCGATGAAACCGCCCGAAAGACCCTTGCCGCAGTAATCGTTCGCGTCGCCTTCGAGATAGAGCGCAACGCCCGGCGCAAGCCACGCTCCGAAACTCTGGCCCGCGGAACCGTTGAAATGGCACTGAATCGTATAGGGCGGCAATCCTTCACCACCCCACCGCCGCGACACTTCCGCCGACAGCATCGTAGCGACCACGCGATTCGAGTTGCGAATCGGAAGCCGTATCTCGACCGGTTTGCGATTCTCGAGCGCGTCCTTCGCGAGCGGGATCAACTGCCGATCGAGCGCGCCTTCCAGGCCGTGATCCTGTAACTGGACGGGGCGAATCGCGACTTCGGGTCCGACCTCGGGGCGGTAGAGGATCGCGCCCAGATCGACCTTGCTTGCCTTCCAATAGTTGACCGCGTCGGCCATATCGAGACATTCCGAATGCCCGATCATCTCGTCGACGCTGCGGAATCCAAGCTGCGCCATGTATTCGCGCATCTCTTCCGCGATAAACATCATGAAATTCACGACATGCTCGGGCTTGCCCTCGAATTTCTTGCGCAACTCGGGATTCTGCGTGGCAATTCCAACGGGGCAGGTGTTGAGATGACACACGCGCATCATTATGCAACCCGAAGCGATCAGCGCGGCGCTTGCGAAACCGTATTCATCGGCACCGAGCAGGCACGCGATCGCAACGTCGCGTCCGGTCTTGAGCTGACCGTCGGTTTCGACGTGTATTCGCCCGCGCAGGTCGTTCATCACGAGGATTTGCTGGGTTTCCGCCAATCCGAGCTCCCAGGGGATTCCCGCGTGTTTAATCGACTGTAGCGGGGACGCGCCGGTGCCGCCGTCGTATCCGCTTATCAGCACAACATCGGCTTTTGCCTTTGCGACGCCCGCGGCGATCGTTCCGACGCCGACCTCGGCGACCAGCTTGACGCTGATGCGGGCGCGGTCGTTCGAGTTCTTGAGGTCGTGGATCAGCTGCGCGAGGTCCTCGATCGAGTAGATGTCGTGATGCGGAGGCGGGGAAATCAGTCCAACCCCGGGCACCGAATAGCGAATCTTGGCGATGAATTCGTCGACCTTGTGACCGGGGAGCTGTCCGCCTTCTCCGGGCTTCGCGCCCTGCGCCATTTTGATCTGAAGTTCGTCGGCGTTGACCAGGTAATGGCTCGTGACGCCGAAACGCGCCGATGCGACCTGCTTGATCGCACTGCGCCGCAGGTCGCCGTTGGGATCGGGAACGAAACGCGCGGGATCCTCGCCGCCTTCGCCGGTGTTGCTTTTGCCGCCGATGCGATTCATCGCGATCGCGAGGTTTTCGTGCGCCTCCTTGCTGATCGATCCGAACGACATCGCGCCGGTCTTGAATCGCCTGACGATATTGGAAGCCGGCTCGACCTCTTCTATCGGAACCGGGGAACGCTCGTTCTTGAACTTAAACAAGCCGCGCAGTGTCGCGATCCTGCGATTGTGATCGTCAACCGACGCCGTATATTCCTTGAAGAATTTGTAATTGCCCGAACGCACCGCGTGCTGCAGCTTCGCGATCGTATTCGGATTCCACATGTGAAATTCGCCGCGCCGGCGCCACTGATAATTGCCGCCGACGTCGAGGTCGCCGTCGAGATTCTCAAGATGGTCGAACGCATAGTGATGGCGCAGTTCGGTTTCGCGCGCGATCTCCGCGAGACCGATTCCTCCGACGCGCGACGGCGTCCAGGTGAAGTAGCGATCGACGAGTTCCTTGCCGAGTCCGATCGCCTCGAAAATCTGCGCGCCGTGATAGCTCTGGATTGTCGAGATGCCCATCTTCGACGCGACTTTGGTGAGGCTCTTTGTGACGGCCTTGATGAAATGTTTTATCGCGCCGTCTTCGTCGACGTCCTTGAGCTGCCCGTCGCGAATCATCTCGCACAGGGTTGAGTACGCGAGATACGGATTGATCGCGCCGGCGCCGTAGCCGATGAGAACGCAGAAATGCATCGCCTCGCGCGGTTCGCCTGATTCAACGATCAGGCCCACCCGCGTGCGTGTGCCCTCGCGAATCAGATGATGATGTAGTCCGGAGCATGCGAGCAGACTTGGCACGGCGGCGTTGTGCGCGTCGACGCCGCGATCCGAAATGATCAGGATCGAGTATCCGTCTTCGATCGCCTTGTCTGCCTCGCGGCAGATGCGATCGAGCGCCGCCTTCATTCCGCTTGCGCCTTCAGCCGCCGGATACAGTATCGAGAGCGTGGTCGCTCTGAGTCCGGGCCGATCGATGCGGCGAATCTTTTCCAGCTCTTCGTTGGTGAGAACCGGAGACTGGACGATCAACTGGCGACAATGGAGCGGGCTCTCTTCGAAAAGGTTCTGCTCTCCGCCGACTGAAGTTGACACGGCGGTGACCATCTCCTCGCGAATCGGATCGATCGGCGGATTCGTGACCTGCGCGAAAAGCTGCTTGAAGTAGTTGAAGAGCGGCTGCGGCCGTTCGGACAGAACCGCCAGCGGTGTATCGGTTCCCATCGAGCCGACCGGCTCCTGTCCGTTCACGGCCATCGGCGCGAGGATCATCTTGAGATCCTCGATCGTGTATCCAAACGCCTGCTGAAGCTTGACCAGCTCTTCGCCCTTGTACTGATCGACGGGCGGAGCGGAATCGACGTCGGGAAACTCGTCGACGTTGGTGAGATTCGCGTCGAGCCATTCCTGATACGGCTGGCGCGCCGCGAGTTCTCCTTTGATTTCCTCGTCGTGAACGATACGCCCAAGGGCGGTATCGACCAGGAACATGCGTCCGGGCTGGAGGCGACCCTTGCGCTCGACATTCTCGATCGGAATGTCGAGAACGCCCGTCTCCGACGCCATCACGACGAGACCGTCCTTCGTAACCAGATAGCGCGACGGCCGAAGCCCGTTGCGATCGAGGACTGCGCCGATTCGGATTCCGTCGGTGAACGCGATCGATGCGGGGCCGTCCCACGGCTCCATCATGCACGAATGGAATTCGTAGAAGGCGCGCTTCTTCGGATCCATCAGCGGATCGTTCTGCCACGCCTCCGGAATCATCATCATGACCGCGTGCTGGATCGAACGTCCCGTGCGGACCAGCAGTTCCAGGCAGTTATCGAACATCGCGGAGTCGCTGCCATTGGGTTCGATAATCGGGCGCAGCTTCGCGATGTCGTCGCTGAACAGCGGCGAGGCGAACAACTTCTCGCGCGCGTGCATCCAGTTTACATTGCCGCGCAGCGTGTTGATCTCGCCGTTATGGCTGATGAAACGGTACGGATGAGCGCGATCCCAGCTTGGAAATGTATTGGTCGAGAACCGTTGATGGACCATCGCAAGCGCGGTGGTGATCAGCGGATCGGAAAGGTCGGGGTAGAACTCCGGAATCTGATGAGAGATGAGCTGGCCCTTGTAGACTATGGTGCGTCCCGAGAGGCTGCAGAAGTAGAAAAGCTCGGGATCCACCAGTCCGAGTTGCGCGGTGGCTTCGTTCGTCGCGCGTTTGCGGATGACGTAAAGCTTGCGTTCTAGAGCCTCGGCGTCTTCGATTGAATCGCCTCGTCCGATGATCACCTGTCGAATCGCAGGCATCGCGCGCCGTGCGATATCGCCGCACGCGGAGGGAATCGTTGGAACGTCGCGCCATCCAAGGACGTGCTGCCCTTCTTCGCGCACTACACGCTCGACGAGCTCCTGAGCGCGCTCACGCTTGGCGGGATCGAGCGGCAGGAACAGCACGCCGACGCCGTAACTTCCCGGCTCGGGAAGCTTAAAGCCGAGTTTGTCGGCCTCGCGCGCAAAGAAATCGTGCGGAATCTGCATCAGGATGCCCGCGCCGTCTCCCGTGCGCGGATCGCATCCGCAGGCGCCGCGATGCGTCAGGTTGTTGAGAACCTCGATTCCCTTCTGAACGATATCATGGGAGCGGATGCCCTTGACGTTCACAACGAAGCCTACACCGCAGGCTTCGCGCTCGAACTCGGGCAGATAGAGCCCTTGTGCCGACGGGATACTGTCGTGCTCGTGCATGATCAAATCCTTCTCCCGCTCTCGATAGCCGCCGCACGCGATGCTGAAGCGGAACGAGCACGGCGTACGCCGTTTGTCGCATGCTCGCCGGAATCTTCTTCGCGCGGCGGGCCAACCACGATCGTTGCACGTTCAACATGCGTGGACAGGACGACCATGGTTTCGGTGCGGGACACACCTTCGATCGAGCGGATCGCGCTAATGAGCCGCTCCAGCGAAGCTGTGTTCTCCGTTTTGATCTTGAGCAGGAGGGTATGTTCGCCGGTCACGTGATGACACTCGAGGACGTCCTCGATGGTCGAGACGGACTGTTCGAAGCGACCGATCGCTTTGGGATGATTGATCGATACGCCGATAAACGCGGTGACATCCTTGCCGAGCCGGCGCGCATCAAGCGATGCGTGATAGCCGGTGATGATGCCGTTGTCTTCGAGTTTTTTTACTCGCTCGATAACCGAGGGCGAGGAAAGCCCGACCTGTTCGCCGAGCTTGGAGAGGGGTATGCGACCCTGTTCTTGCAGGGTGTTCAGTATCTGAAAATCAATAGCGTCAAGTTCGGGCGCTGTCGTTCCTAATTTCATAAGGGAAAACCCTTTTGGAGCCGTCGAAGCTATCACAGAAGCGACATGTGTCAAGGGCTTTATTAGGGAAAACTAGGCCCATTACCTCGAAAAGCGCGATTTTCCTCCCGCGCTAATGGGTAATTTTCATAAAATCGTTATATTCTAAATCTTTTTGGGATCCCAGAGCAGTCAGAGACGCGCCGCGTCAGTTGAGCAGACCCACTCGCTCGCGAACCTTTGCGCGCCTTATGCCGTAATTGCTGGTGATCACGAGAATGGCACGGCGCTTGAAAAACAACAACGCGTGAACACTGTCACCCTGTGAGTGCTTTCGAAGTTGCACTTTTGGGAAACGGCATGTACGTTTCGTGACGGCTCGTGATCCGGTTCTTTAACTCAGAGAAACGCCAAATGCTGACGCTTTTGGAATTCGAAAATTTTCGGTGTTTCGGCAGTCACAAGGTGCCGCTACGACCGCTCACGATCATTGTCGGTCGCAACAACGCTGGAAAATCGACGGTCGCCGAAGGACTCCGCCTCATTTCTCTCATTTCAGATAGGTACTGGACCTCGCACAGTAGCGACGTTCCAAACTGGCTCGACATTCCGCGGGTGCAACGAGGAATCAGCCCATCTCTCCGCGGGTACGAGTTCAACTTTGAGACCGCCTTTCACGGCTATTCGCACCCGCCCGCCTCAATGCGGGCATCATTTGACGACGGAAGCAAAGTTACGGCCTACATCGGTCCGGGCAACCAAGTGTACGGAACTGTCTTGGACGAGAAGAATCAGCCTATTCCGAGACGCCCAGCTAATCAGGGAAGCCTACTCAACATTTGCATACTCCCACAGATCGGGCCTCTCTTAAGAGAAGAAGAACTGCTCGATCGAGATTACGTTCGCAGGTCAATGTCTACCGCTTTAGCGTCATTGCACTTTAGGAATGAACTCTTGCTCGAACGTGACCTCTTCGCCGAATTCTCCGAATTGGCTTCGAACACGTGGCCCGGCTTGAAGGTCGATCGGCCGGAACTTACTAGGCGTGACGGCAAACAATATGTAAATCTTCTGGTTCGCGACGGCGGCTTTACTGCGGAAGCTGCATGGATGGGGCACGGCCTGCAGATGTGGCTCCAAGTCATGTGGTTTCTTGCGCGAAGCAGCCATGATTCAACCGTGGTTCTCGATGAGCCTGATGTTTACATGCACCCAGACCTGCAGCGAAAAGTGGTTCGTCTCGTATCGCAACGCTACGCACAGACAATCATTGCCACTCATTCGGTGGAAATCATTTCGGAGGTTGATCCTGACAGTATCCTAGTCGTCGATCGGCGCAGGCGTGCATCGAGTTACGCAAACACTTTGCCTGGAGTTCAAAACATAATTGATCGGATCGGAGGCGTGCACAACGTTCATTTGGCGCGACTCGGATCGGTTCGTCGATGTGTGTTTGTAGAGGGCGACGATCTGAAAATCCTGAAACACGTGTACGATAGATTATTCCCTAGTTCACTAGAGTCTCTCGAAATTTTGCCAAATATGGATTTGGGCGGATGGGATGGTTGGAACTACGCCGTCGGTTCATCGATGCTGCTGAAAGACGCAGTTGGAGCACCGATAAAAATCTATTGTGTCTTCGACAGGGATTATCGCTCGGAAGAAATCATAGAAGAGCGTTGTCAAAGTGCCGCAAAAGCGGGCATTGAACTTCATGTTTGGGAGAAGAAAGAAATCGAAAACTATTTCCTAGTGCCATCCAACATTGTTCGCGCGATACGCCGAGAAGTTCCTAACGGTCTTATTCTACCGACGGAAGACGAGGTTAGCGATGAGCTCACTGCCATAGCCGAACGGCTCCGCGATTCGACAACGGATCTTTTGGCTCAAGAACTGCTCCAAAGGAAACAGGTTAAGAATCTAAAAGAGGCGAACTCCAAAGCGCGAGTAAGAGTCGCCGCGTCTTGGAAAAGCCTTGAAGGCAGGTTAGCGATAATTTCGGGCAAAGAAGCTATTTCGCAGCTCTCGTCTTGGGCACAGAAGAACTACAAGGTTTCGTTGAGTGTTATGAAGCTCGCTCGCGAAATCGAACGGGGCGAGATCGATAGCGAATTGTCGACCGTGCTAAGCGCGATCCAAGCGGGGCGTAATTTCATCTAGGTAAAGAAGGTCATTCACAACCCGCAGCCAGACTTATGGCGCGCAAATCGGCAAGGAACTGTCCGTGGGCTTACGCGCGTCTATCAGCGGATCGGAATGGACGCCGGGATCGGAGCGTTGGATGTGTGCACTGCGAGGAATGCGAACATCCGATCGTTCCATTCCTTCGGCCATCGCAAGTGATGAAAGAAACCTGCTGTTCCGCCAGCGGTCGAATATGGTTCCCCGCCGTTCGGATTCGTCCCGCACGACGGATCGCACTTGGTGACTTCCGTCCCGTCGCTGTTCAGGACGACGTCGTTGACGTCGTTCTTCATCGCGCGGAGTTGCCCGGCGAGCTTGTCGCCGTTGGGGCAGATGCCGCCGATGTCGCACGCGTTGCGGACGTGCATCAGCGGCGCCTGCGGATTCGACACCTGTAGTTCTCCAATGCCGACCGGTCTTCCGGCAACCGGCGTCTGCGGACAAGGATCGTTGTACGCATCGAACGGATTGGGCGCAGAGTAGACGGCAGCAGCAGCGATCGAGGGACGATTGAGCGCATAGAGGATCGCCATCGCAGCCCCATTCGACCATCCCATCACGTAGATGCGTCGCGTATCGACCTTTCCTGATGCGACCACCTGATTGACGAAATGATCGATCGCCGCCGCATCCGCATTTTCAGGATACGCCGTGCCTTCGATCGTTGCGTCGCCCGATGCAGAAAACTGGCGATACCAGTTGTCCCATCCGAGCGCCTTGTCATCCGGCGCGGGATAATAGTGCGATGTGTGGCGTCCTTCCGGCGCAAGCAGGATAAAGCCGGGCTTCGCGCCGCCAAGATTCGCATCGCCGGTGCGCGACACCAGCCCGGTTACCAAAATGGAATCAGCGGTCGCCATCGAGCCGTGAAGGAAAACGACGAGCGGGAGCGGCTGCGTCGCGCTGGCAGAGCCCGGTTCGTACAGGCATGCGTATCGATCATCGCCATTCGCATCCTTCCACGGCCCGATGGTTTTTCCCTTAAAGCAGTGGGGATTGTGAGTCGAAACAAAACTCGAAATGACGCCGCGCTGAACTTCCGCGGGCGCGTCGCCGAACGCCGAGCATCCCGGCGACGATTCAGCCGCGAAACCCGCGGTGGTAACCCCAACCGCGGCCGCGATTACAACGATACCTATCCGGTAAACGAGGTGTAGCGTTGCCATTGCCAAATTGTCCCTCACACCGAGTCGTGAGGCGACGACCTCGCAGCGCTGATTCTAGTGCGGGTAGGCGTCGCTTCCCATTTCGAGGGCGTCCAAGCCGGTCCACTCGACCTCGGGAATCACGCGATTTCCCATCAGGCGCTCGATCGCCATGAAGAACGCGAAGGCGAGACCGAAAATGACTGCGAAATTGACGGTCACTCCTATCAATTGCGCCACGAACTGGCTCGCATCGCCGTAAAGCAGCCCGCGCACCGGGCCTGCCACGCCGTTCCATCCGTCGCCGTAACTGCCGTCGGCGAAGATTCCCAGCGCGAGCGCGCCCCACGCGCCCGATGCGCCGTGCACCGCTATAGCGCCGACAGGGTCGTCCACGCGCAGCACGCGTTCGAGCGCGAGCACCACGCCAACTACCACGAAGCCGCCGATGATGCCGATCATCACGGCCGCCATCGGTGTGACGAACGCGCATGGCGCAGTGATCGCAACCAGGCCGCCGAGCAGACCGTTACAGCACATCGCGATATCGGGCTTATTGAAACGAAACCATAGGTAGAGGATCGCCGTCAGCGCGCCGGCTGCCGACGCGAGCATCGTGTTGACCGCGATTCCGGCGATTCTCGCGTCGGTCGCCGCCAGTGAGGAACCCGCGTTGAAGCCGAACCATCCGAAGGCGAGGATCAGCGTTCCGACAACGGCCATCGGGATATTGTGTCCGGGAATTGCCCCGATCGAGCCGTCGCGGCGGAACTTCCCGATGCGCGGACCAAGCACGATCGCGCCCGCAAGCGCAGTAACGCCTCCGGTCATATGCACCACAGATGATCCCGCGAAATCGACGTGTCCGTGACCAAGCCCGAGATTCACACCGAGCTGCGAGAGCCATCCCCCACCCCACACCCAATTGCCGTAGAGCGGATAAAGGAACATCGACATGAAAAACCCGTACATGAAGAACGCCGAGAACTTCCATCGCTCCGCCATCGCGCCCGTGGGTATCGTCGCCGCCGTGTCCATGAAGACCGCTGCGAACAGGAACATCGCGAGGCTTGCTGGGTCGCGCGCTACGCTCACCAGCGCGAACTTGCTTAGTCCGATGATGCCGAACGGATGCCCTGCGATCGTGAGCGTCAGCTCCTGATGTCCTATTTCCATCGCGCCGAACGAGGGCCAGTTGCTGACGCCGCCCATCATCAACGCGTATCCGGTCATCCAGAAACCGATCAGGCCGATCGGATAGATGACGAAATTCATCGCCATCGTATGCACTGCGTTCTTGGCCCGCGTAAATCCTGTCTCGACCATCGCGAACCCGGCCTGCATGAACATCACGAGGAAGCCGGCGACCAAAACCCACGCCAGGTTGAGGGCGGCTTCGTTGGGTGCGACTGCGGCGTGCGCGCGCGAAACTGTTGCGAGAATCGCCAGCATCGCGGCGAGCGCACACGTCGTGATTGGGCGGACTGCCGTTCGAGGAGATAGTTTCATCACCTTGTCGTCACCTCACTTGTCCGCGATACGATTTGCGCGCAGGTGCAATCGGAGCGGGATAACGATTCGCCAGCCACACCAGGAATACAAAGAGCCCCACCAGCGAACCGAAGAAGAAGACCACTGCAATAACACGGCGCGCGCGCACCCACGCGAGATTTCGCGGCTTGAGCCGCTCGGCGCGCTGGAACGACTGGACGCGCGAAGGATCGCGCAGATCGTCAAGCATCTGCTGCGCGGTCTCGTAGCGATTGCGCGGCACGCGGTCCATCGCGTGCAGGACGATCTCCTCGAGCTTGGGATCGAGGTCCGCACGAAACTTGCGCGGCGGCTGGGGATCCTCGGTCGTCTTCGCGCGCATCATGTTGTAGACATTCGAGCTCTGAAACGGCATTTCTCCCGTCAGCATCTCGTACAAAATCACGCCCAGCGAATAGATATCGGTGCGAACGTCGCCGCGCCGTCCGCTGACCTGTTCGGGCGCCATGTAATCGGGAGTGCCAATCGTCGAGGAGAGGCCCGACCACGTCAGTCTGCGCGCCGACTGATCGAGCGCGATCCCGAAATCCATGATCTTTACCTGCCCCTCTGGGGTAACCAGGATGTTTTCGGGTTTGAGATCGCGATGCACCACGCCTTGCGAGTGCATGTAAACCAGTGCCGAGCAGATCTGGATCGCGAGCCCGAGCGCCCTTTCGACCGGCCATCCCTGGTGCCCGCGCATCATGTTGCGCAGCGACTCGCCCTGGACATACTCCATGGCGATGTACATCCGGCTTTTCTTTTTGGGCGTGAGGACCTTGATGATGTTGGGATGGTCGAGGCGGCGTCCGACCTCCTCTTCGCGCTGAAACCGCGAGTAGAAGACCACGTCGCTTTCGAACTGTATGTAGGGAACTTTGATCGCGACCGTTTGGGCGGAAACCTGGTCGGTGGCTTTGAAGATCGAAGCCATCCCGCTTCGCGCGATCAGCTCGTCCAGATGATACTGATCGAGAGTTTCGCCGACGCTTACCTCGTGCATGCGGTCAGCGCCGTCTGTACCAGCGCTTGCGCGCGAACGTTAACATCCGCGCAGCAAGCGAGGCAACGCGCGCCCCGTTGGATTCCAAGCGTGCGCAAAACCGGATGCGCAGGGATTTGTCTGATTTCAACCCCGCCGTCCGAGAAGATTCCTTAGACGATCGCGCCATCCCGGCGCTTCATCCTGTGCTTCGTACGGGGCCAGCATTTTGAACACGGCCACCGTCAGATTGTCAGGAGTTCCCCGCTCGTTCGCAGTATCGATCAGTGTGCGACACGCATCGGACGGCGTCGAATTCCCGGCAATTTTGAGAATCTCAGGTTCCAGTATGACGTTGTGCAGACCGTCGCTGCACAGGACCAGGACGTCCTTGAAGCGCAACGGCATCGAAATCAGATCGACCGATGCGATCAGCTCCTGGCCCAACGAGCGGGTCAGTTTCGAGCGATCGGGATGGGTTCTCGCCCGTTCGGGCGCAAGCAGCCCCATCCGCACCTTTTCGCCCACAACAGTGTGATCCTTGGTCATCTGCGTGATATTGCCGTCGCGGGCGAGGTAGAGCCGGCAGTCTCCGACGTGGGCCGCCGCGAGCACGCCCCGCTCGACCGATACCGCCGTCATCGTAGTCGCCATCCTGCGCAGTTCGGGGACCACCAGCGCTCGATTGTAAATCTCGATGTTTGCGTTCTGGATGGCGCGATGGAGCCTTCTGCTGGCGCCCCAGGCTTTGGGATTGTCGCGATAGGTTTGCAGGAGAGTTTCGACCCCCGTCGCGCTCGCGATCTCGCCGCCCTCATATCCTCCGACACCGTCCGCGACCGCGAACACGACGCTGTCATGCGCTTCTACAAATTGGGAACAGCAATCCTCATTATTCTTTCGGTTGGTGCCAAGATCGGTGAGCATCGCGAGGTCGAACTCGAGCGATGCTTCGCCTTGTTTCTCAGAAGATGTATCCGTCATTGCCGCTGTCAGATTCATACGCTGCCGAGCCATCCGGAGCCAGACGCAAGTGCGGGGACGAGCGCGCATTACGCGGCCCGTCCCCGGATTTAGTTACAGGTTGCTTTTCTCGCGGAGTTACACCGGCTTGGCGACCAGTACTGTCTCCTTGCCCCTCTTCTTGGAGCTGCGCACGAAGTAGACGGCTCCGTAGACACCCCAGATACCCGCGATCAGCAGAGCGATCAGAGGTTCTTTCACACTTCCGAGACCTTCGATGGGTCCGATGATGTAGAAAGCCATACAGGCAAAGTTTGCGACCGCGCCAAATATTGGCACCACCATGTGCTTGAAGCCGCTGAACTCATGGTGCTCCTTGAAGGCCACGATACAGATGATGTTGGTCAGGCCGTAGAGCATGAAGGTTCCGAAGTTGGAGACGAGCGTCACGAGCTGCAACCCGTTGGGGAGCGAGGAGAGCGAAGCGTTTGAGCTCATTCCAATCGCGTACCACAGGTTGTGCGGCAGCGTGCCAATCGTCTTGTCGTCAGGAGCTGCGGAACCCGCGAAGAAATACAGTCCGGCATACGCGCCGATGATCGCTGAGATCGTGGCCAGCGTCCAAATCGCGCGATGCGGAGTGAGGTTGTCGCCGTGCAGCAGGCCGAAATGCTCCGGTACTTCCTCGTCGCGACCCATCGCGTAAGTCACGCGCGCGCCCGTGTTGATGCAGCTCAGGGTCGTTCCAATCAGTGCCAGGAAGACGGTGAGCGCCTCGATGAGCATGAACGCCTGGCCGTGTCCGCCCATCAGCGCATTGCCGATTATAACCATCATGTCGCCGACTGGCGCCGCCGAGCCCTTCGCATCGTTGAGGCTGTAAAGGCTGCTCATGAAGTAATTGGCCGCGAAGTATTCGATCAAGTACATGACCAGGCACTGGATCGTGATCGAAAGCAGCACCGCACGTGGAATGTCTTTCTTGGGGTTCTTCGCTTCCTCGCCCAGCGAGGTTACCGATTCAAACCCGACCAGCAGCAGGATTGCCACCGTCGCCTGCAGCATCATCCATGAAAAGTTGTGCGGCAGGACTACCGACCATCCGCCCGGATGTGCGGGCGCGTCACCACTGAAAACGTAGTGGATCGCCTTACTGGTTCCGTCGAGCGCGATGCCCGTCGAGCCGTCCGGATGCCCAAGCCGATAAGCGATCGCGAGCGCCGAGAAGAACAGCAGAGCGACGATCTGGATCGCATTGATCGCCAGGTTGACGTTGGTCGATCCCTGCACGCCACGATACGCAATGAACGAGATCAGGTATGCGAAAACGACCGCCATGAAGGCCATGAAGACAGGCCCCGGTACGCCCGAGTTCATCGCGCCGGGAACTAGCGTGCCGATGATGTAACCGAGCATGACGCCGATGGTCGCCACCATCACGCCGGGGTAAACCCAGTAGTAGAGATGCGAGGCCCATCCGGTTACGAATTTAGCGATTCTAGCGAAGCGATACGCATGGGTTGTGTTGAGAAACGCCTTCTCGGCAAACAGATAAGAGCTTCCCGAACCCGGATAAAGTTTGGCGAGTTCCGAATAGGAAATCGCAGTTGCGTAAGCCAGCGTGAGAGCGGCGAAAATCCCGAACCACATGGCCATTCCTGACGGATACGCATAGCCGGCCTGAACGACGAAGGTGATCCAGAGGAATGCTCCCGGAGCGATGAGCGCCATCGCGTTCACGGTGACGCCCGTCAGACCTAGTGTGGCCTGCATCTTAGGCGCCTGGGTTTCGTCAGCCATCCTTGTCCTCCTTGGCGGTCGGTTTGGATACCGGGCGCGCACGCACCCACCGACCGCCGTTTCGGGGCCCTAGCGCAAGAAAAATGCCATTAAAAATTTCAACGTTTACGCGATGAGGCGCATAGCGGCGTGCTTAGAGATCGGGCACCCGCCCAAACGGAAGTCACCAGATGTGGCTGGCCATCAGGGATTAGGCAATTTTGTTTGCGAGCGTGGGACGCCGATCGCGACCATCAGGAGCGGGCTTTTTCCTGTCGCATGCGGCTCGAAGAATTTTGTCGTGTCGTCATCGTAGAAAGTCAGCCCGGTAGCGCCGAGTCCGAGAGAATAAGCGGCTACATAGGCGCGACCCCCGGCGATTCCCGCTTCGAGGTGCGCGTCGCGATACCCCCGATTTCCGAGAGATCCGAGTGCGCATTCGAGATCCGCCATGTAAACGAGGAGGGCGGAGCAGTCGTATCCGAGGCGTTGCTCGAGACAGAGATATCCGGCTTCGCCGCGAAACGATCCGCGCTTCAGAAGATCGAATTGCCCACCCCGGCGCCGGAAGTAGTATGCGCCATCCTCGAGGCCTTCGACGGCGTTCACGATGAAATAGGTCTCTACGAGCGGCGGAAAATCGGCGCGCGGATGGCGGCTCGAAGCGCTCAGAATTGCGGCCAATTCTTCAGCAGCGATCGCAGATTGCGCAAACGTGCGCGTCGACCCGCGACGCACGATCGTCTCGCCAAGACCCAGACATTCATCGAGCTCGAGGGACTCGAACGATCTTGAATCGACGACCCCGGGCGCCTTCGTATCCGCTCCGATTACGACGTCCGCTATCTCGGCCGCGTCGCGAGCGGATTCAAGTCGCGACTCGCGATGAATCGCCTGAAGGTCCGGATAGACAACCTCTTCTTTCGAAAGCGGGATGGTTTCGAAGGTGAGCGGGTCGAGCTTCGGCGACGCGAGGATCGTTTTGCCCGTGTTTCCCAGCGCGACCATGCATACGGGACCTTCGCGCTCGCCATCGATTCCGATCAGTGCTTCAAGCGCGCGGTCATCGAACGCCGTAACGACTTCGCATCCGACGCCTTCCGCCGTCGCCGCCGCCGTCAGATTGGCGAGTATCGTGCCCGCATCCCAGAAACAGTATCGATACGCACGCGCGCGATACTTCCACGTGCTGCGCCAGAAAATCGCGCTCAGGAAAACTATCGCGCGCGCCGACTCGAGCGATTTCCGATTCGCCGCCGCTTCCGACGCCGTCGCGCGCCAATCGCCGCGCCGCAATCCGCGAAGCTTCAGGTCCGCCGGCGAAAAGTGATAGAGCCCGGCTTCGAGTCCGTCCACGTCCGAGGACGCGAGGTAGATTTCGATCGGATAAAGCGCGCCTGCCGACGCCGCCGCGCGGAAGTGATACTGGTCGCCGCCCACCGAAGTGCTTCGCGTCAGCCCTCCCGCGCAAAACAAAATTCGTGTGAGCGAATCCAGGTCGATCGCGACCTGCGCATCCGCAGGCGCCTCCGACGAGATCGCTTTCAGCGTCGGCATCGTCGACAGATTCAGCTCGCGCGGCAGCGCGACCGCGCCCGTGCCCGGATAAATCTTGTACGGCATCGGGCGATTATCCCAGTCGAGGCTATGGGGCGATGTGCGGACGTTCGTGTACGAATGCTTGGTCAGATTGTGATAGTGACGCGCCGCCTCGATATCACGATTGCCCATGACATCAGTCTCGCCAGAGTGCGCGTCGTGAGCAACTAGCGCAGTTCCGCGCGAATCGCGCGAATCAGCGCGGCGCGTTCGTTCACTGTGCCGGCTCGCATCCGTACGAACTCGCCGGATCGCTTGATGTCGGCGACGACGCCCGCAGGGTCTTCATGGAAATGAAGAAAGGCTGACGCGCCGCGATAAAACGTTCCGCGCTTTGGTTCGCGCAGACCAGCGATCGCTCGAATTTCCTCGAGCAAACCCTCGATCTCATCGAGCGCGGCCTGGCCCGCGTGCTTCATTTATTTCGTATTTCGACGATTCTGGCGCGCTCGGGTCGCGCGCACAAATCTGCTTTGCGCGCGGCCATTTCTCAGCTCGCGTGCGCGTGCGGAGTCGGATGCTCGCGAAGCAGGACGCCCTCGTCGTAAAGCTTTGCGATTCCATCCTTGGAGACGCCGAGAATCTCTTCGAGAACCGCCTCGTTGTCCGCGCCCAGACGCGACGCATGGAGATCAGTGCGATCCGGCCAGGCCGAAAACTTCACCGGCATCCCGGGTATGTCGAACTCGCCGATCGTCGGATAGCTGACGCGGCGCACGGTCTTGCGCTGACGCATGTGCGGATGCGCCATCGCCTCGTCGACGCGATAAACAGGCGCGCACGGCACGCGCTCCTTGTCCAGGCGCGCCAGCGCCGAATCGCGGTCCGGAAATGCGGCCAGCCACTTTTCTATTATCTCGCGCAGCTCGACGTTGTTCTTCACGCGATCGCGATTGGTCTTGAACCGCGGATCCTCGCCCAGCTCCGCCGTCCCCATCGCCTTCCATAGCCGATGTATCTCGTGCTGCTGAACGATGATGAAAACGTATCCGTCGTGCGCCTTGAACACTCCCGAGGGAAATCCCGTAGGATGCGTCGGGCCGTTGCGCTTCGGAACGAATTTCCCCGGACGCAGCGATACGACGGGAACGGTGAGTTCGTGCATGTGGAAATAAGTGTCGAGGAGCGACGCGTCGATAAACTGACCCTCTCCGGTGCGCTCGCGATGAAACAGCGCGAACCCGGTCGCCATCGCCGCGGATACCCCCGTCGAGATGTCGCCGATCGCCATCGGAGTCACGACCGGCCCGCGATCGGGCTCGCCGATCTGATCGGTCACGCCCGCCAGCGACGCGCCAAGATAATCGTAACCGGGCTTGGTGCTCAGCGGACCGGTCTGACCGGCGACAGAGATCGAGACCATGATGATGCGCGGGTTGATCTTCTTAAGCGCCTCGTAGCCGAATCCCATTCCGCCGATAACGCCCGGCGCGAAATTTTCGACCACGATATCGATCTTCGGAATCATCGCGAGGACGAGTTCCTTCGCGCGCGGCTTGTGCAGATCGAGCGCGATACTCTTCTTGGAATGGTTGTGCTGGAAGTAGTACGTGCTCATCCCGTCGCGGACCAATCCCAGCGCGCGGACGTGATCGCCATGATGCGATCGCTCGATTTTGATTACCTCGGCGCCAAGCTCGCCCAGGATACGCGTGCATGTCGGTCCGGCTACGAAATGAGTGAAATCGAGTACGCGAATTCCCTCGAGCATCCGGGGAGAATGATTTTCCATTTTGATGACGTCGCTCCGTTTCCCGTATCGCCCGCCGGCGGACGGCTTGCGATTATCCTAGAGCGTTGCGGCCCGATCGTTCAAACGCTCAGGCTGGGTCTGAGAAAACGGGATTGGAACGAACTGTTGCTGTGCTACAATGTAATACGTGAAAGCCGAAACGATAACCATCCGACTCGACGAGGACTTGGCTCCGATTCTGAAGGAAGCATGCCGCCGCTCCGGACGAACGCGCAGCGATATTGTACGCGAGGCCCTGCGTCGCCATCTGGCCCAACTCCGCTTCGAACGGCTGCGCCGGCGCGTGATGCCTTTCGCTGAAGCTCGCGGCTTCCTCACTGACGAGGACGTTTTCAAACACGTCTCGTGAGGGTCTTTCCGGACACCAACGTGCTGGCCAGCGCGTTCGGCACGCGCGGCTTGTGCGCCGATGTTCTGCGCCTGATCCTTGCTGAGCACGAACTTCTCACCGCAGAGGTCGTTGTGGGTGAACTGCGCGATGTGCTTGCGAGGAAGTTCGGCGTTCCGAGCGCGACGATCCGGGAGATCGAGGCTTTCCTCGGCGGCTATCACGTTGAACCGAGCCCTCGCGATGCTTTGAACTTGAAACTGCGCGATCGCAACGACGTGCTCGTTGTCACCTCTGCGGTAAACGCGAATTCCGAAATCCTGATTACGGGAGATCGTGAACTGCTCCAGCTTCGACCGAAGCCAGCGACACTTCAAATCGTTGATCCTCGCGCCTTCTGGAATCTTGCCGCGGCCAAACGCAAGCCGGAAACTTAAGTCGCGGCCAGGACGACCGCGTGCCTACTCGCGCGCTTTCGCGAGGCAGTCGGCGCAGACGCCGTAGAGTTCCATCTTATGGCGCGTCAGCTTGGCGTGAAGCTCGCGCGCGACGGCCTCCTGGATACGCTCGATGCTCTCGTTTGAGAACTCGATAATCCGGCCGCACCGCTCGCAGATGAAATGGTCGTGATGGCGGTCGCGCACGATTTCGTAGCGCGCCTGGCCGTCGTCGAAATGGCGCTCGTAAACGAGGTCGCACTCCTTCAGAAGGCGCAGCGTGCGATAGATCGTCGCGTAGCCGACGTGAGGGCTGACTTTCTTGACTTCGGCGAAAAGCTCCTCGGCGCTGATATGACGCCCGAGCTCGAAAAACACTCGCGCGATATCGTCGCGCTGGCCGGTCGATTTGAGACCCCGCTCCCGCAGGCGTACGTGGAACAAATCGACCTGGCTCTGCGCATCAACGTGGACCGTCGGTTCGACGACCGTTCGGCCACCAGCGCTTTCCACCGGGCGCGGCATATCGTTAAGGGCCTACGATGGCTCGGAACCTGCCCCGATCGCGCGGCGCGCGGCAGGCGATAGATAGACGGATTCGAGGTCGCGATCGCGAAGCGCCTCGGCGAGGAGTTCGAGTTGCTCGTGGGCGGGCTGGTCGCGATCTATTATCACCAGGTTCTCCTCGCGCAGCCGGCATGCCCCCCCGCGCGCGCGATATCCGACCTCTCGCAGCAGCTTTTCGCGCCGGACCTTGACGCCCGAGCGCTCCGCCGCCTCGATAAGTTCCTCAACCACGCGCCGCAAACGCGATTCGCTGTGCTCAGTCATCGCAACCCGTCCTCTTGAGCATCGATGTCACCGCATGGTATCGCGGATTGCAGGTCGGGAGAAAAGCCGATGATAAAAAAAATCCTGGTCGGCATCGACACCTCCGAGCACTCCCGCAACGCGCAGGCCTATGCGCTTTATCTGGCGCGTAAGCTCGGCGCGACTCTGGTCGGAGTCCACGTCGTCGATATTGTCTCGATCGAAGGCTCCTTTTTTCATGATATCTCAGGTTCGCTCGGACTTGAACCGTACCTGGATTTCTCCTCTAAGATGCGCGATGTGCTGACCCAGCGCGGCCGCGCGGTCCTCGATCAGTTCGTCGAGACGGCTCGTCGCGAGGGCGTCACGGTCGAGACCGTCCTCGACATGGGGATCGTTCCGAATCAGCTATGCGAGCGGGCGCGGGCCGCGGATCTCGTCATCATCGGGCATCGCGGCGTCAACGAGCGCTTCTCGACGGGGCTGCTCGGATCGACCGCCGAGAGCGTCGCACGCAAATGCCCGCGTCCGGTCCTGATCTCGCCGATACGATTCGGCGAAATTACAAAGCCGGTGCTCGCTTATGACGGCAGCGAGCGGGGCTCTCATGCGATGCGCCTCGCGGCTGATTTCGCGACTGATTTCGGCGTGCCGCTGACCGTTATCACGGTGGCGCGCGATATGAAGCTGGGCGAGCGCACGCTGGACGAGGCGCGCAAGTATTTCGAATCGCGTCCGGTGAAGGTCGATTTCCTCACGCTCGCCGGCCACGCCAATGAGGAGATCGTCCGCTTCGTCAAGGATTTCAAAGCCGACCTGCTCTTCATCGGCGCTTACGGCCACAGCCGGATTATCGAGATGGTGATCGGCTCGAC
>Ga0335069_10004149_pt1 | contig 21653 bp, 24 predicted proteins | sample Lox_Sample_11_FD_206714 | JGI IMG/M metagenome (GOLD analysis project Ga0335069, IMG submission 206714) | Soil microbial communities from Loxahatchee National Wildlife Refuge, Florida, United States - Lox_Sample_1.1 | ecosystem: Environmental > Terrestrial > Soil > Wetlands | place: USA...
TCGTGAAGAGATCGACGACGCCCTGGAACTTATCTTCCGCGCCGATCGGCACCTGAATCGGCACCGCGCGCGCTCCAAGCCGTTCGCGTATCTTCTCGACGACGTTGAAGAAGTCGGCGCCGACGCGATCCATCTTGTTGACGAAGATGATGCGCGGAACCTTATATTTGTTCGCCTGACGCCAGACCGTCTCCGATTGCGGCTGCACCGCCGCGACCGAGTCGAAGAGGGCGACCAAGCCGTCGAGCACGCGCAGCGAACGCTCGACTTCGACCGTGAAGTCGACGTGGCCCGGCGTGTCGATGATGTTGATGCGGGTGTCGCGCCAGGTCGTCGCGGTCGCCGCCGAGGTGATCGTGATGCCGCGTTCCTGCTCTTGCACCATCCAGTCCATCGTGGCGGCGCCGTCGTGCACTTCGCCCATCTTGTGGACGCGGCCCGTAAAGAAGAGGATGCGTTCGGTACAGGTCGTCTTGCCCGCGTCTATGTGCGCGGCAATGCCGATGTTCCTCGTGCGTTCGAGCGGAAATTCCCTTGCAGCCATGGCGTTGTTTAGTTCAGATTACCAACGATAATGCGCGAAGGCCTTATTGGCCTCGGCCATCTTATGCGTGTCTTCACGCTTCTTTATCGTGGCTCCGGTGTTATTCGAGGCGTCGAGCAGCTCGCCGGCCAGCTTCTCCTCCATCGAGCGTCCGCCGCGGGCGCGCGCGAAGCCGATCAGCCAGCGCATCGCCATCGCCTGGCGCCGGTCCGGACGAACCTCCATCGGCACTTGATAGGTCGCGCCGCCGACGCGCCGGGGACGCACCTCGACGAGCGGCATCGCATTGGAGAGCGCCTGCGAGAAGATCTCCATCGGGTCGCGGCCGGTCTTCTCCGCGACGATGTCGAGCGCGCCATACGTAATGTGCTCCGCGGTCGACTTCTTGCCGCAGAGCATCACCTTATTGATGAAGCGTGCGAGCACTTTCGAGTTGAATCGCGGGTCGGGGAGAATCTGCCGCTTCGGAGCGGGACCTTTACGAGGCATCTACTACTTCTTCTTTTCGCGCTTGGCGCCGTATTTAGAGCGGCCTTGCTTTCGATTCGCGGTGCCGGCCGTGTCGAGCGTGCCGCGGATGATATGATAGCGAACTCCCGGCAGATCCTTGACGCGTCCGCCGCGCACGAGGACGACCGAGTGCTCTTGCAGATTGTGCCCGATCCCGGGGATGTACGCCGTGACCTCTTCGCCGTTCGTCAGCCGGACGCGGGCGACTTTGCGGAGGGCCGAGTTCGGCTTCTTCGGGGTGACCGTCTTCACTTGCGTGCAGACCCCCCGGCGCTGCGGGTTGCCGGCGACCTCAAAGGTCCGCGTCGGCAGGTCGGGATGCCCCGGCTTGGGCCCGGTCAGGATCACGCGGAACGCGCGCGTCTTGACCTTCTGCTCGGTCTTCTCGCGCCCACGGCGCACCAGCTGGTTAATCGTCGGCAAACGGCTTGCTCCCTAAGAATGCAGGCAACACACAAAACACGGCCTCACCCGCGGGTGGGACCGAGCCTCAACTATACCAAGGCCCTATGGAGGCGTCAAACCCCTACGTAGACGCCGTCGAGGAAACTCCAGAGCGCGTCGCAGGCCTCGCGGGTCGCCGCCAGCACCTCGGCTTGCTTCTCGGGCGAATCGGCCGCCCGCTCGATCAAACGCCACTCGGCCGCCGAGTGGGCGACGTCTGCCTTTTCGTGGACCGAGAAGAACTCGATCTCCTCCGGATTCTCGATCCCGTAGAAGCGCCGCAGCCCGTCGATCTTGACGGCTGCGATCGCCGGCACTTGCGACTCGAACGCGTGGAGCGCCGCGAGCCCGGCGTAGAAGGGCCGGTTCCGGCAGAGATCGTTGAAGGTCTCGATGAGCCGTCGCGTCGCGGGGACGGCTTGCGCCGCCGCGAGATCGTCGTCGGAGAGTCCGAGGGCCGCCGCGAAGCGCTTCCAGAGGGCGGGGTGGTTCTTCGGACCCAGCTCCTCGTCCACGAGGTTCTGCAGGATCGCCTGACGCGGCCCGAGATCGCTTCTCCCGTCGCTCGCGTAGTGCGGCGTGTTCGTATGGACGGCGCTGAGATAGGTCGGCTCCGCGAGGACGTGGTGCAAATACTGCCCGGCGTACCCCCGCAGCTGGTCGAGGGTAAGCTCGCCCTTCGTCCACGCAACGTAGAACGGATGGCCGAGCAGGTGTCGCCGCTCGATGATCGAGCGCACGGATTCTTCGAAGGAGCGGTCGAGGGTCGTTTCCATGGCGCCCCGATTTAGGCTTCGCTCGGTCGACTCCTCGTCTCGGTCAGGTGCGCGAGCTCGGACGCAATCTCGTCGGGAGTGAAGCCGCGATGTCGCAGCGACGCGACGAACTCATGCGCGGCCTCGCGCAGGCTGCGCATGCGGCCGCGGCGATCCACCGGAGCCCGCGGCGCCACGCGAGTTCCGCGCCGTCCGTCGCTGACGAGCCATCCGTCCGACTGCAGTTCGGCGTAGGCTCGCGCGACGGTGTTCGGCGCTATACCGAGATCGCCGGCGAGCTGCCGCACCGTTGGCAACGGCGAATCGGGCAGCAACTCCCCGCGCTCTATCCCCGCGCGTATCTGCGCGACGACCTGCTGGTACGGCGGGATGCCCAGGCCTGAATCGACGACGAGATACGGTTCGCTCACGCGATTGCGATGCGCCGGCGTCGCGGCAGGATGCTCGCGGCCACCGAGACGAGGAACGCCGCGCTCGCGACCACCATCGCGACGGTTCCGATCGTTGCGTACTCTGCGGGGAACGAGGCCGTGGCGAGCGCCACGACGACAAACCCCGGGGCACAGGCGAGGAGCGCGATGCTCCGAGCGCGGCCGATTCGCACCCGTTCGTCGACCGCGTACTCCCATTGCGGATCCACGCCGATCATGAGAGCGGGCGCGGCGGCGACGCGCCACGCGACAAGACCGAGAACGATCGTCGAGAGCGCGGCGACGGTCGCGCCAAACCGCTCCGGCGGGTACAAGGCGAGCGCTACCGAGATCGCGAGCATGCACGCCATCGCGGCGATCACCGCCGGCGGGAGCGCGGCAAACGGCGACCGGCGCACGAGCGGCGCGACCCGCCGCTGCGTCGCGCGGTGGAACTGCAGGTAGGCGAGGAGCATGATGCCCGCGGAGGCGAGACAGAAGAGCGCGTAGGGCACGACATACGGGATCGTCCGAATCGCTTCCAGCCCGGCGAAGAGGATCGCGGCCAGGCCGAGATAGCGCCCGTAGGCGCCCGAAAGGCCTTCCGCATCCTCGCGAGCCACGACGACGCGTCGCAGCCGCTCTTGGTCGGCCGGCGCGAGCGGGCCGGGCGAGCGCGTAAAGTAACCCGCGGCCCCTGAGAAGCAGCGCGGCCACAGAAACGCGGCGATGCCCGCTGCGATCATGGCCGCGGCCATCGTCGCGCGAGCGAGATCGGTGTGGGCGATATGTGCGTGCAGCATTGTATCGCCACCCTAATACAAAAGCGGGTTTTGTGTCAAGGGGTTGGTTCAAAAGAGGGCCGCGCTGAGGAACGCAGCCCCCTTTTCCCTCCCCCTGCTAAGAGAAGCTCTTGCTACTCGATCATGCACCCAACCCAAGCGAGGCGCCACCCACAAATACCCGGACAAATCGTGGGGCGGGCGAATCGCCCAGCGATGGCGGCCAGCGGTGCGCTTCACGAGAGCCCTCGGCTGGGTGTGCTCGACGGGCTGCGCGGGATCGCGGTGCTCCTCGTCCTCTGGTATCACGTCTGGGAGATCTCGTGGCTCTCGCCCGGACCAGCGCTCGACTTTCTGCCGGCGACCGGGTTCATCGGGGTTCCGCTCTTCTTTTTTTTGAGCGGCTTCGTGATCTCGTATCCGTTCGTCCGGGCCGCCGTCGCGGGCACGCCGCAGCCGTCGTGGGGCCACTTCGCCTGGCGCCGGTTCGTCAAGATCGTGCCGTCGTACGTTCTCGCGATCGGCGTTGCGTACGCGATCGGCTACGCACAGGTCCAGCCCGGGGCATCGCTCTTGCCCGACTTGCTGACGCACCTGCTCTTCATCCACACGTGGTTTCCGTACCAATACGGAACGATCGCCGGCGTTCTGTGGACGCTCGCCGTGGAGGTCGAGTTCTATTGCATCTTCCCGCTCGTCTGGTGGTCGTTCAAACGCAGTCCGTGGCTCACGGCCGCCGCGATGATCCTCATCGCGTGGGCCTGGCGCCTCTCGATGGCGCGCTGCTGCTACGCGACGATCTTCCCGCAGTACGAAGAGAACCTGCCGGGCTATCTCGACATCTTCGCTTTCGGGATGATCTCGGCGTACGTCTTTACGCGCTACGGCGAACGCTGGCGCGCATCGCCGCTGCGTTATGCCGGCCCGGCGGTCGCGCTCGCGGGATTCACCGCGCTCGTGCTCTTACTCGAGAACCTCTGGGCCTACCGGTTCTACGATCAGTGGGCCTCGGTCTGGCAGATCGACAATCGGCCGCTGCTGGGCGCGGCCTTCGCGACGATCGCTCTCGGCTCGCTCGCGAGCCCGCGTTGGTGGCAGATCGTCCTCGACAACCCGCCGTTGCGATTCCTGGCGGAGATCTCGTACAATCTCTATCTCTACCATCAGATGATCGCGCGCGAGCTTCTCGCGCACCATCTACCCCCGTATACGGGGGATCCTCACGACGACCTCAACTGGCAGGTCAGATACACCGAGGCCGCCTTCGCGTTTACGATCGCGCAAGCGGCCTTGGTAACCTACTGCTTCGAACGCCCGCTATTGAAGATACGACTTGAAGATGTTGCGCGTTAAGTCGCCGACGATCGGCACGGTGACTTCCTTATTCTGGAATGCCGCGATGAACGTCCACAGCCACAGAACCAGCCCAAGGATACGCAGCACCATCCAAACCGGGAAGAAGAAGGGCCAAAGATGGAGCGCCCCCATGATGATGGTGACGGCCCACCACAGGATGATGAACGTCGCCCATAAGACGATCGACTGAGCCGCAGCCCACCGAACGAACTTGTTCGTGCCGCCGCCAAGCAGCATGACGACCCCGCCGATAATCCCAAAGAGGTAAGCCAGACCCGCCGCGATGTTCTGATCGAGGCCAAACGGCGTATCTTTCGGGGGTTGAGTTACGGACATGTAGTAGCCCTTTCGCTGTCGGTAGGTTCTCCGAGCTTTCGGGGTTGGTTAGCCCTGCAACCACAGTGCCCCTCCGTCGAGCGCTCGCCCGCAACAGGCGCGGGGGCCGCGCCTGTGCAAACGACGCCCTCATGCGCCGTGCCTGGTACGCGCTGCTCGTCCTGCCGTTCATCGGGACGCTTTTCCCGCAAATCTACAACCACGCTCGCCCGGCGCTCTTCGGCATGCCCTTCTTCTATTGGTATCAGCTGGCGTGGGTCGTCGTCACGGCCGGGCTGCTGGGCATCGTCGTCGTCGCCACCCGCGAACCGGGCGATGTCTAGCGCCGCCTTCATTCTCGGCGCAGCGGTCGCGGGCGTCGCGCTGCTCGGCTTCCTGGCGAGCCGCTGGGGCGGCGCGAACCTCACGAGCCTCGAGGAGTGGGCGCTCGGAGGCCGGAGCTTCGGAACGGTCGTCTCGTGGTTTCTGCTCGGCGGCGACCTCTACACCGCCTACACGTTCATCGCGGTGCCGGCCCTCGTCTACGGCGTCGGCGCGCTCGGTTTCTTCGCCGTTCCGTACGCGACGATCGCCTATCCCGTCGCGCTCGTCGTGCTCTCGCGGTTCTGGACCGTCGCGCGACGGCGCGGCTACGTTACGAGCGCCGACTTCGTTCGCGACCGTTATGGCGATCGGTCGCTCGAGATCGCCGTCGCGCTGACCGGCGTCGTCGCCGCGCTGCCGTACATCGCGCTGCAGCTCGTCGGCATGCGCGCGGTCTTCAGCCAATTCAGCACGCTTGGAGCCGCGAACGCGATCCCGGCCCTGACCGTCGCCTTCGTCCTCGTCGCCGGCTACACGTATACGAGCGGGCTGCGCGCGCCGGCGCTCATCGCCTTCGTCAAGGACACGCTGATCTACGTTACGGTCGTCGCGGCCGTCGTCGTCATTCCCGCGCGTCTCGGCGGTTGGGCGCACGTCTTCGCTCTCGCCGGGACCGCGTTGCACGGACGGCCGCATCCGTCATCCATCTACCTTACGCCCGCGCAGTATTTTACGTACGGGACGATGGCCTTCGGCAACGCGCTCTCGCTCTTCATCTACCCGCACTCGATCACGAGCGTTCTCGCCGCCCGCAGCCGCGAGGTCGTCCGCCGGAACGCCGCGCTCCTTCCGATCTACTCGCTGCTGCTCGGCCTCCTCGCGCTCTTGGGCTACTGCGCGATCGCGGCGGGCGTGGTCGCAACGGATTCCAGCCGCGTCGTGCCGCTGCTCTTCGCGCGCTTCTTTCCCGACTGGTTCGCGGGAGTCGCCGACTCGGCGATCGTGATCGGGGCGCTCGTGCCCGCCGCGATCATGTGCATCGGGGCATCGAATCTCTTCGCGAGCAACGTCTTCCGTGAGTTCTCCGAACCGCGCCCTGCGATGGAGACGGTCGTTGCAAAGCGGCTGACGATCGTCATCTGCGCGCTCGCGCTCCTCTTCATCTTCTTCGTCCCCGTCCCGTACGCGATCGACTTCCAGCTTCTCGGCGGCGCCTTGATGTTGCAGACCTTTCCGGCCTTCGTCCTGGGACTCTGGACGCGCTGGTTCCATCCAAAGGCGCTGCTCGCCGGTTGGGCCTGCGGCCTCGTCGCCAGTTGCGCGATGGCCTACGCGAGCGGCTTCACCTCGAATTTCACCCTCCACGTATTCGGCGCGACGCTGACCGGGCTGATCGCGCTCTACGGTTTGCTGCTCAACCTCGTCGTCAGCGCCGGAATCACCCTGCTGCTGCGCGCCGCCAGCGTCGATTCCGGCATCGATCGCACGCGCGCCGGAGATTACGCATGAGCGAAACGATCAACCCCGCCGGCTGGCCGCGCCCGAGCGGCTACTCCAACGGCATCGTCGCCGAGGGCCGCTTCCTCGCGATCTCCGGACAGATCGGCTGGAACGAGCGCAACGAGATCGTCGCGCCGGAGTTTCTCGCCCAAGCGCGCCAAGCGCTGAGCAACGTCGTCGCCGTGCTGCGCGCCGCCGGCGGCGAGTGCGAGCACCTCGTCCGCTTGACCTGGTACGTCACCGATGCGAACGAGTATCGCGAAAACCTCCGCGCGCTCGGCGCCGCATATCGCGAGATCGTCGGCGCGAACTATCCCGCGATGGCGCTCGTCCAGGTCGCGGCGCTGCTCGAAGCCGGCGCGAAGGTCGAGATCGAAGCAACCGCGGTGCTACCGCGAGAGCCCGAAGTTGAGAGCGCGTTCAAGACGTGACGTCGCGGAGTTTGTAGCGTTGGAGTTTGCCGGTTTCGGTGCGCGGCAGTTCTACGACGAACTCGATCTCGCGCGGCGCCTTGAACGGCGCGATCTGCGATTTGCAGAACTCGCGCAGCTCGTCGGCCCTTTCCGGTGAAGGCTCGCAGCCCTCGGCGAGCACGACGAAAGCCTTGACGAAGTTCGTCTCCTTTTCGGCGTCGCGCTTGCCGACGACGGCGACCTCTCGCACGTCGGCGTGAGCGATGAGCGCCTGTTCGACCTCGGGCCCGGAGATGTTGTAACCCGCCGAGACGATCATGTCGTCGGTGCGGGCGACGTGCCAGAAGTAGCCGTCGGCGTCGCGCCGGTAGGTATCGCCGGGGTAGTTCCAGCCGCGCTGCACGTAGAGCGTCTGGCGTTCGTCCTGCAGATATTTGCAGCCGGTCGGGCCTTTTACGGCGAGCCGGCCGGCCGTATCGTCCGCGACGCGCTCGCCGTTCTCATCGTGTACTTCGGCGACGTAGCCCGGCACCGGACGCCCCGTCGCGCCCGCGCGGACCTCCGATTCCGGCGAGCCGACGAAGATATGCAACATCTCCGTGCTGCCGATGCCGTCGAGAATCGCGATGCCGGTCTTTGCGCGCCACTCTTCCCAGACCGCTTTCGGCAGCGCCTCGCCCGCCGAGACGCAGGTGCGCAGCGAGGAGACGTCGCGGCCGTCGAGCGCGTTGCCCATTGCCCGGTATGCAATCGGCGCGGTGAAGAGCGTCGTCACGCGGAAACGTTCGATAGCGTCGAGCAGGTCGCCGGCACCGGCCTTTTCGAGCATGAGCGTCGCCGCGCCGGCGTAGAGCGGAAAGAGCAGCAGTCCGCCCAAGCCAAACGTGAACGCAAGCGGCGGGCTCCCGCAGAAGAGATCCTCCCGGCGCGGCTGCAAGACTCGCGCGGCGTAGGTGTCGCAGATCGCCATCACGTCGCGATGGTAGTGCATCGCCGCTTTCGGCGTCCCGGTCGTTCCCGAGGTAAAGGCGATCAACGCCACATCCTCGGCGGCGGTCTCGACGTTCTCGAAGTCGCCCGATTTCGCTCGCATCGCCGATTCCAGCGACTCCGCTCCGGGCTCGGCTTCGTTGAAGAACGCGGTCCGCACGCCGTGAAACTCGGCGCAAGCGCGATCGAAGTCATCGCGCAAGCGGGCGTCGCAGAGCGCGTGCTTGGCCTGCGCCTTCTCCATCATGAAGCGCAACTCACCCGCGCGGTAGAGCGGCATCGTGGTAACGACGACGCCTCCGGCTTTCAGCACGGCGAACCAGCACGCGGCGAGCATCGGCGTGTTCGGCGCGCGCAATACGACGCGATTACCGGATTCGAGCCCGAGATCTTCGACGAGAACCCTCGCGATGCGATTCGCGGCGTCGCGCAGATCCGCGTACGTCCACTCGCGGCCGTCGCCGCCGGCAATGCAGCGGCGCGCGCCGTCGCCCGCGGCGATGCGCCGGTCGAGCAACTCGGTTGCGGCGTTGAGCCGCCGCGGATACGCCGTGCCGTCGTCGAAGAGCAGTTCGGGCATCTCGTCCGGCGGCGGGAGCCGGTCTTCGGCGAAGGTGTCGAGATGGCCGGTGAGGCGGCTCACTCTTCGAGGGTCTGCCGCGCGATGACGATCTGCTGAATCTCGCTCGCGCCTTCGTAGATTCGCAGCGCGCGCACGTCGCGGTAGAGGCGCTCGACGATCTCGCCGCGGACGACGCCGCGCGCGCCGAAGAGCTGCACCGCGCGATCGCAGACTCGCCCGGCCGCCTCGGTTGCGAACCACTTCGCCATCGCCGACTCACGCGTGACCCGCGCCGCGCCGGAATCTTTTTGCCAAGCGGCACGGTAGACGAGCAGCGCGCTCGCATCCACGTCGGTCGCCATCTCCGCGATCGCTCCCTGCGTCAACTGGAGCGAGCCGAGCGGCGCGCCGAAGAGACGACGGCTCTTGACGTGGGCGGCGGTCTCGTCGAGCGCGCGCCGCGCGAAGCCGAGCGCCGCGGCGCCGACCGTGCTGCGAAAGACGTCGAGCGTCGCCATCGCGATCTTGAAGCCTTCGCCCTCCTCGCCGATGCGCCGCGCGAGCGGGATGCGGCAACGCTCGAGCCGCAACGCGCCCAGCGGATGCGGGGAGATCGTCTCAACCCGCTTTCCCGCGGCGCAGCCCGCGGTCGCGGCATCAACCGCGAAGGCCGTCAGCCCCTTCGCGCCGTCGTCCGAGGTTCGCGCGAAGACGACGTAGAGATCGGCAACCCCCGCGTTCGAGATCCACGCCTTCTCGCCGTCGATGACGTAGGCGTCACCGTCGCGGCGCGCCCGCGTCGCCAGCGCCGCAACGTCGGAGCCCGCCTCGCGCTCCGAGAGCGCGAAGGCCGCGACGCATCGGCCCTCCGCGACGTTGGCGAGATACCGGCGCTGCAGTTCCGCATTGCCGAAGAGCGCGATCGGAGCGCTTCCCAGTCCTTGCATCGCGAACGCGAAATCGGCGAACGCGGAGCGATGGGCGAGCCGCTCGCGCGCGATGCAGAGCGTGCGCACGTCGAGGTTCGCGCGCACGCCGCCGTAGGCTCCCGGCACGCACGCGCGCAGCCATCCACCCTCTGCGAGCGCTCGAATCCAGGCGCGGCAGCTCGCGTCGGCGTTGTGCTCGTCATCGAGCACGTCGGCGCGTTCGAGCCATCGCTCGAGCGCCGCCGCGAACGCGCGGTGCTCCTCGTCGAAGAACGGCCAGCCGAGGTTGGTTCCCATCAATCGCCCTCGAACCGCGGCCGGCGCTTCGCTGCGAACGCTTCGTAGGCGCGGCGAAAGTCGTTGCCCTCCATGCAGCGCGCCTGCGCGACCGCCTCGGCGTCGATCGCGGCGTCGAGATCGAGCGCCCACTCCGCGTGGAGCATCCTCTTCGTAACCGCGTGCGCCGCGGCCGGCCCGTCCGCGATCTCGCGCGCGGCGTCGCGCGCGCGCGGTGCGAGATCGTCGGGCGCGCAGAGCTCGTTGAAGAAACCCCACTCGTAGGCCTGGGCGCCGGGCATCGCCCGGCCGGTGTAGAGCAGTTCCGCGGCGCGGCCGAGCCCCACGATGCGCGGCAGCATCGCGCACGCACCCATGTCGCTGCCCGCCAATCCGACCCGCACGAAGAGAAACGCGACGCGCGCGCGCTCCGTGCCGAAGCGCAGGTCGCTGGCCATCGCGAGAATTGCCCCCGCCCCCGCGCAGACGCCGTCCACAGCCGCGACGATCGGTTGCGGGCAGGCGCGCATCGCCTTCACGAGATCGCCCGTCATCTGCGTGAACTCGAGCAGCTCTGCCGGCCCACGCTGCGTCAACGGTCCGATGATCTCGTGCACGTCGCCGCCGGAGCAGAAATTGCCGCCCGCGCCGGTAAGGATCACCGCGTTCACCGCAGGCTCGCTCGCGAGCGCGCGAAAGCGATCGCGCAGTTCGGCGTAGAGCTCGAACGTCAAGGGATTCTTCCGCTCGGGGCCGTCGAGCGTGATCGTCAGCAGCTTATCGCCGCTCTCGTAGCGCGCGGTCGTCATCGAATCCTAAAGGGCAGGTCTTGTTCGTATTCGTCGCCCGCGCTGTTGCGCGCGATGACGCGCAGCCGATAGGCGCGCACGAAGATCGGCGGCGTGTCGAGCACGTCGAGGACGAAGACGAACCGCCCGGGGCTGATGTGCGGCACGTTGATCGAGAAGAGGTTCGTGCGGACCTCGACGCTCGCGACGTTCGTTCCGGTGACGAACGAGCCCGACCAGCGACCGCCGCGCCGGACGTCGAGCGAGGAGAAGCGCATCGCCAAGATTCGCGGCAAGGCGTCGTTCGGTTCGACTTGCGGCGTGGGAAGCGTCGCCGACCCGACGACGAGATTCGCCGGCGTGGGGGGAAGTCGCGACGCGCAGGCCGGGAGCGACGCAACAAGCGCGAGCGCCCCGATGCGGATCAGCACGTTGGGAGCGTACGGAGCCCTTTGCTACGCCACCTGCTCGCGAGGAGGCGCTCGCGCGAGCGCGTAAGGGCCTCTTCATGGTGCAGAACGCCGCTCCACGGAGCATCGCGCTCGATTATGCGGTCGGCATCTGCGGCATCTGGATCTCCGCCGGGTTCTTTCTCGACGCGTGGGCGCACGGTCACGTTCCGGTCGAGACCTTCTTCACGCCGTATCACGCCGTCTTCTACTCGGGGATGCTCGCCCTGGCGCTGGTCATCGCTGCGTTTGCGATTCGCTCGCGCAGCCGAGGCTACGACTGGATCGACTCGGTGCCCCGCGCGTACCGTCTCGCGCTGCTCGGCGTGCCGATCTTCCTGCTCGGCGGCATCGGCGACATGCTCTGGCATCGAATGCTCGGCATCGAGGAGGGCGTCGATGCGCTCTTAAGCCCGACGCACCAAATTCTCGGGCTCGGCATCTTCTTCATATCGAGCGGGCCGATTCGCTCCGTCCTCGCCGATCGCCACGCGACGACGCTCGCGCGCCAACTCCCGCTCGCCTTCGGCCTTGCGACGTGGCTGATCCTGACCCACTTTGGAACCGCGTACGGTTTCGACCCGGCCGCGGGCCGCACGAACGCGCCGCCGCCGATCGCCCCGTTCACGCCGCAGTACTTAACGGCGCTCTCGATCGGCTACTACAAGATCGCGAGCGGCGTGTTGACCGTGATCTTCCAGAGCACGCTGATGGCCGGCTTCGCGCTCTGGCTCGTATCGCGCATGCATCCCTGTCCGGGCATGTTGACGCTGATCTACCTCATCGGCAACCTTCCGGCCGCCGCGGCATTCACGAACCAGACGCCGCTTCTCGAGGTCACGATCGCGCAGTCGCTGCTAACCGGCCTGCTCGCCGACGCGCTGATCTTTCGCTACGATCCCTATCCGGTCGCGGCGCGCCTGCGGGCGTTTCGCTGGTTCGCCGTCGCCGTGCCGATGACGTACATCGGCGTCTATCTCGTGGGGATGCTCCTGACCGACGGCGTCTGGTGGGATTGGAACGTCGCGCTGGGCTCGTGGATCTGGTCCGGCGTCTGCGGCTTGGCGCTGAGCCTCTTGGTCGTCGCGCGACGCGCGGCGTGAGCGCGCTCGCGCTCGCCGCGGCGTTGCTCCACGCCGCAACGGCGTGGCGTTACGGATACTTCCGCGACGAGCTCTACTTCATCGCTTGCTCGAAGCATCTCGCCTGGGGCTACGTGGATCAACCGCCGATGGTCGCGCTCGCGGCCCGGCTCGCATCGCCCTTCGGCTACGATCTGCTCGCGCTGCGCGCGCTCCCGATCGTCGCGGCGAGCCTCACCGTCTATCTCGCGATCCGACTGACGCGCGAACTCGGCGGCGGACGCTTCGCGCTGGCGCTCGCGGGCGTTGCGACGATGCTGCTCCCCGCGTACCTGTTGCTCGGCAACACGCTGACGACGAGCTCGTTCGAGCCGCTCTTTTGGACGCTCGTCATCTATCTGACGATCTCGATCGTCCGCGCGCCGGCGAACGCCGGGCCGCGCTGGGCCGCGCTCGCCGTCGCGATCGCGGCGGGTGCGTACGCAAAGTACTCGATCGTCTTGCCGGTCGCGGGGGTGTCTGCGGGTTTGCTGCTGACCGAGCAGCGGCGCGCGTTGCGGTCGCTCTACCCGCCCGCCGCTCTCGCGCTCGCAGCGTTGCTGCTCGCACCGAACGTCGCGTGGCAGGCCGCGCACGGATGGCCGATCCTCGAGGTCTTGCACGGCGACGTCGCGCACCGTCCCGGCTTCCAGGGCGGGTTCGCCTTGGAGTATCGCAACCTCGCGAGCAACGCGCTCGCCTTCGCGCTCGAGCAGCTCCTCTATACCAACCCGCTCGCCGCGCCGGTCTGGATCGCCGGACTCATCGCCCCGTTCCGCATCGCGGCGCTGCGCGATCTGCGCTTCGTCGCGATCGGCTACGCGTTCGTCTTCGTCGCCGCCGCGCTGCTCTCGGCGAAGGGTTACTACATCGTCGGCTACTACGCGGCGCCGCTCGCGATCGGCGCGGTCGCGCTCGAGCGCGCCGCGGTGACGGTGCGGGCGGCGCTCTTCGCCGCACTCACCGCCGTTGCGATCGCGGCGCTCCCCCTCTCGCTGCCGGTGCTGCCGATCGACGCGCTCGTCGCGTACTCGAAGGCGCTCGGCCTGACCGGGCGCGACGGTACGCCCGCGCGCTTGATCCAGCCGGTCTTCGCCGAGGAGTTTGGCTGGCGCGGCCTCGCGCGCGACGTCGCGGCGGTCTACTTCGCGCTGCCCGCCGGCATTCGCTCGCGGGCCGCGATCTACGCCGACACGTACGGAGACGCGGGCGCGCTCGACTTCTTCGGGCCCGCGTACGGCCTGCCGCCCGCGATCTCGAGCCAGAACAACTACTATCTCTGGGGAACGCGCGGCTACGACGGCAGCACGCTCGTCGCTATCGGGGCGACGCGCATCGATCTCCTGCGGCGATACTACCGCAGCGTCGTGCTCGTGCGGACGTCAACCGAGCCGCGCAAGTGGATCGTCGAAGGTCCGGCGCCGATCTACCTCTGCCGCGATCCGGTCGCGCCGCTGCAGGCGATCTGGCCGCAGCTTCGCTGGTACGGCGCCTAGCGCGGAACGATAACCGCCTCGCCCGTCTGCACGCCCTCGATCAGATCGAGCACGGCCTCGGCGACCTCGTCTACCGTCGCGATCCGCCCCTGCGGGTTTCCCTGCTCGAGCAACGCGCGCGCTTCGGCCTCGCTCCGCCCCGTCTTCGACGTGATGTTCGCGATCGCGCGCAGCATCATATCCGTCTCCGTGTAGCCCGGACAGACCGCGTTGATCGTGACGCCCGTGCCTTCGAGTTCCGCGGCGATCGCGCGCGTAAAGCCGACGACGCCGTGCTTGCTCGCGCAGTACGCGGCGAGATAGGGCCCTCCCATGAGCCCGGCCGTGCTCGCGACGTTGACGATGCGGCCCCAGCCCGCATCGGTCATCTCGCGCGCAACCTCGCGCGTACAGAGAAACGTACCCGTGAGGTTCGTCGTCAGCGCGCGATTCCAGAGCGCCAGATCCGTGCGCGCCAGCGGCGCCGACTCCGCGACACCGGCGTTGTTGACGAGAATCTCTATCCGCCCGTTCCTCTCGCGGCACTCCGCAAACGCGCGCCGCACCTGCGCTTCGTCGCCGACGTCGGTACCGGTGGAGCGGCTGACGACGCTGACGCGGGCGCCGCGATCGGCGAGCAGCGATGCGATGCCGAGGCCGATGCCGCGGGCGCCGCCGGTGACGAGCGCGTGGCGTCCCTGTAGCGTCACGGCGACTGCTCCTTCGCGCGCGCGACGAGCCGCTCGAGCTGATCCTTGCCGGAGAGATACTGCACGGGCCAGCGCGCGTCGGGATAGCCGAGCTGCGCTGCGGCGTGCAGCGTCCAGAACGGATCGGCGAGATGCGGACGCCCGAGCGCGACGAGATCGGCGCGGCCGCCCGCGAGGATCGCGTTGACCTGATCGGCTTCGGTGATGTTGCCGACCGCCATCGTCGCGATCCCGACCTCGTTGCGAATCTTGTCGGCGTAGGGCGTCTGAAACATGCGGCCGTAGACCGGTTTGGCGTCGGGCGACGTCTGCCCCGCCGAGACGTCGATGAGGTCGGCGCCCGCTGCCTTGAAGGCGCGCGCGATCTCGACCGCGTCGTCGCCGGTGATGCCGCCGTCGACCCAATCCGTCGCCGAGATGCGCACCGACATCGGCCGCTCCGCCGGCCAGATCGCGCGCATCGCGCGGAAGACTTCGAGCGGATAGCGCAGCCGGTTCTCGAGGCAACCCCCGTACGCATCGGTTCGGCGGTTGCGCAGCGGGGTGATGAATGACGAGAGCAGGTAGCCGTGCGCGCAGTGCAGCTCGAGCATGTCGAAGCCCGCCTCGAGCCCCATCTTCGCCGCGCGCTCGAACGCCCCGCGAATCTCGTCCATCTCTCGCTTCGTCAGTTCGGCCGGCACCTGATTCGCCGGCGCGTACGGAATCGCCGACGGGCCGACGACCCGCCAGTTCCCGGCGTCGAGCGGCGCGTCCATTCCCTCCCACATGAGCTTCGTCGAACCTTTGGGGCCGGAGTGGCCGAGCTGCAGGCAGATCTTCGCGCCGCTGTTCTCGTGCACGAAGTCCACGATGCGCTTCCACGCCGGCACGTGCTCGGCGAGATACATCCCCGTGCAGCCGGGCGAGATCCGCCCCTCGCGCGTGACGCACGTCATCTCCGTAAAGACGAGGCCCGCTCCGCCGAGCGCGCGCGTGCCGAGGTGGACGAGGTGAAAATCTCCCGGCGTGCCGTCGTGCGCGCTATACATGTCCATCGGCGAAACGACGACGCGATTTCGCAGCACCATATCGCGTAGGCGGAACGGCACGAACATCGGCGGCACCGGCGCTCCGCCGAACCAGCGCTCGACGCCCTCGACGTAGGTCCTGTCACGCAGGCGAAGGTTCTCGTGCCCGATGCGCTGGCTGCGCGTCAGCAGGCTGTAAGCGAATTGCTCCGGCGGGAGCGTCGCGTAGCGCGCGACGTTCTCGAACCACTCCGTCGAGTTGCGCGCGGCGTTCTGCAGCTTAAGCACCTCGAGCTTGCGCGCCGACTCGTAGCGGTCGAGTGCGCCGGGGAGATCCTCCGAACCGAGGGCGTTCGCGAGCTCGATCGCATCCTCCATCGCGAGCTTCGTGCCGGATCCGACCGAGAAGTGCGCCGTGTGAGCGGCGTCGCCGAGCAGCACGACGTTCCCGTTGACCCAGCGCTCGTTGCTGACGCGCGTGAAGTTCAGCCAGTCGCGTCCGCGCAGGTGCGCGCTGTTCGCCATCAAGCGATGGCCGTGAAGATACGGCTCGAAGAGGCGCTCGCAGAAAGCGATCGTCTCGTCCGTGCCGGCTGCGTCGAGGCCGTGCGCGAGCCACGTCTCCTCTCGGCACTCGACGATGAACGTGCTGAGTTCCTCGTCGAACCGGTACGCATGGACGGTAAACCAACCGTGCTCCGTGCGTTCGAAGAGAAAGGTGAACGCGTCGAGCGGGAGCGTCGTCCCAAGCCAGACGAATCGGCAGATGCGGCGATCGAGCGACGGACCGAATGCCTCGGCGTACGTCGCGCGGACGCGGCTATTGATGCCGTCGGCGCCGACGAGCAGATCGCAGGAGGCGCGTTCCGCGGCGATATCCTCGATCTCGCGTTGAAATGCGAGCTCGACGCCGAGCTCCGCGGCGCGCCGTTGGAGGATCGCGAGGAGATGTTTTCGCGAGATCCCGCAGAAGCCGTGGCCGCCCGAGACGATCGTATGCCCTTTGAAATGGATCTCGATGTCGTCCCAGTGCGCGAACGAGCGGACGATCTCGCGGTGCGACGCCTCGTCGGCCTGCTGCAGATTCTCGAGCGTCGCGTCGGAGAAGACGACCCCCCAGCCGAACGTGTCGAGCGGCCTGTTTCGTTCGAGCACGCGAATCTGCCACGCCGGATAGCGGCGCTTGAGCAGGATGGCGAAGTAGAGGCCGGCCGGACCGCCGCCGACGCACGTAACGTGCACGGCGCTTAGTCTTTGATGAGAGCCGCTCGCGAATCCCGCTCGCCGTGGTACCCTACGGGCGAGCGACGATGAGAACGCCCGCACTCCTCCCACTCTGCTTTTGGCTCGGCCTGATCGCCGCGGCCCCGGTCACGCTGGCGAGCGGATCGAACGCGACGAGAGCGACGATTCCCGTGACGATCGGCGACGCGCGCGCCACGTGCGTGCTCGATACCGGGACCTCGGCGATGCTCGTCTCGCCCGACCTCGCGCAGCGGGCGCGGCTCGTCGTCCGCGCGGGCACGTTCGAGCTGGCCCCCGACGGCCGCACGTATGTGGACCGCCAGACCGAGATCCCGCGTTTCGGCGTCGCGGGCCACGAGCTTCGCAACGTTCCGGCGCTCGTCTCGCAGAACCTCACCGGCCCCAACGCGCTCTGCGGCTACGATTTCTTCGCACACTTTCCGACGCTGATCGATCGCGACCGCCGCAGCGTCACGCTCTTTCCCGAGCCGGCTAAGATCGCGCGCATGCGCTGCACGCCGGTCGATCTCTCGCCGCGCGTCCCGCTGGCGACCGTCGAGATCAACGACACGTGGCTGACGCACGTCGTCCTCGACTCAGGCATGGCCGGCGGCGGAGCGCTCTGGGACGGCGTTCGCGACCAGTTGCGCAGCCCGCTGATCGCCGCCTCCGAGTACGAGACGATGCCGGCGGCCGCGCGCTCCGGCTTCTCGTGCGGCGCGACGGCGTCGGTGCGCTACGCACAGGGATCGCCGGCGAGTTCGATGCCGGTCTGCACCGAGCCCCAACGCCCCGACGGCTACAACGGCATCATCGAGACGAACTTATCGAGCGTCCGCGCGATGGCCGTGGACTATCCCCACTCCCGAATCTGCTTCGACGTCGCGGAGGCGCCGCGCAACGCATGGTCGCGCTTCGACGCGCTGCGCGCGCCGCGCCCGTAGCCTATCGCTTCCGAGCGATCAGCAGACCGTCGCAAACCGGCACGAGGACCGCATCCACGCGCTCGTCGCGTCCGACCTTGGCACTGATCTGCCGCAGGGCTTGCGTATCCGCGTCGCCGGTCGCCGCGTCGAGCACCGCGCCGTCCCAGAGCACGTTGTCGATGAGAAGGAGCCCGCCCGGACGGAGCATCTCGAGCGCGGCTTCGTAGTAGGCGTCCACGTTGCTCTTGTCCGCGTCGACGAACGCCATGTCGAACGGCGCTACGCCCTCCGCGCGAACGGCTGCGAGCGTCTCGAGCGCCGGCGCGATGCGAAGGTCGATCTTCCCTGAGATGCCCGCTTTCTGCCAGTAGCGCCGAGCCGTCGCCGTAAACTCCTCACTGACGTCGCAGGCGAGCACGTAGCCGTCGGGCGGCAACGCGAGCGCCATCGCGAGCGAACTGTAGCCCGTGAAGACTCCGATTTCGAGGTAGCGCCGCGCGCCGATCGTTTTCGCGAGCAATTGCATGAGGGCGCCCTGTTCGGGGCCGATCGCCATGCCGGCGCGCGGATGGCGCGCCGTCTCCTCGCGCAGCTCTCGCTGCACCGGCTCCTCGCGCACGACCGTGCCGATGATGTACTCCTGGATCGCGCGATCGACGAAGGTGCTCTTCGGTATCACGCGAGCCACGCCTCGAGCGCATCGGCAAAGGCATTGAATGCCGTGCGATGCAGGTTGTGGCCCGCGCCCGGGAAGCGCGCGATCGTAACGGTGGCCGCGTGGTCGCGCTCGATCTCCTCGAGCGCGGCGTCGTCGTTGATCGATTCGCCCTGCGCGGCGAGCGCGAGCAATAACGGTTTCGGATACCGCGCGATCGCCGGCCGAAGGTCCCACGACGCCGCCGGATTCTCGCGCCAAAGCCGCTCGATCGGCACGGTCGTCATCGAATGCACGGCGTGCACCTTTCCCTCGACGTCCGCGCTCTCCCAGGCCGCGAACTCCTCGCGCGTCTTGACGTCGCGCTCCTCGCCGGTGGACGCAAACGACTCCCCAAGCTCGGCGACGTACTCCTCGTACCAATCGTCGGCGACCTGATGCACCATCGGATCGATCGCCGCTACCCGCGCGACCGGTTCGAGCTCGCCGGCGAGGATTGCGACGGCCCCGCCCCACGAGTGGCCGAGCAGCAGCTCGACGGGCTCGCCGATCGCCGCGATCACGTCGCGCGCGTCGGCGACGCCGCGCGCGAGCGCCATCGGACCCTCAACGGCCGCGCTGTCGCCGTGCCCGCGCTGATCGTAGGCGGCCACCCGAAAGCGGCCGGCGAGCCGGCGCGCCAATCGGAGCCACGAGCGTCGCGAACTCGTCATGCCGTGGATGGCGAGCGCGATCGGACCGCGCTCGCCCCAGGTCTCGAGCGTCGTCGTCGCGCCGTCACCGAGCGTGACGACGCGGCTCGCGTCGTTATTTACGGAGGATGCGATCGTGAATTTCGTCGAGATCTTCGATCGTGTTGAGCATGACGGCGTCCTTCACCGCTTCGTTGCGGATCTTCGACGCTTCGCGCATCTTCCGCCCGAGATCGTCGGCGTGATTGTATCCTCGGACCGCCGCGTTGTGGCGTTCGATCGTCTCTCTATCGGTCTTGCCGTTCTCGACGACCCACTCTTCGAACTCCATGTACGTCGGACGGCGATCGCGGATGAAGTCGATCGTGCGCTGGCGGTCGAGGCCGAGCGCGCTGAGCGTCATCCCGTCGAATCCGTCGCCGCACTCGTCGTACCCGTCGGGCAACGCGCCGACGGCCGCGAGCGAGAGCTTCAGCCAGAGACGCGGCAGATGGATGACCCCGAGCGGGCCTGCGGTGCCCGAGCTGATCAGTGGGACGACCTTGGTTTGCGTATCCGTCGGCATTGACTTTCCTTTCTTAGCGGCGTGCCGCCGCGGCCGCGAGGCCGTGGCGTGATTTGAACGTGAGCTCCGAGACGCCCGATTTATCGAGCTCTCCGAGTCCGAGCGCTTTCATCTTCTCGTACTGCTCGAACGTCGCGCGAGCGAGCGGCAGATCGAGCTCGGATTCGTCTGCGAGCGCGAGCGCGATCCCAGAGTCCTTGGCGGCGTGCGCCGCCGAAAAATAGACGTCGTGCTCGCGGTTCTGCATGTCGGCGCCGTCCGTCTCGAGCACGCGTGAGTTGGCTCCCGTCTGCGAGAAGACCTCGCGCAGCATGTCGAGGTCGAGGCCGAGCGCGTCGCCGAGGCCGAGTCCTTCCGCTAGGCCTGCGGTGTTAATATTCATCACCATGTTGACGAGCGCTTTGACCTGCGCGGCTTTACCGGCCGGCCCGATGTACTTCAGCGAGGCGCTCATCTTTTCGAGCATCGGTTTTAGCCGCTCGAAGACCTCGCGCCGGCCTCCGACCATCAGGTAGAGCGTTCCCGCGCGCGCCTGCGCGATCGAACTGGCCATGCACGCCTCGAGCGCGTTGCCGCCGCGCTCTTCGACGAGGCGCTCGACCTCGACGTGCGCCTTCGGCGAAAGCGTCGCGCAGTTGACGAAGAATTTCGAGCGCGCGTCGGCCAGCAGCGAGTCGCCACTCGTCGCGAAGATCCGGTACATCGCGGCGTCGTCGGTGACGACGGTCAGGACGACGTCGGAGAGTTGCGCGACGCGCGCGAGCGACGTGACGGCCTCGCCGCCGGTCTGCGCGGCGGCTGCGGCGGCGGACTCGCCGTTGACGTCGTAGAGCGCAACGATCGGGTATCCAACGTCGTGGAGGCGCTGCGCGATGTTCGCGCCCATACGCCCGGTGCCGACGACTCCGATCTTCGGAAGCGTGCTCATCAAAAAGGACCCTCCCCTTGGGAACGCCGTTCTACTGCGACCGGGTGCGCCGGACCTGGCAGGCTCGCGAGAGCAACCCAGCCAAGGGGTAGCCTTCACCTCGCGCTTGCAAGGAGGTGCCAATGCGCACTTATCGGATCCTCGTGGCCGCAGCGGCGTTGCTCGCGGCCGCACTACCGTCCTACGCTCTCTCGCAGATCGAGAGCACGCCGATCCCGGCCCCCGTAAAACCAAACTTCTCCTCGATGGAATTCTTCGTCGGAACCTGGACGTGCAGCACGAAGAGCGCTCGCCGCCCCGCGCCGTACGTCACGACGGTCACCTACGCACTCGACCCCACGGGCTACTGGCTCAACGAGACGTCCACGACCGCGGCCACGTCCTGGATCACGAAGAAGCTCACGGTATGGGATAAGATTACGTACGACCCCGACACGAAGCGGTGGGCCGACGTCAGCTACGGCGACGGCGGCGCGTTCGGACTCTCGTTCTCGAGCGGTTGGAACGGCGACAAGATGACGTGGCACGACGTCTCCTTTGCGCCCGGACCCGACATCTCGGCGCAGAGCGACACCACGACCACCAAGGTAAGCGCGACGAAGATCACATCGACCTCGTCGTTTACCGAAACGAAGACCGGGCGGAAGGTCGCGGTCTCAGGAACCTGCACGAAACACTAGCGCTTCGCCCTTCGCCCTTCGCCCTTCGACTTCGCTCAGGGTGACACGGGGTGAGACGGTGGCACGCACGGTGACGCAGCGGGGCTCAGGGTGACACGGGGTGAGACGGTGGCACGCACGGTGACGCAGCGGCGCTCAGGGTGACACGGGGTGAGACGGTGGCACGCACGGTGACGCATCGGCAGGGCGAGACGGGGTGACGCAGCGGGGCTCAGGGTGACACACTCCACGGCGACGAGCGGGCCGGCGGCATCACCGTCAGCCCGGCCCGCTAACGC
>Ga0335069_10004150_pt1 | contig 21653 bp, 14 predicted proteins | sample Lox_Sample_11_FD_206714 | JGI IMG/M metagenome (GOLD analysis project Ga0335069, IMG submission 206714) | Soil microbial communities from Loxahatchee National Wildlife Refuge, Florida, United States - Lox_Sample_1.1 | ecosystem: Environmental > Terrestrial > Soil > Wetlands | place: USA...
GTCGCTGACGCTCGGCACGCTGCCGAACGAAAAGGTCGCCTCCAACGAGCAGGAGAATCAGCACGACACGGTTGATGCCGAAGTGCCGAAGCTTGGCTTGACGCTGGCGCCGGCCGACCAGAAATCCGGCGGCACCGGCGTTGTCGTTACCGCGGTCGCCGACGGCGGCGTCGCCGCCGAGCATGGCTTCCAGGTCGGTGACGTGATTCTCGACATCGGCGGCAAGACGGTGTCGACGCCCGCCGATATTCGCAAAGGTCTCGCCGACGCCAGGAATGACGGCAAGCATACGGTTTTATTCCGCGTGAAGTCGCGCGACGGCACGCGGTTTGTGGCGCTTCCGCTCGGCAATGCCTGAGCGGGACGCGAGCGAGCGAAAGGATCAAGCCGGGTCGAGGTTGACGCGGCTTCAAGAGAAAGGGGCATCCGCTGGCATCCGTCGCCCCCGCTGGCGGGCGTTCCTGGGGGCGGGCCGCAAGGTCCGTCCCCGCTGAATACCAACTCTGCCTCCGGCTTCCGTCGCCCCCGCTGGCGGTGGAGTGGTAGGGAGGGGTGGCGGGCAACCGCCACCCCTTCACTGTTTTGTAAACGAGGCAGCGTGTATCATTTGCAGCGATTTGGCCCGCCGGCCGGCTGTTCATTGCGGCGATAGATCATGCGCATTCTCGTCATTGAAGACGACCGCGACGCAGCGGATTATCTCGTCAAGGCATTCCGTGAAGTTGGCCATATGGCCGATCAGGCCGGCGATGGCGACGAGGGGCTGCAGCTTGCGCTCGACGGCGAATACGACGTCCTGATTGTTGACCGCATGCTGCCCAAGCGTGATGGCCTCTCGATCATTTCTGCGCTGCGCGGCAAGTCGATCGAGACGCCGGTGCTGATTCTCTCCGCGCTCGGGCAGGTCGACGACCGCGTCAAAGGCCTGCGCGCCGGCGGCGACGACTATCTCGCCAAGCCCTATGCATTTTCGGAATTATTGGCACGGGTCGAGGTCCTGGCACGGCGGCGCGGCAGCCGCGGCGAGGAAACCGTTTACCGGGTCGCCGATCTCGAGCTTAACCGGCTGTCGCACGAAGTGAGCCGCGCCGGGCAGGAGGTTCAGCTGCAGCCGCGCGAATTCCGGCTGCTCGAATATCTCATGCGCCACGCCGGCCAGGTCGTGACCCGGACCATGCTTCTCGAAAATGTCTGGGACTATCATTTCGATCCGCAGACCAATGTGATCGACGTGCACATTTCGCGGTTACGATCTAAAATCGACAAGGGCTTTGCCCAGCCGCTGCTGCATACGGTGCGCGGCGCGGGCTATATGATCCGCGACAGCGCGCGGCAGTGAGCCCGTCGCAGGTGGCGCCTATTATGCCGGATACCATGACTAGTACAACCGATATTGCCAGATTAAGCTCAGGCCCCGCGGCGCCCTTCATCGCTGCACGCGAGTTGCTGTTCAAGCATCGCGAGGACTATGCGCGTGCCTGTCGCGAATTCCAGTGGCCGAAGCTTGACCGCTTCAACTGGGCACTCGATTATTTCGATGTCATGGCGGGCGGCAATGCACATCCGGCGCTGTGGCTGGTCGACGAGGATGTCGGTGAAACAAAACTGTCTTTTGCCGAGCTGAGCGAGCGCTCGAACCGGATCGCCAACGCGCTGCGCGGGCTCGGCGTCCGGCGCGGCGACCGCATTCTGGTCATGCTCGGCAACGTCGTGCCGCTGTGGGAATGCATGCTGGCGGCAATGAAGCTCGGCGCAGTGATCGTGCCGGCAACGACACTGCTGACCCGCAACGATCTCGCCGACCGTTTCGCGCGCGGCCGCGTGCGCCATGTCGTCGCCAGCGCCGACGCCGCCGCCAAGTTCGCCGACCTGCCGGGCGACTATACCCGCATCGTGGTGGGCAAGGAGGTGCCGGGCTGGATCCCGTTCGAGGCCGGCTATACGTCGCCGGCAGTCTTTGCACCCGACGGCGAGACGCGCGTCAACGATCCGATGCTGCTGTATTTCACCTCGGGTACCACGGCGACGCCGAAGCTCGTTCTGCACAGCCATCAGAGTTATCCCGTCGGTCACCTGTCGACGATGTATTGGATCGGGCTACGCCCCGGCGATCTGCATCTCAACATTTCCTCGCCCGGCTGGGCCAAGCATGCCTGGAGCTGCTTCTTCTCGCCGTGGAACGCGCAAGCCGCCGTCTTCATCGTCAATCAGAAGCGTTTCAACGCGCGTGGTCTGCTCGACACCATCGCGCGCTGCGGCGTGACCACGTTCTGCGCGCCACCGACGGTCTGGCGCATGCTGATCCAGGAGGATCTTGCGGCCTGGAAGGTGAGCGTGAAGGAGTTGATCGGCGCCGGCGAGCCGCTCAATCCGGAAGTCATCGAGCGGGTGAAATCGGCCTGGGGCATTACCATTCGCGACGGCTACGGCCAGACTGAAACCACCGCGCTGGTCGGCAATACGCCAGGTCAGGCCGTCAAGCCGGGCTCCATGGGCCGGCCGCTGCCGGGCTACCGCGTCGAATTGCTCGATGCCGACGGCGCCACAGCCGGCGAGGGCGAACTGTGCCTCAATCTCAATCCGCGCCCGACCGGGCTGATGCAGGGCTATCAAGCCGACGACGGCGGCGTGCGCGCGCTCGACGATGGAGTTTATCGCACCGGCGATGTCGCGACTGTCGACGATGACGGCTATCTCACCTATGTCGGCCGCGCCGACGACGTGTTCAAAGCGTCGGACTACCGGATCAGCCCGTTCGAGCTTGAAAGCGCGCTGATCGAACATCCAGCGATCGCCGAGGCCGCCGTCGTGCCGTCGCCAGATCCGATGCGGCTTGCGGTGCCGAAGGCCTATCTGGCGCTGGTGGCAGGCCATGCGCCGGACCGCGCCACGGCGCTGTCGATCTTCCGGCACTGCCGCACCACGCTCGCGCCGTTCAAGCGGGTGCGGCGCATCGAATTCGCCGAACTGCCGAAGACCATTTCCGGCAAGATCCGGCGCGTCGAATTGCGCCGGACCGAAGCCGTTAACCGCCGCGACAATACGCGCGCCCCGCTCGAATTCCGGGAAGAGGATTTTTCCGAGAGCGAGCTTGGCGCGTCATCCGAACGAAGCTGAAAAAGAACCTGACGTGTCTGCGCTCGGCAAACTTCTCCGCACCACAGCGTTCCAGCTGACGCTCGTCTATCTGTTGATCTTCATCCTGTTCGCCGCGTCGTTGCTCGGCTATTTCGCTCTCAATACGCGCCGCCTGATCACCGAGCAGATCACGACGACGGTGAATACCGAGATCACCGGCTTGACCGAGCAATATGCCCAAGGCGGCATCCGGCGGCTGGTCATCGTCGTCGACCTGCGCTCGCGGCGGCCGGGATCGAGCCTCTATCTGGTCACGACGCCAACCGGCGAGGGCCTGGCCGGCAATGTCGGCTCGCTCGAGCCGGGTGTGCTGGATCATCCGGGCTGGCTCGAAACCAGTTATCGCCGGCTCGACGCGCCCGAAGGCAGCGACCACCGTGCGCTGGTGCAGGTGGTGCAGCTTCCCGGCGGCTTTCATCTCCTTGTCGGCCGCGATCTCGAGGAGCGCGAGCGGCTGTTCGGCATCATCGCCAATGCCGGACAGTGGTCGATCGCGCTCGTCATTGTGCTCGGCCTGCTCGGCGGCTTCTTCGTCAGCCGGCGCGTGCTCAAGCGCATCGACGCCATGACCGGCACCGCGCAGACCATTATGCACGGCGATCTGACCGGCCGCCTGCCGGTCGCCGGGACCGGCGACGAACTCGATCGTCTTGCGGAGAACGTCAACGCCATGCTCGAGCGCATCGAGGCACTGATGAAGGGATTGAAGGAAGTCTCCGACAATATCGCCCATGATCTGAAAACGCCGCTGACGCGGCTGCGCAATCGCTGCGAGCAGGCATTGCGCCATCCGACTGGCGAGAGCGATTACCGCGCCGCGCTGGAAGCCACGATCGCGGAATCCGATGATCTGATCCGCACCTTTGACGCGCTATTGATGATCGCCCGCGCCGAGTCCGGCCAAGCGCGCGACAATATGATGGAGTTCGACGCCGCTCAGATCGCGCGAGACGTCGGTGAGCTCTACGAACCGCTGGCGGAAGAGAAGGGGCTTGAGCTTAAAGTGGAGGCTCCTGCGGAGGCGCCGGTGCGCGGCAATCGCGAGCTGGTCAGCCAGGCCCTGGCAAATCTTATCGACAATGCGATCAAATATGCCGCGCCGGCCGGCAAAGTGCTTGAGACAGTCAACGGCCCGAGGCAAGGCGAGATGAACGGCGAGCGTCCCGAAATCGTCGTCGCCGCCGGCAAGGACGGCGAGCGCATTGCGCTGAGCGTCGCCGACCACGGGCCGGGCATTCCCGAAGCCGACCGCGGCCGCGTTGTCGAGCGTTTCGTCCGGCTCGAGCAAAGCCGATCCGCCCCGGGTTCGGGCCTCGGCCTAAGTCTTGCTTCGGCGGTGGCGCGGCTGCATGGCGGCGAGTTGAAACTTGAAGACAATCATCCGGGCTTGCGCAGTATTATCGCCCTGCCACGGGCGGGACCCGCGGTGACGGGATGACGCAGCCTGCGGCCGGCACGCCGAATCATGAAAGCGACGAGGCGGGCTTGGCGCGGCGCCTACGCGGCCCGCTGCCGGTCCCATCGGCCGCATCGGCCGCGCGGATTGCATCCTGGCTCGACAGCCTCAAACCGGCCACTGCTCAAGCTCTGACAGCGCTGATCCGCGAATGCCGGCCACTTCGCCAAGTACTCGAGGGCGTGGCCGAAGCCGCACCATATCTGTTCGACCTCATTCGCGCCGATGCCGCGCGCTTTGTACGGCTTCTCGAAAGCGCTCCCGATGAAGCACTGGCGGCGATCGTCGAACAGGCGCGCAACGACACCGCGGTGGCGCTGGATCAGACCGAGCTGATGCAAATTCTCCGCCGCATGAAGGCGGAGGCAGCGCTTCTGATCGCGCTCGCGGATATCGGCAATGTCTGGCCGGTCAAGCGTGTCACCGCGGCTCTGACCGAAATCGCCGACATTGCGGTGCGTGCGGCCGTGCGCTTCCTGGTGCACGAAGCGGCGGCGCGCGAGAAGCTGAATCTGCCCGATCCGGACAATCCCGAAGCCGGGTCAGGCTATATCGTGCTCGCCATGGGCAAAATGGGCGGCCATGAGCTCAACTATTCGAGCGATATCGATCTCATGGTGTTCTTCGATCGCCACGCGGCCAAGCTGGAGCCCGATCTCGAGCCCGGCCAGTTCTATGTGCGGCTGACGCGCGATCTGGTCAAAATCCTGCAGCAGCGCACGGCCGACGGCTATGTATTCCGCGTCGATTTGCGGCTGCGGCCCGATCCATCATCGACGCAGATTGCGATCTCGACCGCGGCCGCGCTCGATTATTACGAGCACCGCGGCCAGAACTGGGAGCGCGCCGCGCTGATCAAGGCGCGGCCATGCGCCGGCGATCTTGTGGCAGGCGACAAGTTCCTCGGCGAACTGTCGCCCTTCGTCTGGCGCAAATATCTCGACTTCGCCACCATCGCCCACGTTCACGAAATGAAGCGGCAGATCCACGCCTATCGCGGCCACGGCGAGATCGCAGTTGAAGGGCACAATATCAAGCTTGGCCGCGGCGGCATCCGCGAGATCGAGTTTTTCGTGCAGACTCAGCAGCTCATTGCCGGCGGCCGTCACCCCGAATTGCGCGGCGGCTCCACCATCGAAGCGCTCGACGCGCTGGCGGCGGAGAAATGGATCAGCCGCGAGGCGCGGGACGAACTCGCCGCCGCTTATGATTTTCTGCGCCGCGTCGAGCATCGGCTGCAGATGATGGCCGACGAGCAGACGCACACGCTGCCGGCGAAGGCCGAAGCGCTCGATGTCTTCGCGCGCTTCTTCGGCAGTCAAAGCCGTGATGAATTCGCCGTCATCCTGTTGCGCCACATGCGCAGGGTCGAGCGCCACTATGTTCGGCTGTTCGAGCATGCGCCGGAACTGTTGGCGCAGCATCTCAATCTGTCTTTTGCAGCCGGTCCGGCAGGAGGCACGGACCGCGGCGAACGGGGCGAGCGCGCCGCGAGCGGCGCCAAACCGCCGGACGATACGCTCGAACGGCTGTCGCATATGGGATTCCGCCAGCCGCATGAAATCGCCGATACGGTGTTGCGGTGGCGCTCAGGCGTCTATCGGGCGCTGCGCGGCGATCAGGCCCGCGCCCATCTCGACGATCTGGTGCCGGTCATCATCGACCAGTGTGCGCGCGCGGAGAACTCCGATGCGGCTTTCGCGGCCTTTGACCGCTTTCTCGCCAGCTTGCGCGCCGGCGGGCGTTTTCTCTCGCTGTTGCGACAAAACCCGCAGTTGGTCCGTTTTATCGTGCTGCTGCTCGGCGTGGCGCCGAGACTGACCGACATTCTCGCGCTCAATCCGCATTTCATCGACCCGCTGATCGATCCGACCTTCTTCGGCACGGTGCCGGACGCTCAGCGTCTCGACGCGGTGCTGTCGCGAGCGCTCGCCGAGGCGCGCAGCTACGAGGCCATGCTGGACGCGATCCGGCTCCTGGGTCAGGAGCACATGTTCCTGATCGGCGCGCGGATCCTGTCCGGCTCGATCACCGCGGAGCAGGCCGGCGAAGTCTTTGCGCGCCTGGCCGACGTCCTGTTGCGCACAGTACACACTCGCGCTGAAGCTGATTTCGCCGAAACCTACGGCCGCATCCGCAATGGCCAAAGCGCAATCGTTGCGCTCGGCCGGCTCGGCGCGCGCGAGATGACAGCCAGCTCGGATCTCGATCTGATCGTGATCTACGATTACGATCAAGATCATCCGGAATCGGACGGCGAGCGCTCCCTCTACGGCGCGCAATATTACGCCCGTTTCACGCAACGGCTGATCAGCGCGCTCACTGCGCAGACCAATTACGGCGTACTCTACCAGGTCGACATGCGGCTGCGCCCTTCGGGCCGCTCTGGCCCGGTGGCGACGCAGATCGACGGCTTTGTCAGCTACCAGGAACGCGAAGCCTGGACCTGGGAGCACATGGCGTTGACGCGCGCCCGCGTCATCTCGGGGCCTCCCGGTCTTGTGGCGCGCATCGAACGAGCGATCCATGACGTGCTTTGCCGTCAGCGCGACGTCGAAATCATAGCCGACGATGTCGTCACCATGCGTGCCGCGATCGCCAAGGAGAAAGGCGATGCCGACATCTGGGATCTCAAATATGTCGCTGGCGGTCTCGTCGATATCGAGTTCATCGCGCAATATTTGCAGCTGATTCACGCGGCGTCAGCGCCGCAGATTCTCGATACGTCGACAGCGCGTGTATTGGAAAAGGCGACGCGGCTTGGTCTGCTCAAGGTCGAGGATGTCGAAGTGCTGCGCCCGGCGGTGCGGCTGTTCCATGACCTGACGCAGATCCTGCGGCTGTGCCTGTCGGGCCGGTTCGATCCGAAGACGGCGAATCCCGGCATTCTTGCGCTGCTGGCGCGGGCCGCCGATCTGCCGGACTTTGCGGCGCTGCAAGCCCATGTCGAGGATACGCAGCGCCATGTGCGCGACAGCTTCGTGCGCATTCTCGGCAGGGCGCCTTAGCGCAGGGACTGGCGAGCGGGCGGGCTGCCAGCCGGAATTACGCGACCCTGCGTTCAGTCAAGCTCCGGCCGCCGTCGCTGGAACGTGCCGCGATCGTCGCTTGCAGCGGCAAGCGGACGACCACGACCGTGCCTTTGCCGAGCGTCGAGCGGATATGCATGTCGCCGCCATGCAATTCGGCGAGCGATTTGGCGATGGCAAGCCCAAGGCCTGAGCCCTGATACTTCTTGGTCAATTGGCTCTCGACTTGCTCGAAAGGCCGGCCGAGCTTGTGCAGCGCACCCTTGGGGATGCCGATGCCGTCGTCTCTGATGGCGATAGTCGCCATGCCGCCGCGGGTTCGGCCATAGACCGTCACCGCGCCGCCATCGGGCGTGAACTTCACGGCATTGGACAGAAGATTGAGCGCGATCTGCTTGACCGCCCGGCGGTCGGCGACCAGCACGAGGTCCGGATCGATCTGGGCTTGCAGGTTGAGGTGCTTTTCGCGGGCGCGGGTCGAAACGACACGCTGGCAGTCGGCGAGGATCGGCTCGAGCTCGATGGTCTCGGCGGAGAGGCGGATGCCGCCAGCCTCGATCTTCGACATGTCGAGAATGTCGTTGATAACGTCGAGCAGATATTCGCCGCTCTCGCGGATGTCGCGCGAATATTCGGTGTATTTCTCGGCGCCGAGCGGGCCGAACATTCCCGATTCCATGATTTCGGAGAAGCCGATAATGGCGTTGAGCGGCGTGCGCAGCTCATGGCTCATATTGGCAAGGAACTTCGATTTGGCCTGGTTGGCTTCTTCGGCGCGGGTTTTCTCTTCGGCATATTTGCCGGCGAGATCGGCCAGGGCCGCGGTCTGCAGTTCGAGCGCGCGCTGCGATTTGCGCAGGTCGACGATGGTGGCGATCTGGCGCTTTTCGCTTTCGATCAGCTTCTGCTCGTGCTGCTTGATCTTCGTGATATCGGTTCCAACCGAGACATAACCGCCGTCCTTGGTGCGGCGCTCGCTGATGTGCATCCAGCGGCCGTCGTCGAGCTGCGCCTCGAAGGTGCGGGCGCCGCGCGGCTGGCCATCATCGTTCACGACGGTGGTACGGATGATCGGTGTCTTGCCCGCGGCAACGATCGCCTCGTAAGGCGTGCCGGAATTCACCGCGGCGTCGGGGAGGTGATGCAGTTCCTGAAAGTTCGAATTGCACAGGACCAGCTGATTGTCGGCGTCCCACAGCACGAAGGCCTCGGGGATGGTCTCGATGGCGTCGCGCAGTCGAAGGTCGGCGGCGACGGTGCGCTCCACCAGGCTCTTCTGTTCGGTGATGTCGACGGCAATGCCGATCAGGTGCAATCCATCCTCGCCGTCCTGGCGCGCCAATTCGCAACGGGCGCGCAGCCACAGCCAGCGCCCGTCGGCGTGCCGCATGCGGAAGGCGCGGTCGATCGACTGCATCTTGTCGTCGGCGAGCTGGGTGGCGAGCTGGTAGAGATTGATGTCATCGTGGTGAACCAGCGCGTCGACCTCGCCGAAGGTGAGCAGATCATCCTTCGGCGGCAGACCGAGGAGGTCAAACATGGAATGCGACCAGAACACCCGCCCGCGCGCAAGATCCCAGTCCCACAGGCCGCACCGGCCGCGATTGAGCGCGGTGTCGATCCGGCTCCTGACCGTGTCATGGATCAGATCGGCTTCGCGTGCGCGAGTCGCCTGCCAGTGAAAGGCAAATCCGAGGATCAGCACGACAAAACCGGTCGTAGCCGAGAGCGTGACCGTCAGCGCGGTGGTGGAGCGCCAGCCCGCCAGCGCATCATTGCGGCCCTGGACCACGGCGAGGAGGCCGACCGGATTTTTCAGCGTGCGCACCGCGGCGAAAGCCGGATCGCCGTCGGCAAGCATGATCTCGCGGGTGCCGGACTCGCTGGTGGTGAGCGGTTGCAGCGGTCCGAGCACTTCGAGGAGTTGCCGCCCCAGCATCTGCGGCGCGTTGGGGGCGGCGGCGACAATGGTCCCGCTGGCGTCGGCGACAAGGACGCTACGGCCGGCGCCAGCGGCCCAGGCGGGCAGCGCCTTTTCGATGGCTTCTGAGGTTCGCGTGGTGCGCGGCCGCGCGTCCCGGGCGGAGCGATCAAGATGTTCGGCCAGCTGATCGGCGAGCGCTTCGATCGTCTGCGTCGCGTCGAATACGGCCTGGCGGCGATGATCGAGGACCTGCACGGCGGCCCCGATACAGATCGTCAGCATGAAGGCAACGATCAGGACCGGAACGGCGCGGCGCAGCAGCGGTTCGGCGGTGAGCAGGCGGCGATAGGCGGGCTTGGCAATCGACTGTGCCAAACCCTTGATAGAATCCGAGCGTAAGGACGCACTCGCCGCTTCGGCGCGCGCCATGACTGCCTCCGGTAGGATTATCTCGTCTGCCCGCAGCGGCGAGAGCGGGTACGCCGTCTCGCCGAATCACCTTTATTTGAATCGACGCGATTCGGTTTGTCGAGAGTCCGGAGTCAATATTTTAAAAGAAAGTTTCCCCAAGAGACTGACCAGAGATTTGGTGCAGCGCGAAAGAGCCAGCACGGCAAAGGACGGCAACGAAAAAGTTTGCTTGTGCGATGAGTCACTTGCGCCGTATGACGAGAAGCGGCGGGACTACTGCTTCTTTAAAACGTAAACGTAATTGTTAAGACCGATTTCGGCCGTTGATTGATCGACGAAGTGCCAATCGAATTCGCAACCGGTCTCCAAGGTCTTGATCGCGGTTCCAGTGAAGCCGACCGTTGCGGCAAGCTTTTGTGGATCCCTCGTCTTGTCGGACTCATGCATCTCCCCGAACGCGCCTTGGAATAGAAGATCGGCGGTGTAGTCCTTCAATTTGTAGTGCGGGCCTTTGCAGGCAAACACCTTCGGGCCGGTAATGGCGCCGGGCGCGATGATGACGGTCTTGCCGAGCAGCGAGTCCCGTTCGGCTACGTCCGGCCTGTCATGCGCGCCGGCCCACGGGGCGACGATCGCTGAATCGAATTTCCAGGTGCCGAGATAGAACATGTCGGCGGCATCGGCCGGGATGGAAAAAACCACAACGAACGCAGCCGCGACGGGCGTGATGAGATTGGCCAAAGTAGACCTCCAGCGGGCGGGAATTCCTTGGTCGCCGGCCGCCGGAGCGTGGTTCAATCAGCTGTCGGCATCAGCTGTCAGCCAGTGATCGCGCCACGATGTCCTGCACGTCACGCGATAGCGACGGCGCTGCCGCGGTCCGCCGCAAGGTAGCTTCGGCATGGCCGCGGCGCTTGGCTTCCAGCGCACGCCAGGACCGGAACGCGCCCATCAGCCGTGCCGCGACTTGCGGATTCTTCGGATCGAGCGCCAGCACGAAGTCGGCGACGAAATCGAAGCCCGCGCCATCGGCGCGATTGAACTGGGTGTGGTTGACCTGAGCGAACGAGCCGATCAGCGCGCGCACGCGGTTAGGATTGGCTACCGAGAAGGCCGGATGCGCGGTCAGCGCCTTGACGCGGTCGAGCGTCGAGGCTTCCGGGATCGCCGCCTGCAGCGCCAGCCACTTGTCGATGATCAGAGGATCGCTGGCATAGCGGTTGTAGAAATCCTCGATCGCCTCGGCGCGTTCCGGCCGGTCGTGCTGCGACAGCGTGTCGAGCGCGGCGATGCGGTCGGTCATGTTGTCGGCGTTGCGGTATTGCGCGAAGGCACGCGCGATACCCTCGTCGCTTCCCGTGACGGCGAGGAGATCGAGACTGACATTGCGCAGCGAGCGGCGTCCGGCGCCCTGAGCGTCCGGACGATAGGGGCCGCTCGATGTCATCTGCCGATAGATGCGCGTGAGCGCTTCGCGATGCCGCTCGCCGATGGCGGCGCGCAGCTTGCGGCGCGCGGCAAAGACCGCGTCCGGATCGACGTCGGCGCCGATCTCGCGCGCGATATCGGCGTCGGTCGGCGGCACCAGCATCAAGGCAGTGAAAGCCGGCTCCAGCGCTTGATCTTGCAGCACCGCGCCGAGCGCCGCCATCAGGCCGTCGTCGTCGCGCACGGTTCCGCCCGCGCGCAACGCCGCGACATTGGCCTTGAGCAAGGTCATGCCCAGGGATTGCACCGCCTGCCAGCGATTGAACTGATCGCTGTCATGAGCGGCGAGAAAGCGCAGATCATCTGGCTCGATCGGCAGGCTGAGCTTGACGGGAGCGGAAAAGCCGCGATTGAGCGAGGGGACCGGCCGCTCGTCGACGCCCGAGAAGACGAAGCTTTGGCTCGGCTTGGTCAATTCGAGCACACCGCGCGAAAACGGCTTGCCGTCCAGCACCAGCGGCAGGTCGGTGCCGCTCTTGCCCACAAGGCCGAAAGCCAACGGAATCACCATCGGCTCTTTGTCAGGCTGCCCGGGCGTCGGCGGCACCGTCTGAGTGATGTCGAGGCGATAGGTTTGCGCGTGCGGGTCGTAGTGCGGCGCGACTTTGATATCCGGCGTGCCAGCCTGCGAATACCAGCGCATGAATTGCGTCATGTCGCGGCCGGAGACATCGGCGAAACATTGTACGAATTGCTCGACGGTCGCCGCCTGGCCGTCATGGCGGTCGAAATAAAGATCCATGCCTTTGCGGAACGTATCGCGGCCGAGCAGCGTGCGAATCATGCGCACGACTTCGGAGCCCTTCTCGTATACTGTCGACGTGTAGAAATTGTTGATCTCGTGATAGACCTCAGGCCGCACCGGATGGGCGAGGGGACCGGCATCCTCGACGAATTGGTGCGAGCGCAGACCACGCACATCGCTGATGCGCTCGACTGCGCGCGAGCGCTGATCGGCGGTGAATTCCTGATCACGGAACACCGTGAGGCCTTCTTTTAGGCAAAGCTGAAACCAATCGCGGCAGGTGATGCGGTCGCCGGTCCAATTGTGGAAATATTCGTGGGCGATGACCGCCTCGATGCCGGCATAATCGCCGTCGGTCGCGGTGGTCGGTGAGGCCAGTACATATTTGTCGTTGAAGATGTTGAGGCCCTTGTTCTCCATCGCACCCATATTGAAGGCGGAGACGGCGACGATCATGAAAATATCGAGATCGTATTCGCGGCCGAAGGCTTCCTCGTCCCAGCGCATGGACCGCTTGAGGCTGTCCATGGCGTAGTCGCAGCGGTCTTCCTTGCCGGCCTCGACATAGATGACGAGATCGACTTTGCGGCCGGACATGGTGGTGAACGTGTCGCGGACGCTGCCGAGCTCGCCGCCGACCATCGCGAACAGATAAGATGGCTTGGGAAACGGGTCGTGCCAGGTGGCGAAGTGACGGGACGTGCCCGGCACGTCGCCTCGGGCGACCAGATTGCCGTTGGCGAGCAGAACCGGCGCTTCAGCTTTGTCGGCCTCGATGCGCGTTGTGTAGACCGCCATCACGTCCGGCCGGTCGAGGAAATAAGTGATGCGGCGGAAGCCTTCGGCCTCGCACTGGGTGCAGTAGGTGGCGCCGGCGCGATAAAGCCCCATCAACTGCGTATTGCCGGTCGGATCGACGACGGTTTCGATCTCGAGTTCGAACGGCCGGTTCGGCGGCTGCGCGATGGTCAGCTTGTCGGGCGTGGCGACGAAGTTCTCCTTCGGCAGCGTCTTGCCGTCGATCGCCAGTGACTTGAGGTTGAGATCCTCGCCGTCGAGCACGAGCGGCGCCGGGCTACCGCCGGCATTCGGCTTCAGCTTCAGCTTGGCCCGGACCGTGGTCGCCGTCGGATGCAGCGAGACGTCCAGTGAAACGGTTTCAATGAGCCAATCGGGCGGGCGGTAATCCTGGAGGCGGACCGGGCGTGCTTCTTCTGTGCGCATGGGCCTTGCTTAGAGACTTTGTGAGGCAATTGAAAGACGCCGCCGAACAGGCTCTCGCGCTTCGGTTTCCGCGTCTTGGTTTTAGCGTCTTGGTTTTAGCGTCTTGGCTCGGCGTGGCCGATGACGCGCTGGATGCTTGGAAAGCGCTGGCACAGCTGCCGTTCGAGTGTGTCGACTTCATTGTGCACGGCGCTTACCGAGAGCGCCGGATCGACGCGGCAGTGGAAATTGACGATCTCGCCGTCGGCGGTCTCGCGCACGCGCACGTCGTGGACTTCGCCGAGATCAGGAATATCGCGGGCCAGCGCCAACAGCGCCTCGCGCACTTCGCTGCGCCGTTCCGGCGTCGCATCGCGGCCGGCGAGAATGTCGGCGGGGAGCGGCTCGATATGGGTCTCGACTTCGACATTCTCGCCGAGTTCGTCGCGCACGGCTTCTTCGAGCCGTGTCGCCGTGTCATGCGCAAGCGACAGCGGCTGCGTGCCGTCGACTTCAAGATCGGCCGAGACCGACAGCCGGCCGGAAATCGTCTGCGCCGCGACATGATGAATGGCGAGCCCGCGATTGCGCGCGATCATCATCACCCGCTCGCGCACCGTCTCGTTGTCGATCGCGCGCGGCTCGGTGGTGATGGTAAGTTCGGCGGTCGGCAGTTCGGTGCGGATCGCAGCCGTCAGCCGCTCCTTGATGGTGGTCACGCGATCGAGCGGCAGCGTGCGGCTCACTGAAACCGCGAGATCGACAAACAGCACGGCGCCGGCTGGCCGCGCGCGGACGCGATCGACGCCGACCACGCCCGGCACCCGCCGCGCGATCGCCGCTACCTGCTCGCTGACGCCGGCCGGTGCGGTGTCGGTGAGGGTGTCGATGGTGCGCCGCCCGAGCCGCCATCCGGCAATGCAAATGAAAACGGCGACGATTAGAGCGGCGGCGGCGTCCGCCCAGGCATAGCCAAGCCGCACGCCGCCGAGGCCGGACAGCACGGCAATCGAGGACCACATGTCGGAGCTGAAATGCAGCGCATCGGCCTCGAGCGCCTCGCTCAAGGTGTCCTTGGCAACCCGTTGCAGCACGCGGGCGCGGAAGAAATCGACCATGATCGAGACGACGATGACCACGAAGGCCGCGGCTGTCGCTTCAACGGCATGGCCGCCACTGGCGAGGAGGCGCTGCACCGCCTCATAGACGACGATCGCGGTGAGCACGAAAAGGAGCGCGGTTTCGGCAAGCGCGGTGACGCTTTCCATCTTGCCGTGGCCGTATTGATGTTCGGCATCGGCCGGCTTGTCGGAAATGCGCACCGCCAGATAAGTCAGTATGGTCGCCGAGAGATCGATCAGCGAATGGCCGGCTTCGGATAAGATGGCGAGCGAGCCGGTAAGAAAGCCAATCACGGCCTTTGCCGCGGTTAGGCCCGCGGACGCGGCAATCGAGCCGAGCGCTGCTCTTTCCTTGTCGTTCATCGCGAACCCCCTTGGCGCGGCAGGGGTTACCGGGGCAGCGCGGACGCGTCAATCAGGATAGCAACGTTAGGTCACTTGGCTTCAGCCAGCACGAGCTTTTCTCGCAGCATTTTGTTCTCGGCTTCGAGCTGTGCGATCCGCGCCCGCACCGGGCTCAGCGCTGTGTCGATCTCAGTCTCAGTGAACCGGGGCGTGATGTGCTGCGGACAGTTCCAGCTGAACGCTTCCAGATGCAAAACAAAAGCGCGCTCGATCTTGGCGGGATAGCCGGGCATTGCCAGTTTTTCGGTCAGTGCCCGATCGGCGGTCAAATCCTTGGTCTCGATGCGCGCGTAGATTTTCAGCCGCCGGCGATGCGGATAATCCATGAGGAACAGAGCCACGCGATCATTCGCGGTCACGTTGCCGAGGCTGATATATTGGCGATTGCCGCGAAAATCGGGGAAGGCCAGCGCCTTCTCATCAATGACGCGGAGGAAGCCCATCGGGCCGCCGCGATGCTGGACATAGGGACAGCCAGTCTCTGACACGCTCGCCATGTAGAAGCTGTCGCGCGTGGCGATGAACTCCGCCTCTTTCCTGCCTTTGAAATCACCCCAAAACTCACCGCTGCCATTGGCAACTTGCGCGGCCTTCACACTGCGCGTGTAAGCGATATCGAAGTAAGCGTGGGCCATGACGCCATCTCCCGCTGGGGCACGCAAAGCGCCGGAAAGACGAATTCTTCCGGTCGCGCATTGTAACTATGGTATTTCGTTATCAAAAATAATCATCTATAATTGAAAGATATTATCTCGTTATTTGGAATAATAGATGGACCGGCTCGATGCGATGTCTGTCCTGGTTGCGGTAGCGGAAAGCGGCAGCTTTTCGGCCGCCAGCCGCAAACTCAGCGCGCCGCTGCCGACCGTCAGCCGCAAAGTCGCGGAGCTCGAAGCGCATCTGAATGCGCGGCTGCTGACCCGCACCACCCGCAGGCTGAGTTTGACCGGAGCTGGTGAAGCCTATGTCGTCGCCTGCAAGCGCATTCTCGAACAAGTCGCCGAGGCGGAGCGGGAGGCATCCGGCGAATATGCGGCGCCGCGTGGCGATCTCGTCGTCACCGCGCCGATCGTGTTCGGCCGTTTGCACGTGCTGCCGCCGGTCGATGAATTTCTTGGCGCTTATCAAGAGATCAACGTGCGGCTCACTTTGTCCGACCGCAACGTGCATCTGGTCGACGATCATATCGATGTCGCCGTGCGCATCGGCCCGCTGGCCGATTCCGGCTTGGTGGCAACTCGCGTCGGGGCGCTGCGGCGTGTGATCTGCGCCAGTCCCGCCTATCTCGCCCGCGTCGGCGTGCCGAGAGCGCCGGAGGACCTTTCCGCGCTTGATTGCGTGAATTTCAGCGGTTTCACCTCGCCGGCGGCGTGGACGTTCGGCGCCAAGGACAAGCACGGCGAGCGCGCAGTGCCGATCCGTGTCCGGCTTGCGGTGAATACTGCTGAGGCGGCCGTCGATGCGGCGATCTCCGGTGTCGGCATTACCCGCGTGTTGTCCTATCAGGCGGCGCAGGCGGTGGCCGAGGGCAAGCTCAAGATCGTGCTCGCGGCCTACGAGCCCGAGCCGGTGCCGATCAATCTGGTCTATGTTGGGCAGAACCTGCTGCCGCTGAAGATGCGCGCCTTTCTGGACTTCGTCGCACCGCGGATCCGCGAGCGCGCCGCGAAAGTCGATGCGCTGGTGCGGTAAGCCCCTTCGCGCTATCGGCAAATTGCGGACATGGCATGCTTGACCCGATAGCCGCTTGCCGGGAAGAGTATGGCGTCACACGATGCGCAAGACGGCGTCCGCGCCGGATAAAACGAATAACAAAGTCACGGGAGAACACCGATGAACGTCGCGGAAAAAGCCGGTGCGCAGCCGCGGCCGAATACGATCGATTTCGAGCGTTTTCGATTGCGCCGGTTCATCGAAAGCCTCGGCGCTGCAGAACTCGACCTCCGCGATGCCGCCATCGATCTTGCCGGCGTTGCCGCGGTGATGGAAGGCAATCCGAAAGCGGTGCTGTTCCGTTCCGCCGGCCCGGAGCAGGCCGAGCTTGTCGGCAATGTCATGGGCAGCCGCGCCCGGATCGCTTCGGCCTTCGGCGTTGAGCCGCATGAACTCATGCAGGAAGTGACGCGACGGCTGGGTAACAAGCCGGAGATCTTCGAAGTATCCCGCGCCGAGGCGCCGTGTCAGGCGGTAGTGCTCACCGGCGCCTATGCCGATGTCACCAAGCTTCCCGTCCATCTGCAGCACGGCGCAGATGGCGGGCCCTATATTTCCGCTTCGATCGACTATGTCATCGATCCCAAGACCGGCTTTACTAATGTGGGCTTGCGCCGGCTGATGCTGCGCTCGCAGCACGAGACCGGCATTGATCTCGTGGCGCCGAGCGACCTGAAGACGATCTATGAGGCCAACGCCGCCGCAAGCAAGCCGACGCCGGTGAGCTTCGTCGTCGGTGCGCATCCGATCGATCATGTCGCCGGCGTGATGCGGCTGCCTGTCGACGAGCTCGGCATTGTCGCGAGCCTGCGCGAGGCGCCGCTGGCCGTGGTCAAAAGCATCACCAACGACATCCGCGTTCCAGCGGATGCCGAATATGTCATCGAGGGCTATCTCGACCCACGAGGTCATGTCGAGCCGGAAGGACCGTACGGCGAATTCCTCGGCTATTACGGCGCGGTGAAGCGAAATCCGGTGTTCCACGTCACCGCGATTACGCATCGTACCGACGCGCTGTTTCAGACCTCGACCATCGGCGGCAAGACGCTGGGCCGCACAGACACAGCGCAGCTGTCGGCGCTGCGGACGGAAATCAGCATCTGGGGCGCGCTCGAATCCGCGGTGCGCGAGCCGGTCGCGGTTTACGCCACGACATCTTCGGGTGGCGCCTTCAATGTGCGCATTGCGTTGCGCCAGCGCGTGCCCGGCGAGGCGCGCAATGCCATCGGCGCTTGCATGGGCGCGCTCGCCAATTGCAAGAACATCTATGTGGTCGACCCTGATGTCGACATCTTCTCCGATGAGCAGATGGACTGGGCGATGGCAACGCGGTTTCAGCCCGACCGCGACCTGATCGTGATGGGCGGCATGCGCACGCTGCCGCTCGACCCATCGCTACCACCGGGAAGCCGCGTTGGCGCCAAAGCCGGCTACGATCTGACCTGGCCGTTCGGCGGGCGCGATCGGCTCGAGGTCCGGGTGCCGGCGCCGCCGACCTTCCCCGGCAAGCGCTTTCCTTCGGTTGAAGCGGCTTTGGCGGACGGTCCCAAATTCTTCGAGGAGCTGATGGCGGCAGTGGGCAGCCGCGACGGCCGCGAAGTGGTGCGGGCGGTGGGCAGCCTCCGCGACAAGCAGACGCTCGATCGCGATGGGGAAGGGCGCTATTTCATCAAGTCGGGCAGCAAATAAGCAAGGATTGCCAGTAAACTGGTGTCGGAGGAAATGACGATGCGCGTGTCGCCGTGGGCGGTGTTGTCGAGCGTGCTGTGTGCCGCCTTGGTGGCATTGGGCCTGTCGGGATTGCGCCCCGCAAGCGCCGAAGAAGCAACCGTCAAGGTTGGCATTGCCCGCTCCACCTCAAACGCTGCCGAACTGATGGCAATCAAGCGCGGCTATTTCGAGCAGGCCGGCATCAAGCTGGAATGGGACGATATCGACACTACGGCGAACGTCATCGCGCTGCTGGCACAGAACCAGTACAACATCGTCGCCGGAGGTATCTCGGCCGGCATCTTCAACGCGCTGGAAAAGAACCTGCCGATCACCATGCTGTCCGACCGGGTTTCGACGCCGATCGGACACAATCTGATGCTGCGGCCGGATCTCAAGGACTCGATCAAGAGTCTCAAGGATCTCAGGGGCAAGGTGGTCGCCAGCAACGGCCAGGGCTCGGTGTCCACTTACGAGATCGGCAAGATGCTCGAAGGCGAGGGCCTGACCATCGCCGACGTCGACCTCAAGATCATGCCGTTCACCCAGATGGGCATCGCGTTCCGCAACAAGGCCATCGACGCCGGTTTGCTCATCCCGCCCTTTGTCTGGCAGCTCGAAGAGCAGGGACTGGCGGTCCCGTTCGCAAGTGTCGACGAGTTGGTAACGCCGCAGCCGATGACCATCGCGGTCATCATGGCCAATACCGATTGGATCAAGGCCAATCCGGATCTGGTTCAGCGCTACATGACCGCCTGGCTCCGTGGCGCCCGCGACTATTGCAATGCCTATCATGGCGGATCCGATCGCCAGGAAGTCATTGACGTCTTGGTCAGCAGCAAGACCGAGCCGCGGCGCGAGCTGCTCGAAAAATATCCGTGGCCGGCGCGCAGCCCGAACGGCAGGATCAATACCGCGAGCATTCTCGACATCAATGCCTGGTACGTCGCCAACAAGATGTCGGCGCAGACCTTCCCGGCGGAGCGGATATTCAACGCAACCTTCATCGACGCCGCGAACAAGACGCTTGGGCCGTTCCAACTGCAGAACAAGGTCAGCAGGCTGCAGGGCTGCCGGGATTGAAGCGGATCCGGGGGAGAATTTTCAATGCCGGTGCAACGCCGCGGCGCGGCGGTCGAGATCGCGGGCCTGCGGCGGGAATATCGGAGCGGCCAGGGAAGCGTCGTCGCGATTGATCATATCGACCTGCGCGTTGCACCGGGCGAGTTCCTCTGCATCGTCGGCCCGAGCGGCTGCGGAAAATCGACACTGCTGCGGATCCTCGCCGGCCTCGACCGTCAGACCGCGGGAACCATTACTGTCGATGCGGCGGGCTGGGCGGTCAAGAACGCCATGGTGTTCCAGGAGAGCGGGCTGTTCCCCTGGATGAGCGTGGAGACCAATGTGCGCTTCGGCCTCGATACGCGCGGTGTGCCGCGCGCGGAGGCCGCCGCCCGTGTTGAAGGCGCGCTCAAGCTCGTCGGGCTGACGCGTTTTCGCAGTCACTATCCGCATCAACTCTCCGGCGGCATGCGCCAGCGCTGCGCCATCGCGCGCGCCTTCGTCACCGATCCGGGCATGCTGTTGATGGACGAGCCGTTCGCGGCGCTCGACGCGCAGAACCGCGTTCTGTTGCAGGCCGAATTGGTGCGGCTGTGGGAGCAGACGAGAAAGACCGTGATCTACATCACCCACTCGATCGAAGAGGCGCTGCTGATGGGCGACCGCACTGTCATCATGACGGCGCATCCAGGCCGCATCAAACAGATCATCGATGTGCCATTCCCGCATCCGCGCGATCTGCTCCAGCTTGCGGCGTCGGCCGAATTTGGCAAGCTCAAGCTCGACATCTGGCGGGTGCTCGAAGAGGAAGTGAACCGGGCGCGGGCGGAGATGGAGAAATGAGCCCCAAGACACAGGAGCGGCTGCTTTATCTCATCTCGCCGATCGGGCTGATCCTGTTATGGCAGCTTGTACTCATGGCCGGGATCGGCGACCGCCGTTTCATCCCGGCGCCGAGCGACATTGCCTGGCGCTATTGGGAGATGCTGCGGAGCGGCGAACTCGAGACCAATGCGCTGGTGACGCTATGGCGCGTGTTCGCGGGCTTTTTCATCGGCAGCGTTCCCGCCATTGCCATAGGTCTCCTGATGGCGATGTTCCGCCCGGTTCGCATCTTCTTCGACCCGCTAATCGCGACGCTGTTTCCCATCCCGAAGATCGCGCTGATGCCGCTCCTTCTGCTCGCGTTCGGCTTCGGCAACGCCTCCAAGATCGCGCTGGTGGTGATCGCGGTGTTTTTCCCAGTGGTGATCAATACTTATGTCGGCGCCGCCAATATCGAGCGCATCTACTGGGACGTGGCGAAGAATTACGGCGCGAGCCAATCCGTGATCTTCCGTCGCATCGTGTTCTTCGGCGCGCTGCCGATGATCTTCGCCGGGCTGCGGATCGCGCTTTCGGTGTCGTTCATCGTGCTGGTGGCGGCCGAGTTCGTCGCCACCAAGACCGGCATCGGCTACCTGATCTGGAATTCGTGGGAGCTGTTGCAGGTCGACGTCATGTTCGTCGGCATCGTCACGGTCGGTGTGCTCGGCCTGATCGCGACCGTCATCTTACAGGAAATCGAGCGCAAGGTCATTCCCTGGAGGACGGAGTAGGCGAACGGGCCTTCGCTGCCTGAATCGCGCTCCAGATGCGGTGGGGCGTTGCCGGCATGTCGAGGTGAACGATGCCGAAATCCTTCAGCGCGTCCATGATCGCGTTCATCACTACCGCCAGCGCCGGCGTGATGCCGGCTTCGCCGCCGCCTTTGACGCGGAGCGGGTTGCCGCTGGTCGGATCTTCCGTCAACGCGATGTCGAATGACGGCACCAGATCGGCGCGAGGAAGGGCGTAGTCCATGAAGCTTCCGGTCAAGACCTGGCCGCTGGCGTCATAACGCACTTCCTCGACCAGTGCCTGGCCGATGCCCTGCACGATGCCGCCGTGCACCTGGCCATGCAGGATCAGCGGGTTGATCGCCTGTCCGGCATCGTCGATCGAGCCATAACGCGCGATGCTGACGGCGCCGGTGTCGGGATCGATCTCGACCTCGCAGATGGCGCAGCCGGTCGGGTAGGCAGGAATGCGGCCGGTGAATGTTTTCTTGGACTGCAGCACCTTGCCGCTGGCCAGCGCAGAATCGTCACTCATCGCCTGTGCGACGTCGTAGACGGTCAACCGCCGGTTGCTGGCCGGCGTTGCGAATAGACCGTCGGCGAACGAAACCTCCGCTTCGGGTACGCCGAGGATTTTTGCCGCCACAGAT
>Ga0335069_10004152_pt1 | contig 21644 bp, 20 predicted proteins | sample Lox_Sample_11_FD_206714 | JGI IMG/M metagenome (GOLD analysis project Ga0335069, IMG submission 206714) | Soil microbial communities from Loxahatchee National Wildlife Refuge, Florida, United States - Lox_Sample_1.1 | ecosystem: Environmental > Terrestrial > Soil > Wetlands | place: USA...
GGCGAGCTCCGCCCCGGCGACAAGCTCATCCAGCTGCGCAACAACTACGACCAGGGCCTCTTCAACGGCGACATCGGCACGGTCGTGGCAGTCGACCCCGAGGCCGGCACCCTCACGGCCGAGTTCGACGGGGAGAAGCACGTGCTCGAGCGCGGCGACTTCGGCGACCTCGCGCCGGCCTACGCGATCAGCATCCACAAGAGCCAGGGCAGCGAATACCCCGCGGTGATCGTCGTCCTGCTCAAGGCCCACTTCATGATGCTGCAGCGCAACCTGCTCTACACCGCGCTGACCCGCGGCAAGAAAAAGGTCTTCATCGTCGGCGAGCCCGCGGCCTACGCCATGGCGGTGCGCAACGCCGAGTCGAAAACCAGATGCACCCATCTTCGGGAGAAGATATTGAACGCTGCCCTCTAGCGCGCCCGGCGCATCCTTCCTGCCGCCCGATGATCCGCCTGGGTCCACTGCTGCGTCTCGCCCCCCTGCTCGCTGCCGGTCTTTGCGCCGGGGCCCGGCTCGCCGCCGGCGACGTCATGGTTTTTGCCGCGGCCAGCCTGTCCGACGCGCTGCGCGAACTCGCCGCCATCGAACAGCGGGCCACCGGCGACACCGTGCGGCTCAACCTCGGCGCGTCGAGCACTCTCGCCCGCCAGATCGAAGCGGGCGCCCCGGCCGACGTCTTCTTCTCCGCCGACGAGGCGAAGATGGATGACCTGGCCAGGGCCCGGTTGATCGACCCGGCCACGCGCCGCAGCCTGCTTTCGAACACGCTGGTCATCGTGGTCGCCGCCGACAGCCCGCTGGCCCTGCAGTCCGCGGCGGACCTGCTCCAGCCCGCCGTGCGGCGGATCGCGATCGCGGAGCCGGCAAGCGTGCCAGCCGGCATCTATGCGCGGGAATACCTGCGCAAAGTCGGCCTCTGGGACCGGCTCAGCCCCAAATTCGTGCCGACCGAGAACGTGCGCGCGGCTCTCGCGGTGGTGGAAAGCGGCGACGTTGACGCCGGCATCGTTTACCGGACCGACGCCCTCATCTCCAAGAGGGTGCGCATCGCGTGGGAAGTCCCGCCCGCCGAGGGCCCCCGCATCTCCTACCCGGTCGCGCTGGTGAAGGACGGCGGCAACCCGGCCGGCGCCCGGCGCTTCCTCGCGCTGTTGCTCTCGCCGGAGGGCCGGGCGGTGTTCGCGAAATACGGCTTCCGCGCCGCGCCCTGAGGCCGCATGCTTGCCCGCCGTGTCCTCTGAAGTCTGGCAGGTCGCCTGGTTCACCACGTGGGTCGCCGCCGCCGGCACCGCGCTCATCCTCGCGCCCGGCGTCGCCCTCGGCTGGCTGCTGGCCCGGCGGGACTGGCGCGGCAAAATCCTGGTCGAGACGGTCGTGGCGCTGCCGCTGGTGATGCCGCCGGTGGCCACCGGCCTCATCCTGCTCAAGCTCCTGGGGCGGCGCGGCGTCCTCGGCCACGCCTTCGAACGCCTCTTCGGCACGGAGCTTGTGTTCACCTGGCGCGCGGTCGTCGCCGCGACGGCGGTCATGTCGTTTCCCCTCCTGGTGCGCACGGCGCGGCTGGCGCTCGAGGCGGTGAACCCGCGCTACGAACAGGTGGCCCGCACCCTGGGCGCCGGCCCCGGGCGGACGTTCTGGACCATCACCCTGCCGCTGGCAGCGCGCGGGCTGGTGGCCGGCGTGGTCCTGGCCTTCGCCCGGGCCCTCGGCGAGTTCGGCGCCACGATCATGGTCGCCGGCTACATCCCCGGGCGCACCGCCACCCTGTCCACCTCCATCTACCACCTCGTCCAGCTCAGCCGCGACGACGCCGCGTGGGGCCTGCTCGCGATCTCGGCCGGGCTGGCCTTCGGCGCGCTCTGGCTGAGCGAACTGCTCCTGCGCCGCCGGCCCGCCGCATGAACCTGGAGATCACCGGACTCCGCCTGCCGCTCTCGGCGTTCGCCCTCGAGGTCGACGCGCGCCTCGAGGCGCGCATCACCGGCGTCTTCGGTGCGTCCGGCGCCGGCAAGACCTCGCTGCTGGAGGTGATCGCGGGCCTGCGCCGCCCGGCCGCCGGGCGGGTCGCGCTCGACGGGCGCGTGCTGCTCGACGCCGGCCGGCGTTTCGCGCTCGCGCCGGAGCGGCGCCAGATCGGCTACGTGCCGCAGGACGACGCCCTGTTTCCCCACCTCAACGTGCGGCAGAATCTCTGCTACAGCCATGCCGCCGGCCGGCCGGGGCATCCGCCCGCGATCACCTACGCCCGCGTCGTCGAGGTGCTCAACCTCGGCGACCTCGCGGAGCGGCGGGTGAGTTCGCTCTCCGGCGGCGAGCGGCAGCGCGTGGCCTTCGGCCGGGCGGTGCTGGCCTCGCCGCGCCTGCTGCTGCTGGACGAGCCGCTCGACGGGCTCGACGCGGAGCTGCAGCAACGCGTCATCCCATACCTGCTCACCATCCGCGACGAGTTCGGCATTCCCATGCTCTACGTGAGCCACAACGCGGACGAGATCGTCGCCCTGTGCGATGACGTCGTGCTGCTGGACCGCGGCCGCTGCACGCGCCGCGGGCCGCCCGCCGCCCTGTTCACCGCCAGCCCCGCGCCCCATTACATGCTGAAGCCCGGGTGAAGCCCCGGCGCCCGGCGTCGCGCGCGGGCGGGCCCTGTGTTGACGGCGGGGGCGGATGGTTCATTAACGTTCTGGGCGCCGGCCGCGATGGCCCGGCCGCCCGACCCCATGCCCCAAAAGGATCCCGCCGTGCCGCCGGCCGCGTCGCGCCACCCGCCGCCGCTGCCGCGCTGGATCCTGCCGGTCAACGTCGTGGCCACGATCGGCGCGGGATTGTGGATCCCGATCCGGATCGCCTACCTGCGGCATGCGGCCGGGGTCGCGGTGGTCGACCACGGCATCGACGCCGGCGTGTTCGTGCTCATGGTCGCGAATCACTGGCGGACGCTCCGCCGCGGCCGGCCCGCCGGCGCCGGCGGCTGGTGGTCGCTGGCCGTCGATGCGCTCGTCGCGCTGCCCCTCTTCACCCTGCTCCAGCCCTTCCTCGGGACCACCGCGGACTATGCCCTACTGCCCAAGCTGCTGCTGGCGCGCCACCTGTTCTCCATCCGGGGCGTCCTGGACGAGTTCGCCGACCTGCATCCGGTGCTCGCCCGGCTGCTGCCGCTGGGCCTCATCGTCCCGATCGTGGTCAATCTGCTCGCCTGCGGCTGGAGTTCCCTGGGGAGCGGCACCGCCGGGCCGTCCCCCGACCCGGGGTTCGACTATGTGCGGGCCGTCTACTGGACCATCACCACGCTCGCCACCGTCGGTTACGGCGACATCACCGCGCGGACGCCGGTGCAGATGCTCTACGCCGCGGCGACCATGCTGGTGGGCATCGGTTTCTTCGGCTACGTGCTGGGCAATGTGACCAGCCTGTTCGCCCGGCTCGACGCGGCCCGCGAGCAGCACCTGGAACAGCTCGACCGGATCGAGACCTTCATGCGGGGCAACGACGTGCCCGTGCCGTTGCGCACCCGGGTGAGGGAGTACTACCGTTACCTCTGGCGCAGTCGCAAGGGCTGGGACGTCGCCGCGGTGCTGGCCGACCTGCCGCCGAAACTCCAGGTGGAGATCGGCCTCTTCCTCCACGCCGAGATCATCGAGCAGGTGCCGATGCTCAAGGGCGCCAGCCGCCGGCTCCTCGAGGAGATCGTGCTCGAGCTCAAGCCCCGGGTCGTCATCCCCGGCGAGGAGCTCTTCCGCGCCGGCGAGCCGGGCGACGCCATGTTCTTCATCCAGCGGGGCGCGGTCGAGATCGTCGCGACCGACGGCTCGGTGCTCGCGACGCTCGGGCCCGGCTCCTTTTTCGGCGAATCCGCCCTGCTCACCGCCAAGCCGCGCAACGCCGCCGCCCGCGCGGTGGGCTACGGCGACGTGTTCCTGCTCAACCGCGAGGCCTTCGAGCGCGTGCTCGCGCGGCATCCCGCGTTCCGCCGCCAGGTCCAGGAGATCGCCGCCAGCCGCACGGGCGACACGCTGCCGCCGCACCCGCGGCCGTGAGCCGCCCCGGGCTTACTTGCCCAGCCGGCGCAGCCCGCGGTTGAGCGCCGCCACGTCGCACTGCTCCGGGTCGTAGGCCGGCCCGAGCCATTCCCGCCACTCGCGCCCGAGGTCGGTCTCCGGGTGCTTCAGGCAGTAGAGCATGTCCTTGTAGGCCTCCAGGCCGCCGCAGTCCTCCGGCGGCCCGGCGCGCTCGCCCGCCAGGCACCGCGGATAGTACGCCCTTTTTTCCACCGCCGCGGTCTTCTCCACCCGCACCTCGACATGCCAGCCCTCGCCGAACAGGTAGTCGTAGCTGAAGTGGCCGTGTTCGCCGAGGTGCAGATCCGCGAGCGTGACGTCGCGGTCGTCCTCGATCACCACACCGTCGTGGTCCACCGGATTGCCGTAGCGCCGCTCCCCCACCGTGAACAGATGGGTCTGGTAATCGTACCACCCGAACAGGAGCTGGATCGCCTCGTGCAGCCGGCTCAGCCACAGGGAATCGCGCGCCACCAGGCGCCGCCAGACGCGCGGCTGGACCGCCGCGACCGTCAACCGGAGGACGCAGGCCCGGCGCGGGGCGGCCTTGCGGGGCGCCGCGCCGCGACCCTCATGGAGCGAGATCATGACCGCCCCTATTGAATCCACCGGGCGCCGGCGTGCAAGCAGCGGCGCGTCCCGCCACATTCGCCTTTCCCGCCGCCGCCGGGGCGGCTACGCTGGCGTCGGGTCCGCGCCCGCCATGACCGCCCCTGTCATCACCTACGTGCGCCTCGCCGGCGAGGTGCGCGGTCCGTTTTCGTTCGAGCAGCTGCGCCTCCTGGCCGAGTCCGGGGTGATCGCGCCCGCGACCGTCGCGGCCGCCCGCCCGGACGGACCCTGGGTGCCGCTGGGCGTCCGCCCGGACGCCGCGGCGATCTTCCCCGCGCGCCGGGAGTTCCAGTTCAAGGAGGCGGAATTCGAGCGCGTCAACGCGGAGCCGGAGCCGCGCCTGGAGCACCGCGAGGCCATCGCCGCGGCGCGGCGCAGCCCGGCGAGGGACGGCAGCCCGCCGCCGGCCGCGCCCAACGACGTCCTCGAGATGGTCCGCGAGACCGGGCGCCTCAGCGCCCAATATGAGGCGCCGGTCGACCTGACCCCGCCGCCGAACCGCCGGCGGCTCGACTACTGCCTCGGCATGATCGCCGTGAACGGCCTCCTGGCCGGCTTCATCGCGCTGGGCCGCGGCAACTTCGTCGTGACCCTCTACGCCGGGAGCGGCATGGTGGTGTTCTCCGCCGGATTCACCTGGCTGATGTACGGCGTGCTGCGGCGCTACTGAGCCGGCGGCGCGGGCGACGCCCGGCCGAAGTAATGGTGGAGGAGGATCGCCGCCGCCGCCGCGACGTTGAGCGACTCCACCGCCCCGCCGCCGGGAACCCGCACCAGGCGGTCGCACGCCGCCGCCACCCCGGCGGCGAGGCCCGTCTCCTCGTTGCCGAGCACGAGGGCCACGGGCCGGGCGGGCGGCGCCGGCCGCGCGCCCGGGGGCGCCGCGCCGCGCACCGCCGCCCCGATCACCTCGTAGAACGGCCGCGCCGCGCGGATGAAGTCTGGCAGCGCCGGCACGCGGTGGAACTCGACGTGCTCCATGCCGCCCTCCGCCACGCGGTAGGTGGCTTCCCCGGGCACCGCCTGCGCCGGATCCTCCGGGATGACGATGCGCCCCACGCCGAAGAACGCGGCGGTGCGCACGATCGCGCCGAGGTTGTGCGCGTTGCCGATCCGGTCGAGCAGCAGCAGCGGCTCGCGGGCGCGCGCCCAGCGGCGGAGCTCCTCCGGGCGCGGCGCCCGCCAGACGCGCGCCGCGATCACCGCCACGATGCCGCCGTGATGCACCGTGCCGGCGATCTTCTCCAGCTCGGCCGGCTCGACGCAGCGGTAGATGCGCCGCGCGGCCGCCAGGGCGCGGCAGATCACGCCGATGCGCCGGCCCGTCGGGTAGTCGAAATACAGCCGCAGGATCGCCGCGGCGTCGCGGGCGAAGAGCGCCCGCACCGCCGGCAGGCCGCAGACCGCGAGTTCGTTGGGTTTCATGAGGCGAGCTGGGATGATGCGGACCGCCCCGGGAATGACACGTCCGAAGGCAGAGGCGCGCGGCGGTCAGACCGCGCCCACGGCCGTGAACTCGTCGCGATCATGGTACAGGTGCCGGAGGCGGCAGCGGGCGGCGTGCGCGACCAGCGGCGACGCGGGCGCGCGCAGCTCCGCCAGCAGCGCCACCGGATCGGTGCGGCCGAACTTGAAGTTGATGACGAAGCGCCGGCACCAGCGCCGGGCCAGCCAGGGCGCCACCAGATCGCGCAACACGTGGTGCGGCTCCGCCACCAGGTCGCAGAAGAGCCAGTCGAAGCGCGTACCTGACTCCGGGCGGAAGCGGAAGGCGTCCTCGGCGCGGGCGGTGACCAGCGGGTGGCGGCGCGCGCCGCCCTTGAGCGGGCCGTTGTCCACCGCCACCACGCGGGCGCCGCGCTTGGCCGCGCTGTAGCTCCAGCCCCCCGGCGCCGCGCCCAGATCGGCCACCGTCTCGCCCGGCCCCGGCTCGGCGCCCAGCAGTCCGTACGCCTCCTCCACCTTGAGATAGGAGCGCGACGGCGCCGCCGGATCGTCCGCCATGCGGCGCTGTCCGCCGAGCACCGCCTCGCGCGCGACCCACGCCCGGTCGAAGGCGGAAAAATAGGCGAACAGCCCGCGCGCCGGGCCGGGACCGCGCGGGGGCTCCGGCACCGCCAGCCGGGCGAGCCGCGCCCGCCCCCGGCGCAGCCGCTCGTGGAACGCCTTTTCGACCGCCACGGCCCGCCGCGCCAGGCCGGGCGCGGCGCCCGCGGCCGCCCACACGCAGGGCCACGGCGCCGCGACGCGTTCGTCGCCCAGGGCGGTTTGGAAATAATCCGCCGCCTGGAGCGCGAGCGCGTTGACCGCGGCGCCCCGGAGTTCGTGCGCGGCCGGCAGCAGCCAGTGGGCGAAGACCGTCTCGGGCGCGGCGCGGGCCGCCGGCAGCTCCGTCCACACCCAGCCGGGGCCGGTCTCGCGGCCGGCGAGGCCGGCGGCGGCCAGCTCACGGGCGAGGTGGCCTTCGCAGCCGGGCTGGCAGGTGGCGAGCATTCCGGCCATTGCGGCGGGCCGGGGGCGGTGAGGCAAGCGCCGGATGGCGCCTCAGGCCAGTTCGCAGGAACCGCCGGCGCAGGCCACGACCTGTTTGAGCTCGGTCAGGTCTTCCTCCTCGCGCAGCATCGTGTAGTCCACCGGGTGGTAGACCAGCGCGTTCCAGCGGTCGATGTCATCCTTGGTCGCCACCTTTTCGCGCGGCGCCTGCGCGTAGGCCTTGTCGCCCTGCTCCTGCAGCAGCGCCACGCCGGTGAAGCTCTCGCGGTTCTCCCAGATGAAGTCGGCGACCGCCGTCCACTCGTCGCCGCGCACCGAGATGGTGCACGAGACGTTGTGGTGGAGGCCGGGGGAGAAACGCTCGTGCCGCTGGCCGGTCTGGACCCAGTTCAGCTGCACCAGGCGCACGTACTCGAGGTGCTTCACCGCCGAGAGGTCGTCGCGGTAGATGCCGAAGGCCGGGCCCTCGACCGGGAAGGTGATGACCTCGGTGCGCCCGTTCGGGTCGTAGACGCTCGGCTCGACCATGTGGGGATTGACGCGCTTGAAATGGGCGAAGATCGGATCGTAGACGTTGGTCTGGACGCGGCGGAAATAGCGGATCGAATGGTGGGGGTGCAGCCCGCTGCTGGTGCCGAGCAGGAGGCTCGCGGTGCCCTCGGGCTTCACGCAGGTGGTGCGGGCCGCGGGATTGATGCCCAGCGCGCGCGCCACCACCGCGTTGACCGCCTTGACCACCGCGGCGCCGGTGCGCAGCACCTGCGGGTCGAGCAGCACGTCGGGCCGGTCGAGCACGCCGCAGATCGACACGCCGAGCAGGGCCTCGCGCTCGGTGATCACGCGCGAGACGGGCGAGAGGTAGCTGAAATCGGTGTATCCGGCCTGGAGGGTGCCGATCACCGCGGCGTGGGCGCAGAGCTGGTAGAAGCGCTCGGGGGTCTCGGCGGCGGACGCGGAGATCGTGGTCAGGTTGCAGAACTGCACGCCGGTGAGGATCTCGCCCTCGCGGAGCTCTCCCTGGTAGCCGAGCTCCCGCAGGCGCGCGATGGCCGCGGCGTCGAGCTGCAGCCGCGGATGCAGGCCGATCTCCACGCACGGGTTGGCGCCGTACTCCGCGTCCTTGACGAAATAGAAGCCCGGCTCGCCAAACTGCTTCTGCGCCTCGAACAGCTTGTTGAACTGCTCGCGGGTCGCCTGGGCGCGGACGATGACGGCGGAGTTGTTGCTGGCGGTGCGCTGGGGATGGTCCTGGAGCCAGTTGCCCGTCTTGGCCGCGGTCATCTCCTCGTCGTCGGCGGAGAACAGGCAGATGGTGGCGGAGCGGCGCACGCCGCCCGAGAGCACGGCCTTGGCCGCCCACATCAGGATGTCGTAGGCTTCGACCGGGCGCAGGCGCCGCCCGGCGGCGCGCTGGACGATGTGCTCGATGCGGGTGAGCGAGTGGAACAGGGGCTCGGGCCCCGGCGCCTTGCCGCCGGACGTGCGCAGGGGGGCGCCGGCCGGGCGGATGGCCGAGTAGTCGAAGATCACCCGGCGGCCCGCGACCGCGGCCGCCATCAATTCATGCAGCGCGTCCGCCCACCCCTCGATGGTGTCGGGCACGACGAAGGTGGAGACGGGCGCGTTCGAGCGCAGCGGCGCGAGCGGGGGAAGCTTGGCGACGTGCTGGCGCTGCACCGAGAAGCCGACCCCGCAGCCGCACAGCAGCAGATAGAGGGACTCGCGGAAGGCCTCCAGCCGGTCCACGTAGGTGAAGGCGCAGTTGTAGATGCGGGCGTGCTTGTTCAGCACCGCCTCGCCGCCGAACTGCAGGCTGCGCATCGAGGGCAGCACCTCGCGCTGCTCCGCCGCGGTGAACGCGGCCTTGATCGCCTCGTGCAGCCGGCCCAGGCGGCCGATCCGGGCCAGATCCTCCGCCGTGACGTCGCCGGCGGACAGCGCCGCGAGCGAGGCGTCGCTCAGCGAGAGGTCGGGATAGTGCGCCAGATGCATGTCGCCCACGCGAGCGATCGCCTCGGCCCACGTCTCGCGCCGGCGAAGATCGGACGAGTAGCGGGCGTAGCGGGAGATGGCGATGAAGTCCTGCAGTCCATTGGCGGCATGGGAAATGGGCAAAGCAGAGCTATCCATGGTGGGCGAAGTGTAAAAAGTTGGGAATCTGACCTGCCGCTAAGCGGCTAGGGCTGGTTCAGCCCGGGGTTCCTACTACCTGTTGTGGTTTGGGATAGGGTCAACCACAACGTATAGCATCAACCGCACTATAACACCTCCTGATAGGCTTATGGGGGCTGCGGATAACCCCAATCCCCAGTCACCTAGGAGTATTTCGACTGATTCACATAAGTCACCCTTCTTCGAAAATATTCGCATGTTTCCGAAAATTTACAGTGGCCTCCGAGGTAAATCGCCGGCAAATGCCGGCTCCGCGCGAGCCGCCGCGTCCGCGCTCCGCGCGCGGTCAACCCGAACGTCGATACTCCCGCAACCGGCTCGGCGGCGTGCCGTGCACGGCCTTGAACCGGCGGGAAAAATGATACGGATCCGCGAAGCCGACCAGTTCCGCCGTCTCCTTCACGCGCCGGCCTGACTCCATCAGCAGCTCGGCGGCCAGGATCATTTTTCGCCGCAGGAGATATTGGTACGGGCTGATGCCAAGAAAGCGCCGGAACAAACGGCAGACGCTCGCCGCCTGGATGCCCACCGTCGCCGCGATCTCCTTGAGGGTGACCGGTTGCTCCAGGCGCGCATCGATCGCCGCCCGGCAGCGGAGAAAAAGCTCCTCCGCCCGGCCCGGCCGCTCCGGGCGAGCCGCCAGCTCCGCGAGCTTCAGGAGCAGCACCTCCACCAGGGCCGCGCACATCCGCGCCGCCCGCGGCCCGTGGTGCCGGCCTTCGCGAATCAGATCCTCGAGGAGGCTCCGCACCTCCGCGTGCGCGGCCAGCAGCCGCACCCGCCCGGCCGCGATCCCCGCGCGGGCGAATCGCGCCGGCGCCTCCCGCCCGGCAAAGCCGAGGAAGTATTTCACCATCGGCCGGGCCGGATCGCTGCGGATCTCGAAATCCGTGTCCGGGCGATAGCCGAAGATCGCGCCGGCGCGCAACTCGGACTCGCGCCCGTCCAGCCGCACGCGCCCGGCGCCCTCGGCCACGTATTCGAGCACGTGATAGGCGTAGCTCGACCGCCGCACGACGTAATCGCGGTTGCAGGTCTCCCGGCCGCCCAACGCCAGGACCAACCGCCCGTTTCGCGGCGGCGTCAGCTGCAGGAAGAAGTAGCGGGCCCCCGTCACCTGCGGCGAAAGCAGGCGCGAGCGGCCCGGGGCCAAGGGCGGCGAAGCCATCGGTCCGAGGTTGCCCGCCCGGCGCCGCGGAGGCAAGCCAGCATCGGTCAATTATATCCATCTCTGGGTGCAAGATCTCCATTCCCCGCGGGCGCCATTGACTGCTATGATGGCGCTTCGTTCGCCCCCGCCTTTCGCAAAATTTCGGACAACTTTTGCTAGGATCAGCCCCGCCCGGATCCGGGCCGCCGCCCTCCGTCCTCACTATGAAAACACGCGCCCAAAAAACCGTTCTGCTCGTCGCCAACGGCGATCTCCGCCCGTCCGCCAACGAAGTCTGCTGGCCCGCCCAGGAGGCCATGGAGGAACAACTCCGCGCCGCCCTGACCCGGCGCGGCGTCCGGCTCGTCCGCGCCCACCCGTTCCGGCCGGAGCGCCAGCACGGCTTCATCAGCTCCCAGCAGGAGGGCATGGAGGTCTTCGCGCGCCTCGATCCCGCGGCCCCGCTGATCGTCGCCGAGGCCGTCTGGCAGTATTCCCATCACCTCCTGGCCGGGCTGATCTCGCACCGCGGGCCCCTCCTGACCGTCGCCAACTGGTCGGGCACCTGGCCCGGCCTGGTCGGGATGCTCAACCTCAACGGCTGTCTCACCAAGGCGGGCGTGCAGTACTCCAGCCTGTGGAGCGAGGACTTCACCGACGCGTTCTTCCAGCGCGGCCTCGACGCGTGGCTGGCGCACGGCGCCGTCCGGCATCCCACGCCGCACGTGCATGCGCTCGCGCGGGGCCGGGTGCCGGCGCGGGCCCGGCGCCTCGCCGACCGGCTGGCCGCCGAACTCCGGCGACGGAAGGCGATCCTGGGCGTCTTCGACGAGGGCTGCATGGGCATGTACAACGCCATCATCCCCGACGAGCTGCTGTTTGCCTGCGGGGTCTACAAGGAGCGCCTGTCGCAGTCCGCGCTCTATTACGCCGCCACCCAGGTCCCCGAGCGGGAGGCGCGGGCCATCCACCGCTGGTTGCGGGCCCGCGGCATGAAGTTCCACCTCGGCACCGACGAGGCCACGGAACTCACCGCGCGCCAGGTGCTCTGGCAGTGCCGCACCTATGCCGCCGCCCTGCGCATCGCGGACGACTTCGGCTGCGACGCCATCGGCATCCAGTACCAGCAGGGACTCAAGGACCTTTTGCCCGCCTCCGACCTCGCCGAGGGCCTGCTCAACAACGCCGAGCGCCCGCCCGTGGCGAACGCCGCCGGCCGGATCATCCGCGACGGCGACGCCCTGCCCACCTTCAACGAAGTCGACGAGTGCGCCGGACTCGACGCCCTGTTCACCCACCGCGTGCACCGCGCCCTCGGCCAGCCCGTCGAAACCACCCTCCACGACCTGCGGTGGGGCGATGCCGACCGCTCGGGCACGACCGACGACTACGTCTGGGTCTTCCTCATCTCGGGCTCGGTGCCGCCCGCGCACAACACCGGCGGGTACCGGGGCACGGACTCGGTCCGCCAGCCGCCGATGTATTTCCGCCTCGGCGGCGGCACGGTCCGCGGCGTCTCCCACCCCGGCGAGATCGTGTGGTCGCGGGTGTTCGTCGAACACGGGCGCCTCAAGATGGATCTGGGGCGCGGCCGCGCCGTCGCCCTCCCTCCGGCGGAGACCGATCGGCGGTGGCGGGAAACCACGCCGCAGTGGCCGATCATGCACGCCGTAACCTACGGTGTGAGCCGCGACCAGATGATGGCGCGCCACAAGTCCAACCATATCCAGGTGGCGTACGCGCACACCGCCCGCGAGGCCGACCTGGCCATGTACACCAAGGCGGCACTCGCGGCCAATCTGGGGCTGGAAGTCAGCCTTTGCGGCACGGCGGCCGAGGGCCGTGGGTTCTGAAATCGGCGGGTCGCGCCGGGGTCAAACGGTGCGAAACAGCGTGCTCGCCGTTGACAGTCACCCGCCCGCCTGTTGAGTTGGAGGCTCAACCGCAACTACCGAATCCATGCAAGGTTCCGCAGCTTATTTGTAACTGGTAAATTCGAAAAAGCATGTTAAGGTAGCCCCAAAATGAACAAGAAATTATTCCCAGGACTCCTCGATGCAGTGATGCAAAAAAACGGCATCAACCAGGTCCAGCTGCACAAGCTCACTGGCATCGCGGTGTCGAGGATCAATAACTACCTTCAGGCGAAGTACCGCACGATCAAGCCCGCCCATATCCAGGCGATCTGCGAGAAGGTCACCGGCGACAACGCGGAGCGCGCCGAGCTCGTGAAGACCTACCTGCTCGACCTCCTGCCGGACGCGATGAAGAACGTGATCGAAATCAAGGCGCTGACCAGCGTCCGGGACTTCGAGGACTGGTATCTGCGCCGGAACCGGCTGCCGCGCGACTTCGCCGGCCAATTCGAGGATCTCTACAAGTTGTGCGTCTCCTTCCCGCGGGTGCGCATGCGCACCGCCGACTGGATTCAGTTGATGAAGGAGTGTTCCTCGAAGTAGGAACCGCTTCCGCCTGACCCTTCCGTTCTCCGCCGCGCGTCCCGCGGCGCGCACTTCAGCCTTTCCAGCCGGCGCGGGCCCGCGCAGCTTTCGCGGATGCGCATCCTCGTCGGGTTCGACAAGTTCAAGGACTCGTTGAGCGCGCCGCAGGCGTGCCAGGCGGCCGCCGGCGCGCTGCGCCGCCGGCACCCGGACTGGCGGATCGATCTCTGCCCCCTCACCGACGGCGGCGACGGTTTTGCCGCCCTGCTGACGGAGGCGGCGGGCGGGCGGATGGCCACCGTGCCGGTGGCGGGCCCGCGCGGCGGCCTGGTCGACGCGGGTCTCGGCCTCGTCGCGGAAGCACAGATCCCGCCTGCCGCCCGCCGGCTGCTGCCGCCGGCGGGCGCAGCCCGCTCCGTCGCGGTGCTGGAAATGGCCGCGGCCAGCGGTCTGGCCCTGCTCCCGGCGGCGCAGCGGGATCCCTGGTTCGCCTCCACCTTCGGCACGGGCCAGCTCATCCGCGCCGCCGCGGAACTGGGCGCCACGGCCATCCTGCTGGGCGTGGGCGGCAGCGCCACCAATGACCTGGGCCTGGGGGCGCTGGCCGCACTCGGCCTCGAGTTTCGCGGCGCCGGCGGCGGCCTCGTCCGCCCCCCGGTGCCCGCCGCGTGGGCCGGCATCGGCCGCATCGACGGCGAAATCTTCGCCGCGATCCCGCCGATCTTCATCGCCTGCGACGTGACCAACCCGCTGCTCGGCCCGCAGGGCGCCGCCGCCATCTACGGACCCCAGAAGGGTCTCCAGCCCGGCGACCTCGCCCGGCTGGAACAGGCGGCTGAGCGCATGGCGGCGCTGCTCTGCGCGCACTGCGGCCAGCCGCGCGCCAGCGCGGACGTTCCCGGCGCCGGCGCGGCCGGCGGCCTGCCCTTCGGCCTACTCGTCGGGGCGCGCGCCCGGCTGGTGCCGGGCTTCGCCCTGGTCGCCGCGTGGCTGGACCTCGAGGCGCGCATTGCCGCCGCGGACGTGGTCATCACCGGCGAAGGCCGCTTCGACGCGAGTTCGCTCGCCGGCAAGGGCCCCGGCATGGTCGCCGCCGCGGCCAGCCGCGCGGGCAAGCCCGTGCACGTGTTTGCGGGGGCGCTTGGGGACGTGCCCGCGGGCGCCGGGTGGCGGCTGCACGCCGTCACCCCGCCGGAATATCCCTGGGAGCAGGCGCGGCGGGAGGCGGCCGCCCTGCTCGCCCGCGGCGTCGAAGCCGCCTTCTGACCCCGGCGGCCACGCGGCTGAAACTCGATTCCGACTCGACGCACCGGGGCATCCCGCCACATTCGTCTGCGCCCATGACCGTGACTCTCCGGCGGCAAGGCCTGTCCTTTCTCACCGCCACCCTGTCGGTGCTCCTGAGCTTCCTCGGCTGCTCTTCCCACGCCTCGCGTCCGCCCGCCGCCGGCCTGACCGCGCCCCTGGCCGCCGTGGTGGTCGAGCCGCCGGCGCCGCCCGCGGCCCTCCGGCCTGCGTCCGCCGCGGCGGTGATGCTCGGCATCGACGTGCTGGAGAGCGAGAATTTCGCCGCCCTCCGCGGCAAGCGCATCGGCCTGCTGACCCATCCCGCGGGCGCGGACTCGCGCGGCGTCAGCGCGATCGAGGTGCTCCGCCACGCGCCCGGCGTGAAGCTCGTCGCCCTGTTCGCGCCCGAACACGGACTCTACGGCGGCGAGGAAAACGACTTCGGCGACACGGTGGACCGCGCGACAGGCCTGCCGGTCTACTCCCTGCACGCCGGAAACAGCCGCAAGCCGACCCCGCGCATGCTCAAGGGACTCGATGCCATGGTCATCGACCTGCAGGACATCGGCGTGCGCAGTTACACCTTCGCCAGCGCGATGAAGCTGACGATGGAGGCCTGCTTCGAGGCCAACGTCGAGGTCGTCGTGCTCGACCGCCCGAACCCGCTCGGCGGCCTGAAGGTCGACGGCCCGCTCCTCGACGCGGATCTCGTCAGCTACGTCGGGGCGTTCCGCGTGCCCTACGTGCACGGCCTCACGATCGGCGAGCTCGCCCGCATGGCCGCGCTGGCACCCGGCGTGCTGGCGATCCCCGACGCGGTGCGGGCCCGCGGGCGGCTCACCATCGTGCCGATGCGCGGCTGGCGCCGCTCCATGCGCTGGCCCGACACCGGCCTGCGGTTCGTGCCGACGTCGCCCAAGATCACCGATTTCGCCGCGGTGGTCGGCTACGCCATGACCGGCCTGGGCTGCGAAATCGGCGGCTTCTCCCACGGCATCGGGCGCTTCTATCCCTTCCGTGGCCTGGCCTTCAAGGGCCGGACTCCGGAGCAGCTGGAGCGCGAGTTCAACGCCTTCCGGCTCCCGGGCGTCAAATTCGTCCGCGTCTCGGTGCCCGACGCCGGCGGCAAGCCGGTCACCGGCGTGTACGCCGAGGTCACCGACTGGGATGCCTGGCGGCCCACCGAGCTGAGTTTCCATCTCATGCAGCTGGCGTGCAAGTGGAGCGCGCGGAATCCGTTCGCCGCGGCCCCGGCGGACAAGGCCGCCCTGTTCCGAAAGCTCGTGGGCTCCAACGCGTGGTGCAATGCGATCCGCACCGAGGGCGCGCGGATCAACGTCGACGCCTATCTCGCCGAGTGGCGCCGGCGGGACCAGCTCTACGAACAGCAGATCCGGCGCTACTGGCTGTATCCGGAATAACGCCGGCCGGCCGCGGCGCCCTCGCCCGGCGGGCGCGCGCCGCATGGAATTGAAGGGATTTTCCCGGCCGCGGTGTTATGCTGTCTGCCGTCGGCCCCGCTGCGCGGAGCCCGGCAATTGAACCGCCCCGGTTCCGGGCCCGCCCTTCGCCCTTGGCGCAGGCGCCCCGGGCCGGCCACCCTCCCATGCATCCGCCCCCCGACCCGCTTGACTCCCTGCTCGACCGCTGGAAGCAGACGCCCGAGCCGCCCCCGTACCTGACCGCGGAGGTCTGGCGCCGCATCGCCGTGCTCGACAGCCGCGCCGAGCCGCGCGGCTTCGTCGCCCGCCTCGAGGCCGTGTTCGCCCGGCCCTCCTTCGCCATCACCTTCGTGGCGGCCTGCATGCTGCTGGGCCTGTTCCTGGCCGAGGTGCGCCTGTCGCGCCTCGAGGCCGCGCGCAGCACCCAGCTGGCCCAGAGCTACCTCCGCCTGATCGATCCGCTGATCGAGCAGTCCACCACCACCACCGTCGCGGCCCAACGCCCATGAAGCGCTCCCTCCTCGTCATCCTGCTGGGCCTCGGGGTCGGCACTTTGGCCCACGTCGGCTGGTTCCTGTGGCAGCGCCCCTGCCAGGCCGACAACCTCGACTGCCAGCTGCAGTGGATGAAAACCGAACTGAAGCTCTCCGACCAGCAGTACGCCCGCATCAAGAGCATCCACGAGAAGTCGAGCCCGCGCCTCCTGGCGCTGGCCGTCCAGGTCGCCCGCATGCGCGAGGAATACGCGGACTTCGAGCACCAGCGTACCACCGCCGGGCAGGTCGACTTCCTCGAGTTCGCGCACTTCGTCGAGCAGCGCCGCGCCGTGGACCGCGAGTGCCTCACCTCCACCCGGCAGCTGGTGGCGGACGCCGCCGACGTCATGACCGACCAGCAGCGCACCCGCTACCTGGCGCTGCTGGGGCCCGTCCTGAAGAGTTCCGATCGCACGGTTTTGAACTGAGGCGTCCCCGGGGCTTCCCGTGCACTCCGAAGCCGCCAGCGATTTGGCCTGTCTGCACGCCCTGCAGGAGGGCGAGGATGCCGCCCTCCACGAGCTGATCGCCCGCTGGCAGCGCCCACTCTTCGCCTTCGCCTGGCGGTACGTGCAAAACTCGACGGACGCGCACGACCTCGTGGCCGAGACCTTCGTGCGCCTCCACCAGCAGCGGGCGCGGCTGCGGCCGGACACGCGGCTGTCCGCCTGGCTCTTCACCACCCTTTCCAACCTCTGTCACAACCACTATCGCTGGCGCCTCCGCCATCCCACGGTCAGCCTCGACGCGGCGCCCGACGAGGCCGACGTTCCGCCCCGCCTCCCCGCCGCGGAGGGGCTGCATCCCGACGCCGCGCTGGAGCGCGACGAGGCCTGCGCCGCCGTGCGCGCCGCGATCGAGCGCCTGCCCCACGACCTGAAGACCACCGTGCTGCTCCACCACTACGAACACCTCTCCTACCGGGAGATCGGCGCGATCACCGGCTGTTCGGAACGCGGGGTGGAGACGCGCCTGTACCGCGCCAAGCAGCGGTTGCGCGACGAGCTGGCGGGCTACCTCCACGAGGCGGTCGGCACCTGAGCCCCGCCGCCCGGCCCGGGCCCCCAAAAACAGAAAAGCCATGGCGGGCAAACGCCATGGCTTCCCGAGACAGCGACTCCAGCCTAGTGGCTGCTGGCACCCGTGCCAAAATTGAAGGTCTGCTCCGCGGCGACCAGCACCGGTCGGCCGCTGCGCGTCGGCGGCTCGAACCGCCACTGCCGCAGCGCGCCGATCGCCAGTGAGATCAGCCGGCTGTCGTCGTCGACGGAACCCGCCGGCATGCGCACCGCGCCGGTCTCGTCAATGTAGAAGGTGATCACGACCCGGCCCTTGACGCCCTTGTCGGCCAGCTCATGCGGGTAGATGGGGCTCACGGTGACGATCGGCGTCGGGATCTTGTCGAGTTCCTTCAGCGAACAGGGCCGGTAGACGTACGCCCCGGCCATCAGCTGGAGCATCCGCGCCTGCAGGTTGTCGATCGACGTCTGGCTCACCACCAGGGTCCCCTGGCTCTCGAAATTGAAGTCGAGCTCGACCGTCGCGCCCACCGGTTCGCCGCGCAGCTTCGCCGGCTCGAATTTCCACTGCTTGATCGCCCGCACCACCACGTCCGCAAACTCCGGCATGGTGTAGCCGATGACGAGGTATTCATCGAGCTTGCCCGTCCCGTCGACGTTGATGACGACGCGGGCGTCGCCCGAGGTGACGGACAGCTGCTGCAGCTGGAAGGGAAAGACGGGTTCCACCGTCTGGTTGATCTTCAGGGACTGCCACTCCGGGATCGGCGCCGGGATCTGCGCCAGGGCGCTTCCGCCGCCCAGCAGTCCGAGGCAAAACCGCATGATGGGAAATCGCTTCATGGTGATTGGCCTGGTCAAGGGATTAACACCGCGGCCGGCCGCTGCCCTTCACGCCATTTTACACCTTTGGGCGGGGCTTTCCAGTCCCCGCTCCACCCGGGCAGCCCCCGGAGCCGAAGCCGGGGCCGGCCGCCGGCATTTCCGGTTGCTTCGCGGGGCCGCCCGCCGACAGTGTGGACACTGGACTCCGCGCCCGAAGCCTCGACCCCGCCGCTCCATGCCCCGCCCCGTCACCCTCTTCACCGGCCAGTGGGCCGACCTGCCCCTCGCCCCGCTGGCGCCCCTCGCGAAACGCATGGGCTACGACGGTCTCGAACTGGCCTGCTGGGGCGACCACTTCGACGTCGACCAGGCCGCCTCGTCGAAAAAATACTGCCGCGAACGGTGGGCCCTGCTCGCTGACCACGGCCTCACCTGTCATGCGATCTCGAACCATCTCACCGGACAGGCCGTGTGCGACCGGATCGACGAGCGCCACCAGGCCATCCTCCCCCCGGACGTATGGGGCGATGGCGAGCCGGAGGGCGTGCGGCGGCGCGCCGCGCAGAAGCTGATCCTCACGGCCAAGGCGGCCCGGAACTTTTTCGACGCCCGGCCCGGCCGCGCCGCCAGGGACGCCCGGCCCGCCATCGTCAACGGCTTCACCGGCTCGAGCATCTGGCACGCCACCTACGCCTTCCCGCCCACGTCCGCGGAGTTCTGGGAGCGCGGGTTCCAGGACTTCGCCCGCCGGTTCGGACCCATCCTCGACGCGTTCGAGAAGCAGAACGTGAACTTCGCCCTCGAGGTGCATCCGACCGAGATCGCGTTCGACACCGCCTCGGCCCAGCGGGCCGTCGCCGCGGTCAAGGGGCACCGGCGCTTCGGCTTCAACTACGATCCCTCGCACCTGGGCTACCAGGGCGTCGACTACGTCGGATTCATCCGCCTCCTGGGCGAACGCATCTTTCATATGCACGTGAAGGACGTGTGGTGGGGCCACGGCGACGGCACGGTGGGCGTGTTCGGCGGGCACGTCGGCTTCGGCGACGCGCGCCGCTACTGGGACTTCCGCTCGCCCGGCCGGGGCGACATCAAGTTCGAGGACATCATCGTCGCCCTGAACGACGTCGGCTACCGCGGCCCGCTCTCGGTCGAGTGGGAGGACGTCCGCATGGACCGCGAGCACGGGGCCACCGAGGCCGCGGCGTTCGTGCGCCACCTCGACTTCCGGAGCAGCGCCGTCGCCTTCGACGCGGCCTTCGAGCGCAAGCCGTAGCCGCGTCCGCGCCGCCTTCCGTCCCATGAAGCGCAAGCTCCGTTTCGGCATGATCGGCGGCGGGCCGGGCGCATTCATCGGCGCGGTGCACCGGCTGGCCGCCGGCATGGACGGCAGGGCCGAGCTCGTGGCCGGGGCCTTTTCCCGCGATCCGGGTCGCTCGCGCGCGATGGGCGCCGAGCTGTTCCTCGACCCGGCGCGGGTCTACGGCAGCTTCGGCGAGATGGCCCGCGCGGAGGCGCGCCAGCCGGCGGACCGCCGGCTCGACTTCGTCGTCATCGTCACCCCCAACGACGTCCATTTCCCCGCTGCCCGGGCGTTCCTCAACGCCGGCTTCAACGTGGTCGTCGACAAGCCCGCCACCTTCAGCCTCCGTGAGGCGCGCCGGCTCCGCGCGCTGGTCCGCCGGACGCGCAAGGTGTTCGTCCTCACCCACAATTACACCGGCAACGTGATGGTGAAGCAGGCCCGCCACCTCGTGCGGCGCGGCGCCCTCGGCGTCATCCGCAAGGTCGTGGTCGAGTACCCGCAGGGCTGGCTCAGCACCGCGCTTGAGCGCACCGGCCAGAAACAGGCCGTCTGGCGCACCGATCCGCGGCGCAGCGGCGCCGCCGGCTGCCTCGGCGATCTCGGCACGCACGCCGAAAACCTCGTCCGCTATGTGACCGGCCTGGAGATCGACACCCTCTGCGCCGACCTCACCACTTTCGTGCCGGGACGGAAGCTCGACGACGACGGCAGCATCCTGCTGCGCTTTCGCGGCGGCGCCCGAGGCCTGCTGCACGCGTCCCAGATCTGCGTGGGCGACGAGAACAACCTCAACCTCCGCGTCTACGGCACGACGGCCGCGCTGGAGTGGTTCCAGGAGCACCCGAACGAGCTGGTCGTGAAGTACCCCGACCGGCCGCGGCAGATCCTGCGCCGCGGCAACGCTTACGTGTGCCCGGAAGGGCGGCGGTTCACCCGCATCCCGGCCGGCCATCCCGAGGGCTACCTCGAGGCTTTCGGCAACATCTACCGCGAGGCTTTCCGCGCCATCGCCGCCGAGGTCGAGCGCCGGCCGCGCCCGCGGGACCTCGATTTCCCGACGATCGACGACGGCGTGATCGGGCTCGCCTTCATCGAAACCGCGGTGCGCAGCGCGCGGCGCGGCGCCCGGTGGGTGAAGATGCCGCGCGTCTAGCGCGGCGCGCGTCGGCTACTCGGCGCGCACGTTCACGCTGCCGTCGGCGAACTCGTTGCTCAGCCGCTGGCCGGACTGCACCGCCGCCCGGCGCGCCACCGGCCGGCCGTGTTCGTCGCGGACGATGGCGAAACCCCGGTTGAGCACCGACGCCGGGCTCGCCGCCTGCAGGCGCTTCCAGAGCGCCAGCAGCCGGTGCGACTCGAAGCTGACGCGCGGGGCGGGCGAACACGCGCGGTACCGGCCGGCCAGGGTCGTCAGGCGCTGCCGGTGCGCCTGCACGCCGGCGCGCGCCGCCGCCGCCGCCCGGTTGGCGAGATCGTCGAGCCGCAGCTGGTTCTGCTCGACCACCGCCTGCGGCGACAGCAGGCGCAGCCGGCTGCGGGCGTGGTCGAGGCCGGCCCGCGCCCGGGTCACGGCGTCGCCGGCGGCCGCGGCCATGGCCTCGGCCGCCCGGGCCGCCCGGTCGACCCCGGCGAGGAAGTTGCTCGAGATGAGCTCCGCGGCCGCGCTGGGTGTCTCGGCGCGCGCGTCGGCGGCGAAATCGCAGAGCGTGAAATCGATCTCGTGTCCCACCGCCGAGATGATCGGCACGGGGCACGCCGCCACCGCCCGGGCCAGCAGCTCCTCGTTGAAGGCCCACAGGTCCTCCAAACTGCCGCCGCCGCGCCCGATCACGAGCAGGTCGAAGATCCCGGGCGCCGCGGCCGTCTGCAGCATCGCGATCATCTCCGCCGCCGCGCCCTCGCCCTGCACCCGGGCCGGCAGCACCACCAGCCGGCCGCGCCAGCGGCGCCGCTGCAGGATGCGGATGAAATCCTGCAGGGCGGCGCCCGTGGGCGAGGTGATGAAGCCGACGGTCGCCGGCATCAGCGGGATCGGCGCCTTGCGCTCCGCCGCGAACAGCCCCTCGTCCGCCAGCCGCCGCTTCAGGCGCTCGAACTCCTGCTGCAGCCGGCCCACCCCGTCCTCCAGCAGCGCGCGGACGATGAGCTGGTACTGGCCGCGCTGCTCGTAGACGCTGGCCTCGCCGTAGGCCAGCACCTGCAGGCCGTCGCGCAGTTTCACCGTCTGGCGGAGGGCGTCACCGCGGAACAGCACGCACGCCAGCTGGGCGCCGGCGTCCTTGAGCGAGAAATAGGCGTGCCCG